>OHAC01000402.1_pt1 | contig 45501 bp, 43 predicted proteins | sample 1577051 | NCBI WGS metagenome assembly OHAC01 (sample SAMEA3541499, study PRJEB24748) | human gut metagenome | biome: human gut; feature: human-associated habitat; material: faeces | place: China | collected 2012 | reverse complement strand
CTGCATAGTTCCATGTAGTAGCTTTCATGATTGCATCCTGATCTTCTTCTGTTACTTCATACCAAGGTTTCATAACTCCGTTTCCGTTCTCATCTTTTGCTTCACCACAAGCATCCAGACAAGCTGCTCCAGAGTTGATCAAGTGGATAAATCCGCCTGCTTCTTTAGCAACACCTTCCAAATCATATCCTGTAGCTTTCTTAACAGCCTCTGGGCTCCAGTATGTACGAACATCAGCGAAGATCTGTGCACGGTTTGTTAACAGTTTCATGAACAACATACTTGTTGCGTTCAATGTATCATTCTCTGTTCCGAGAACGTATGGCTCTCTTGCTCCATTCCAGTCAAATGATGTATTCAAGAGTGCTTCTGGATAGTCACAGTTTGGATAGAAGTCTGTCCACTGTCTCTGTCCCTGGAATCCTGCAACGATTGCATTGTGTCCAACCATCTCTTCTTCACATCCTGCTGGAAGTTTATCGTTACCATTCATTAAGTCTTTGATGATACACATCATCTTAACTACGAACTCCCACTCAGAATCTTTCTGATCACGAGTTTTCTGAAGTTCTTCTGGGTTCTTATCGAATCCTTCGATACATTTTTCTTTTGTCCATGCAAGTGCTTTCTGGTATTCTTCTTCATCATAGATGCCTTCTGTCATACGACGGATGATTTCTACTTCGTCTACAGATTCTACACGCATTCCAAGATAATCTTCAAAGAAGTCTGTGTTGATGATAGAACCACCAATACCCATTGTTACAGAACCGATCTGTAAGTAAGATTTTCCTCTCATTGTTGCACAAGCAACTGCAGCACGTCCGAATCTTAACAGCTTCTCTTCTACGTCAGCTGGGATAGATGTGTCATCTGCTTCCTGAACATCATGTCCATAAATACCAAATGCTGGAAGTCCTTTCTGTGCATGTGTAGCAAGTACTGATGCAAGATATACAGCTCCTGGTCTTTCTGTTCCGTTGAATCCCCAAACAGCTTTGATTGTGTTAGGATCCATGTCCATTGTCTCAGCTCCGTAGCACCAGCAAGGTGTAACTGTAAGAGTAATATCTACACCTTCTTTTCTAAATTTGTCTGCGCAAGCTGCTGACTCTGCAACACGTCCGATTGTTGTATCAGCGATAACAACTTTAACTGGCTCTCCGTTTGAATATCTGATGTTCTCCTCAAATAATTTTGCAGCGGATTTTGCCATGTTCATTGTCTGGTCTTCCAATGACTCACGAACTTTAAGAACTCCTCTTCTTCCGTCGATTGTAGGTCTGATTCCAATTACAGGATAGTCCCCAATAAGTCTTGATTTTGCCATGATACATTTCCTCCTTGATTAATGAATAAATGTTTTAAATTTCTCATATGCAGCATCCCACTTCTCTGTATCCTGTGGAAGATACTCATATGTAGTTTCTGAATCTGCGATGATCTGTCTTGCTTCTTTTACATCTTTGATTTCTCCAAGAGCCATCAACTGTACAGCAATATTTCCAAGTGCTGTTGCTTCGACAGGTCCTGCGATAACTTTACGACCGTTTGCTCCTGCTGTCATCTGACAAAGAAGTTTACTCTGGATTCCTCCACCGATCATATTGATTACAGGATAATGTTTACCTGTACATGCTTCAATCTGTTCCAGTGCATAACGATACTTTAATGCTAAGCTCTGGTTGATACAGCACATAATTTCTCCGATTGTCTCCGGCACTTTCTGTCCTGTTTTACGGCAGAATTCACGGATACGCTCCGGAATATTACCTGCAGCAACGAATTCTGGTGAATCCGGATCGATAAAGCTCTGGAATGGCTCTGCTTTTACTGCCATCTGCTCCAACTCGCCGAACGAATATTCCTGACCTTCACGAATCCATTGTCTACGGCTTTCCTGTGCAAGCCAAAGTCCAATAATATTTTTCAATAATGTTGTTGTATTACCATAACCACCTTCATTACTTACATTACACTCCAGTGATTTTTCTCCAATAACCGGTCCCGGTAACTCAGTTCCGAATAAGCTCCATGTTCCACAACTAATGAAAATAAAATCATCATTCTGTGTTGGTACGGATACCACTGCACTCTGTGTGTCATGTCCTGTGATTGCAATTACTTTTGCCGGGTCTACGCCAAGCTCTTCACAAATTGCAGGCTGCAATGTACCGATTACAGTTCCACTTGGAACGATCTCTGGTAAAATATGTTTCGGAATCTGAAGTGCCTCCAGAATCTCTTCTGACCATTCTTTCTTCTTTGCATCCAAAAGCTGTGTTGTAGCAGCCATTGTATACTCTGCTTTCTTCTCTCCTGTAAGGAAATAGTTGAACAAATCAGGAGTTAATAACATCTTGTCTGCTTTTTCCAATAACCATGGTCTTTTCTTAACCAATGAATATAATTGGAAAATTGTGTTGAAATTTTCAAACTGTAATCCAGTTAACTCGTACACTCTTTCTTTTGGAATTGCTTTGAACACTTCTTCTTGCATGCCGAGTGTACGATCATCTCTGTAGTGAACCGCACTTTCTAACAATGCTCCATGTTCATCCAAAAGTCCGAAGTCAACTCCCCATGTATCAATTCCGATACTTTCGAAGCCACCCTCCTGTTTTGCTTTTACAATTCCCTGTTTAATTTCAAAAAAATGTCTCAGTGTATCCCAATACATTGTTCCGTTGATTATAACCGGATCATTTGAAAAGCGATATACTTCTTTCATCTGAATCTTTCCATCTTCCAGACTTCCGAGAATTGCTCTTCCGCTTCCGCCACCAAAATCAAATGCCAGAACTTGTTTTTTGTTATTGCTCACTGATGAACCTCCTTTCTCACTTCCATCCCATCATATACTGACAGTTATGAAGCAGTTCATAATGGAGTAAATACGCACTTCTCTTCACTCCCTTGATCTCATGTAATCATTTTACCATTGTTTTTTACAATTTACTTGTGTTATACTGGTAAAAAATATAACAATATTCACATTTATTAATTTGTTTTGAAAATCAATCAATCTTATTTATAATAATCTATACAAATAAAAAGGAGCAAAAAAATACTATGCAATATATAAACTATCGTGAAAGCAGACAACGAGGAACTGCAGATTTTCCATTGGAATACCATCATGTTTCTCCCTCTCATCCTCAATATGAGATGGCCCTGCACTGGCATGTAGAATTTGAATTAATCCGTGTTTTAAAAGGTGTTTTACAGATAACAATTGATGAACGGACTTTCCGTGTCTCAGCCGGTTCATTTATATTTATCCCGGCCGGTTCTCTTCATTCCGGCACCCCGCTTGGCTGTGAATATGATTGTCTGGTATTTGATATGAATGTCTTAATGAATAAAAATGATGACTGTTGTAAATTCGTGCGTAAAATTACCGACCGGGAAGTCTCTTTTAATTATGTTTACACCGGAACTTACAATGATATCCACCAGATCGTATGGCATATGTTTGATTCAATTTCCTCTAAAAAACCTGGTTATCAGCTCATTGTACTTGGTTCCTTATACCAACTGATCGGAACTATTTTTTCTGAAAATTATTATAATCCAACTCCTGACAAACCGCCTCGTGATCATCGAAGAATTGTTCAGCTTAAACAGGCTTTGGAATTTATCGAATCTTCCTATAACAAGCCGATCAGTTTACAGGAAATGGCAGATTCTGTGCAGATGTCTCCGAAATATTTTTGCCGTTTTTTTCAGGAGATGACACATCGTTCACCTGTCGATTATTTGAACTATTACCGTATTGAGCGTGCCTGCTATCAGCTGCTTACGACAAATGATACGATTACAGAAGTGGCTTATAATGCCGGTTTTAATGATTTGAGTTATTTTATAAAAACATTCAAGAAATATAAGGGAACAACTCCAAAACAATATTTAAAATAATGTTTTTTCTTCTATTTTTAATATTACCGCTCCCCTTTAAGGAGAAGAAAAAAGAGATGCTTATGAAACAAAATTCACATGCATCTCTTTTTATTTCCATTCATCATATCTTTTTAAATGTTTTAATATTAAAAAATACCAAATATTTTTTCGCGGAATGAATCATATAATGAGTCATAATCTGTATAACCGATATCACTATTAGCAAAACTGCTTTTCCATACCTCACATACACCATCCGCAATTGTCTTAGCATATTCGCTTCCACTGCTAAGAATTGTTGGAAAGACATAGTATATCATAAAGAAATTGAGATCAGACTGGGTACGCGCTCCGATCTTCCCCTTCTTATTTACAAATGTCTTCTTTACTGCTGATGCAAGACATTCTCCGATTTCTTTTGCCGCTGCTTCTTTGTCTTTAGCACCTTCTACATATGTTGTCATCTCTTCAAAATAATGGCCATGGTTTTGAATAAAGTTTTCTGTATATTCCTTATAAGTTTTCTTTTTCAAATGAGCCATCATTTTATCTCTGTCTTCGAAAATTATTTCTATCCCTTGAAGCATCTAATCATCCTCCTATGTCTTTCATGTTCTTCCGACTTAGATCTTTTCCTGCCAAAATCTACTATTATTATACCGAGATGATATCTTTATAGCAAGGAAAAGATATTTCCATTAAATAGAAAAACCGAGGTTTTATCCCCGGTTTTCCTTATTTTATGCTTTTCAGATTGTTATTCTGAAATTAGTCATACAAGTTTGGAGAGATGTCAGCATCATCCATGTTTGTTGAATCATACCAGTAACCATCTGTCTGAACGTCTTTAACTTCTTTTCCTTCGCAGATGTCATACAGTGTTTCGATAGAAATTTTACCCTGCATTAATGGAGACTGTGTAACAGCACCGATGAGTGTTCCGTCTTTAACAGCTGCTTTGATTGTAGATCCAGCGTCGAATCCAGCTGCAACGATGTTTTTCTCAACATCTGATCCTAATACATTCAGGTTCTGGTTAGCTGTAAGAAGACCTTCAGCTGAAACCTGGTTAGAACCGAACATAGCGATTGTATCATTTTTGTTCATGATGTTAGATGCCTCTGTAGCACACAGCTCAACTGTTGTCTGTGCAGGTACAGCTACTTCGATGATGATATCAGCTTTTTTAGCATCTCCGTTATCTTTTACAAGGTTAACATAGTAGTCATTTCCAACTACTGCACATGTTTTTCCATCTTCTTTAGCAAGCTCGATGAATCTGTTTACGAATCCCATTCCACGCTCTGTGATGTTAGCAGATGTAGCATCCTGGTTAACTTCACCTACACGAACCTGTCCGTCAGCTTTTGCGATTTTGTCTTTAACTGCTTCGTAAATTTTGTCTGCTGCGATAGCACCAGCACCACCATTGTCTGTAACTACTGTAGCGTATACAGATCCTTCTGGAGCATCAGGTACACCTGAGTCGAAACATACTACTGGGATACCTTTGTCTTTTGCTGACTGAAGTGCTTCAATAACTGAGTTCTGGTCACAAGCAGCAAGTGCGATTCCGTCTGGGTTCTGGTTGATTGCGTTGTTCAGCATGTTTACCTGGTCAGCGATATCAGACTCTGCGTTAGGACCTGTTGTGTTTGTTGTTACACCCAGTTCTTCCTGTGCCTGCTCGATTCCCTGTACAGCTGCCTGCCAGTATGAAGACTGGAAGCTCTTTACAACTACTTCGAAGTGATATCCTTTTCCTGAATCTCCGTCAGCTTTTTTAGTGTCTGCTGAAGAATCGCTTGAGCTTGAAGATGAGCTTCCGCCACATCCAGCAAGAAGTCCTGCTACCATACATCCACCAAGTAATACTGCTAAAACTCTCTTTTTCATAATTTTTGTCCTCCTTGACATGAAAATGTTTTTTCTTTTTCTATAGTAACAATCAGTCATTTCCCTCGTCTCTGATTGCTATCTATCTTTTTTAGGGGTGGCGGATTTTTTCCGCCACGATTGAATATTAATTATTTTTTCTTATGTGAAATTATTTGTTTTCACCTTTTCTCTTCATGATATCAACCAATACAGCTGCGATTAATACAAATCCTGTAATGATCTGCTGCCAGTTAGCTGTCAATCCGATGAATGGAAGTCCTGTCTTTAACAGACAGATTACGAATACACCTGCAAGTGTTCCTGTGATACTTCCTGCACCACCTGACATTGATACGCCACCGATGATAGCTCCACCGATCGCTTCAAGCTCAAATCCGGCACCACTACCTGGCTGAACTGTTGCGAAGATAGCTGAGTAAGAAATTGAAGCTAATCCTGCGAAGAATCCGCAAATCACATAAGCCATAATGTGGTAGAATGTTACGTTTACACCAGATAATTTTGTTGCTTCTTTGTTACTTCCGATTGCAAGTGTATAACGTCCAATTTTTGTATGATTCAATACAAATGACATTACTACTACTAACAAGATAATCCATATGAATCCGATTGGAATATTTGTTCCACCAACCTGAATCTTAAAGATTTTTCTGAACCATCCGCCTGCTGCTCCAGCTGCCGGCCATGAAATTCCAAATCCACCTGAAATGATAGATCCAAGTCCTCGAGTAATCATACATGTACAAAGTGTAGCTAAGAATGCAGGTAATTCCATGATTGCAACTAAGAATCCGTTTACAACACCTACTGCCATACCCATTAAGATACTAATCAGAATACCAACTCCTGTAGGAAGTCCCTGATGCACGATCAAATATCCACCTACAAGTGAGTAACAAATAAGTCCTGTACCAATGGAAAGGTCTACACCGCCTGTCATCAATGTAAATGCAACTCCAATTGCCATCAATGAAATATAATATGAGAAATCAAGGATGTTAACAATTGTTGTATATTTTCTAAAGTTCGGGCTCATTATGCAGAAGAAGATAAACAATGCAATTACTACGAGAAGAACGATTACTTTCTGTCCTCCAAGTCTATCGATTGTCGACTTCTTCGTACCAGCCGTTTTCGTCGTTGTTTTTGCCATTACTTTTTCCTCCCTAATCAATCTCTCGTGTAGCCATGTTCATGATATTTTCCTGTGTAGCCTCGGAAATATCCAGCTCACCAGTTTTCTTTCCTTCACACATTACGACGATTCTATCACTCATACGTAATATTTCTGTCATCTCTGAGGAAATCATAATAATGGCTTTTCCTTCTGCTGCCAACTGATTCATCAGTTTGTAAATCTCATTTTTAGCTCCAACGTCGATACCTCTTGTAGGCTCATCGAAAATCAGAATCTCTGAATCTCTTGTCAGCCATTTAGCGATAACAACTTTCTGCTGGTTACCACCTGACAGGTTTACTACCAGCTGATCTACTGTTGGTGTTTTTGTTGCAAGAGATTCTACATATTTCTTAGCAACTTCTTTCTCTTTCTTCTTATCGATAAAGATACCCTTCATGAACTGTTCCATTGTTGCCATTGTTGTATTCTCAGCAACTGATTTCTGAACAACAATTCCGTATCTCTTTCTATCTTCTGAAAGATATCCGATACCACATCTAACAGCATCTTCCGGACTCTTGATTGTAACTTTTTTACCATTAATGTAAATGTCACCACTGTCGATCGGGTCAGCTCCAAATAAAGCTCTTGCTGTCTCTGTACGTCCAGCACCCATAAGTCCTGAGAATCCAAGGATTTCGCCTTTTCGTAATTCAAAGCTTACATCCTGAACCATCTTACCTGCATTGAGGTGTTCTACCTTCAGAACAACCGGTGCATCTTTTGGTACTGTACTTTCAGTCTTAGGATCTTCATAGATAACACGACCAACCATCATGTTGATGATATCGTCTTTTGTACTATCTTTTGTGATCAATGTTCCAACATACTGACCATCTCGCATAACTGTAACACGATCTGTAATGACTTTAATCTCATCCATACGATGTGAGATATAAACAATACCAAGCTGTTTTTCTCTCAAATCACGAATGATTTTAAAGAGTTCCTGAATCTCTGTCTCTGTTAATGCAGCAGATGGTTCGTCAAAGACGATTACTTTTGCATCATGAGAGATTGCTTTTGCGATCTCACACATCTGCTGTTTTCCGACTGTCAGGTTCGCCATTTTTTCTTTTGGATCAATATCGATGTTCATTCTGTCGAACAGCTTCTTAGCTTCTTCATTCATCTTCTTATCATCAATGCTAAGTCCTTTTTTGAACTCACGTCCGATAAAAATGTTCTGTGCAACAGTCAGATCACCTAACATGTTCAACTCCTGATGTACGATGATAACACCTGCATCCTGAGCTTCTCTTGCGTTTGTAAATTCTACTTCTTTTCCTTCATATGTAATTGTACCGGAATCTTTTTTGTAAATACCTGTCAACACTTTCATCAATGTTGATTTACCGGCACCGTTCTCTCCCATAAGTGCAAGGACTTCACCTTTTCTCACTTCCAGGTTTACATGATCCAAAGCATGTACACCAGGGAAAGACTTGTCAATATCTTTCATCGTTAAAATAACTTCGCCCATTCTATTACCCTTGCCTTTCTGTTCTCAATCTCAATTTCCCATGTATCATTATTAGTTCTTTCTACGTCTTGCAACAACATCACTGAATACTGCAACGATAACAATAATACCTGTAATAATAAGCTGATAATCTTTTCTTAAGCCAAGAGCCAGAATTCCTTCCTGAAGTAAAGCGATGATAAACACACCGATTACAGTACCGCTGATAGAAGCAAGACCTCCTGCCATGGAAGTTCCTCCCATTACACAACCAGCAATTGCTTCGTTGTTGTACTGATCACCATATCCAGGCTGAACTGTTGTATAAGCAGCTACATAGAAGAGTGCGCTGATTCCTACAAGGAGTCCACAGATAACGTATGCTGCCATCTCCCATTTTTTAACATTTACACCTGAAAGTCGAACAGCTTCTTTGTTGCTTCCAAGTGAAAGAATGTAACGTCCGATTCTTGTCTTGTTCAAAATCACTGCACAAATAACTGCAACAGCCAAGAAAACAATCAAACCTACCGGAATATTCCCAACTTTGATAAGGTTTCTGTACCATCCACCTTCCTGTGATGCCTGTGGCCAGCTGACTGACTGTGTCTTTGTGTATACAGATGCAATACCTTTTGCAATGTTCATACTTGCCATTGAAGTGATGAATGAAGGTACTGACCAATATGCTACAAGATATCCGTTAAAGACACCAAACACAAGTCCTACAAGTAAGCTGATTATCATTGCTGCTGCCATAGGTACACCATGTGCTGTCAGGCTGTAACCTGCAACCAATGCACAACAGAACATAACTGGTCCGATAGAGAAGTCGATTCCGCCTGTTGCGATTACGAATGTAACTCCCAATGATAAGAACCCTAAAAAGTATGCATAGTTGAGAGCGCTCAGAATACGAGTTGTTCCAGCGAATCTGCCCTGTGTCATTGCACAGAAAAATCCGTACAAGAGAAGCAAAACACCGCATAACACGATTCTGTTAAACCCTACCTTTTGTACAAAAGGATTTTGTTTAATTTTTCCCACGTTTCTTCCTCCTAGTTCTTTAATCTTATCTTTTCCCTTAAGACTTGTACTAAGTATAAACTTTATTAAATAATTATGAAATTGAATATCTTACTAAAAAAGGTTAAAAATTTCCTATTTGGAAATTTTTAACCTTTTTTTGAATACAATTTACCTTATTGTCCCGAGAACGGATAAAGCAATCTTTGATTTTCTTCTTCATACATATTGTCTCTGGTAATAAGTTTACAGCCGGAATCAAGTGTTTTTTCTACTGTTTTCCCTTCTAACAGGGCAATTGCCTGTTCCACCCCCATATACCCCATATTAAATGGTTTCTGAATGATGATTCCATCAAAAACCCCTTCTTCCAAAAGTTGAATTTCTTCTACCGAATTATCAAAGCCAACCATTTTAATCTTTTTTTCCATCCCCATATCCTTTATTGCTCTTGCAGTTCCCACTGTTGCATATTCATTTGTTCCAATAAGCAACCGAATATCCGGATTTTTCATCAACATTGTTTTGGTCTGACTGTATGCTTTTTCATATGAAGAATCGCAATACAAAATATCTACAATATTCGCTTTGTAATTTTCAAGACCGTCTCTTATTCCATTTTCACGCTCTATCTCTGTAGATGTTCCTTTTACATGCCCCATGATGCCAATTTTTATGTCCTCATCAATCAACGTCTTTGCATATTTCCCTAATTCTTTACCAGCTTTATAATTATCTGTAGAGACTTCGCAGTCAGCAATATCATTTTCTGTAGTAGAATCAATATAGATCAAGGTAATTCCAGCATCCTTCACTTTCTGAAGCACATCATGCAATAATGAATAATCCGCCGGTGCAACCAGAATTGCATCCGGATTTTTCTGAATACTTTCTTCAATTGTTTTTATCTGTGTCTCGACATCATCTTCTGAACGGCCACCCACAACTTCAATCTCTGCTCCAAACTCTTCTGCTCCCAGTTCTGCACCTTTTATAAGTGCCGTCCAGAAATCATTTGCAGAATCTATCGTCTTAGGGACAAAAATCAAATGATATGTCTTTTCCTTTTCCTGCTCTTCCTGCACCTGGATTCCGAAAGTTACCAGAATAGTCGCAAGAAGTATAAACAACACTATCCTGGTTCCTACTTTTCTACTCATCTGTCTACTCATGGTTTTCTCCTCCGTCTAACGGAATTGTAACTGTCGCCACTGTTCCTTCCCCTTGTCTGCTGATATATGAAATCCCATATTCCGGTCCATAATATAATTGCAGTCTTTTTTGTACATTTGGCACACCTACACCATTTGATTTTGGCTTTTTCTCTTTTTTCTGTTTTTCATCAAAAATATATTTCAAAGTTTCTTCGTCCATGCCTACGCCATCATCTGTAATTGTAATATATCCTTTTTTGCCCCTTACATATCCGTGTATGCTGATTTTTCCTTTTGTATCTTTATATTTTAATCCATGGTAAATCGCATTTTCTACCAATGGCTGAATTGCAAATTTTATAATGGACACACCACATATTTCAGGATCCACATCAATTGTATATTCCAGTTTATCTTTGTAGCGCATTTTCTGAATGGTCAGATAACTTTGCACATAATTTATTTCCTCTTCTACTCTTACTTGTTCTTTGTCATTACTGATACTTTGTCGTAATAATTTAGCCAGAGCTGAAGTCATCAGTACTACATCATCATTTTGTCCGGCTTCCGCCATCCATATGATTGAATCTAACGTATTATATAAGAAATGAGGATTGATCTGTGCCTGCAAAGCTTTCATTTCACTTTTTCGTTTTTCTTTCTGTGCGGCAACATTTTGCTCCATCAACTCCTGAATTCGTTTTGTCATCACATTAAATGATTTCGTCAAGCTTCCAATTTCATTCATTGTTGTCACTTCTACATTTGCCTGTTGAAATTTTCCTTCTTCGACTTTGCTCATTGAATCACGTAAAAGTAAAATTGGTCGTGTGATTTCTTTTGACAACAAACTTGAAATCACAATAACTGCCAACAATAGTATTGCAGCGACCATAATGTAATTCAACTGTGTCTGTTTGCTGTTTTTCAACAATTCCTTTGTATCCATTGCCCCAACAACCGTCCAACCGGTTTTTGTTGATTTGGACATTGTATACAGTTTATTTTCTCCATCACGCTTTATTTCCAGATAATCTGCTTTACAATCCATGATTTCCCGAATGTTCTCTACCATCAATCCGCCATACATCAACTGCTGCTTTGGATGATAGATTATATTTCCATCTTCATCTAAAATAAAAATATAACCTTTTTCTCCAATATTATTTTTATTACATAGATCACTAATTGCACTATAGTTCAAATCCATGAAGAAAACGCCTTCTCGCTTTCCTGATTGATTATTCACTAATGCACGGCTTAGCGTGATAACCCATTTATAACTTGTAGGAATTGCATTCTGCACATGTGAAGATGACACAGCAATTCCACTTTTAGATTGCATTGCCTCCTGATACCACTCCAACGTATGTATATCTATAAAGTCCGTTAAAGTTCCATCTTCATCATTTACAAGATATTTTCCACTTTCTGTCACTGCTGCCACATTGGAAATATCATTTCTACTTTCCTTGATTGTTGCAAATTGTGTTAAAATACGTTTTTTCTCTTCCTCAAACTCTTCTTCTGTTTGATGTTCATCGAAGAAATATTTTGCTACATCTGTACTTTTCGCCATCAATGAAGATGTATTTTCCATGTAGTCGATATAATTGTCTATATCTGAGTTTACCTGTTTGATGATCTGTGTAGAATAATCAATCGAATTTTCATAAATTGTTTTCTTTGTAGAATTCATAGCAATCACCAAAAAGATAACTACCGCGATTACCATTAACACAGAAAATGAAACCAGCATCGTATTCTGAATACTTTTGAATCTTCCGAAAAATGTTCTGGAATGTTCTTTTTGCTTTCTCATGATTTTCTTCCTTTAGCATATTCTTTTGGTGACATTCCTGTTGCCTTCTTGAAGGCAATACCAAAATAGTGTGGATCACTAAAACCAACTTTTTCTGCAATTTCGTAATTTTTCATCGTTGTCTTTTGTAGCATTTGTTTTGCTTTTTCCATTCGGACACTTGTCAATACTTCCAGAAATGTTTTTCCAGTCTCTTCTTTAAAGATTGTACTGAATCTGCTTGTACTAATATTTAAATATTCGCATACACTGTTCAAACTCAAATCGGGATTTCCGTAATTATCTTTTATATACTCCATTGCCTGTGCTGCTTGTCTTTCTCCGCTGGTCTGGCATGCTTCCTGTACTGCTTTTAATCCGGATACTGCATACTCTTTTGTAATCTCCATTGCCTGATCCAGATTTCTTGCCTCTGTAATACTCGTGAGAACAGAATCCGGTAACACAAATGATTCCTGTGTTTCATGCCCTACCTCATATACAATCTGCAAAACCTGTTGAAGATATGCAATTGACTTTCTTCTATTAATATAGCCCGTTTTCAGCCAAGTTCTCATATGTTCCATAGCATCATCCAAGACTTCTCTATCTCCCCCTCTGATAGCTATTGCAATATCACGATAATCCGGTTCTAATTCCATGGAATTTTCTTTTTGTTTTTCTTCTTCACAATCAAACATAATTCCAGAACCTTTGGTATATCGATATTGAAGTACTTCACTTGCACTTTCATACGATTTCGACAGCTCCTCAAGTGAATTCACATAACATCCCAATCCCATAGAAATGCTCAGTTTCATAGCTGAATATACATTTTTCTGAATATCCTTACAGATTTCAACAATTTCTTTTCTAAATTCTTTTGGGCGGTTCGTCCAAAGCAAAAGACACACTCTATTATCTGCATCACGAAATGCGATTCCGGCATTATACTCTGAAATAATCTCGCTGCTTATATTTTCTACAACAAATGCCATCAATGCACTTTCTTTTTTCTGCTCTGGATTTATCTCATATAATCCTGAATAAACATCGATATCTATCACAACTGTTCTGTATGAACTTCCACTGATTTCAATATCAAATTCTTTCAATTCATCCAGACTTTTCTTGACTTCCTGCGTCCCTTTTACAAGACGAGACAATATTCTGGAAATAATCACCGCTTCATTTTTTGTATAACTATGATACACTTTCGTCAACTGATCGATTTTTTTCTCTTCTTTTCTTTTAGAATCCAGTTTTTCACGAATCCGAATCAAAACCTCTGACAATTCTCTCGCTGTTACCGGCTTTAATATATACTCCGACACTTTATATTGTATTGCCTGTTTTGCATATTCAAAATCGCTATAACCACTGAAAATAATAATTGCCGTCTGAGGACAATTTTCGCTTAAATATTTGCTCAGTCCCATTCCATCTATGTACGGCATACAAATATCTGTCAGCACAACATCAACCGGTTGATTTTTCACAAATTCAATGGCATCTTTTCCATTTTCACAGTCTCCGACCAGCTCATACCCCAATTCATTCCATTCTATTTTTTTGCTGATTGCTTCTCTGACAAGTATCTCATCATCTACCAGTAATACTTTATACACATTTTTCTCCTCCGTGTAATTTGGTCTTTACAAGATTAATATTCTCTCAAAAATCTGTTATTAGTATACCTCAATTTACAATAAAAAACCACAACCAGATACTAAGCAATTGTGCTTTTTTTAATATAAAAAAGCATACAGTAAATCGCTACACACTCTCATCATTCCTTTTTGTATTTGTTTTGCCTTTTGCTTTTTGTAATAGTACCCCCTTGTTAGATAATGAGGGCTTTGAACGGCTCGCAAGCTCGCCAAACCGCCGACGTGAACCACCCGCTTGCCAGCAAACTGACGTGGCGATATGTCTCACGACCGCCACCGCTGGCGGATCACGTCGGCAGTTTTGTAACTTTTAGAGTTCTTCTGTATAAGCCAAGAACCTAGAATAATCCTAACTTATTTAATCCCTTTTCTACTCCATCATTGTCAATATCAGATGTAACATAATCTGCAACACTCTTTACAAAATCAGAAGCATTTCCCATAGCGATACCTTTTCCAACATATTTCAACATTTCCATATCATTTTCTCCATCACCAAACGCCGCACTTTCTTCCTTAGTATATCCTTTAATATACAAATATTTTTCAATACCTGTTACTTTGCTTCCACCTTTTGCAACAATATCAATAGCACTATCATTCCATCTTGTGATTTCTACATTTTTTAAATGTTCAGTTATTTTAGATTGTTCCGCTTGTTTAACATAGAAAATCGCTTGATATATAGTATTACCAGTATATTCCATGACAACTGGCAGTGGTGTGGAAATTGCCTTATGCGCTTGCACAACATCGTCATTGATAAAGTTGATATACATTCTTTTTTTCTCTACAAGCATTATTGGTACAATATTACTATGAAAAAGTTTTAAAATTTCTTTAGTTTCCTGTAATGGATTTTCATAAAATACATCGCCTTTCGCATCATAGCAAAGTTGACCATTCAAAGTAATATAGGCATCAAACGCTATGTTACTAACAGGTAATATATCTATTTCAGTTGAATGACGTCCTGTTGCAATCACTCTATCTATATGAATTTCTGATAATCGAGACAATGCTCGTCTTGTACTCATAGGAACTTCTTTTATACGATGAGATAGAATTGTTCCGTCAATATCAAAAAAGATTGCTTTAATCATAATATACCTCCATAAATAAAATATCATCTGTTTTTATTATCAAAAAAGACCGCATAAGCGGTCTTTTCGAAAAGGGATTCTTTATATTTTAACTATTTACACAGTTTTTTGAATTCGTCTGCTACAAACTGAACCTTTGTACCAACTACAACCTGTACAGCATTCTTTCCAGGTCTGATTACTCCTGCAACACCTGCAGATTTAATCTTTTTCTCATCAACTGCTGTATAATCTTTAATTTCCAGACGAAGTCTTGTAATACAGTTATCAATAGATGTAACGTTTTCTTTTCCGCCAACACCTTCTAAGATAACTTTAGCAACTTCTGTATAATCATTGTTTGCCAGAGTTACTTTTGTTTCATCTGTATCATCATCATCGTCTTCTCTACCTGGTGTTTTCAGATCGAATTTTGTAATTGCAAATCTAAATACAACGTAGAATACGATAAATGCTGCGATTCCAAGAGGAATGATCAACCATGTTTTCTGTGCTGCAGGAAGTGATGCTGAGAACAGAAGGTCTGTTGCTCCAGCTGAGAATGAGAATCCTGCACGGAATCCAAGTAATGTAGTAATAACTGTAAAGATACCATATAACAATGCATATACTACATAAAGTCCAGGAGCGAGGAACATAAATCCAAACTCGAATGGCTCTGTAACACCACAAACAAATGCACAAAGTGCTGCTGATGCTACAAGACCGATTGCAACTTTTTTCTTGTTATCTTTAGCACACTGGATCATTGCTAATGCTGCTCCAGGGATACCAAACATCATACATGGGAAGAATCCTGACATGTACATTCCAAGGCTCCAGTTAACATCTGCTGATGTTTCTCCAGCCCAGAAGTGTGTCAAATCTCCAAGTCCGATTGTATCGAACCAGAATACGTTGTTCAATGCATGGTGCAATCCTGTTGGGATTAATAATCTGTTCAAGAATGCATAGATACCAGCTCCGATAGCTCCCATACCTGCAATTCCTTTACCAACTGAAATCAACAGTCCAAAGAGAATTGGCCATACGAACAATAATACTACTGATACAACAATTGAAACCACACCAGCTACGATTGCAACGCAACGTTTTCCACTGAAGAATGAAAGCCAATCTGGTAATTTTGTGTTTTTAAATTTGTTGTAACATGTAGATCCGATAACACCGGCAAGGATACCGATAAATGGGTTTGCGATTTTATCGAATGCTAACGTTTTGTCTACATTATCTGCAATTGCAGGGAACAGAGTTGTTACAAAACCTGTACTTAATAATGTTGTGATCATTAACCATGATGCAAGTGCTGCAAGACCACCTGTACCATCATTATCCTCTGACATACCAACACCAACACCAATTACAAATAACAATGCCATGTTATCAATTAATGCTCCACCTGCTTTTACTAAAAAGATACCTACCAATGGTCCAAAACCAGTGATATCTCCACCCTGCATACTAGCTGGACATAAGAGATATCCGATACCCATCAGGATACCACAAATTGGAAGACACGCTACAGGCAGCATTAAAGCTTTTCCTAATTTCTGTAAATACTTCATACCTTTACCTCCTCTAAATCACTCTCGTCTGTAAATCCCTTTATTTATTTTAACCTGGACATTACCAGGCAAAATACATTGATTAAGTTGTTCTTTCTGATATTCTGTGCTTCCTTTGAATATCATTTACTATTTTTCAGTAATAATGATTACATCGTCTCCAGCCTGTACATCTTTTCCGTCCAGACCATTTACCGCAGCATAATCATCTGTATTGCAAATCAGCATTGGTGTGATTGTATCATAACCGGCTGCTTTTACCTTATCTAAATCGACTTCTAAAAGTAAATCACCTTTTTTTACAGTATCGCCTGCTTTAACATAACCTTTAAAACCTTCTCCATTCATCTTTACTGTATCAAGTCCGATGTGGATAAGTATTTCAACACCTTCTTTTGTAGTCAAACTAACTGCATGGAGCGTATTAAACACCATTCCGATCGTTCCGTCTGCCGGAGCGTATATCTTACTGTCTTCAGGGCAAATTGCTATTCCCTGTCCAAGCATTCCTTCACTAAATGTTGGATCGTTCACACTTGAAAGCGGTACTGCTTTTCCTTTTACTGGTGAACCGATAATCAATTCCAACTGCTTTTTCTTTTTTAAAAAATCGAACATGTTCTTAGCCTCCTTATTTTTCCACCGCAGTAACTCTGCGAATATGAACTGATAAATACATAACTTCCTCGTCTGAAAGCGTACATCCTGTTGCTTCTTTTATATATGCTGCAACTTTCTCGCTGCAGTTATACTCTTCGGGATACTTTCGCTGCATCATCTGTGCTAATTCTTTATCTTCACTAGAAAGTAATTCCTTACGATAAATTCTCTGAAGTAAAAACTTCACATGTGTAACAAATCGTTCGTAATGCAATGATCCTTCATCTAATTCCAGCCCCAGCTCTTGTTCCACGATCCTCACAATATCATTCATCTGATTAGGAAATTTTAATGCATCATGAATATCGGTTCCATACTCAGCATTTACAAAATGCAGTGCTATAAAACCTGCTTCATCCTCTGGTAATTTAATCCCCAGTCTTTCATGTATCAGCTGTAATGCATATGTTCCAAGTTGAAACTCATGTGAATAAAATCGTTTAATCTCCCACAATAACGCATTCTCCGGTTCGATTCCCTGGCTTACTCTCTCAATTGCAAAATTAATGTGATCAGTTAAAGTCACATATATACTCTGATTTAATTTTAACTTCAATTGATCTTTTGCATAAGCAATAATCTCTGCTGAAATCTCCACACGCTCTAACGGCATATCGGCGAGCAATTCTTTTAATTGTTCAGCAAGTGTTTTGCTTTTCATTCTGAATATCTTTTCCACTTGCTCACCCGGTACAATCTGTCCTGGTCTCTTCTTGAAACCAATCCCTCTGCCCATCACAACAACTTCTGTCCCCGACTCCTCAAACGCAGAAATTATATTATTATTGATCACTTTATCAATTATAATTTCTCCCATATTATTCCTTCTCTGTATAATAGAAAAAACCAGAACTATAGGCTGAGACTTTCAGCCATATATTCTGGTTTTGCCTGCCTTACAGTAACAATCCTCACAACTTCAATTGATGTTCTTATTATAACAAATTCTCTTTTTATCGTCAAGCGTTCGTTTATTTTTTGTTAATAATGTTTATATTTCTTTTAGTTTATTGGTGATTCTGCTGATTAATTATTTTTTGTTTCAAAATGTTTTTCATGCAATATTAACATTTTAATGTACTTTGACATATCTCACCAAAAAAGGTATACTTTTTATAAAAATAAATGTAGGGAGGTATTTTTTATGCTGATTCAAAGTAAAAAAGTTTGGATTGCGGATCAGTTTGTACCAGCAGTGATTGAAATCCATGACGGTAAAATCACCGATGTTCTTCCATATGAAAGCAGAACACCTGATGTTGACTACGGGAACAAGCGCATTGTACCGGGTTTCCTGGATATTCATTGTCATGGTGCTTTCAAATTTGACACCAATGATGCAAACGAAGAAGGTCTTCGTAACTGGAGCAAACATATTGTTTCTGAAGGAGTAACTGCATTTCTTGCTACAACGATTACTCAAAGTGAAGAAGTCTTAACTAACGCAGTTGCTAATGTTGCTAAAGTTATGGAAGAAGGATATGAGGGTGCTGAAATCCTTGGCATTCACTTCGAGGGACCTTATCTTGATATGAAATATAAAGGAGCACAGCCGGAGCAATTTATCGCAAAACCAACAATTGAACAGTTTGAAAGATATCAGGCTGCCGCCAAAGGACACATCAAATATGTTACTATGGCTACTGAAACCGATGAAGATTTTGCATTGACACACTATCTGGCTTCAGCAGGCGTAGTTGTCAGCATTGGACATTCTGCTGCAACTTACGAACAGGCAGTCATGGCATACGCACATGGTGCACGTTCTATGACACATGTATATAATGGCATGAGTCCGTTCACTCATCGTGCCAATGGTCTTGTAGGTGCAGCTTATCGTCTTCGTACTATGTATGGTGAGATTATCTGTGATGGCAATCACTCTACTCCTGCCGCCTTAAATAATTACTTTATGTCTAAGGGACCTGATTATGCGATCATGATATCTGACGCATTAATGGCGAAAGGAACACCTGTAGGAAGTAAATTTATTTTCGGTGGAAATGAAATTGAGATTTATCCTGATGGAAGTGCACATCTGACCGAAAGTGGTACACTTGCCGGTTCTACGCTGAGATTAAACGAGGGACTTCGCATACTTGTTGAAGAGGCCCTTGTTCCATTTAACTATGCGATCAACTCTTGTACTATCAATCCTGCTCGTTGCCTCGGCGTTGATGATCGAAAAGGTGCTATCGGAGTCGGAAAAGACGCTGATCTGGTTGTGTTGGATTCAGAGTATAGTGTTTTACAAACCTATTGCATGGGAAATGCCAAACTTTAACCAGTTAGAAACGTGTGCCGCAAGGCGCACCACAAAAAATGAGGTGAAACCCAAGTAAGTTTCACCTCATTTTTATTGGAATATATTTCTTACCACAATTTCTGATACATTTTCACAACATCTTCCTTAGTCGGAACACGTGGATTTGTAGCTGTACATGCATCTGCAAGAGCTGCATCTGCCATACGATCAATTGCGTTAAAATACTCTTCTTTTGAAATCGTTCCCATCTGTGAAATTGACAGCGGAATATCCATTTCTTTCAACATAAACTGTACCCAGTTTACAAGTGAACGAACAGTCATAATTTTGTTATAACTGCTAAGTCCTAAAATCTGAGCAACAGTAGCATAACGTTTTACAGCCGGCAGATATTCTTTCTGGCTCTTGCTGTGTTTGTTAATATCACTGTTAAATTCAATAATATGTGGAAGCAGCATTGCATTCGCACGTCCATGTGGAATATGGAATGTTGCTCCTAACTGATGTGCCATACCATGATTTAATCCAAGCGAAGCTGTGTTAAAAGCAAGTCCTGCCAAACAAGATGCAGAATGCATCTTCTGACGTGCATGTGTATCATTTCCATCAAGATACGCTCTCAATAAAAATACTCCACAAATTTCAATTGCCTTCTCAGCCAAAGCGTTCGTAAAATCACTTCTATTTGTACTTACGCATGCCTCTAATGCATGTGTAAATACATCCATACCTGTATCTGCTGTAATTGCCGGTGGCACACTCTTTACTAATTCTGCATCCAGAATTGCTTCATCCGGTGTTAAGTGTTCAGATACAAGAGGATATTTCATTTTTTCTTTTGGATCAGAAACCACTGCAAAAGATGTAACCTCAGAACCTGTTCCGCTTGTTGTTGGTATTGCAATCAATCCAACTTCAGCATAAGGCTCTACTCGTAATGCAAACTCACGGATAGATTTTGATGAGTCAATTGCTGAACCTCCGCCGACTGCAACAAGTACATCCGGTTTGTATTCCAGCATCTTTTTAACACCTTCTGAAATCTTCTCAATCGGAGGATCCGGAACAACATCTTTAAAAATCTCAAATTCTTTATTTGCACGTTTAAGCGGATCTGTTACCAAATTAAACATACTGCTCTGTGCCATAAATGGATCTGTGATAATCAATACTTTGTTGTATGGGATCTCTGCCAATCTATCTAAAGCCTGATCTCCAAAAAATATTTTTGTCTTTATTTCAAAGCTTCTCATACTATTCTTCCTCTATTCGGGATAAATACATTCAATTCCATACTCTTTAAATGCCTGAAGCCAAACTTCGTCTGGTTTCGCATCTGTAACTACCATACTAATATCTTCTAGTGTACCAATCTCTGTAAATGCTGTCTTTCCAAACTTTGAACTATCTACAGCAAGAACTTTTTCTCTTCCTGCGTGTAGCATCGTTTTCTTATTGTTTGCATGAAGTTCCTCTGTATCTGTCATCCCTGTCTCGAGATCAAATCCTTTTGCTGAAACAATTGCTATATCCACATGATAAGAATTTAACATCTTATCAGTCTGCGGACCTACCAGTGCAAATGATCCTTCTCTCATTGCTCCACCTGTTGACAATACATTAACATTAGGTGTATCAAACATTTCTATCAAAATCTCGATTGAATTTGTTATCAATGTCAGATTCTTTCTCTCTTTCAATGCTTTTGCAATATACACAGCTGTTGAACTCGCATCAAGCATAATACTGGTACCATCTTTAATTCTGGAACTGATCACTTCCGCAATTTTCTGTTTGCTGATCACATTCCTCTTTTTACGGATATTAAATGGTAAATCTACATTTGCATTTTCATTAATTACTGCTCCGCCATAACTTTTTATCGCGAATCCATCGTTCTCAAGCTTTTCCAGATCTCTTCGAATCGTTTCCTCCGATACCTTATAAATCTGACTCAACTCACTTACGACTACCCGACGTTCAGCCTGCAGTTTTTCTAAAATAGCATTTCTTCTCTCTATTGCAAGCATCCCTTTGCCTCCCAGTCATTTTTTCGAGTTATGTAACTGTTTGGCACTTACGCAACAAATTGTGTCTCGCAGTACCAAACAGCCACTGGATCTCTATTTATTCAACTACAGAATCGCATTGCGAATCTGTGCATCTGGATGTGCAATAACAGAAGAATCAAGGAACATTCCATCCTCTGCTACTACGCTTTTAGCACGTTCGATCGCTGCTTCTACAGCTGCCACCTCGCCTGTGAGCATCATGTATGACTTACCACACATACCTCTTGCGATTCTAAGCTCAACCAAATCAACAATTGCTGTTTTTGCAGCTTCATCTGCTGCTACAATAATCGATGTAGCATCATATGTTTCTACAATACCAAGTGCGGATACATCCTCAATTGCTGTGGCACCATAGATTGCCGGAAAAATGGATTCGTGTGGGTTACCGAGCACAAAACTGTTGATCAAGTATCTTCCGTGCAGATTCTTTGCATTATCAACTGCTGCACGAACAGCACTCAGATCTCCTGAAATGATTACGATATATTTTCCCGGACATACGGTCTGTGCTTCAATGATATCGACTTCTGAGGTCTTTACCATAGCATCTGCTGCCACAACACCTGAAGCAACAGTCTTATATTCTACCATTCCAATTGCCTTACTCATTTACCTGCACGTCCTTCCTGAGTTTCTATAATTACATACTTGTCAGTAACTTCACTGACAACTCCATCTATAGATGCGTGGATTCCAACGCTCAATCCCTTAGCTGGTTCTGCAATCATCTGTCCTTTTGTTACTTTGTCGCCCTGTTTTACAATTGCTGCTGCCGGAGCACCAATATGCTGGCTCAGCATAATTTTAACTTTTGAAACAGGCACTACAGACTCATCAAGCGGAGCCTCTTTATTGTATTTTGTCAGATCCAGTCTCGCCATCAAACGTTCCATAGGAACTTTACGATATTCACGTTCCGGTCCAACCGGTTTTGCTTCTACCTGTGGCGGTCTGAGTCCATTTGCTCTTAAGCCAGCCTTATATTCTGCCATTAATGTTCTTGGTGATAATCCCTGCATGCAAGAATACATCTCGCAAAGACCACAAGAAGAACAGAACATTGTATTTACAAAAATATTCGGTTCCTGAACATCTTTACATGTAGCAGCACGCATAAATAAATGTGGCTGGATTGGATGTCCCAGTCTGTTTCTTGGGCAAAGATCTGTACACATTGAACACTGACAACAACAAGCTGCTGCACGTTTCAGATCGATACTCGTTTTCTTTCTCTTTTTCTGAATGATCAAATGCTCTTCTGGAAGAACCAGTACTGCATTTGTTGTTTTTGTTACAGGAAGTGAACCACTTCCAATGAATCCCATCATTGGTCCTCCAATAAAGTATACTGGATTCTTTGTTGTAATTCCACCTGCAAGTTTTACTGTATCTTCGATTGTAGTTCCAATCGGAACTCTGACTGTTACCGGGTGATCTACCTCGGCAACAACAGATACCAGTTTATCTACAACCGGAGTACTCTGATTAATTGCTCTATATGCATTGTATACGGTCTCTACATTAAATACGGCAACTCCCTGTTCAATCGGAAGTCCTCCCGGACGTACCACTTTCTTTGTGACTTCATAGATCAAAACAACTTCATCACCGGCTGGATACACTTCATCCAGCAGTCCCAGCCTTACTTCCGGGTATGCTCCGATTACACCATTCAGTGCATCGATAGTCTTTGTATAAGCTTTTTTGATACCAATTACGAGTTCTTTTGCACCAACTGCCTGACCAATCAAATGAAATGTCTCAACAATCTCCTGTGCATATTTTTCCAGTAATTGTCTATGTAATCTCAGTAGTGGTTCACACTCTGCACAGTTAAGAATCAATGTCTCAGCATTTTCATTTAACTTTGCGTATGTAGGGAATCCGGCACCACCTGCACCAACAATACCATTTTGTTGCAATATGTTGCTTAATTCTTTCATATCCATCATTTTCACTACTCCAGTCCTGTTCCGTCATCAATAATTCCAACGATTGCAGCATCGATAGGTGCGTCCTCCATATCAGTTCCTACTCTGGCTGCACTTCCCTGTGCCACCAATACATAGTCTCCAATCCCTGCACCAATCTTGTCGATCGCAATGATCTGATCAGCTCCTCCGGTCTGTACATGCTGTTTCAACACTTCTACAATCATAAATTTATTTCCAACTAATCTTTCGCATTTCCGTGTTGATACAACACTGCCTTTCACTTTTCCTATCAGCATAATCTTCTCCTCTTGCAACCTGTAAGAAATCTATTTGATAATTCTTACTGTATCTCCTGTCGCAATCTTCGCTGCATTCGCTTCATCTGTATCGATATGCATCTCAAGTGTAAAGCTGTCATCTACACGAATCTGTACATTGTTAAATGTTGTTCCGCGTTCATTGTCTGCTTTAACTGAAACGATATCTCCATCATGTACACCTGCTGCCATTGCATCCTGTGGTGCCATGTGAATATGTCTTTTGGCTACAATACATCCTTCATTCAGGTAAATCGCACCTTTTGGTCCAACTACCGCAATTGCAGCGGATCCTGCAATATTACCGGACTCTCTGATTGGAGCTTTTACTCCAAGACGAAGTGCATCTGTAGCAGAAATCTCTACCTGTGATTTACTTCTGACCGGTCCCAGGATTCTAACATTCTCGATTGCTCTAAGCTTCAGACCAACAATTGTGACTGTCTCATTTGATGCAAATTGTCCGCCCATAAGCCCTTTTTTCTTTGTAAGCTGGTATCCTTCTCCAAATAAAGCTTCCACATGCTCCTGTGTCAGATGGATATGTCTTGCAGACACACCAACCGGAACCACATAACCATTTTCAGAAGAAGCTTCCTGTTTCTGAATTGACTCCAGCACCATTCTTGTGATTAATTCTATACTTTGATTATCCATAATACGTCTCCTTGTATTATGCGGATTCTCCACATTTGGAAAATCATATCATTTTATGACATGACAGCCTTACAGTTTTTATCCTGTAAGGCTATCTGTCACCCTGATCGCATTTATTAGTCGATATGTGGAAGGATTTTCTCTACATCATTGTGTGGTCTTGGGATTACGTGTGTTGCTACTAATTCTCCAAGTCTTCCAGCTGCGTCTGCACCTGTTTCAACTGCTGATTTAACAGCTCCTACGTCTCCACGTACCATAACTGTTACAAGACCAGATCCGATTTTTTCTGTTCCTACTAATACTACGTTAGCAGCTTTTAACATTGCATCTGCTGCTTCGATTGATGCTACAAGACCTCTTGTTTCAACCATTCCTAATGCTTCCTGTGCCATTCTTTTTTCCTCCTTATGAATTGTTTCTGTTATCTGCTCTGCTTTTTGTGTTGTTTTTCTTACACGTTGCACTGTCTTAGCCGGTGCTTTTGCAGTTGCCGTTTTTGTTGTTTTCTTTGTGGATGCAGCTTTTGTTGTACTCTTCTTAGCCGTACCAGCTGCTTTAGAAGACGCTTCTTTCTTCTCTTGACCTGTCGGCTTCTTTTCCTCTGCCATCGTAACTGCCCTCCTTAACAAACTCGATTCGCACTGTTTTCAACCAGTTTCAGAATCTCTTCATGGGGACTTGGGATTACAACATGAGCAACCGGGTCTTTGATTCCATTGGCCGTAGCTGCTTCAATGGCCTGTGTTACCGATGATACATCTCCGCGGATGATAACCGTTACAAGTCTTCCACCTAACTTCTTTTCCCATGTAACCAGCTCTACCTCAGCTGTTTTGCACATAATATCAATTGCGACTACTGCTGCTGTTACACTTGGGATTTCAAAAAATCCATATGCCTGTCCCATGAGACTGCTCCTTTACTTCTCTACATCCGCAGTCTGTTCTAACCCAAACTGCGGATATTTATCATTATATTAGTTAATTATACAGTAGGAAGGATTTTCTCAACGTCGTTGTGTGGTCTTGGGATTACGTGTGTTGCTACTAATTCTCCAAGTCTTCCAGCTGCGTCTGCACCTGTTTCAACTGCTGCTTTAACTGCTCCAACGTCTCCACGTACCATTACTGTTACAAGACCAGATCCGATTTTCTCTGTTCCTACTAATGTTACCTCTGCTGCTTTAGTCATTGCATCTGCTGCTTCGATTGCTGCTGTAAGTCCTCTTGTTTCTACCATTCCTAATGCTAACTGTGCCATTATTGTTTCCTCCTAAAATCTTATATAAATACTATGTTTGATGTTTATTTATCTAAACCACTAATTTTCAGCATCTTCTCTGTATCCTCTGTAGGTCTTGCGATTTCATATTCAGCGACAATTCCCGCAAGTTCATTTGCTCTTTTTGTTGCTGCCTCCAGCGCTGCCTTTACATCTGATACACTTCCACGAAACTTAACCATTACAATCAATGGTACCGGTAATTCGTCTGCATTTGCCGGTTTATTCTTATCAAAAGTCTCCAGTCTTACATTACCTGCTTTACATCCCGCATCTGCTGCTGCAAATGCAGTTGCCAGCCCGAAGACCTCCAACATGCCTACTGCTTCTCCCATATCATTTCTCCTTCAAGGGGCAGTTATTATTTATTCACAATCGCAATCTTAAGACCCTTCTGCTCTAAGTTTGTAATATGAGCTTCGTTGATCTCTTCCAATGGGAATTTGTGTGTGATAAGTTTTTCCATTGGAAGTCCGATTCCTTTTGCTCTCTTCAAGAAATCAAATGTTGTTGCATAATCTCTCAGTGTGTATACCCAAGATCCTACCAATGTGATCTCTTTTGAACAAAGATCAAAGTGTGGGTTAATTGTTGCATCTCCACCATTGATGAAGAATCCAAGTTCACAAAGTCCTCCACCATTGCGGATGAATTTGTAAATGTTAGCATGAGCTACAGGAGATCCTGTACACTGGAATGCAAAATCTGCTGCATGTCCGCCAAATGCTTCTTTTACAGCGTCTGCAAGTGCATCAATACCTTTATGATTCATGAAGTTAACTGACTTTTCTGCTCCCATTTCTTTCGCGAATGCAAGTCTCTGTTCGTTACCGTCAACTGCCACAATATTCTCAATACCCATTGTACGCAAAACAGCGATACAAATCAAGCCGATTGGTCCACATCCCTGAACAACAACACGACTATTGAATCTTAAGATTCCAGTTGTTTTAGCTCTTTCTACTGCATGAACCAATACTGCACATGGCTCGATAAGAATTCGAGAATCCAGATCAAGATCACTTACATTAAAGACTGAAGATCCTTCTCTGATTAAGATGTAATCTGAGAACCATCCATTCAAATGGATATCATCATCTGGAAGTAATCCGTATACATCAGCTCCACCGATATTCTTCTTGTTCAAATCGAACATCTCGATCTCCGGATCATCTTTAAAAATCATACATGTTACAACTTTGTCTCCGACTTTCAGTGGTTTTCCTGCACTGTCAACTTTGACATTTTTACCCATTTTTACGATTTCTCCTGTACCCTCATGTCCAAGAGCAACTGGGATCAATCCAAATGGATCTCTCTTAAATTCGTGTGCGTCTGTTCCGCAGACTCCACAACCTTCTACTTTAACAAGAATATCTCCGTCACCAACTTCTGGGATTGGGAATTCTTTGATATCATAATGCTCCAGAGATGTCAGCATAGCTACGCGTGCTGTCTTTGGAATTGCCTGGCTTGCTGGTGCCGGCGCACTTGCTGCAGGTGCTGCAACAGGTGATTTTAACATATTTTCAAGTACCTGTTTTACAACTTCTTCTACGTTTGCAGAATTCATTTCCATTGTGTTACCCTCCATATTATTATCTGATACACAAGCTGTCTGTCATAACACATCTTCTTCTCTTAGTAAATGTGCTTGCGCTTGTCAGTCCTTCTCCTGTACGGCTTGCGATTGTGAAAGTACAGAATCCTTCACCGCCAAAGCCAAGTGCTGAATACGAAGGTCCATTCTTTACAAGAATGGCTGTATCAATTGCTTTTGCATATTTTGTAATGTTATCCACATTCTTTGAATGGATATGTGCAGAATGTCTGTTGCCATGCTCCAGCCACACTGCCTGCTCTACTGCATCATCAAAATCTTTCGCTCTGACAACACCGAGAATTGGCATCATCAATTCTTCTGCGATCAATGGATGCTCCTTTGGTCCTTCAAATGTGATACATCTGATATTGTCCGGAACCTGAACTCCGATCATACCAAGTAATGTTTTAGCATCTCTACCTACACATTTACGATTTAATTTTCCACCTTTAAGAACTACTTCTGTCAGTGCATCCTGCTCTTCTTTTGATGCAAGATAGCATCCTTGTTCACTTACCATGTAGTGCATCAATTCATCTGCAATAGAATCTACTGCAACGATTTCTTTTTCTGCGATACATGGAAGATTGTTATCAAATGTACATCCGTTAACAATATCTTCTGCTGCTTTACGGATGTCTGCTGTCTCATCTACCAGTGCCGGTGGGTTACCTGCTCCGGCTCCGATTCCTCTCTTACCAGAAGAAAGCACTGCTGTTACTACACCAGGACCTCCTGTAGCTGCAATCAAAGGAATATCTTTATGTTTCATCATGACAGCACTTGTTTCCATCGTAGGTTTTTCAACAGTAACTGCGATATTATCCGGACCGCCTGCTTCGATGGATGCTTCATTTAACATATTTACTGCATAAATAGAAGTCTTAATTGCCGCTGGATGTGGGTTGAATACAACTGTATTACCGCCTGCCAGCATTCCGATTGTATTACACAGAACTGTTTCACTTGGGTTTGTACAAGGAGTAATTGCTCCAATAACTCCAAATGGTCCCATCTCGATCAATGTAAGTCCTCTATCACCTGACCATGCAGTTGTTGTAATATCTTCTGTTCCAGGTGTTTTTTCAGCAACGAGCTGATGTTTTAAAATTTTATGTCCAACATTTCCCATGCCTGTTTCCTGCACACCCATATGTGCAAAAGTTTCAGCATTTTCTTTAATTTTTGTTCTAATGTTAGAAATGATCTTTTCTCTCTGATCCATAGACATCTTAGCAACGATTTTCTGTGATTTCTTCGCAGCTTCAATTGCTTCGTTCATGTCTTTGAATACTCCATGATTACCAGTCACATCGGCAGAAATCTGCATCTTTGCAACAACTTCTTTAACGATGTCCTGAATCATCTGTTCATTTACAGACACGCTAATACCTCCTTAAAAGCTTCTTTTCCATAAGCAGCAAGCTCTGTGTCTTCTTTTGCACTGCCACCGCTTACACCTAAAGCTCCGATTATTTTGCCATCTGCTTCCAGCACCTCTCCACCGCCGAAGATTACGATCTTACCTTCATTAGTGAACTGAATACCATATAACTCTTTACCCGGCTGGCTTAGTTCAGCCAGCTTTGCGGTAGACATTTTTAAGCTTGCCGAAGTAAATGATTTGTTCAACGCAATGTCGAAACTTGCTATATAAGCACCATCCATGCTCTGAACTGCCACCGGTCTTCCAGCGGCATCCGCAACTGCAACTACTACGTTCAATCCCATCGTCTCTGCCTTTGCCTTCACTTTGTCGATCAGACTATTAGCTTTATCCAATGTCATCTTGTTCTTTTTACATTTACAGACATGTCCTTGTGCATGGTGAGAACCGTTCGCATTCATCCCTTCCAGCACAGCCTTCACTGCATTGGAAATATCCTGTTCGTTCATACCAGTCCTCATTTCTTATATATAAATTATTTTCCTAACTGATCCATAACTTTCTTTGTGATAGAAGCAATCAGGTCTGCATCTACTGTTGCTGCTTCATGTGATCCACAGTTTCCTCCACATGAGTGGCAGTTTGGTTTACCAGCTTTTGCATTTGGGCAAAGGTTTGCAGGATGTTTTCCTGGAAGTCCCATCTGTCTTCTGATTTCATAAAGTTTTTCAACCTGCTCTTTGTTCAGTTCCTGTGGTCCACCGATCTGCATTGTCTGCCATAACAGACGAGCGTAGAACTCTACTGACTCCATCTTGTGGTATGCATTTAATAAAGAATCAGAATATGTTAATGCTCCGTGGTTCTCAAGAAGAACTGCATCGAAATACTGAAGATATTCAGAAACTGCATCTGGAATCTCCATTGTAGAAGGTGTACCATATTTAGCAACTGGAACACATCCAAGAGCGATAACTGCCTCTGGCATGATTGGCTGTGTCAAAGGAATACCTGCAATTGCAAATGTTGTTGCATAAAGTGGATGAGCATGTACTACAGAATTAACATCTGGTCTCTCTTTGTAAACACGCATATGCATTTTGATCTCTGATGATGGTTTGAATCCTGGGTTAGCCTGGATTACATTACCATTAGCATCTACTTTACAGATATACTCTGGTGTCATAAATCCTTTACTTACTCCTGTTGGTGTGCAAAGGAATTCGTTGTCGTTCAATTTTACTGAAAAGTTACCATCATTTGCTGCAACCATTCCACGATTATAAACGCGTCTACCGATCTCACACATCTCTTTTTTGATTTCATACTCGTTAACCATTCTTGTTTCCTCCTTGGATTTTACAAAAAATTTGTTTTTTGTTATTTCTAACTTGATTCTACCACACAACCCCACAACAGTCAACTAGATCTTGTGTTGTTTTTGTTGGTTTTCACCCTTTGTTTTTACTGTTTTTCAGTTTACTCTTATCTGTTCCTGTTGTATCGGAAATGTTTTTCAAGTTATTCACATATTGTTTTATTTTTTGATATATTTTGTGAAGTTTCAGGATATGCGCCCGTCTTCTTATACAACATATATCGTCACTATTCACACTTCGTGTGACCAGCTATCATCCGCCGATCTGACACTCGATTCCCGATGTCACCTCAGCTACTTTCAATAGCTTTTCCATATGTTCATTTGTCGGAGGTTTTACATCCCCCATCAAATACTCTCGATTCAATCCGGTGTATTTATCCTGTCCTAATCTATGATATGGCAACAAATGCATACGTTTCACATTAGGAAGTGTCGCTGTATAAGCTGCAATCTGACGGATCTCCTCTTCTGTATCATTGAACCCCGGTATAACCGGAACTCTTATGCTAAGTTCTGTCATGCCAGACTTTGCAATCTTCATCGCATTTTCTATCATCAGTTCATTGGAACGTCCAGTAAACTCTTTATGCTTTCTTGGATTCATATGTTTAATATCAAGCAGATACTGATCTAAATATGGAAGCAGTTTTTCAATTGTCTCCCATTTTGCACATCCCATACTCTCCATTGCTGTACTAATTCCGCTTTCTTGTGCAGCCTGAAGCAACGCTGTTGCAAATTCCGGCTGGCAAAGGCTTTCTCCTCCTGACAGAGTCAAACCTCCACCCGTTCTCCAGTAATACTGACGATCTTTCTCCACCGTCTTCATCACTTCTGCAACAGTCACATCACGCCCGATTACTTTCGGTTTTCCCTGCACCATCATCGTCTGGATATCATATTCCTGAGATTCCGGATTACAGCACCATCGGCAACGAAGTACACAGCCTTTCAAAAACACAATTGTTCTAATTCCATTTCCATCATGAATAGAATATCGCTGAATATCGAAAATACGACCTTTCGTATTCCAGTATGCTTCCATGTTGTCTGTTCCTTTCTTGTATCACTGTTCAAATGCGAACTGTAATATTTTAAAATCCCTGCTCTGTTCTACGAATGATATCATCCTGCAAAGATTTTGATAACGTTGTGAACAATGCACTATAACCTGCAACACGAACAACTAAATGTTTATACTGTTCCGGATGTTTCTGTGCATCCAACAATGTTTCTCTGCTGACTACGTTAAACTGTATATGACTTCCTTTTTGATCAAAGTAAGAGCGAATCAATCCCACAAAATTCTCAAGTCCTCTTCTTCCGCTTAATGCAGATGGGTGGAACTTCTGATTAAATAATGTTCCGTTTGATGCAATTCCATGATCCAGTCTTGAAACCGAATTAGCTGCTGCTGTTGGTCCATTCACATCTTTACCTGCTGATGGAGAAACGCCATCTGCTACAGGCTGATATGCAAATCTTCCATCCGGTGTTGCTCCAGTCTGTGCTCCCAGAGGAACATTTGCAGATACTGGATAAAGACCTGCCTGGAACTGTCCACCTCTTGGATTGTAATATTTCAACATCGGCTTTGTATATGTATAAGCAACATCTCTTGCAAATGCATCTACTTCCGGATTGTCGTTACCAAATTTTGGAACCTCTTCGATCATCTTAAGGATACGTTCTCCATTTGCCTTTGCTTCCGGAGATTCAACCGCTGCCACTACACTCTGCAAAATTGCTGCAATCTCTGTCGGTCCTACCTGCTGTCCAGCTGCTGCCATATCCTGTGCAACCTCTGATGTCATCGCTGCAATGTCTTCCTGATTCAAACCATGACCATAGTTTGTTGTCAAAGCTTCTTTCAGTTCTTTCATTGACAATTTTTTCTCGTCATATACAAGTGTTTTCACTACATATAATGAATCTGCCATATTTGCAATTCCGAATCCCTGTGGTCCTGTGAAATTGTAAACAGCTCCACCTTCCTGCACCGATTTACCACTCTTCATACAATCATCGATCATAGATGATAGGAATGGTAACGGACATCTCTCAGCATGTGCCATATCTATGGCATTATCAGCGTTAACCAACAATTTGATCATGTATTCCATCTGGACTTTATAAGCATGGTAGAACTTCTCAAATGTATCCATATCTTCCACATTACCTGTCTGTGGTCCAACCTGAACACCTTTGTCCTTACCATTGTGGAATACCAATTCCAATGGACGACACATATTAAAGAATGCTGCATCATGCCATCCGTCTGTCTTACCGGCTTTCTGTGGTTCTACACAGCCGATAATGTTATAGTCTCTTGCATCTTCCAGTGTTACACCTCTGCTCATCAATGAAGGAATGATCACTTCATCATTATAATAGGCCGGAAGTCCAATACCTGTTCTTGTCAGCTCTGCTGCTTTGATCATCAGATCATGAGGTGTTCCATTCCATACACGGATAGAAAGTGATGGTGCCGGAAGAAATACATGATGCGAAGCATCAATACACATAAACGACAAATCATTTGTCACATCGATTCCTTCTGAATTCTGTCCACCAACAATCATATTCTGGAACAAGCTATATCCTGCAAACCCCTCTGCTGAAGCACCGTCACGACATTTATTCAAGTCATTTAACTTGACAAAAATACAATCGATCAGTTCCTGTGCAAACTCTCTTGTAAGTTTGCCGCTATCGAGATCCTTCTTATAATAAGGATACATGTACTGATCAAATCGTCCCGGTGAAATAGAATGTCCACTCGATTCAATCTGAAGCAGCTGCTGTACAAACCAAAATGACTGACATGCTTCATAAAAGCTTGTTGCACCTTTTTCTGGTACATTCACACAGTTCTGAGCAATCTGAAGTAATTCCAGTTTTCGTTTTTCATCTGTGCATTTCTGCGCCTCATCCAGTGCAAGTTGTGCATATCTTCTTGCGTAATTGATTGCTGCATTACAACTAATGATCATTGCCTGCAGAAGTCTTGACTTCTTCTGGTAATTACCATCTGCATAGCTGATTGATGCAAGTTCAGCTTCTGCCTTTTCTCTGATCCCTGCAAATCCAATATCTAACACTTCCCAGTATTTTACTGTAACGTGTCCTACACCATTATAGAAATAGTTTCCCGGTGTGAACATATTATGTTCCATTGCAGTCAATGTCTCAGGTTCCATATAAGCAGTTGCCAGTTCACTGGTTGTTTTTCCTTTCCAATAGGCATCTGCTTCTTTAATCTCCTGCTTTGTCTGCTCTGAAATGTAAAATGGATCTGCTGATCTGGTCTCTACTGTATCAAACTCTGCTTCCAGCCACTCATATGAGAATTCTGGATATGTCTGACATCCTCTTGGTGCAAGTGTTGTGCTACCAACAATCAACTCAAGATCACGAATCACAATTGGAATATTTTCCAATATATGTTCAAATGCTTTCGCACGACGTATGATGATTGGTTCATTCTCTGTCTGCTTGTAAGATTCTGTAATCAGCCTTGCTCTGGCTGACTCAATCTCTGGCATCTTCGCATAAAGATTCTCGACCAGTTTAGGGATTCTATCCGATTTCGGAATAGCCGTATTATCATAGGTATATAGTCCCATTTTTCGTTCTTCTCCTTTCCTCTGCCCAGTTATTGTTATTATACTTCACGAACGCCATTAAGTCAACGAAATCACAACAAATCCCAATACTTTTATCCGTATAAACAATTCTGAAAACAACATAATACCACACTTTTATGTTGGTTTTCGTTCTAAACATCTCTTTTTTTCGCATTTTTATATTGACATCCGTCACAAAACAATCCATACTGGGTTTAAAGTATTTAATATAATTCTATTCTAATATATTTTTTAATAAATTGCATCTAATTTTTACTCAATAGTGAACTTATTTATACATTTTAAACAAAAGGAAAGCGAGGGATTTGTTGTGTTTTCTATTGAACTAGACATTCATACTCATACGATTGCCAGTGGTCACGCATCCACCGCAACTATTACTGATATGGTAAAGGCTGCTTCGGCTGCTCACTTAAAATTACTCGGAATATCAGACCATGGTCCGGCGACATTAGGAGGCGGAAAACCTTCTTATTTCCGTAGTCTCCCTATGGCTGCCCGTAAACGGCTTGGGATAAATATGCTTTATGGTATCGAGGCTAATATTACAGATTACAATGGAACTTTAGATTTGGAAGATTCTTTACTTGCAGGACTTGATTATGTCATTGCCAGTATTCATAAACCTGTCCTCAAACCTGGTACAGAAGCTGAAAATACAAAGGCTTATCTTCGTGCCATGGAGAATCCTTTTGTATCTATTCTCGGACACTGCGATGATGTCAAATATCATGTTGATTATTTGGCAATTATAAAATCTGCAATGGAACATCAAGTCATATTAGAAATTAACAATAGTTCACTTAGCCCGGATGGGTATCGCGGAGATACAAAATTTAACGATTTGATGATTTTGAATTTGTGCAAACATTTTCATTACCCGGTGTTGTTGTCGAGTGATAGCCACGGTCCGGAACATGTGGGAGATTTTCGATATGCATTGGAATTGGTGGAACAGGCGGAATTTCCGAAAGAGTTGGTGTTGAATTATTCAACTAATGAATTGATGAGCTGGCTGGAGAAGAGGAAAGTTGCTATTTAGTTCACTAAGTGGCAATACGTTCCTTACAAAAAATTGATATAAGAATTCTTGCTCAGATTCCATGAGCGGGAGACACATAAGAGCGTAAATTTTTGCTAAAAGCAAATGAATTTGAACTCAAACTTGCTGCTACGCAGCTTCAAACACGTTCGTTCAAATTCATTAACGCAAAAATTTACGCTCTAAGTGTCTCCAACGCTCACTCCATATTCGCTCGAATTTCTTATATCAATTTTTTTGTAAGTAATGTATTGGCTCAAGTTGTGAAGTAAATAGCAACTTACTTCTTAATCACCCGCTCCACCTGCTCAACTGGCATTTTCAAAAGAGCGGCAATTTTTTCGACATCCTTGATAGTATCATATAAATTTTTAATAATCTGTGTTGTAATTTGCTCGGTTACTTGCTCAGTTACTTGCTCGGTTACTTGCTCAGTCACTTGCTCGGTCACTTGCTTAGTTACTCGTTCTTCCTGTTCTTTAAATTCATCTGCCATTAATTCTCTTAATGCTTCGCACATACTTTCCTTTACCTCCTTTACTGCATTCCAATTAGCTCTTGTTATTACATTCATTGCAGCTTGATATAATTTTGAAGCTTTATTCTTTTCATATTCTTTTAAAAGCGTTGTGATTTCTTCAGGTTTGCTTACATCATTACGTAAACTTTGGAGCCAGCGGTTTTCATTTGGATTTAATTCTTTGGTTACTAACAATTGAATGGGAAATGGATCACCTGTTATATAGTAGATGCCGGGTCCTATGCGAACTGTATCTAATTTACGAAAGTCTTTTAAATGTTGAATCATCTTTCTGGGATAATGGTTGCAAATAAATGTGATTGTTAATTCCTCAGGCGGAATTTTATACACTTCTTCTGTATCAGATTGGTAAAAGCAGCAATAACCATATACTTTGTAAAAATCATTGATAGTCAAATAATCATCCGGACTTTTGTATTCAACAATGTTATAGCGCCTGAAAATCCTTCCAATATTCTTATGGATAACTTCGTTTCCTGTTACTTTAATAATTAGCTCATCCATTTGCATTGGCTTTTTTGACAGTAGATGTTCGGAATCAAAAGTCAGTTTTTCTGCTTCATCTTTAAATTCAATTTGAATAGATGCATGAAATGCAGGGTGCCATTGAATGATATCTTTCGTACTTCCTTTCATTTAAGTCTCCTTTCATTATAGAGTTTTCAATTAACTAATGCAATGACAAAGAGACAATAAAAATAATTTGAAATTTTAGCAAGATTACTTTTTGTACTTCGTGTGACTGGCAACGGTTAAGATGTCATAATAACATTAGTTTTTCAAATCGGATTATGTTTCGGAAATTGAAACCCGAGATGAGAGCCTATTGGCTTAGAAATATCCAGAGAAAAGAAATTCTCTGAAGATGTGCATTTACTATACCATGAATGAAAAGGAGTGTAAAGAAGAAATATAAAATTTGACAAACCATTTGCAGAATGCGTATAGTAGATATATTGAGATGTGAAATTAAAAGAAAAATTACAATTAAAAGGAGTAAAAATCAAATGATACGATTCAACAACGACTACAATCAGGGAGCGCATCCAGCAATTTTATCAGCACTTCAGCAGACGAATGAGACTTCCTATGCCGGTTATGGTGAGGATGAATGGTGTGAAGCGGCAAGAAAAGAAATCCGTAAATATCTTGGAGAAGCAGACAATGAAATTTACTTCATGATTGGTGGAACACAGGTGAATTATACTGTTATTACAGCAGCACTTCGTCCGTATCAGAGTGTGATCAGTGCGGATTGCGGACATATAAATAACCATGAGGCAGGTTCGATTGAGCATACAGGACACAAAGTGCTTATTGTTCCGGCTGAAAATGGAAAATTAACAGCAAAATCAATCGCAGATGAAGCGGCAAAATACTATGAGCATGGGGAGGCTGAATATTTGACTCAGCCGAAGATGGTATTTCTTTCATCCCCGTCAGAGTTTGGAACTACATATAAGAAAGAAGAATTGATGGAAATTCGTAAAGTATGCGATAAATATGGAATGTATATGTATGTTGACGGAGCAAGAATGGGATATTGGCTTACTTCTGATGAATGTGATGTGACACTTGCCGATCTGGCAGAGGTGGCAGATTTGTTTTACATAGGAGGAACAAAATGTGGTGCTTTGCTAGGAGAGGCACTTGTAATTATAAATCCTAAGTTAAGAGATCACTTTAAGACATATATGAAGCAAAGCGGTGGAGTTTTAGCAAAAGGCTGGCTTTTAGGTCTTCAGTTTTATGAATTGTTTAAAGATGGTTTATATTTTGAAATTACAAAGAAGGCAAATGAATTTGCAATGATGATGAAAGCGGCTTTTGAAAAGGCTGGAATGTCTTTTTATATTGAGAGTGGTACAAATCAGCAGTTTGTGATATTAACAAAAGAACAGGCTGAGAAGCTGGCTGAAAAATTTGTGTTTGAGTTCAGTCATGATGTAGATGAAAATCATGTGTGTGTGCGTTTCTGCACAAGCTGGAGTACGACAGAAAATGATGTAAAAACGCTGGTAGAGGCTATTAAAACAATTGCATGTTAGCAATGCATAAAAATTAAATATTTGTAAAAGCACGCAAAAAATCTTTGAAAATCGGGAGTATTTCCCGATTTTTTTATTACATAGGAAATTGCATTTCCTATGTAATAAAAAGTCGCCGGCAGGATGCACACTACGACGTACAATGAAGATGTCGCAGGCGTCAGAATGTGCCGGGGCATATATTTTGTTCTAGGCAATACAATTAACAATTCAGGAAATAATCTCCTGAAAATACTTGATCATTTCCAGGGCAGTAGGATTCAGCTGTGCATGTTTCAGATAGCAAAGATAGGTACGGCTATATATTTCCGGGGAGAGTGGTACTAAGGTGAGACCGCTTTGCAAATCTGAGGAAAATGATGTATAAAAATGTCGGTCTGTCAGCAAGGAAACGCCCATATTCTGTGCTACAAGGTCAAAGATGGAATCCAGACGTTTACACTCGATTGCGATGCGTGGCTCAAAGCCAGAAGCGTGACAAAGAGATGTGAACAGCTGGTGCAGTAAAGTGCCATGATTTAACACAACAAAATCATCAGAGGCTAGTTCTTCCAGGCGGATACTTTTTTGAGAAGCCTTTGGATGACCGGATGGCAGCAGGATACAGAGCTGATCTCTGGTATAGGGGATTTTTTCAAAAAGTTCTGGATCAATCGGATGAAAGGAGCTGTCTCGAAGGAAAGCAAGGGAACACTTCTGATGGAGTAATGCTTCAGACAGGTCGTTTGTATCACCTTCTAGAATCTGAATGATTTTCTGTGGATGTTTTTTTCGAAAATCTACAAGCATATCGGTGATACGGTACTGTACCATGGAAGGAATCACGCCAAGAAGAAGTGTCTGTGACTCAGTCTGGATTTTCTTATCCAGTTCTTCCTGAAAAAGCTGCTCATTTTTCAGAATTGTACGGGCATATGGGAGCAGACACTCTCCATATGGTGTCAGAGAAACTTTTCTGGTGCTTCGATGAAAGAGGGAGACACCTAGTTCTGATTCCAGTTTTCTTATATGTTTGCTGAGGGTAGACTCGTTCATAAACAAAAGCTCGGAAGCTTCCCAGAAGTTCTGTGTTTCTGCCAACGTCAGAAATTCTTTTAAATTCGTAATATCCATGCTGAGGATTCCTTTCATTAATTCCAAAATCGACTTAATTCTAGTAAAAATCGAATTGTCTGTCAAGAGAAGCAGATGATAAACTGTAATCTGCTGAGAGCACAGGATTCTTGGGAATATTCGATAGAACAACGTGTTACTGAGAAAAACAAATACAGAAAATAAAATTTTTATAGGAATAAGGAAGGAGTAAAGGAAAAATGACAAAAGTACATGATCTTCGTTCAGCAATTGAATTTCTGGAAACAATTCCGGGACAGATGCTGACATCAGATACAGAAGTTGATCCAAATGCGGAGGTTTCTGGAGTATACAGGCACATAGGAGCCGGTGGAACTGTTGCACGTCCAACAAAGGAAGGACCGGCTATGTTATTTAATAAGGTAAAAGGATTTCCAGATGCGAGAGTATCCATCGGTATGCTCTCCAGCCGAAAAAGAGTGGGATTATTGCTTGATACAGATCAAGAGTTTCTAGGGAAATATATGGGTGAAAAACTGAAAGAAACAATCCCGCCGATAATGATTCCGGAGGGAAAGCATATTGACTGTCAGGAAGTGATTCATTATGCAACAGATCCGGACTTTGATCTTCGTACCCTCGTTCCGGCACCGACTAATACACCGGAAGATGCCGGTCCATATATTACAATGGGGCTGTGTATGGGAACCGATCCGGAAAATGGAACAAGTGACGTAACTATTCATCGGTTGTGTATCGAATCAAAAGATGAACTGGGTATGTGGATTACTCCGGGTTCTCGGCATCTGGGTGCATTTTTTGAAAAATACTGTGCCTTAGAAAAAGATATGCCGATTTCTATCTCTATCGGTCTGGATCCTGCTGTATATATGTGTGCCGGATTTGAGGCACCAACTACTCCGCTGGGATATAATGAACTGCAGATTGCGGGTGCATTGCGTGGAGAACCGGTAGAACTGGCTAATTGTGTAACCATTCCGGAAAAATGTATTGCAAATGCAGAATATGTCCTGGAAGGATATCTCTGCCATGATAAGACAATTCGTGAAGATATTAATTCTAATACAGGGAAGGCAATGCCGGAATTTCCAGGATACACAGGGGAGGCAAAACCATCACTTCCGGTCATCAAGATCACTGCAGTGACACATAGAAAGAATCCAATCATGCAGTCTTGTATCGGACCGTCCCATGAACATGTATCCATGGCCGGAATTCCTACAGAAGCTTCCATTATATCGATGGTAGAGCGTGCTATGCCGGGACGACTGCTGAATGTACATGCTGCACCATGTGGTGGTGGGAAATTTGTGGCAATTCTTCAGTTTAAGAAAAGTTCAAAAAATGATGAGGGACGTCAAAGAAATGCTGCCATGTTGGCATTCTCTGCATTTTCAGAGTTAAAGCATGTATTTCTGGTGGATGAAGATGTGGATATCTTTGATATGAGCGATGTGATGTGGGCGATGACTACAAGATTCCAGGCAGACGTAGATATGATCCCGATTCCAGGCTGCCATTGTCATGTGCTGGATCCGTCCAATGATAATGCGCTGGATCCGTCTATCAGGGTTCATGGAATTGCCTGCAAAGCAATCTTTGATTGTACTGTTCCATTTGATCAGAAAGAAAATTTTGTCAGAAGTCAGTTCCTTGAGATTGATAAAGAAAAATGGGCAAAGGAACTTGATTTTTAATGACGAAAGAGGAGGAAGAGAGAAATGCCGGTAGGTGTGATTATTGATGCTGTTGCCGTGATTATCGGTGGTATTGTAGGTGCTGTTGTGGGTAAGGCACTAAAAAAAGATTTTGTAGATAATATGAATTTGATTCTGGGTTGCTGTTCCATGTGTATGGGAGTCAGCACGATCATTTTGATGGAACATATGCCAGCAGTGGTGTTTGCCATCATTCTGGGAACCGGACTTGGTCTGGCAGTTCATTTTGGGCAGCTGATTAACAAAGGTGGTCTGGCTATGCAGAAGGTTATGAGCAAATGTGTAAAAACTTCTTCGGATGTGCCACAGAAGGAATTTGAAGCGACGTTAGTAACATGTATTACTCTGTTTTGTGCCAGCGGAACTGGTATCTATGGATCCATTATTGCAGGAATGTCCGGTGATCATAGTGTACTGATGGCAAAAGCAATCCTGGATCTTTTCACCGCTGTAGTGTTCGCGTGCACCCTGAGTATGGTGACGGCGGCAGTAGCGGTTCCACAGTTTATTATTTTTTTGATTCTGTTTTTGCTGGGAGCTCCGATTTATAACGGATTGGAGCTGGGAACAAATAGCTATATCATCAACGATTTTAAAGCTTGTGGTGGATTCATCATGTTGGCAACCGGATTCCGTATGTGTAAGATCAAGATGTTTCCGGTAGCGGATATGATTCCGGCCATGGTTCTGATCTTCCCGATTGCTGTTTTCTGGAATGATTATGTAACACCGGCGGTAAATGCGCTTGCAGGACTGGTGCACTGATGAGAAGACTTGTTGTAGGAATCAGTGGAGGAAGCGGGATTCCTCTGGCAGTGGAGCTGCTTCGTCAGCTTCGCTGCGTAGAAGATATAGAAACACATCTGGTATGCACCAGAGGCGGAGAAATTACTGCGGCGCAGGAGTCAGAAATGTCTTTGGAGGAAATCTGTGGTCTTGCAGATGTGATACATGATAATAAAGATATTGGAGCAAGTATTGCCAGTGGCACATTTCATACAGAGGGGATGGTAGTGGTTCCATGCAGTATGAAGACCGTAGCAGGAATCTGTTCTGGCTATACGGATAATCTGCTTTTACGCGCTGCAGATGTCACACTGAAGGAGCGGAGAAAATTAGTGCTGGTTGCAAGAGAGTGCCCATTGAATACCATTCATCTCAGAAACATGTATGAACTCAGCCAGATGGGAGTAGAGATTCTGCCTCCGATGTTGACTTATTATAACCATCCACAGAGCCTTGAGGACTGTACTCGACATATTGTTGGAAAAATTCTGGACAGGTTTGGAATAGAAGGAAAAGATTTTAGGAGATGGAATGGGTGTGTAGAAAAATAAAAGGAGTGTCGTAGCATGGATAATTCCTGGAAAATAAAAAAAGAACTTACATTTACCAATATCTATGCAGAAATCAGCAGACTTGGTGAAGATTATCACATTTTGTTAAGTGGTGGGGAGCGTCCGCATATAGGCTGTACAGTCCTTGCAGTTCCAAGACAGTCTCTTGACAGAAGTGGCAAAATGAGCAGTACGGCATCGGTACTGAATGTGACGGGACATAAGGACGAGGAAGTATGCCGTTATCTTGCGGAGAAAGTATCTGCAGGAAAGAATGCTGTCGTGGTGTGTACCGGAGGCATTCACATGGACGAAATCACGAAAGAACAGATTGCGGAAATTGTGGAAACTATGCGGATAATTGCAGTGGAAATCGTGGGAAAGTAATGTTGTCTAAAGGAGTAGTATGTTTAACAATTATGAAATTGTAGAATACACACACAGCCTTCCGTTCCAGATTCGGAACTTCACAGGGTGGACCATACAGGATGACAGAGGCGATATCAAAGATGTTCTGGAGCATTGGCATCAGGAGATAGAAATCGTGTATACATTCGAAGGACATGCATTACATTACATCGATGGAAAAATTCATCGGGCAGCACCGGGAAAATTATTTATCACCAATTCAGAAAGTATTTTAACGTACGTTCCGAAGGTCTTGTAAACAGCTGCGTAAGTTTCGGACAGAAAGTTGGATTAGGACTCGGAGCAGCTATCGCAAGCTGGATAATCGCAGCCGGCGGATATGTAGAAACTGCAAAGGTACAGACAGCATCGGCAAATTCAGCAATTATATTTGCATATGTATGGTTTGGCGTAATCCTTGCAGCATTACTTCTAGTAGTCAGTATTCTTTTAAATATTGATAAATACGAAGGACAGATTAAAAAAGAGTTGGAACAAAGACATAAAGCGTAAATTAAGTAAGTAGGAGAGAAGAATAATGTGTAAAGAATTAGTGTTCGACAAAGAAAAATATACAGTTGAGACAGTTACAATGGAAGGGCAGACACTTGTTTACCGGGCATACGAGAATATTCCCTACGTGTCAAATCCTGTTGACGAGAAGATGGAAAGACTCAGTATTTTCGTGCCGGAAGTATTTTATGAAGGAAAAGAAGTCGGCGGATATAATCTCGGCAATGCGCCAATTTTTTTGCCGAATACTATTGGCGGTTATATGCCGGGACCACAGGAACGTCCCGGAAAAAATATACACGGAAAAGTCAATGCTACATTTTTTGCATTGCTTCACGGATATGTTGTAGTTTCTGCTGGGGCACGTGGAAGAGAGATGAAAGATGAAGCTGGAAAATATCTGGGATGTGCACCGGCAGCACTATGTGATCTGAAAGCTGCTATTCGTTTCCTGCGCCACAATGCAGAAAATATTCCGGGAGATGTAGACAAGATTATTTCCAATGGAACCAGTGCAGGAGGGGCAATGTCTTCTCTTCTTGGAAGTACGGGAAATCATCCAGACTATGAATCTTATCTGGAAAAGCTTGGGGCGGCAAAAGAAAGTGATGCAATCTTCGCAGCATCCTGCTATTGTCCGATTACCAATCTGGATCACGCAGATATGGCATATGAGTGGGAATTCTGTGGATTGAATGAGTTCTCAAAGAAAATCGAGATTCCGCCACAGGAAGGTGAAAGCAATCCGACATTTATTGTAGATGAAGGAACAATGACAGAGGAACAGCAGAAGATGGCAGAAGCGTTAAAGAAGATGTTTTCTGCTTATGTAAATGGACTGGGGTTAAAAGATACGGATGGGAAAGCACTTGAATTGGATGGAAATGGAAATGGAAGTTTTAAAGAATATGTGCTTTCATATGTGAAGAAATGTGTGCAGAAAGAGTATGATAAAGGAACAGATCTTTCAGAACTGGACTGGATGACAATCGAGAATGATGTGGTGACAGATGTAGATTTCGATAAATATATCAGATTCCGTACACGTATGAAAGCGACCCCAGCATTTGATAATGTATCTATGGGGACACCGGAAAATGAATTGTTCGGAACATCAGATATGAAATACCGTCATTTCACAGATTTCAGTAAAAAACACAGTACAGTTAACGGGGAATTGGCAGATGAATTACAGATTAAGATGATGAATCCGATGAATTACATTGGGGATGATAAGGCGGTAAAAGCGGAACATTTCCGCATCCGTCATGGAGCTGTCGACAGAGATACGTCACTCTCAATCTCAGCAATGCTGACAGCCAGTCTTGAGAATCATGGAGTAGATGTAGAACTGGACTATCCGTGGGGAATGCCACATGCCGGAGATTATGATTTAGAAGAGTTATTTGCATGGATTGATAAGATCTGTGAATAGCGAAGAAGAACACAAAAATAAGCCTGAATTATTCACGGTATAACCACGAATAATTCAGGTTTATTTTTTAAAAATTTGTAGTAGTTCGAGAGAAAAGCTGAACTGCTATGAAAATTTAGGGATTATTTTAGAAAGCGATTATCATTCGGGAAATTGTGTGTTATACTTTTTAAAGAAATTATGGTTTGGGGATGTCCCCAGCATCTTTTACTAATTAAGAAATGGAGAAAAGATTATGTCATTAGAGAAAAATTTAGCATATATTGGGGAGCAGCTAAAATCACTTACGGCAATTGCCAGTCCGACTGGATTTACAAAAAAAGCAACAGAGTATCTTTACGAACAGTTTCAGAAGATGGGGTATGAGCCGGAACTTTCTAATAAAGGAAATATAAATGTAGTACTTGGAGGCGAAGGAAGTCCTCTGGTTTTGACAGCACACTTAGATACACTTGGAGCAATGGTTCGTTCAATCAAGGAGAACGGTCGTCTCCGTCCAACTACACTCGGAGGTTATCAGTGGAATACAGCAGACGGTGAAAACTGTATGGTATTTACACGTGATGGAAAAATGTACACAGGTGTTGTTTTAAATACAGAACCATCAGCACATGTTGCAGATGAAAATATCGAAAGAAAAGAAGAAAACATGGAAATTCTTCTGGATGAAAATGTAAATGATAAAGCAGGGGTGAAAGCTCTTGGAATCCAGGTTGGGGATATTATTGCAATGGATCCACGTACAGTTATTACAGAAAGTGGTTATATTAAAAGCCGTTTCCTGGATGATAAGCTTTCCGTAGCAATACTTCTTGGAATTGCACGTGCAATAAAAGAAGAGGGGTGGAAATTAAACCGCAAGGTTTCATTGCTTTTTACAGTATATGAAGAAGTAGGACATGGCGGAAGCTTTATTCCGGCTGACACAGAAGAGATGATTTCTGTAGATATGGGATGTGTTGGTGCAGACCTTGAATGTACAGAGCGTATGGTATCAATCTGTGCAAAAGATTCGCGTGGTCCCTATAACTATGATCTGGTTACTACTTTGTCAGAAATTGCAAAAGAAGAAGGTCTGGATTATGCAATCGATGTCTATCCACATTATGGTTCTGATGTAGAGGCTGCTCTAGCAGGAGGATATGATATCCGTCATGGTCTTATCGGACCGGGGGTATATGCTTCGCATAATTATGAGCGCTCTCATATGGATGGAGTTATGAATTCCTATAAGTTGCTTGAAAAATATTTGACGAGATAAAGAGGTTGCTATTTAGTTCATTAAATGGCAATACGTTCCTTATAAAAAATTGATATAAGAATTCTTGCTCAGATTCTATGAGCGGGAGACACATAAGAGCGTAAATTTTTGCTAAAAGCAAATGAATTTGAA
>OHAC01000401.1_pt1 | contig 45542 bp, 57 predicted proteins | sample 1577051 | NCBI WGS metagenome assembly OHAC01 (sample SAMEA3541499, study PRJEB24748) | human gut metagenome | biome: human gut; feature: human-associated habitat; material: faeces | place: China | collected 2012 | reverse complement strand
TAAATCGTTGCCGCAACACTTTTTTGCCTTTGCCTGCATTAACCCACAGTTAAATTCCTTATTCAAGCAAGCAACCTTCATACATAATACTTCATTTATCAACGTGCAATCTTTTTTTCATTGCTTCAAATCTTCCAACATACCATGGGATTCGAGTATTTTTGAGTATTTCTTACCTGATGCACAATACAACGCTGATACTCTATTTTAGAAAAGTAACTGCAACAGTTTCTTTAATTTCTGTCGGACCATCTACACAGATAATTAATACATCTTTTACCCAGCGGGGCTTCAGATCATTCATAACAGATACTAATTGTCAGTACTTTTTTCTTTCCATGTTAATGCTCAGAATGATGTAAACTACAAACTTACGGATAATACCATTGCTAGAGACAGAATCCTGCAGGATATTCTTGCTGTAAGAAACCATGATTACAGTAATATGGAAACCACTATTTCGGAGCAAGAACCACCTTGATTGGCTTGTTTACAATTGATAAGAAACTGAGCCAATGTCAAACCCAGAGCCACTTTGCGGGGCATAAGCCGGCTATACATTTGCGAGATTTCTTATATTCTACATAATTGCCAATTGGTTTCCTAATAACCGGACAGTGTAGACTTGCTGACCGAAATATTCACCAACAAACTGCTTTGTCAGTCTCCAATTTGTGGCATATTTTATCTGTTACATCTAAATTAATCCTTGCCAATGTTTCAAATCGATAAATATATTCAATACTCTATGAAATCTGTCATATACTTATTTCTTTCGCATACAAAAAATGATTTTATGATTAATATCTGAAACATCTTTCTAGCATTTTTATAATCTGCGGTTCAAATGTAGTCTGACAATCCAGTGGAACATCAATTTCCCTACTTTATAACTATTGTTAACTCTTTTTTGCTTATAACCATTTCGATAATTGTCACTGTTAGAACGCTCAAATTTTCGATAGCCAAAATGTTCATCCATTTCGGATTCCATCAGCGCCTTAATGTTTTCACCAAGAAAGTCTTTCAGTGCATCCTGAAGAATTTCCGCAATTTCATCAAGTAGTTAGTGAATGATATTTTTTCCTTCTGTCATTTGTACACGATGTACTGGTTTCATTTGTTTTGCCAGAATAAAAGGCTCTCCTATGATTTTTATTTTATCATAGAAGAACCTGTTATTAATGAATTTACAGAAAAAATTTCACAGTTTCAAACTAAGTTCTATATTCGAACAACATTTTTAAAATATAACCTATAAATACTCAAGCAAACGATGGTTAAATTGTCTTGAAATCAATTACTCAAATCAAATTTACACTACTACTTTCTATAATTTATAATAAAATTATCATACATGATACTTTTCCTTAATTGAAGAAATAAAAGAAAGAAACTCTTCATTACAATTCTCTTTTGAAATCACTAATCCTTGTATTGCCCCAGACATAATGTAAATATTTGTATCCGTAATCATTATTCTGTGAATTTTATTATATGCTAATTCTGCCATACTTGTGGAGGTCTTATCCTCAAGATATTCATTATAAAACAAATAGTGATGTACACTATTTTGCATTGCCTTATTCGTATTCCATGCACGTTTAACTTCGTTTCTTTGCTTAACAAAACCTGTTAAATAACCCACTAATAATATAAGAATAGCCAAAGCAGTTGGATAATATACGTGTACCTTGATCAATAAAATTGATAAAAGTAATACAATAATTAAACAAACACATGTAAACGTCTTACGTTTATTATTACTCTTTCGAACTACTTTACAAAATCTCTTATATTCATTCCAAGTAACCGTACTATCAATATTGTACAATGCATCCATTTGCATATCCTCCCTTACATAATCAGTGTATGTATTATAATTTATCTTATAGTTATAGTCAACAAGATTTTCAATTCAGCCTATGAGTAAAAGGAAAATTTGTCTAGTATTTAAGTTATTCCACACTTATAAAATTTACATTCAATAATATATTATATTCAAATTTACTAAGTGTATTTGTGCTTTAAATATTAATTTAACAAAAACATAACAAGCAAAAGAACACCAGAACCGGCACTTACCGTAACTGGTGTTCCTTTGTCAGAAACTTATTTTAAAGTTGATTTCACAAACATATTTTTAGCTAACTCCTAATTATAAGCATATGCCAAATTAGCGGCAACTGAGAGCATAGCTGCAGCTGCTGGTGCAGCCGTTCCATATGAACCAACAACAGCTACTACAGCTACAAAGACTACTGCTACCGCCGCGATAGCAACTCCTACCTCTCCCCAATTAATGTCATATGCTTTTTCAAAAGAATACTCTGGTTGAGTTGACGTATCATCTTTCTCATAAGGTTTAAATTTGCATTCCACTTCATAATACTGATAATATTTTGTATCATCATCCTCTCTTACAATTTGCTCTACCTCGTATTTCATCACAAAACAGCCAGTAGAATCCATACCGCCTCTAACAGCAATTGAACCATTTTCTATTGTAGAAACTAATCCCATCATAGTAGTCACAGAATCAAAGCCAATATCGACAGTATATTCATTGCCTAAGCCGCCATATGCCGCCCCCATTACATTAGATACAGATTCACTTACACTACCATTTATTACATCTATTGTAGTAGAAACATTTGCATCTGAACTGTCATCTTTTTTCTTTTCACTAAACGAATATGTAATCTCCATATTTCCAAAATCTGCTGTGTAAGATACATTAAAAAGTAAATCCATATTTGGCAAAAGATTAATTCCGAAATTAGCAAAAAATCTTTTTGCCATCAACACTCTCTCATACATGCTTAGATCTGGCAGAATAGTTGTTTCATTAATCATACTAAAACCTTTATCTCTGCCTGAGAATGCATCTTTATCTAATCCAAATGATGCATTTCCACTTGTAAATGTATATTCATCAAACTGATCAAATGCCCAATTGTCTGGAATTGGATATCCAAGATTTCCACTAAATCCAGTAGACATATCACTGACAAAACTACTTTTAGCAAGATTAGCTGTACATACTTTAGAGCACACATTTCGTGGGCCATAAATTCCTACTTGATAAAAATTTGACTGATTGAAAATCTGATTAATGCCTTTAAAGTAATTTTTCACATATGTAACCTGAGCATCAGTTACATCATAGTCAATAGCAAAATAAATAATGGTTCCCTGAGGAATTCCTAATGCTAATGCTGCTTTATATGCTTTCTTTCCTTCTACAAGTCCCTCTTCTTTCGTATAGCGATCTAAACTCGGTGTTCCCTCCTGAAAAATTGGAAAAATATTTAACCCCGCTGCAAAAATACTTTTAATTTCATCTCGAGTCATTGCTTTTGAAGTTGTTCCTCCTACGGTTCCTGTTAAATATCTTCCAACATATCGATAACCAGCATCATAAAGAGCAGTAGCTTTATTTGAATTCAAGATAGTAGAGCAATCACATGCTGTTGAAGATCTATCTGGATTTCCTTTACTTGTCAACAGAGACATCCAAGTATTTTTATCTCCAATTTTGGTAATAGGTAATGCATACATCCCCTGAAATTCTGTAATAGAATTCTCAAGTTTTGAATCCCATGTATTTAAAAAGGATCCAGTTGAATATCCATTACAAGCCAGCGCGTAACGCATTAACTTTACATATTCTCCAGATGATTTGCTATTTACAATTAATTTTGTAATTTTTGCTGTTGTAGTAGGTCCAAAGTTACCATTTGCCTGTGATGGAGATAATCCTTCCAGAGCCTGTAAAACTTTTACCAATGCTTTATTTAAGGATCTTCCATACACACCATCGCAAGGAATAATTCCCACATAATTAGCATAATTACCGTTCAAAGTCTGCTGAATTGTTCTAATTTCTGATGTTCCACCATATGATGACAAAAGTACAAACTGATCCATAGATAATAATGCTTTCATTAAATCTACTGAAATTGTAGCATTAGCATTTGATAATCCAGCATCTGCCTTCATTTTTTTAATACTACTTGCTACAGAAGATTTAAACTGTTTTGTAATTGCTCCATACACCGCTGAATACCCTTTACACCATAATGCCCCCTGAATGATTGCATAAATGTTATCTTCTTCTGTACTATCTTCAGCCTGCTGACTAATTCCATTTGGAAAACGTGATTTAAACTTAGAAATCGTAGTATTACCAAAATTATCCGCGGTTGATGTAATTCCTAATTCAATCTGTAATGCTCTTGTCAATGCATAAATAGTAGTCCAATTTGTTTTTCCCGCAATTTTTTCATTGTCCAGATTTAAAGAATTATAACCCGTCTTACCACCATATGTTTCATTCAACCACACCTGTGTTTTATAAATCATTTCATCCATTATCTGTCTGCTCCTTTAATTCATTATTATTTTTGCAAGGAATGAATGACTTCCACTCCTTATATTTTTTACTTTTACCAACTGCCATAAAATGCAATTTTATTATATCGGGACCCACTTCTAATGCCAGTGTCCACGAAACCATAATTTCCACAAACTCTTTCCCATCCAGTATCTCCCTGATAGAAATCAATAGATTTTAAATACGGATAGTTCTGTCCCATGATGTCATTATTAGTTGCCACCTGACGACCTGCCGGAATTGTTTTCCAGTATTTTCCGCTAGGATAATATACATCACATGCTTTTCTTAAAATGAATGATTTGTATTTTTTCCCATAAATTGTTACATTATATTTGTATGGATGATTTATACAAAAATCACACCCATCAATTGGTGGATAATTTAAATATCCCCATTTAAAGTTACCTGATGCATCTAAGAATTTAACATGATTAAATACACCATCGCCGCCTTCACCCTCATCATAAACGTAGGCTTCTCTGTCATAAATATATCCAACAACTGTAGATGTTTCAGATTCTTTAGATCTAATTGTAAGCGTCTGCCCACTTTTATTAATAAATAATCTGTGTGCCATTAAACATTCCTCCTATAAATTTTTATAAATGATCGATCATCTATAAATAAAAGAGCTATATCACATTCACTTGTAAACCATCATTTCCACTTTTTTTCTTGTCTGTTTTTATATAAAATGATAAAATCAATTTATAAATCAATCTCTACCGAAAGGAGTATTCAATTTATGAAATTTAAGTTTTTCATTATGTCTTTATTACTTAGTTCATCTCTATTAATTGGGTGTGGTTCAACAAAAACAGATTCTGTTCCACTTTCAGACACAGGTTCTGCTTTATCTGAAAATAGCACATCTACTTCAAGTACAAATAACACCCAAAAATCATTTTATGCTCCGGAAGGATTTTTAAGCCAAAATTGGGATACAGATTTTAACATTACTAAATGCTATATTACAAATAAAGTAATTGGTTCAAATCGCTTCTATATAGATGAAAATCATATATTATGGGGATGTGGACGTAATGAATCCGGACAGTTAGGTATTAATCATCCCGAAGATACAAATAATACTGAAACATATTACACCGATTATAAAAAAATAGCTGAAAACGTTGTTCATGTGGATTGCTCTGTTAATGGATATTTTTTGATATATCTAACAGAAAACGGTGACCTCTATGGTGTTGGAGATAATCTTGATGGAATTCTTTTAAATAATATAGATGAGCAAAATGATTCGGTAGATATACCAATCGGTCAAAATATACAGTATACCCCAAAACTTTTAATGACAGATGTTTCATATGCCAGCGCTGGAATGTACAGCATTGCTGTTCTAAAAAATAATGGTGATGTATATTGGTGGGGACGCACTTACGGAATGCATCAAATTGACATTGCAGAAGAGCCGATGGTCTATAATACACCGCATTTAATGCTTTCAAACGTAAAATATGTTTCCTGTGGAGATTGGACTGCTGCTGCAATAACAAATGATAACGAACTTTATACATGGGGAAGCAATTTTTGGGGACAATGTGGAATCCCTACTGAAGATGAATATGTAAAAGAAGCGACAAAAGTATCTGATAATGTCCTAATGGTTTGGTCAGAAACTATGCAATTAAATTCTGTTGTTGATTATTGGGAGCCATATTGGGCTATGACTTATAAGTATACATATGATAATTTATTTATTTTAAAAACGGACAATAATATGTATGCCTGTGGAAAAAACATGGGAAACGAGACTCACTCCATCCAAATTGATGATGATTCTGAATCTTCTGATATTACCGGCTATTATTCCACCACATTTTCTCCAATTAACATTGATCAAGCAACCTTTATTCCGCAATAAAAAATCTCCTAGTACCAAACTGGTACTAGGAGATTTTTTACATTATTCACATATCTCTATAAAAGGTTTGTGCTTACCACCCACCATAAAATGCGATTTTATTATATCGAGATCCACTTCTGATGCCAGTGTCTACAAAACCGTAATTTCCACATACTCTTTCCCATCCAGTGTCTCCCTGATAGTAATCAATAGATTTTAAATACGGATAGTTCTCTCCCATAGTCTCATTATTAGTTGCCACCTGACGACCTGCCGGAATGGTTTTCCAGTATTTTCCGCTTGGATAATATGCTTTACAATCTTTCCGTAACAAATATGTACTATATTTTTTCCCGGAAATTGTAACATTATATTTATACGGCCATGTTGTACAAAATGTACATCCTTTATCTGGTGGGAAATTTAAATATCCCCATCTAAAGTTGCCTGATGCATCTAAGAATTTAACATGATTAAATACACCATCGCCGCCTGCATCAGAATCATATACATACGCTTCTCGATCGTAAATATGACCAATTACAGTGTTTCCACCATCCGTAGAATAAACAGGCATTGTTTTTCCACTTTTGTTAATCAACAACATATTTGACATAATTTTTTCTCCTTTGCTACTATTTTTTAATGATCGATCATTTATAATTAAAAGACAATTTTTATTACGATATGTAAAGTTCGTATTTAAAAGAATTTAATAAATTTTTCGTAATTTATTTATAGCTCTACAACGCATCTGATTAACCGCCTGCCGAGATACATTAAATTCTTCGGCAATTTCAGCTATAGAATACTGTTCAAAATAAAACATCACTATTACCTTATATTCCTTTTCACTCAAACTAATATCCAAATCATCCTGAATCAATTTGTTCATTTCATCATTCGTAGATAATTCATTTTCTAATAGATGCAATTGTTCTTCTGATAAGTCAGAAAATGGGATTTTATCTTTCTCCTGCATTTTCTTCCGTATACAATATGAATAATGATTTTTTACCGAAATTGATATATAATTTACGATTTTTCCATCATTTTCTGGTCGAAGTAAATTGTCTGGAATTTTAGGAATTAGTTCTAATATAAAAAGAATCATCTCATTTTCCGCATCTTCACTATACAATTTTCTTGAACATTTTCTTATAACAGGCATAAATTTATTGATTAGTTTCATTTTTGCATCCTGATCCCCATTCTTTGCATCAACTACAATTTTATATAACATATATTTTCTCCTTTAAATCTAAAGAGAAATAAAGGAAAAAATAGTAAACTACTTCTTGGCTTTTTATATTTAATCCACATCAAAAAACAAATTAGCACTCACAAATCACTTATCTTTTACATCAGCAGTTTTAAGTGCTTATTGTGCATTTTTGATTTTAAAGTAAATATTCGATAGAAATTATCTCTGAAACTTTTTTAGTCTACGATAATTAATACCTGTTTAAAGCGCATATATATACGCATAAAAAAAGAGCATTTTCTTAAATCTGACTTTTAAGAAAATACTCTATTATATTCAATATTCTTTTTTCTGTGATTGACATACATTCAATTACAGACTATATTTAACATTTATTATCATACATTAACATTTTCAACGTAAAAATAGATTGCTCCGCATTAATGTACATATTTCCATGAAACTTTTCTAATGCCATCTGAATTGATGATAATCCTATTCCATGATTCCCTATATCTTTCTTAGTACTTATGATATGATGCTTTTCATTATACGCCAACGCTTGATCATAAGGATTTTGAATGATAATACATAGACAAGATTTTTTGTAAAATATCGATAATTCAATATATTTTTTACTATTATCTGCATTCTTAGACACTGCTTCTATTGCATTGTCTAATCCATTACCAATAATAATACATAAAGCATCATTATCAAACGGTAAATTCTCCGGGATTTCAAAATGCGTTTTAAAATCTATGTGTTGATTGGTCGCATAATTTAGCTTGTAATTTATCAATGAATCTAACACTCCATTTCCAGTATTTACTACTGGGACAAAAGGCTCCGCAATATGAAGGTATTCATGAATATATTTCATAATTTCTGTACAGTCATTTTTCTGAGCCAAATTTTGTATATATATGATTTTATTTTTAAAATCATGATACTCACGCTTTAGTGTTTTCAAAGAGTGCTCATTTCCCTGAATCTGTTTTAAAGTATTCTGTATTTGTTGTTCGTATATAATATGAGCACGCTCAAGTTCTATATATCTGGACATTTGCTGATAAATATGAAAAATGCATATATTTACCAATAACAGTAACACTGCCGCAAACATAGAATTAACATGTGTATTTCCATTTTTGTTATCAGCTTCAAAAATCAAATAAATAATCAAACTACTGATAAGTGGAATACTCATCATAAAACTCCAATATTTAACCGGTAACTTTGAGAAAGAACCTTTTACAAATATTCGCGAAATATATGTTAATAATGCGATCAAAAGCATTTTAGATATAATACTTCCCGTTAAATAAAAAACCTCTTGCGGATAATGCATTCCCTGTAAAATTATATATACAATTACCTCTATCAATGCAGCTACTATATTCCAAAGAAATGTAAGTAAAGCAATTTTTAAAACAGACGCATGATATAAAGCATAACATGCACATCCCATAAAGGCCGTCTGCAAAATAAAATTGAGTAGATATTTTGCACCTATCCAATTTAGGAAATAAAAGTTTAAGAAAAACAAGATACACCATATACATATCCTGAACACCATGCTAAGTTCTCGTTTTTCATCAAAAAAAGAGTTAAAAAACTCTCCAATAATCCAAAAATATATAATATATTGTAAGAAGGTTACTATGTATTCCATTACAATCTTTCCATAATTCGTAAATACTGTTCACGAACCATTTTTCTTCTGTTTTCACTTATTTTTAAATATGTACCATCATATAAATTCACTTCCGAAAAGCTCAATGCTTGAATATAATGTAGGTTCACGAAAAAGGATTGATGTATCCGTAAAAAATTGTGCTGTCCTTCTTGAAATTTATTCTCTATATCATTTAACTTTCCACTTTGATACATATCACCATTTACTGTATGAATAATTATTGTATGTAGTCGGCTTTCAAAATATATAATATCCTTGACTAGAATTGAAAATCGTTTATGTTTAAACATAAATGAATAAATCTTTTTCTCAGATATAATCTTTTTCAATGCCAGCTCCAGATATTCATTAAATCGAACTTGATCAATAGGCTTCTGTACAAATCTTAATGGCTCTACTTCAAATAATTCTTGACAATATGAAGTATATGCTGAAATGAATATGATAACCGTATCATAAGATTTTTCTCTCATTTTACGTGCAACAGTTATCCCATCCACACGCATTTCAATATCCAAAAATGCGAGATCATATACACAAGTTGTTGAACATCCATTTAGAAGTGTACTTCCATCAAAATAAACATCAATATTATACTCAACATTTTTGTGTTTCATAAAACTGGTAATTAAATTTTCAATTTGAGTTGTTGTAAATACATTATCATCACATATTGCTATATTAATCATTTTCTTCCGGTGAAAGAGCATCTATAAGATCTTCTATGAGTGCTTGTTTTTTAACTGGCAAAGCTGCATATCTGGCATATGTCTCAACAAATTTTTGATTACTATATGCTTCGGAAACATCTACTTTATATCTAAAATCAGTTTCACAAAGTAAGTAATCCACAGACACTTTAAAGAAATGTGCCAATGATTTCAATAAACTGCTTGTTGGTTCGCTTTTCCCCGATTCAATTTTGCTAATTTGATTCTGAGAACATCCTATCGCCATTGCCAATCCCTGCTGTGTTAATTTCTTTTGCGTGCGTAATTCCTTAATACGATTTTTCACCATTCCCGTCTCCTTTTAACCCTAAGTGTATAAAAAAATCCGTTCTGTGATACTCCAATTAGTTATAAGGAAAACCCATTTGCTATATATTCATGCAAAAATGTCATTTTTATACTTAAAAATGATTGATAGAATTGCTCATACCCGTTATATGGTATTCTTTTCAAAAAGGAGGATTTACATTATGAAAAAAAATGGGAAAAAAATTTTACTTCATTCAACTGCTGCTGTTGCAGCTATGACCTTAGATGGATTTTGCTGGTTTGTTTTCCATCAGCCAAAAACCCCATCCTGTTTATTGGAAGAGAAGCATAAGAAATGTACAAAAAAATATATGAAAAACTAATTCGCACTGAAAACTACACTGAAAAAGAACTGGAAATTGTCTTATATGGTATCCATGCCATGATCGAAATCGGAATAACTTTTATAATATGTTTTTTCATTATGTTCATAACACATAGCTATATAGAAGGACTTCTTTTCTTTTCCGTATTTATTCCTCTACGTTCTTTTGCCGGAGGATTTCATTTCGATAATGCATGGATTTGTACAATAATATCCACACTGTATTTTTTCTTGATAATGGAAACATCACACTTTACCGTTGTTAATTGTAAAATTTCCTATATATTAGGAATATTAAGTATGATAGCAATTTTGTGTATTTCTCCCGTTATCAATGATTCCAGACCAATTTTACCAGAAGAGTACCATACATTTGGAATTCGTTTAATGCTTTTCATCTGTTGTATCTTTGTAGCAGAATCCATACTTTATTATTTGAATAATCAACATTACCTATGGCTAATTACACTTGTCCTGCTATCAATGATCTGTATATTGTTTTTGGGTAAAATCAAGTGGAAATCCCTTAATAAGCACAATTCCTACTTTAGGAAATTTTGTTTCTATAGCAGATTAAAGTCAATATCATAGTAATTTACATTATATAAAGAGAAATGGAAAATAGTATACTATTTCATAGAAATGCTATGGTAAATCATAACCAGCTTTAAGAATCCACAAAATATAATTCAATAGACAGACAAAAAAGGCAGTTATTCTCTGATATGAGTAAATAACTGCCTTCTATGTATGAAATTTGATCACTATTTGAATCGGAGCAATAACTTTTTCTCCACACTGTACAACAGCTTTCAATATCTTGCTCCCTACCTAGACCGAATACATCGAACTCTTCCAATTTTTTCCTGATCTATGACTGATATTCTTTATATACGTCAGTTTTTTACATATGGAAACTTCATAAAGAATGGCAAGTCCAAAATGCGTATAATCTGAGGGGTTTGGATCTCACCAAACGTTTCTTTCAGAACTGTATGCAGTTCTTCCGGAAATACATTTGAGTGAAATGGGGACTCAAACAGTTCCTCTACGTTCATGGATGCCTTCGCTTCATGCGCCACTACAAAGGGAATCTGAAGCTCCTGTCCAGATGCTTTCTGAACCTCTCGCTTTTGGTCCACGCGGTATTTTCCCTTCCGGACGCTGGCACCTGTGGCAAAGTAAATTTCTGCCATCTCCTGGAAGTCCCGATAAAGTTCTGATGGTGTAAATTCCAATCCATGAAAATCCTTGGAAAAGCAGATGCCCGGTAGATATAACAGCTTCCCATCCACCCGAAGTTTCAGGCAGTCTGTAAGCAGCTCTTTTAGATCCGTTGGCAGTTCACACAAATTTGGTAACATATTTTCTGTCCGGAATCGGTAAACATACATCCGATGATCCTGATCCATATGGTTCTTTTCCAAAAGGCGTTGCATATCCGGCTCCGTCAACTGATGAAAATACTTCTGCATGTCTTTCGCCTTTTTTCCAAGTGACAATTGCCCCCACTCATGGATCGTCATACCAATCCACTGAAAAAATTCCTGGTCGATTACCACAAACTGCACTTTCCCCAGTTTTTTAGGATAATGCGCACTCTGCCTTGCCATTTGCATTTGTATGATTGCGGCATCTGCACTGGAATGTACATTGTTCATCCAGCTCCATTCATCCTTGGAAGCCTCCGGATATAAAATATCCCAGATCTCATTCGTGTAACGCATAATTGGTAATGTATACTGTTCCATTTTCGCACCTATTTGCAGGATATTCCTGCATCCTTTCTCATCTGTCTACTTATATATACGGATTTCGAGCACCTTTCATAACAAAAAAATGCGAAAAAAAATCCTGACCTCAATAAACGAAGCCAGGATTTCACTGTTTTTATCTTTTCTTCCTACCTACTGTTCTTTCGGCAACTGTGGCTCAGCAAGCCATTCCTGCACCATGGAAACATCTGCATTTAACGCTTGGGCAATCTGCTCCACTGGCAGGCCAAAGTCATTTAATCGATTCGCCATTTCCTTTTTTTCTTCTAGTGCATAGCCTTCTGTATATCCTTCTACATAACCTTCCGCATATTCCTCTGCATATTCCTTGGCATATCCCTTTGCACGTCCCTTTGCATAGCCTTCTGCACGTATCTCTTCTATCTCTCGGCTCATTTTCTATTACTCCTCCTTTAACATGATAGGCTCTGATCGTTATATTATCAGAGCCTATATCTTGTTATTTCTGGCTATTCATCCATTTACTAGAATTATTTCACTGGGGAAGTTTCTCCAGAAAGCCATTCCTGAATCATTTGAACACTTACCTGCACTGCCTGAGCAATCTGCTCCAATGGCATCCCCATCTTATATAAATTGTTCGCTGTTTCCATTTTGTCTTCCATTCGCCCCTCTTCACGAATTTCTTCCAACACTTTACACATATGCGTGACTCCTTCCTCTGACTCTTTTAACTCGTATATCCTTTTTGCTAATACACCGTCCTGCATATCAGATGCCGCCTTGCAGTGAAAATCATGCATCAGCCGTCCAAGCTCTGTATCCTCATGCTTGCTTGAATCCACATAAATAATGTGGGCTTCATCTCCAAATTCTGCCCCATTTTCTTTTATGATCCGATCCACGTGAGCAATCGGTAATCTGTAACCAAGCGTATCATCCTGTGTGACAAATATAATATATGTTTCGGGAAGTTTATCAAAAAACTCTCCCGGATTCAATACGTTCATATCCATTAATCCTAAATGGTATCTGGCACGTTTCGGGATTGCTCCCTCATCTTCCTGTTGGATTTCTACATTGAACAGGCGACCATCCCCCGACTTTGCTACACAGTCAAGTACAGCACTCCTGCCATGTAAGTTTTTGTAATCCACCTGAACCTGGTTATCAAGAACGGTCAACATACTGTCATTCATAATGATACGCAATATGTATTCACAGCATTCCCTATCTTTGAGCACATTCCTTGCCAGAATGTCGCTCATCATGGTAAGATTTTTAATCTTCTCAATGTAGCGCACTTTACGTTCTTCAAATGTTTCCATCTTATAGCTCATCGGTGTACTTCACCTCCCAACTATTCCCATGAAATCCATTTGCCTTTGAGACCATTGTACACATAATTACTTCTTCTTTCAAGTTCTCTACCTCCTGTTTTCATTTGAATTGCATGTATTTGTTCCAGCCCTCCTTTCCAAGCCTCTATACTTATATACGGATTTAGCGGGCGTGTAATAACAATTATTTACAATTTTCTACAAAAAAGTTTCTGCAAATCACATTCCGGTTCCAAGGTCAACCTATTTTGACATGATCCGTACCTGCAATCACTTCTTGTTACGCTTTTTTGTTTCCTCTATTTCAGCTTCATGCCGCTTGAGCCACGCATCCGCTTCCTCTTTCGTATATGGTTCAATGCTTTCATCTACGACGTACTTTTCATAAAGGAAATATTCCCCTGTTTTTTTGGAATAAGATTTTAACACTGTGGTAAAAAATACATCCATTCTCAATACGCGCAACTTCTTTTGCAGTCTCGGTGCAATATACTTTTCCTTTTAATACTTTCTTCATCAAAAATTTCCTTTCCAATATTTAAAGTGCTGCTTCTGTTTTGCCTAATGAAACCGGTAAAAGAACATAGAGATAATCCATCCCTTTGATCAGACAAGGATCATTTGCACCACCCAAACTCAAGTCAATGGTTTCATCCTCTACGGCCTGCAAGATCTCCATCAGATAGCGGGGATTATATCCTATTCTTAGCAGTCCACTTTCCCCTTCCGTTACGGCATTGATCGACTCTGACATTTCCCCTGCTGTGGTCGCAGCTTCCAGTGTCACTTTATTCTCCGCAACCTGTACGACCAATGGCTTCTGCACCTTATCTGCCAGCAGCAGCAATGCCCTGGAAACACTGTCCTTTAACTGTGTCTTATCGATTCTGATCTTTCTGTTTGTCTTATCCTGCAGGAATGCAGAAAGATCAAAATATTTTCCATCAACCAGCCGCATAGATGCCCAGACATCTGGCATCAGAAAGCAAGCCAGATGCTCCGTTACACACAGATCTACTTTCTGTTCCTCATTATTTAACAGCTTGGCGATCTCTTTTAATGGGATTCCCGGAAGATTTAATTCCATTTCCTCCGTCTGTACCTCTAGCGCCCGGATTGCGATCCGATGACCATCCAGTCCGGTCAGACGCATCTGCCCTTCCTCACACTTAACATGTACCACCGACAGCATTTGATTCACTTCTGTGACCGCAATGGAAAATAGTACCCCATTTAAGGCATCTTTTAACATTCCCTGCAACACGCTGCAACTTACTTCCATTTCTGTCAGATCCGGAAGTCCTGGGAAGTTCTCGACATCGCTGACTGGCAGCTTGATCTTCACCTTTTTCCCGGATATCACAGCCATTTTTTCATCCGATTGAATTACCACATTACCGTCAGGCATTTTTCTGGAAATGTCTGCCAGTGATTTTCCATCAATCGCACAGCATCCTTCCTCTTCTACCGTTCCGTCTACCTTCACCCGTAATCCAATCTCCAGGTTAGTAGCTTCCAGCAGGATTTCATCCTCTTTCGCTTTGATGATGATGCATTTTAAAATCGGCCTTGTGCTATTCCTACCATTTATACCTTTGAGCGCAATACCAACTTTCTGCTCCAGCTCACCATTTTGAATTGTGATCTTCATTTTTTCTGTTCCTCCTTCGTTCCTCTTTTTGGGAATACGAAAAAGCAGAGCATGATGCCCTGCTTTCCGGTATCCGAATATTTTCTTTTTAATATAAACAGGATTGCTCCTGTTATATCCACTTGGGTTTGTTTGCAAGGAACCTTGCTTTTTACTGACTGAGCTTATTGTCTGCTACTGACACCGCTCCTGACTGAATCATTCTGTCTCGAATGTATTATTGACTCTTAATAGATATATACGTTGATTTGAACTGGGAGGAAACTTAACACTTATTCGACGCAAAAAAGTGACAGAAGTTTTTTATCTCCTGCCACTTTTTGTCGTATTTTCATATGATACTTTCACTACTTTACGTCTGCTATTATCTGTTCCAGGCTTCTCAATGCCCCCTGCTCTTTTTCATCTGACAAGTAGCTGTCTAACTCATCCTTTGAGAATTGTCGAACCTGGTAGAAATACTGCTGTGCACAGCTATAACTTATAACACAAGCATCTGCATCTGTCACAAAGATATAATTTACAATTCCTGTTCCTAGCATCTGCTTTTCATCCCGCATATATTCGATCCGTTTTGCAGTCCACACAGCATTTTCTCCCATATATGCATGCGCCATCTTCTCTGCATCCAAAGAAAGTCCCTGGTACTGTGCTGCATCTTCCGCTATTTTTTTGGAATAATTTGAACCAGTGTCTTTTTCCGCTGAAACAGTCTTTATTTCTCCATTCTGCAGATTTACGGATACCATATAGGAAATCCCTGCCGCTTCATCCCGATAAGTAATATGATCTGTTGTAAATGTCTCTCCATTTGCGTCTAATGCCTGATCATGCTCTGTATCAACTGCAAGCGTATCCGTATCAATCCCATATAACTGCTCCAACAAAGTAGATGCTTTTTCTAATGCTTCCTCTTGGGTAATTTCTGTCACATCATCTGCTGAAGCATTGGTCACATCTGCATCTTTTTGTCCCTGTGCTGTCACACTGTAATCCCGCTTTGCATAAAAATCGATCAATTCCAACATCTGCTCATCATTCAATGCTTTCTCTGGCAGATAAAAGGTACTGTTCTGAGCCAGAAAACAGATCTGATCTGATACAATTTCAGATTTATCCGAAATCTGCAAAATGCTTCCATCTGGGAATAAACCTTCTGCCTGGTATTTCTCTGCCAGTTCATTCAGCCGCTTTTGCTCCTTTTGTGATAACTCTCTGGAAAATGTATCTGCATCCGCTTTGGCAGCATCCGTCCATAAATCTTCCTGCTCCTTTTCAGAGGTCTGCTCCGCACGCTGTTTTGCATAATTCATTCCAGCACGCACGCCACCAGCGCCACAAACTCCAACGCATAATATAACGCAAGCTGCTGCAATCATTTTCTTTTTTCTCTGTTTTTTCTTATTCATATGCATTTCCCCTTCACAACATTTTTTGATTTGCTCCTGTACCATTGCCTGGTAATCTTCCGGTAAAATCACCGGATGCTCCTTTACATGCTCCCGAATCTCTCGATCCATTTTTTCATCAGATAACATGTCCACGCTCCTTTCCGTCCTCTATCCATTTTGCCAGCTGTTTTCTCCCGGATGAGAGCCTTGTTTTTGTCGTTCCTTCCGGAATATCTAACAGTGTACTGATCTCCCTTACCGAAAATCCCTCATAATAATAGAGAACCATGACAACACACACATTTTCCGTCAGTTCCAGAATTACTGACCATAAATGGTCTTCCGCTGTTTCTGGTTCCTGCTCGTATTGTTCCGGATCAGCAAAAAGCACAACTTTCTGTCGTTTCGTGATCGCCGAACGGGATACATTGATCAGAATCTTCATCAGCCAGGATCTTGCACTTGTACGTTTCCTGAGACTTGTCCTGTTTTCAAATGCACGCACGATACATTCGCTCACTGCATCCTGGGCATCCGCCTGATTTTTCAGTATGGAATACGCCAAGACATACATTTCCTTTTGATTTTCCAAGATCAGCTTCGATAATTCTTCCTTATTCATTACACTCATATAAGTTCGTCCACCAATTCTCTACTATAATTTTCCGTTACATATATAAGACAGTTGAAACCTGCAAATGGTTTTCTAAAATTTACATCAAGTCGAATATGCATGTTATCTGCATCTTTTTATAAAGAAAAATTGCAGAGAGCAAAACCCTCTGCAATAATCAATCGTTTTTCTTAATCCCAATGATATACATAGGATTTGCTCACCCATCCGTAGGTTCCTGTTTTAATCCGCTGTACACGATGCCAATTTAATCCGGCACTTCCATATGCAGACCAGTCAATCCAGATCAGTTCTCCATCATACATGAGTTCAAGAATCGTTGCAGATGTACTTGGAGATTTTCTTAACCGCACTCCATTATTGATGATCTCACCATTCGCAGTATGTGTTGTCACTCTTGCCAAACTACGATTATGTTCCACATCCGTTGATAAAATCTGTATCTCACAGTTTTGTACATTATCTGCTGGAGCATTTCCTGTTTCCGCTGCATACGCAATACCTGGTACACTTAAAAATAATGTTGCCAATATACAACAAAATGTTCTCATAACTTTCTTTTTCACAGCTTCCTCTACCGCCTTTCTAACGCTTTACTCTTATATAAAAAATTTTCTTTGCTACATTTTTTAACCTGGCTCTCACAACCTCTTTAAAATGTTGTGGGGCGCTAAATGGATCTTTGCCAGACCACATCTGGATTATCTTATTTTCACTATTTGTTTCCATCCATAGATTCCCATTTTATGCTGTTTCCTTATTACAGAGTTTTCCATTTTTCATTTCAAATACTTCATCGCATAATACCTGAATGTCTTCCTTGTTATGGCTCGCAATCAATACAATCTTTCCAGTTTTTCTGAATTCCAAGATCAGCTTTCGCATATCTTCTATGCCGCTCTCATCCAACCCATTCATAGGTTCATCTAAAATTAGTATGTCCGGATCTTCCATGATTGCCTGTGCAATCCCCAAACGCTGTTTCATACCAAGTGAATATTTTCCTACATGTTTCTTGGAATTCGGATCTAACCCAACGCGCTTGATTGCCTCTTTTACATCCTCTTTCGATATTTTTCCGGCAATCTTTGCCAGATATACTAAATTTGACAATCCACTTTCATGCCATAAAAATCCCGGATTTTCAATCAATGCACCTAAATTCTCCGGAAAGTCTACATCTTTTCCTATTTTTTTTCCGCGAACAATGATCTCTCCAAGATTGGGATACATATAACCACAGATCAGTTTGAACAAAACTGATTTGCCAGAGCCATTCCGTCCTACAAATCCATAAATATGATCATCATATAATTCAAGATTAATATCCTCTAAAACATTTTCACCTTTGAAGGCTTTACTTACATGTTTAACCTCAATGAACTTTTCCATCACTGATCCTCCTTAACAACAATACTTTTCCTCTTCTGGATACTAATATTAACAGACTGCAAATCACCAGTAATTGAATGACTGCTACCACCATAACAGAAAAGCCTCCATCTCCATAATTTTGTCTGATATAATAATACATTCCCCAGGAAAATGGACTGTGTGCTGGTGTCAAATGTTGCGTAACTACCATAAATTTTGCGGCCGTTTCTAAAACTACTGCCAAGATACTTGCAACAATCATATTTCCACTTATCATTTTGATCCAAATAGAAAAAGCTAATAAGAACACCGAATGTAACATAATCAAAAACAGCGGTAATGCTATCTGCTTTGTTAAATGATTACCCATGATAATACATGCACATCCACTCACGCACAAATACAAAATTACTGTTTGTAAAATAAGTGTTCCATATGTATGTAACCACCATCTCTGTACTTTTTGGTAACGATACGCGTATAAAAATGCCTGATCTAACATATTTTCACAATGCCATAGTTCCAAAGCATAGACAGGCATAAAAAGCAACAGCCATTGCACAATATCCATCCCATAAAATCCATCATTTTCCGGTGTCCATCCCGGTCCGGACAGCAAATCTGTAAAATCTAATGCCGTAATGCCTAAAAAAAATGTTAATCCAACCGTAATCACAATCGATAATAAAAATTTTTTATTCATTATTTTCACTGCTTCCTAACATTCTAAAATCTGTATGGACTACGACAAATTTTCCTAACATATATACAATATAAATACTAACAACGAAATAAATATAGGAATGTGCCAAAGTAAGTCCATAATCACCTAAATGGTTCGACAAAATAGCATTATTAAAATGTAACCATGGTCCCAAAAATGTGAACCGATCCAAGGAAGAAATAAGCATTGTAATTACATGAAGAACTCCAACAGTAATCGTGCCAAAAGCAGTATTTGAATACATATTCAAAGCAAATAGTATTCCAGCTAAAAATACACTATATAAAACCATAAGCAAAAACGTATGTATCATCGCTGACCATGGACTGTATTGACTCAGTAACAACGGTGATGGAATCGATAAATTATTTCGGAATGAACTTGCCCCTGCATAACTCTGTATAGCCTGACTCCATATATTATTCATATAGGTTTTTCTTATTAAAATCACTGCACTTAGGAGTGCCAATATAAAATAGTATAGTATAGCCTGAATTACGATATACAACCACATCGCATCATACCAATTCTTTCTTCCTGTACGATGAATCTTCAAAAATGAATCGGAATAGATAAATGGTGCATCCGATATCACGATAATAAATCCGAAAACGACCAAGGAAATATTTCCATACATACCAAAATGTTGAATAAACGCTTCCCACAAATTTCCTGTATGTGTTCCTAAAAAATGATAATAATTCACAGACGTAACAGCTATTGATGCTATTCCAACTAGATAACCTGCAACACATCGCTTCCGATATGCTACTGTCTGCAACTGATACCAGAGCAGCAAGAACATTGTTTTAAATTTTCTCATGTTTTTTCTGCCTCCTGAATAAAAACCATATCGCCAAAACTACCCCTACAATATAAATTGCAAACAAAAGGTATGGTCGTATCAATGAATCGTTATAATCGTAATCGTATCCAATCATAAAAATCGGGCTCACTGCATGAGGTAATGCAATCCACAAAATCTGATAGATTACAAATGGCAAAATATAGACAATATATTTGTTTCTTATAACCATTGAAAGCAGAAGTGCCAATTCAGCCCATAGAATTCCAAATAAAACCATAAGTAAACCACGCAGAATGTAAACTGCTGGTTCTCCCCACATTGTTATAACCCGATTCCATATAAGTTCAGCAAAATCTTTCGAAAATTTTACAGAAGAATTTCGCGTAAAAAAACTGAATGGAACAGCTACGGAAAGATATGGGATAAGCGTTGATACTGCACCGGAAATACCCACTGCAATCACCTTATACCCCATATATTTTTTTAATGATATTCTGTTTTTTACATAATTTAGGTATCCACTATTACGTTCTTCTAATAATGAACTTCCATATGCAAGCCCCGGAAACATTCCAGCAAACGTGTAGTATGAGCATAAGGAAAACAACCAAACCATCTGTGCCAATCCATTATAATATTCTGGTTCTTTTATCATCCCCCTAATTGGTATCCATCCAAGCAATATTTCATAATAAATAATTGCGATCGAAACAGTGCATGCTAATACCATCCACTTGTTACAGATTGCACGCTTTATCATATGACCTAGCATAATTATTTCTCTCCTATATATTTAACAATGTATCCATTAGTATCTGAGCAGTTTTTATTAAGATAACAATTCACCGTTCTGTGCATTGATACAGATATATGCATCTGATGAGTTCGAAAATATATACCAAACAGGATAAAAACTATTCGTTCCAGAATTTAGGTAATATGCTAACGTAATATTTGTATAAGTGACATCTTTCCATCCTAGTATTTCTCCATTCTCTGCCTTTTCTTTTACAATCTTTAGCATATCATCAACAGACATAACAGAAACTCTTTTCTCATTCTTTTTTGAATAAAATCCATGAATCTGCATACTGCTAACCCCATCATTTGAAATAAAATAGCTATCTCGTAAAATCCCAGTACGCTCAACTAATGGGACATCATCAATACAAGGAGCACTTAAAACGTCTGCCATATAGTATCCATTATTCCCGCCTATTCTTGTCGTTAAAATATACGATGTTATGCCAAGCTGTTCTGATACTCCCTTCGCTTTTTCAGATAAAACTTTTAGCTGTTCTTTCATTTCCTGTGTTGGACAATTATTTTCCGTATACTCAATGTCTGCAACATTCTGGATAGAAGTATTCTCATAAAAAGACTTTTTGATTCCATTATCTATCGTATAATCAACTTTGAATGCTTTATTACTTTCTGACTCTGATGCAATTTGCCATACTTCTTCTAAGACGCTACTTTCTACTGATTCCATTTTTTGATCATTAAGTAATACTTCTTCTATTTGATTTTTAGAAATCAGTGTCTGTTCATAATCGCCTTGCACAATTTCAGATTCCGGTACAGTAACAGTTGCTGCAATGTGTATATCACTTGGATATTCATCTTTATTTGGTATTGCAAACGTACATTCAATCCATCGACCCTGTTCTTCTTTTATTTGTTGTCGCACTATCTTATCTAATGATTCAGCCTGTACCGAAGTATTATCCAACTCCGGTTTTCCACAGGCAGACATCATTCCAACTATTAGAGATAAAAATAAAACTGTCGTAACTTTCCTCTTCATATATTTTTCCTTGCTTCCATCAACTTCAGAAATACCGGAAGAAAGTTACTTTACCCTATTACATTATTATATTTTCTCAGTAGTTGTTAATTTGCATTCCAGTAACCCGAAGCTGTTGCACTGGTATTTCTCAATCTATTATCTAATCGTACTCCCAGATAATATGTTACATTTGCAGGTCCATGACCATTCCAACTATAATACTTAGTACTCATTGTTGTTTTTGCCCATGCAGCATCTGCATCTTCAACTTCAGTATAAGAAGAATTTCCTGAACGCAACATTGGTTTAAATGTTATTCCAGATGTACCATCTATTGAACCCGCAAAGTTAAGACTACTTATATTCATAAACCACATTGCATTTGCTGTCGCTTTTTTGTTTGGGTAACTAGTCATCGCACGATATGTGAATGTACCATAAACGTTTGTTACTTTTCCAGTCGCATAATTCGTATTTCCTGCAAATGCAGGTGTTACTCCCAAACACATTACCATTGCTGCAGTCATAATACCTGTTAATAATTTCTTTCTCATAGTATTTTCTCCTTTCTCTCTTTCTTCCAGTATTTCTGTGTAACCATACTATGACATATTTTTTTCTGTCTGTCTTGAAATGTCCGTCAATCATATACTATCAGTCCGTCAATCCTTATTAGAGACTGATTCGCGGACAGAAACCCTATTATTCGCGGACACAGTAAACTATTTTTGATTTTATATGTTAAGATACAGTCAGCTAAACTGCAGGGGGGAAGTATTATGGAGCAATTAGCAAAATTACTTACAGAACAATTAATCAAGAAGGGAGCTGATTACCAGAAGCGTGATATTTATCAATATGCATTAGAATATTTTTTATCCACTATAATTGGAATACTTGGAATCATTACCATAGCAACATTATCCATAGGACCTATCCATGGTATCCTATACCTGCTATTTTTCATGCCTATAAGATCCGTAGTAGGCGGTTACCATGCAAAAACATATCATGGGTGTTTTTTTCTATCTATGTTACTTTTTGTTTTTGGAATTATACTATACAAGTTTTTATATATGGTAAAGTTTTCACCCCTATACCTTATAATTATAATGCTTGTTATTGTAACCTATTTTACAAAGCAAAAACCTATAATACATTCAGATCAACCTCTCACCACTACGCAAATCCGCAAAAATCATATGCTATGCATTATATTTTCTATTACTGAATATTTAGGATTGATTGTATTGTCATTTTTAGACTACCCCCTTGCTCTTATGCCAGCGATTGCACTTATAGAAATCTTTATACTAACACTTGTACGAAAGAAGGAATTATTATGAATTTTATTACATCATTATTAGAGTGGATTGCCAAAACATGTGCCGGAACTACTTCTAATTGGCTATCCTATCAGCCTCAAAAACCTGATACATTATGTCCATCTGTCTCTGAATGTGACAGTTCCAAATAAAACATTGTTATTATTTGCTATTTGAGTTATCATCTAAATAGTTTTATTTTTAGGGAGGTTTTATAAATTGATTCAAATTGCAATTTGTGATGATTCAGAAGTATCTTTACAAAATCTGAATCAGGCAGTAACGGATATACTAAAATCAAATCATGAACTTGCAGAAATTACGCTTTATAGGGAAAGTAAATTTTTAAATTATGATATAAACGAAGGGCATTTTTATGATCTTATACTAACGGATATTCAAATGCCACACATTGATGGTATGGAATTAGCCGCAAATATCCGAAAACATTTGCCAAATTCATTGATTATTTTTATTACCGCCCATTCCAAATATGCATTGGATGCATTTGAACTATCCATTTTCCGGTATATTGATAAAGAAACCATTCCTAAGAAATTGCCACTAGCTATTGCAGATGCACTTAAAATGATTCATTTACAGGAAGATCAATATTATCTCTTATCGTATAACCGAGTGCATCGAAAAATATTATTGAAAGACATTTTATACATACAGCGTGAAGGGAAAAATAGTATTTTTTATTTAGCAAATCAAGATACTTTAAAAGAACGAAAAAGTTTAGTCCCGATTATGGAAAGCCTTAACAGTTCTGATTTTATTTTTATTGACAGAGGTATTATCGTAAACCTAATTCATATTGTATGCATTCGAGATACAACCATTGAATTAGATAATGGTCATTTTATCCTTGCCAGTATTCCTCGTATGAAAGAGTTGAAATTTCAGCTTCAAAAATTATGGAGGGATTCACTATGACAGCTTTATTTATGATTTTTGATTATGGTTTTACATTCATTGAAGTATTTTTATTTTTTATTATATTAAAAGCCATTTATTCTGATATTAATTATAAATATGCATTTATTATCACGCTTGTATCAGCCTGCTGCACTACGTTTATTAACCAGATATCATTGTTCTCTACATTTTCAGTTATAATATTCGTCCTGTCTACCTTTATTGGCGGATGTATTTTAGTCCGGAAAGATTATTTTATGCTACTTTCCATAAGTGCATTTTATGTATTGATGATGGGATGCTATGAATTTTGTTATGCCTCACTGATCATGCATTTTTCTTCTTACGGAGCTGATTATCTTACACTTATATTAAATTATGGATGGCCGCGTTTTATCTTTTCGCTTACCACCAAATGCGGACAGGCGATTATTGTCCTTCTTGTATGTGTTGTCATACGGTGTATTGCAAAAGAAAAATTTTATGTCTGGAAACTGGTGATTGTCACTGTATTAGGATATATCAGTATTTTATATATGATCCATAGTACATTTCAAAATTATACGACAACAACTTCAAAACTCTGGTTGGTTTTTGCAGCTTTCTTATTACTACTGTTTTTCATCCTGCTTTTTGAAATTGACTTACGAAGCCGCAGACATTTACAAGAAAAAGAAGCATTGAGCAAACATTTATTAGAAGAAAAATATCATAATCTCTCTGCAATGTTTAATCAAAATGCAATGTTGTACCATGATATCAGAAATCATCTGTACACACTATATCATCTGCTTGAAGAAAATCGTGTTTCAGATGCTATAAATTACATTGAAAATATACAAAAACCGGTCCAATTATTAAAGAAAACGAGCTGGACCGATAATGATGTCGTAGATGCCGTATTAAATGACAAAATACAGCTTATGGAAAATCAAGGTATCCACTATGATGTTCAAGCAGAATTTCCATACAATACAGGTATTGAGGATGCCGATCTTTGTACGATATTGGCTAATTTACTGGATAACGCAATAAAAGCAACAAAACAATTACCGGAGCAGACTGTACCAATAAAAATCCATATCCAAAGTATCAAAAAATTTGTCATCATAGAAATCAGAAATCCATCTCTTGAAATTGAGTTTGCAACTGACGGATTTCCGAAACGGACAAATAAATCTTCCTTCCATGGTTGGGGATTACATAATGTAGCTCAGGCAGTTGAAAAATATGATGGTGCTTTACAATTTAATTACAAAAATGGTATTTTTGCAGCATCTGCAATGCTATTCTTCCCACAAAAACCAATCAACGAATCAGAAGTTCACTCTTAAACGGAGTGGACTTCTATTTTTTATTACTTTTCCATAACTTCCGCAAAAAATCCACCCCTGGGCTAATCATCTTCTCTTCCGTTTTTCCCATCTTTCTGTATTGTACCATTTTGCCACTTTTTTCTTCCGGTATTATCCATTGTACTTCATTTTATTTGCAGTATACTTAGGGCACAATCGAACGGAGACAGACTTACGTGTTTATTCAATCACATCCCCGCCTGCCTTCCAGCATTTTTACACAGGAGGTATACATACATGAAAAAACCGATCTTAGTTGTTATGGCAGCCGCTATGGGGGATTAAAACAGATAGATCCTGTTGGCAGCCATGGGGAAGTCATTATGGACTATTCACTATATGATGCCCGTCGTGCCGGGTTTGAACGCGTGATCTTTATTATCAAGCACTCCATCGAAAAGGATTTTCACGAAGCAATCGGAGCACGTATCGCAAACTATATGGATGTTTCCTATGCTTATCAAGATTTAGAGGACCTGCCGGAAGGATATACCGTACCGGACGGACGGGAAAAACCATGGGGCACCTGCCATGCGATCCTTGCAGCCAGAGATCTCATTGATGCACCGTTTGCAGTGATCAACGCGGATGATTACTATAGCACCACCTGTTTTCAGATCATCTACGATTACCTGTCCACACATTCAGATGATGATAAATACCGCTACTGCATGGTCGGCTATCAGTTAAAAAATACCGTTACGGAAAACGGCTCCGTTGCAAGAGGTGTCTGCACCACCGATGCTGATGCCAACCTGGTCAGTGTCGTGGAGCATACACAGATTGAAACGTATGAAAACGGCATCCACTTTACCGAAGATAAAGGAGCTACCTGGCAGGACATCGATGGGTACACCACCGTTTCCATGAATCTCTGGGGATTTAATGAAAGCTTTATCAAAGAAGCTGTGGCACCTACCGGCTCTCCAGCCATCCAAAAATGCCAACCTACCGCCCCAAGGGACGAAAAGACTTCCAGATCATTTACATCGCTTCCGGACTGGTGCATTTTCATTTTGATAAACCGGAAAATGAGACCATCGTCCCTGCCGGGAACATTGTACTCTTCCGTCCCGCAGAACTGCAGAAGTATGAATTTTACGGGAAAGACAAAACAGAAGTTTACTGGGTACACTTTACCGGCGGCGAAGTAAAAAATATCTTACGGAAAAATGGATTTGCAGATAAAGAACGGATCTTCCCGGTCGCGACATCCTTAGAGTATGAGCGCGTCTTTAAACGCATGATCTTAGAGTTACAGAAATGTGATGCGGATTATCAGGAAATGCTGACGCTGTTACTATGCCATCTGCTCATCATCTTCCACCGGGCAATGCTCCAGGAGCACACCCTGAAAAATGAATTTCTGGACCGGCAGATGGATACTACTGCCTCCTACTTTAACCAGAATTACAACCATGACATTAACATCGATGCCTATGCCTCTTCCCTTGGCATGAGTGTGAGCTGGTTCATCCGAAATTTCAAAAAATATACCGGGGAAACACCGGTGCAGTTCATTACTTCGCTTCGGATGACCAACGCACAGGTACTGTTGGAAAATACAACTTACTCCATCAATGAGATCGCACGCATTGTCGGATACAACAATGCCCTGTATTTCAGCCGGATCTTTCATAAGCAGAAAGGCTGCTCCCCTTCCCAGTACCGCACAAGAAGTCATGAAACTTAACCGAACGCGAAAAATCGGATGACAGGATATGCTCCCTCATCCGATTTTAACGTTACCACTTTATTCCACTGTGCTCCCGGCATCTTCTGCTTCTGCTAAAAGCTCCCGTTTATATTTATAAAACGTATTTCTGGCGATCTGTAAGATTTCCATACATTCCTTATCTGACATGTTACCGGAAAAGCACTTTGACATCTTTACGATCCGGTTCTTCATTTCCACTGATTTTTTGTCCTGACCGAAACACCCGTTCGCCTTCCGATCTGCTTTTGTTCCTCTGGCGGTAACAACTGATTTTTCTCTTTCGTCGTCTGGATTCCCTGTGAGATCCGTTTGTGCAGATCTGTAACCTCTTTTTCCGCCTGTTCAAACGCCACCCGGATCTTCTCTTTGGTTTCTGCCTTCTGAAATTCCGTAATGGCCGTAAGCACAGACTGGATCAGGTTGTCCACAGATTCCCTGCCGGATTTTGCAATGGCAACCGTTTCTGCCTGCATCTTTTTGTAATAATCGGTATTAATGTGCGGCTCATTAATAAACTCAGGTTGATGCCCATTTCCAACAATTCCATATAGAGCTGAAATCCTTCCTCTGCATTCCTGCTCATCCTGGATACAGAATCGAAAATAACTGTATCCCCCGGTTTTAAGATCTTCAATAATTTTTGGAACTCCGGGCGGTCCAGTTTTGTCCCAGTATATTTTTCTTTGAACAGTTTGATTAATGCCCTTTCCTCACCGAGATAATTTAAAATATTTCGGATCTGGCGGTCCAGTCTCTGGGACTGGGAAGACACCCTTGCGTATGCGTATAGCTTTCCCATTTGTTACACCGGCATTTTTGTATCAAAATAAACAGTCTGACAAAAAGTATCAAAACATGTGCAGATTGATGCCCTGGATGTTCCATATTTTAGTCTTAATCTAAAGCATAGTCTATTTTGATATAAAAATGCATTCCTTTCTTTGTAATCGGGAAGTGCTGCTAAACACTCCCAATACTATATACGGAAAATGACTGCTGCCAATAACAACAATTTACACTTTTTGCAAAATTTTCTTTTAGATTGGAAATTACTCCCTGTGATTTTCAAATTATAATTTTAAATACATCCTGCTTCTGGTATAATAGTCAGAGAGATTTTATTTACAGAGAGAGAGGAAATTGAACATGAACTTAAAAAAACGGAACCGCTGGTATGGCTTGCTGCTATCCTTTGTCCTTCTGTTTTCACTGGGCGGATGCGGCGATGTGCAGACTGAAACTCCGCAGCCTTCCATTGAAACATCAGTTACGGACACTACGCAGGAATCTTCCGACGCGGAAGCGATCACCGATGAACTGGATCAGTCGGAGCTTCAGGATCAGGATGACGCAGCACAATCTTCTGATGCCACACAGGTTTCAGATGCAGAGCAGGTCTCATCCACAAGCGCATCCCTTGATGCCATCCCTGCCTATGAAGGCTATGCATTTGTAGAAATCAATAACAATCAGCCATTTTTTACAGATGCAGACAAACAGAGAACAGATGCGTTTGAAGATTACAGCGAATTAGACAGTCTTGGAAGATGTGGCGTTGCCTATGCAAACATCTGTAAAGAACTGCAGCCTACGGAACCACGCGGAAAGATCGGTATGGTAAAACCGTCCGGTTGGCACACCGTAAAATACAATGACATCATCGATGGCAATTATCTTTACAACAGGTGCCACCTGATCGGATTTCAGTTGGCGGGAGAAAACGCGAACCCAAAGAACCTGATCACCGGAACCCGCTACTTAAATGTTGTCGGAATGCTGCCGTTTGAAAATGCAGTCGATGACTATGTCGACACAACCGGAAACCATGTGCTGTATCGTGTAACCCCGATGTTTTCCGGGGATGAGTTGGTTGCCAGAGGTGTCTTAATGGAAGCCTACTCTGTGGAAGATCAGGGTGCAGGCATTCAATTTTGTTATTATGTATATAATATCCAGCCTGGCGTCGGCATTGATTACCAGACCGGTGACTCCTGGGAAGATGCAAGTGTTGTCGCCAAAGATAACACGACCTACCGGGTAACAGGCACCGCTCACGTTCAGGCACAGGAATCACAGACAGAAACAACCGAAACGATCACACCTCAGCCTGCACAGCAGGAAGTAGAATCCGCTTCTCCTGTACAATCAGAGCAGGGTTCGGAAGCCACCGTCTGGATATCCGAAACCGGTTCCAAATACCACAGCAAAAATAATTGCGGCAGAATGAATCCAGATAAAGCCACTCAGGTAACGGAGCAGGAAGCGATCAGCATGGGACTTGGAAAATGCTCCAAATGCTGGTAACACAAAACATGCAATAAATATATGAGCGTAAAAACGGATGCTGAAATTCTTACCAGCATCCGTTTCTTTCTATCCACGATATCTTCTTCAATTTTCAAAACTTTTGTTATATATTCCACCTATTACACTATTTATCATAAACAAATAACTCTTGTATAAAAATCGAAAAAAATGATATTTCATCTTTCATATTTATATTGTTAAAACAGATGCATTTATCTGTTATAACAAATAATCAAGAAAGGAGGAAATTCTATGAGGAAATATGTAAACGAATCAACAGATTGCGGTCGCATCAATATCGTATTTAAAGCAATGAAAATTGGTTTGTTTCATCATGAGAAATTGGAAATCGGAAATATTGACATTGTTGAAATCAATAAAGATCTCCATCATTTTCAAATTGTGGATTTTTATGTTGATCCCCAGTACCGAAATTCTGGAATCGGTAAAAAATTGTTGACAAAGGCAGAACGCTACATCATCAAAAAACATCATGCTACCCTTTTAACCGTCGTGCCAGCTCGTCAGCTCGACGCGAAAGTTCCAACAGAACACTTATATCTAATTTATGAGAAATTGGGATTCTCTTTTAAAACAGCTCATACATTAGAAAAATTTTTGAACCACTAAAAGACGGTCGAAAAAACGGATGCTGAAATTCTTACCAGCATCCGTTTTACTCTCTTCACTTTTATATCGCTATTTCCACAGCTTTCCCTCTTTATAATGTTTCCTGCACAAAGCCACATAACTCTCATTGGAGCCAAGCATGATCTGTGCACCTTCCCGGACAATCTTCCCATCCGCATATCTGGTATTACACTGTGCCCGTTTGCCACACCAGCAGACCGTTGGGACTTCCTCTATCACGTCAGCGATCTCCATCAGCCGTTTGGAGCCGGGGAACAGGTGATTCAAAAAATCCGTCCGAAGCCCATAACAAAGGACTGGTATTTCATAAAAATCAACGATGTCCGACAGCGTATCCACTTCCTCTGCAGAAAGAAACTGAGCCTCATCGATCAGGATCGCATCCACTTTTTTCCCCTGATACCGATATTCCGTATCTGTTTCACTCCAGCTTTTTGAAATTTCTTTCAAAAAATTGTCTACATACTCTGCCGGAGCTGCAAGACCCATGCGGGATTTGATCTCCCGTTGCCCGTCCCGGTTATCCGTTCTTGGCTTTAACAGCACCGCATACTGCCCACGCTCTTCATAATTATAACGAACCATCAGAATGTTGGCAGACTTTGAGCTGCCCATTGCCCCATAGCGAAAATACAATTTTGCCACGTTGAAACCTCTTTCTCTCTCGTACTTATCACCATATTATAAGCCACTGTCACACATATTGCTACATTTTTTCAGTGACTTTGCATTTTTGGAAAAAGAAAAAACCGACCCTGGCAGTGCTTACTATGCCCTGTCAGGTATCGGTTTCTTCCCTTATCTCAACTTATGTTTACTTTTCTCCTCCGCTTTCGATCCAATCTTTGACTCTGTCATGATCCAGGATAATGATATCTTTCCAGTCCACTTCCAGTTCTTCAAAAAGATCATTCATTGCGTCCCAGATAGTCCATGCTCCATTTCCGGTCAGCCTGCCGCCATCCAGTATATGCTCCTGTGAGTCATACAGGGTATAATCAAATTCCATTTCACTTGTCTGCATGCAGACATACAGGGATTGGGACGGAACAAATAATGCGAAATGCTCCGGTGGCAATGCTTCAAAATACGGATTGTCCCATGCACCAAGTGACATATGCTCCACAACATCCTGCTGCTGTCTCGTTGGCAAAAAGCGCTCCAGCTTCTGTTGCTCATAAAGAGGTTCAAACTTTTTCTCCAAGTCTTGGATAATCCCATGCACATTATTAAGCAATACCCATTTTGTAAACCGCTCTCTTGTCCACTCTTTTTTCTCCTCCTCCGTCATCTGACGATGTATCCGGACATGACTTACCGGAAGCTGCTGGCAGATATTCTGCAATGCTACCAGAAAATTTTGATTCTCATTTACAGATGAGGAAAGATGAAATTCTAAGGACAAGGCATTTTTTCCACCAATGCGGTAAACTACGTCAAAATCCAGTCCCTTGATGCGGATTCCAAGCGTTGCACGAATGCGCTTATCCTCTATGACGGTCTGCCACTGTGCATAATCCCGAAACTGCTGCATTGCTTCTTCCGCATGTTCATAACGTTCGCATACACTCTGCTTACAACCGTATGTTGTCCATGTTGCAAGATCCTTGATCACATAATAAGTAACAATTTTGTTTTGTTCCATTTACTTTTTCTCCTTCTCTTTCTATTACACTGCTACATCCTTTGGCTCTTTCTTGAAAAAATCTGTTACTGGTTGAAATCCTATGTTATCTACAAAATAACTATCCGTTTTCCCCTTCCGGTGCAGTACAACAACATCACTGATGGATAAGGAATGCCCGAAGAAATCAGAAGGTCGGTCTATGTTGAACCGGCAGTAAATATCATCCAGTGTAGTTTTTTCATCCAATGGTGCCGTATAGGTTACGTCATACCTCGTATGCTCCACAGACACACCTCTGCTCTGCCAGAATGACAGATCCATAAAATAAAACTGCCGATTTTCCATATTTTCTTTCAACTGATAGATTTCAAAATAGTCACCCGCAACACCGGATATCTCCTGACCGGAGTCTTCCGATTCCGCCTTTCTTTTGCGGGCATTCGTCTGACTGATCTGCTCCTCTATCCGATCGATCAGATCTGCCGCTGTTGTCTGGAGCGTATGCAGGGATGCCCGCAGTTCCGGTATCTGCCGACCACTGCTCCAGCCTATCAGATATGCAAAGGAATAATCGGAAGTATCCAGTCCCAGATACTGACATACCACATAAGCAATACTTTCTGCCTCTACTTCTCTGGTAGCTGCATCTTTTCTTTCAACCTTATCGTTATCAGCATGCAGCATGGCATGTGCGATCTCATGGATCATTGTTTTGACCGTCTGCAACTGACTCATATCCTTCTGGATCGCGATAACACGTTTGGTCACATTGCAGTATCCTTTCGCTCCGCTCTCAATCTCGATAAAAGAGACCGGCATTGGAGATACCATAAGCAGTGCCTGTATGAGAACTTCATAATCGGTTACCGCTCCCGTCAGTTCGTCTACCCCTAACTGTGGCAACTCCTTTCCTTCCGTCTGAGTAACATCAAATACCCGGACAACACGAAAGCCTACGATCCTCTGTTCTGATTTTTCTTCCAGTTCCTCTGACTGCTCCGCTTTTTTTGTATGCTTCGTATCTTCTGATTCCGGTTCCAGAATCACTACTTCCTGATCCTGTTTCTTACTTTCCTTCTTGTATTTGTACGCCATTGGTGCCAGGATACAGATCCCGGTCTCACCTTTTTTCACATGACGCCCAAACTTCTGCTTCCATGCATGAAATCCGGCAACCAGTGTTGCATCCGGACATTGCAATAAGATCAGTAGTGTATTCCGGTAACTGTAATGGTGGAACCTTGCCATAATGGTCAAATACTCCAGATAACGGTCACTCTCAAACAATGCAGCGATCCCATCCTCCAGCTTTTTCGTCAGTTCCTGCACCTGCTCTTTTCTGTCTGTTTTCTCTGTTTTCTCTGCTTTCATCTTGTTCTCCCATTAATAAAAGAAAGAACAGATATTGCTACCTGTTCTTTCCACGTCTTTTGCTTATTTAACAACTCCATTTATGATATATGAGACAGAATCTTCACACTCAGTGTGGAAAAGCATTTCCTGGCATTCCGGGCAGTAGCCGGTTTTGATAAATTCGCGCCCGAATCTATCCTGGGACGGCATACGGTCCTGAATCAGTCCTCCATAGCGCTGATACTCTTCTAGCTCCATCGTCTGCTGGTTTGTCAGACGCAGGATTACTTCCCGCTCACACATTGGGCACACTTTTCTAATCTGAGCCTTATATTCGATGTTTTCTTTTGCTTCATTTTTCATTTTCCTGTTCCTCCATTCTGCTATTTTTGATAAACATGTTTTCCGTATCCAAGAATCAGATACGAAAGTGCTGGAAAACATACAATGCCTGCCGCCATCAGTTTTCCTGTCCCATAATGTTTGGCCAGTTCATACGATGTGTAAATCCGGAGGATCAACGCAAAAATGCCAGCTCCTGCTGCAGCCAGAATCAATGACCGATTAAAATGCAACAGCCAGGATACCAGACTGCTGACCAGGTATAAAAGAAATTCTTTTTGTACACCTGCCAGCCGGAACGCAAGATATTCATTCAAAATCGGCACAAATGCCAGTTTTTTGTCAAAATATCCTGCTTTCTGGAACATCCGCATAAGACCAATGGCACTTGCCAGATATAAAATCACTGTTTTCATCATATGGTATTACTCCTCTTCGTAGACACATTCCAACTTGTGTGTTTTGGAATTATAAAAGTATGCATGGTCTGACAGTATGAATTTCTCCATCTTTGCCACTTTATTTGCCTCTCCTATCATTTTATTTAAAGCTGTTCTTTCTTCCTCACTACGATCAATCTTTCCGGATATTAAGATAAGCTCATAAATACTTGCTGGTATTACATAATAATCTCCACCCAAACGATCAGATGCCATTTTTAAAAACTGCTTATTCAGCATGATATTTGCACCATACTCCCCATCGAGTGAATATGCCAGATGTACATCAGGCATTTCCAGTTCAGGATTCAACCGCATTTCCAGTTTTACCAGTGAGTAGAATGTTGCATCCTGTTGAAGTATTCCTCTTGCACAGGAATTTTTATATGCCAGATTGAACGCTTCCTCTTCCGATAACTGAATCTGATCCAACAGCATTTTGCTTAATCCGATACTTAACAGCTCTTTTCCAACTGTAAATTCGTAATTACATAATACGGATAAATCCAGAAATTTCCGATGAATGCGATGTTCCAAAAGTGCATGGTTATTTTTGGTCTGTACGAGGGAAAGAAACAGATGTTTCCCGATTTCCTCTTTCGACATTGTTTTTACCTTTTTTAACAATGTCATGATCTCCTCCCCATTTTTCATGCGCTCATAAAACAGATTCGCTTTTTTTCTTAAAATCTGGCATAAAGAAGATTTATGCTCCAGATATTCTTCATAAATATTTTCCAAATAAATAGTCGGAGAAATTTTTACCCCTGCTAAACTGATCCCGGTTAATCTCTGATTGTTCTTTACCACCGATTCCACTCTAAGCGTACTCTTTTGATAGCATTCTGGAAGGTATTCACAAAAATGCTCCAGTACATAAATTTTTACTTCTTCAAGTGTCAATTCTTTCATTTTTCTTTTGTCCTTTCCATTTTTCGTTATCACATGGCAGCACCTTTGCAATAGGCAATTTATCCCTTTAAATAAAATGGTATTCCTGCCCTTGATAACTCCCGTAATAATTTTCGGGTCTCCTCTGCATTCTGCATCTGCATCAGTTCCATAGCCATCCCGGCATGTGTCATCTCATGCCAGGTTCCCTGCTCATCGCAGAAATGTATGACGCAATCTGTTCCAATTAAAATGCCATGCTTCTGACACGTCTGCACCAGTTCCAGCGCAGAAATAAATAACATGTCATGCTCTCCTTTCTCTTTTATTTTGCCTTTGATTACTGCAGGTAGAAATCCCTGCTCTTGTGACATAGGCTACTGCCTATCTGTGAAGATTCTTGTAAAAAGAATGTGATAACTTATGCTTCTTATATACGCCGATTCCATTTTTTCGGAAACTAAAAAAAGTACCCACATCTTTGTGAGTACCCTTGATAGAACCGTCCCAACATATCCATTGCTATTTCACTATTTTGGCAGAAATAGCCCTCGTATTTCACTGAGTCATACATTTATTTTTTTATTCCGGATGATTACAATACAGTCATAAACAAAGAAAGAGAGGGACTGATCCTTATAAAAGCTAAACGAGAGGAGATTATTACTATGAAAGACTTTTTTAGAAACTTATCAACAACTATACAAAACTTGGACAACGCACAGTGTATTACTATTATGTTCATTGCAGGCGCTCTTACCATTGTTATGATGAACAATCACACAGATTCTGATTCGACTGATCTTACGATAGATGATTCGACAGATTCCAACGTGGATATCAATCAGTAATCTTACAACTGTTTTATCCATACAAGAATCTGCACTTTAGATTCACTCTCTCAGCTTTGTTTCGTCCCTGTTCTTTCAGGGAAACTGCCGCTTCCACGAGCAAAAATTCATGGAGCGGCAGCTTCATTTTTCCCTATATGACAGTTTTTAGTTTACTTTCATTATGCGCTACTTTCCGCATCCGGTTCCCATCCATGAGCCGGAATCCCAGATAGGAATTCCTACGCTCCATACGGTTGCCGGAAGCATACCATAGCGTTTCCTCGTTTCCAACGATCACCAGCTTTTTCCTGGCACGCGTCATGGCAGTATACAGAAGGTTCTTCTGCCGCATGCGACCAAAGATCTTGGTGAATGGCAGGATCACGCAATCGTATTCGCTGCCCTGAGCTTTATGTACTGTCAATGCATACGCTAACTCCAGCATGGAAAATTCTTCTGAAGTGTAAGTACGTTCCACGCCCGTTTCATACAAGACTGTCAGTTTCCGTTCCGTCTGATTGATCTCTGTAATATAACCAACATCTCCGTTGCTTACATCCTCTTCATTTTCCAAATGCATCACTTTATCCCACATGCGGAAACACCGGCTTCCAACCAGAAGTTCAACCGTTCCTGCCCTTTTCGGATTCATAAGTTCCTGCAGCACCCGGTTTAGCTGGATGCATCCAAGCTTCGTTTTGTTTCGAAACGGAGTAAGCACCTGCATGGATTTTGAGGAAATTCCCTGTTTTTGCAGACCACGGATCACTTGGAGCAGTCCGTCCAGTGTATCCTCTTCCTGCCAGGTCTGGCAGAGCATACAGTCTGTGTTCCATAAAAACCTGCCCTGTCTGCGGTTGATGCAGCTTGCATTGGTAAGGATCGCACTCCCCTGTTTCTGCCGGAAGGTTTTTGTTAGATAAGTAACCGGAAACACCTGGCTTCCGATCAGGTCAGCAAACACATTTCCTGGCTGTACACTGGGAAGCTGGTCACAATCCCCGATCAATACCAGCCGCGTCCCCTTATCCAATGCCTGCAGCAATGCATACAGTAGCTGCATGCTCACCATGGAACACTCATCAACGATCACAAGGTCTGTACTTAGTTTTAATTCCTCTTTCTCCTCAGGTTCCTGCTCCTCCTGACGGATTTCAAGCAAGTGGTGCATCGTGACTGCAACTTTTCCGGTACTCTCCGCCATTTTTCGGGCAGCACGCCCGGTAGGGGCACACAAGGTGAGTTTTCCTTCCGGATGCAGCATTTCTTCTGCACAGATCAGTACTTGCAACAGGCTTGTCTTTCCGGTTCCCGGTCCACCAGTAATGATGCTCACTGTTTCTGTCAGCGCATATGAAACGGCGTTTCTCTGCTCCTTTGAGAGTGCCAATTTTTGCCGTTTTTCTGCTTCCACTAACGCTGCATCGATCTTATCTTTCGATAATTTTTGCTTTTGTCCGTCCCATAAAAGGCTCAGCAGTTTTTCTGCTGACTCACTTTCTGCCAGGTACATCGGTTTCCGGTAGAGCACACCGCAGTCATAGATCAGTGTCTGGTTTTTTACCAGATACACAAGTCCTGCTTGCAGGTATGGGAAAAACACTGACTGGTCACACCCCGGTATCCGCAGGATATTCACTGCCTTTTCAAACAAGTCTTCCTTCTGCATAAATACATGTCCGTTTTGTTCATTCTGTTGCATGACAGCGGACAGAGCAAAACAGATCCGGTCACCATGGACCGGATCAAATCCAACTCTTTGTTTTTGCGCTGCATCAATCATGGCAAAGGTGATCCCTTCACACATACAGAGCAGATATGGACGGCTTTGTAACACCGAAAGCGCATCCGGTATCCCGGAAAATTTTTGATAGACTTCTTGTGTTTTTCCGCTTGGAATCCGATAGTCTGCCAAAAACTGCACATATTCATGTAACTCCTGGCATTTTTTAAAAGAGACAACGATCTTTTCCGCTTTCGTCTCCGAGATTCCCTGTACCGCAGCTAACCGGATGGGATCACGCATGGCTTGGAATGTTTCTGCCCCAAATGTATCCACGATGCGGTCTGCCGTTGCACTTCCTATTTCAGCAATCCCACTGCTCACCAGATACCGTTTCATGCCTTCCGGTGTCGTCGGTAATACTTTTTCGCAAAATGTAACCTGAAACTGCTTTCCATATTTCTTATGTTGGGAATATGTCCCATGCAGGACACATTCCCCTTCCGTACACAGCAGGGAACCAACGGCCGTCAGTTCTTCCCCGGATTCCGTCTCATAGACCACCACCTGGTAATCATCAAACTCACAGCGCACCTGCACGGGCACTGCCCGGATAGCCAGCTCCTGCATGACTCATTCCTCCTCGCCGCATACTACAGTAATCGTCAATCCCTTTTTTATTTCCAAGCCACAAACCGCTGACCGGATCTCTGTCCCAGTGATAGGACCTGCCGCTCAAACCTGCCTTGGCAATTACTTTTTGCAGGGAATTCTGTGCTTCCTGGATCATCTGCCTTTTACGTTCCTTATATCTGCAACTTCCATCCAGGCAGTAGGCATCGCGCCCGCCTGACTGTATGCAGGCAGCACACTTCTTGGCATCATAGTCCCGCATGCAGGCTACCGGCATATACTTGTCCATGTCGTAGGCTTCATAGGCAATCTTATGATGATGCTGCTTTAGAAGCTCCTTCAATCCGCCAAGGACATTCACCCCCGGCACTCCGATCACACTGACACCGATATCCGAAAGCAGACAGTACGTTACATATGCTTTTAAAATACCCTCTGTGATGATGACAGACTCTGCATCCGGATCGCCATAAAAGCAGACCGGGGCTCCGGACGAAATTCCTGCCCTTTTGCCGGAACTGGATAACCAGATATACTTCTGCTTTTTCGGGTTACGCAGCCGGATCTGCATCCCGACCACATATCCATCCTGCAGCACCGGGCAAAAGTAGCCTTCTGCCCATACATTTAACTGCCAGTTACCTGCTGCATTTTTATAAAAACCTGGTACGTTTTCCAGCGTACATCCTTCCCGCTTTAAAATCCGGCAGATGCCCACCGGATCAGATGGCACAGACCGAAACAATCCCGCCTCTATCTCTGCATCAGTAAGCATCCGGCGTTGCAGGTCCAATCGGTCTATCGTCTGCAACGTCAGATGACGCAGCAAGCTCCGGTAGGTATGGTCTAACACGTTCACCGGAGCTTTGGTCTTTTCTGTTTTTCTGTCTGTTTCTTCCATCCGCTTTTTTGGGGTGTGATCCCTGTACCCTTTTCCAAGCGCATCCCTCAGATCTGCATATGCACGTTTATAGCGATCGACTCCGACATATCCGGCTTTCTGATCCAGATACAAATCCAGCATATTTCCATGCCTGCCGCAGGAAAAACACTGGAATACATTTTTTTCCTTTCCATCCTTTCTGATACATATTGTATTTTTTCCTCGCCGGTCGCCGCAGTACGGACAGCAGATGGGAATGGAATCCCCACCTGTATCCTGTAATTTTTCAATTCCAAGGTAGTCTGCAACCTCGCTGATATTAAAACTCATGAAATCATGTCCTTTCTGCATCTTAGTGAATGTGATACCCGATACCACGTTGTGTCAAAAACTGGCAGACTTCTTCCTGGTGTACCCTGTGCACCGTAAACGTACACAGTTCTGCCGCCTGTGTCTGCAAAATGGGTTGCTGCACTGACCGTTGGATCGGTGCATTCCCCCGCTGTACCGGTTGCTGCCGCTGCATCCCCTGCCGGATACCATATGCCGGTCGCGACATTCCCTGTCCGGATGTGGCGGCTGCACGCCCTCCTGACATTGTGCTTTCACCTGTCGGAATACCGGTCTGGTAACTCATCCCGGCTCTTTGTACCGGCATGGTCTGTGTCTGCCTTTGCATCTGCTTCTGCATACGAAGATAGGTCTGTTGCTCCAGCTCCTGTTGCTTTTGCTGCATCTGCTTCTGTGCCGCTTCCTGTTCTTCTTTCCGTACAGCCGCTTCCCGCTCTCTGGCATAAGATTCTGCCTGTTGCATTACCTGCCGGGTTTCTGCTTCCACGCGTGCCTGTGCTTTTGCTGCTTCTTCTGCAGCAATGCGTATCCGCTCCCGCTCAAGTGCTTCCGCTTCTGCCTTTTTCTTGGTTATAAAGGTTATCGCATCCTGCAAGTTTAAGTCCACTTCATACAGCTTTCGTGCCGCCTCAAAATCATCTTCACCCGCAAGTTGCCCTAAGAGCATTATGTTTTTCTGGTAAGACTGGATTGCTTCTGTGATTGCCATCTTCCAAGTTTTTTTGCTGCAACTTTTATTCAGCCATTTCTCGTCATAGATCTGTGTCCACAGATCATAGGTAATCCCTGCTTCTGCCACTGCCTCCCGGTAATATTTCGTGATCTCTGCCTCTCGCTCCTGCTTTTCGATACGCACATATTCCTTGATTTTCCCATCCAGCGTATCGCAGGACTCCTTGATCATTGCCAGCAGCTCATCTGCCGCCATCTCAAATGCTGTGTATGGTTCCAGAAACTGCTCCTTGACCACTCGTTTTCTCTCTTTAAGGGCATCACTCAGTTTGTTTAACGTAGCCCGCCCCTCTTTCATCTGTTTTATGGCGTCATCACCAGTATAATTGTTCAGATTATACTTCTGTAGTTTTTGGGCAAGCCATTGTTTCGTCTCGTCGAAATTGGTCTGGATTGCGCCGGGGGTGATCTTCGCTACAATTTGTAACTGTTCCATTTTTTCTGTCCTCTCTTTCTTCTTTTATAGATTTTCTACCTGCACCGTTTTCATCACATAATACAGTTTTGCGTCTCCTTTGGAGATACGAATTCCGTCTCTATGTTCCGCAATTGCTGCTCCGGAAAAATATATTTCCGACACCGTCCGGATCAGATGGAACCGGAATCTTGCTTCCGCTTCATCTGCGGTTGCCAGGATCACCCTGCTCCCATAGGATTCCGGTTTACTCCAAACCGTATAGATCATGTAATACTCTATGGTTTCCTCTTCCAGATCTTCCTCATAGGCTTTCGACCAGGTTTCCCACAAAAACAGATACAGGATCGCCGCGATAACAAATGCCACGATCCCTGCCATGAATACGCACAGTGAGACATCCATTCCTTTTAGAATATCAACCATCTTCTTTTCCCCTTTCCATTGAAAATTGTAAAAACGGTTCCATCGGTATCTCAAACAGTTCACAGATCAGTTCGGCTTTTCCCTGCCGGTATTTTCCATATCCATGCTGTTTTCCGGTTACGTTGGTTCCGATTTCATACACTTCTGCTGCATATTTTTTATGTTTCTGCCAGAAGCTTTCCATTTTTAACACATTCGTTTCCATTGTTTAGCCAGCACTCCCTCCTGCTTCGACAGATGCCGCTGTAATTTCAGGAACATCCGTTCCCGCTCAATACCACTGTGGATCTCCTTCCATAAAGCCATCCTATCCCCCTGCTTCGCATACAGCTTCTGACAGGATAGTTGCTGACACCGGGCATTACACGCCAACGCTTCATTCACAATCTCCAAAAGATTCAGACAGCGTGAAAAACAGGCATCTTCTCCCGGACGGATCACAAAAAATCCATTAACCCGTATCGAAAGTTTATATCCCTGTCCCAGTAAAAACTGCAGCAATACAGACCATTCATTTTCAAAAAAGCCCAGGCTTGGCTCCAGCATCTGTGCATGTGTTTGTAATGCTTTCATGTTCTAATCCTTCCTCTGCCTTCTGCACGTTATATTCTCCGACCAGACGGTCGATGGTCTCTCTCCATAAAAAAAATTCCAGTTCGATCCGTCTAAAATGTTCCTTCCGGTAGATCATCTGGCAGATTTTCTCCTCTTCCTGTGTGGTCAGGCTTAAAAATTGCCTCATAAACCACTGATATTTCTGCTCATCTTTCAACTTAGGCAGGTGATATTCGGAAAGCATCCGTTTTTGTATGACCTTAATCCGCTGCCGGATCTGCTGCCATAACTGTGCATATGCTCTGGCGTACCTTTGATCCCATTCAAGATTTGGAACAAGCTCCCGGTTTTTGTTCAGGATATAAATCTCATCCTGCAATTTCTGGAAACGCTGCCGCAGATCCATACTCTTGACACAGTCCTGAAAAACCGCATAATCCATGACATACCCTCCTTTCTCTATGTTAGTTTCATTTATCAAATAAACAGGATTGCTCCCGATTGTAATTGGATTCCGAGCGCAGACAACGCTCCACATGATAAGAAATAGTTCTCGCTATTTTTTAGACGTTCTGTATATACAGAATAGATGACCTCTATTAATAGAAATACGTCAGTTCTTCTTTTTCGGAAACTTAAAACATCCCCTGGCAAAATGCCGGAGGATGTTTCATTCCGTTAGATGATATGTTTTTTTCTCAAAAGCTCTTTGATTGCGATGATTCGCTTGCAGATATACTGCTTGGATACTCCTACGCTTTCCGCGATCTCCGAGCGTGTCATGTCATTGTCAGCATACTCAAAAACATAATCGATGATCTGTCGGTCGGTCTCATTCTGAAGCACCTCAATGACCATATTTTCAAATTCACGATCCATCACTTCCTGACACACTTCGGATTCCAGATCATAATCGTATTTTAACTGTTCTGTCCACTTTTCATCGTCATTTCGTGGATGATCCAGAGATTTGATTCTTGCTCTTTGCAATGCTTCCAGCAGATTTCTGGTTACATTTTCGCTTTCCCCGATTATTTCCGCAAGTTCCGCGATCGTAGGTCGCCTTCCATGAAGCAGCTCATAGTCCATGCAGGCACTCTGCAACTGTTGGGTTTTTTTCACGATCCTGGAAGATCGTTTGATCGTTCCATCTTCCGATAGATATCTGGAAACATATTTTCTCACCCAGATGGTTAAGTAAGTCGTAAAACTCGCATTTTTTGTGATATCGAATCGCATGATTGCCTCATACAATCCAAGCATTCCTTCCTGCACGCAATCTTCAATTTCCCCTTCCATATAATCCTTGAAACTGTAATAATGCGAAACAATGTAGAATACATACTTCATATAAGCCAGGTATAAAATATTTCTGGCATCTACATTTCCCGCCTGGGCTTCCGAAACCAACAGATAGGTATCTTCTTTCGGACTAATATCCGGCACCTGCAATGCCCATAGTGCATAGTCACGTATTTCTCTCTTATGTTGAAAAATAGAGTTCACTTTTTTATTCCCTGCCATTTTTCTCCCTTCCTTCCTTGCGAAACGAATAGAGTTATGATTCTTTTGTTACGAAATCTCTGCTAAAAAATCTGTCTCCATCTTTCGTCTGTCATTCTCATACTGTCGTGTAAAGATCCGCTCTTCCCGGAAAAATTCTGCATGCATTTGTTTTGTAAGTTTGGAAATCTCGCCTAAAAAGTTTTCTGTATAATATTTGCTTTTCACTTCTGGCAGATGATAATCCCATAAGATATGGCTCAATGGTGCTAACGGGATTCCCGTAATATGTGAGACCAGATCCATACTGAAATTCCGGTCAACATATAATTCCGCGATTTCCCGAATAGACCATTTTTCTTTTAATCGGTACATTACTTTTCTATACGGATTCGCCATTTTTACTCCTTTTCATACTAAATCATAAAATCATTTCTAGTCATTTGAGATTATGATAACCATACCAGGCAAACATCACCGGCAACTTCAGTTTGTCTGCTGCACGCCGCATACTTACTGTAATATAGCTGGTAGTTATGCCAAGTTTTTTCGCTGTTTCTGCTTTTGAAATCCCTCGCACCTCATTACAGATTGCAAGGATTCCATACTGTATCGTTTTTGGAGCATCCATATATACCTTCATCATCTCCTTTTCTACTTCCAGATAGTCCACCGCAAACTCCGCTGCACATAATTCACTTTCTACATCCTGTCTACATGACAACTGTTCCTCTAATTTATTGCTTCCATATTCCTGGTATATATTCCGGTTTTTCCGAAAAATACTCATCAAACGATGCCTGATTCTGCTATAAGCGTAATTATGGAGACTTTTTCCTTTTGTGTGATCATACGAATCTACAGACTGTAAGTATTCAATATACGCCTCCTGATAAAAATCTTCTATATCCATATATTTCGCAAATATTGCACTTTTACGAACAATACTTCTGGTCATATATCGGATTTCTTCCATGTTTGCCAATAATTCTTTTTCTGCATTCTTACCTAACATGTTCCGCATCTCCTTTCTAACAAAGATTTCAGAATCTGTTGTACCAGTCGGCAATAATAAATCCCTGAGCTTGCAATGTGTAACTGGTCTCTCTGCAGACCCATCCGGTCTTCCAGGTAACGATAGACGCTATGCTGATCCATACCGCTCTCCACCACTTTTTTGATAACCCTGTGAGCTTCAATCCGCTCATGTCGTAGTTGTGCATCGGCAAGTGTCCCCGCTGGTTTCGTGCTACCTTTGATTGTGCTTACATAAGAATCGCACTGTGGAAATCTTGCGCATGCCCACGCATACCTTTCCGGATGAGTTGCGTCCTTCCCATAGATATCATAAAAATGAACTAATTTTGCTTTACTGCCACAATAAGGACATTTGATTTCTTTTTTTCTCATGTTTTACCTCCTTCACCTCTGCTTTTTTGCCCTCTTCCCGAAAAAATCCAACAAAAAAAGGACTGATTCATTTCCCTGTATTTTTACCAAGAAAATTTATCAATCCTTATCTTTGAATCTATTCTACCTAATTTGGGTTGTGTCTTGTCAATAGGTTACTTCGTTATTTACAAGAAATTAATTTTTCAAATTTTTCTGGATTGTAGCAATATGGCATCTTTCGTTCATTTTTATCGGATCAGATTTCTCTGATTCCTTAGTGCTATATATACGTCACTTTGTATTTTGCGTCAACTTACCTATTTTCACACAAAAAAAGAGTGTGAAAAACAAATCAATGTTCATTCACACTCTTTATTCATGAGATTGCTTTATAGTCATAAAAATGCGTAAAATTCGCTGAAGGAAGTCGTCTTTTCAATTGACGCAATTCCTTACGCAAACCTGACACAAAAACCTCTGATAATCTACAATAAATTATGATACTTTATGACAAGTACGCAACCTTACATCTTATTCCGAAACCACGCCTAAAATGCAGTAAATTCAAGGTCTTGCAGTGGTTCCTCCATCGGACTTTGCCGACGTACTTATGCGTTCATCTGTGCTGCTACCTCAGCTGCGAAGTCCTCGTTTTTCTTCTCAAGACCTTCACCTGTCTCGAAACGTACGAAACCTGTGATCTTGATGTCAGCGCCAACTTCTTTGGAAACCTGCTGTAAGTATTTAGCAACAGTCTGTTTTCCATCCTCAGCTTTTACATATGGCTGCTCAAGCAGGCATACTTCTTTCAGCTCTTTGTTCAGACGTCCGATGATCATTTTCTCAATGATATTGTCCGGTTTGTCCGGGTTCTCATTTTTAGCCTGAGCAAGAAGGATAGATTTCTCATGCTCTTTGTACTCTTCGCTTACATCGTCAGAAGATACATATTTCGGAGCAAGAGCTGCAACCTGCATTGCTACGTTTGTAAGAGCTTCTTTTACAGCGTCGTTTACAACTGCTGTCTCAGCTTTTACAAGAACACCGATACGTCCGCCACCGTGAATGTAAGGTACAACTACACCATTCTCTGCTGTTACTTTCTCAAATCTTCTGATATTAAGGTTCTCACCAATAACTGCGATCTTCTCTACGAGAGCATCTTTTACAGTCTTTGTTGTATCAGCTT
>OHAC01000383.1_pt1 | contig 46819 bp, 37 predicted proteins | sample 1577051 | NCBI WGS metagenome assembly OHAC01 (sample SAMEA3541499, study PRJEB24748) | human gut metagenome | biome: human gut; feature: human-associated habitat; material: faeces | place: China | collected 2012 | reverse complement strand
TGGGATCGGTGGACAGGGTGGTCTTGCCGGTGCCGGACAGACCGAAGAAGATGGCAGTGTTCTTGCCCTCCTTATCGGTGTTGGCAGAGCAGTGCATGGAGGCCATGCCCTTCAGCGGCAGGAAGTAGTTCATCATGGAGAACATACCCTTCTTCATCTCGCCGCCGTACCAGGTGTTGATGATAACCTGCTCACGGCTGGTGATGTTGAAGACAACTGCGGTCTCAGAGTTCAGACCCAGTTCCTTGTAGTTCTCAACCTTAGCCTTGGAAGCGTTGTAAACAACGAAGTCCGGCTCAAAGTTCTTCAGCTCTTCAGCAGTCGGCTTGATGAACATGTTGGTAACAAAGTGTGCCTGCCAAGCTACTTCTACGATGAAGCGGATAGCCATGCGGGTATCCTTGTTTGCGCCGCAGAATGCATCAACAACAAACAGTCTCTTGTTGGACAGTTCCTTTACTGCGATCTCCTTAACAGCCTTCCAAGCTTCCTGAGATGCCGGATGGTTGTCGTTCTTGTACTCGTCAGAAGTCCACCATACCGTGTCCTTAGAGTTGTCGTCCATAACGATGAACTTGTCCTTCGGGGAACGGCCGGTGTAAATACCAGTCATAACGTTTACAGCGTCCAGCTCGGTCAGCTTGCCAACTTCGTAACCGGACAGACCTTCCTTGGTCTCCTCCTCGAACAGCTGCTCGTAAGACGGATTGTAAACAATCTCGGTAGCGCCACTGATGCCATATTTGCTCAAATCAATAGATGCCATCTTTGTTTAACCTCTTTCCTGAAAAATTATCTTAGGTATAAATCCTGTGCTTTTATGTTATCTAACCAGCGTCAGAATGTCAATATGAAAAACATCCCAAATTACTCGAAAAACGCGGAAAGAATCGGCATTTCTCACAATTATCTCGTTTTTTCCTGCAGGATATGTGTAAACATGGTACACTTTGCGCGACATTTCTGTCATTTTCCCCGCCGACCGGCGAGCAAGATTTAAGACATGCAGACGCGGTCGCGCAATGCAGGAAATCGTGCACGAAAATCCGCCGTTTCACTCAGGTCGATGTCCGCGACAAGCACCTGTTCCGTTTCGCCCGCCTGCGCCAAAATTTTGCCCTCCGGAGAGACAATCATGCTGTGCCCGCCGCCTTCCGTGCCGCCGCACGTGCCGCAGGTGTTGCAGGCGAGCAAAAAGCTCTGGTTCTCCAGCGCACGCGCGCGGCAGAGCAGCTCCCAATCCTCTGCGCGCGCTTTCGGCCATGCCGCGCAAACCAAAAACATCTCCGCGCTGCGCGACACCATGCGGCGAAATTGTTCGGGAAACCGCAGGTCATAGCAGGTAGCCATACCCGCAACGCCATATGATGTCAAAACTTCACTGGTCTGGCTGCCCGCCGTCAGCAGCTGCCGTTCCTGCGAATCGTATCCAAACAGATGTATTTTTCGATACGTCCCCGTCAAAATGCCGCGGCTGTCCAGCAGCGCCGATGTATTATAGTACTGGCTGCCGCAGCGCTCCACAAAGCTGCCTGTCATGATGTGCGCCTCCAGTTTGCGCGCCCACGGCGCCAACCGCAGCAGAGTCGTTCCGTGCAGCGGCTCCGCCGCTTCCCGATACTGTGCAAAGTTGGAAAATCCAACGCTCCACAATTCCGGCAGCAAAATCAAGTCCACACATTGCCCCATCAGCTGGGACAGCATGCGCTCTACCCGCATCCAGCGCTGTGCCGGTGCTTCTCCGCTGCTGACGCGAAGCTGGATCAGTGCTGCTCTCATACGTTCCTCCTTCAGACGAATACAGGGGCTGCCCAATCGTTTGGACAGCCCCCCTGCATCAAAAAAGCTTATGCTTTTTCGTCCTTCTTATCTTTGTCCTTTTTGTCTTTATCCTTTTTCTTGTCTTTGTCCTTCTTCTTTTCCTTTTCCGGACTTTCATCGCCGAAGCTGATGCCGATGTCGCGCGCTGCCTGTACCAGATCGTTGTCTACCGGCACCGTCTTGAGCTTTCCGGCAACCTCGCTGAGCGGAACCGCAACGATTTCATTGTTGCGAATCGCTACCATGTTGCCGTACTGCTTGTGCTTAATCAGGCGTGCCGCGCCGGTACCCAGACGCGTGGTCAGAATGCGGTCATACGCATCCGGACCGCCGCCGCGCTGAATGTGTCCCGGATTCACGACGCGGATTTCCTGCGAGCATCTCTCACCCAGCTCACGAGCCAGCTTGAAGCTGATAGACGGATCTGTCATCTTTGCGCGCTCTGCCTTGAATTCCTTCTTGGACATCTTTGCTTCTTCCTTGGAAATCGCGCCCTCTGCCACAGCGACAATGCTGAACGCGTGGCCGTGACGGCGGCGCTCCTCCAGCTCATAGACAACCGCATCCAGATCATACGGGATTTCCGGAATCAGAATAATATCTGCGCCGCCCGCAATGCCTGCGCTCAGGGTCAGCCAGCCGGCACCATGACCCATGATTTCTACCAAAAATACACGGCTGTGAGAGGTCGCCGTCGAATGCACCTTATCCAGCACATCGGTCGCAATGTCCACCGCGGTCTGATAGCCGAACGTAACCTCGGTGCCCCACAGGTCGTTGTCGATGGTCTTTGGCAGAGAAATGATGTTCAGACCTTCCTCGCGCAGCAGGTTCGCGGTCTTTGTCGTGCCGTTGCCGCCGAGAATAACCAGACAGTCCAACTTCATGTCGTTGTAGGTCTGAATCATCTTTGTGACCTTATCAACGCCGTTTTCGTCCTTGTCGCGCATATTTTTAAACGGCTGGCGCGAAGTGCCAAGAATGGTGCCGCCAATCGTCAGAATGCCGGAAAAGTCGCTCGAAGACATGAGGCGGTATTCTCCCTGAATGAGTCCCTTGTATCCATCCTTAAAGCCGTAGATTTCTACTTCCTTGCCATATTCCTCATACAGCGCTTTTGCAACGCCGCGCAGGGTCGAGTTCAAGCCCTGACAGTCGCCGCCGCTTGTCAGCATACCAATTCGTTTCATGCTGGTTCCTCCTTCTACAAGTCCCATTCTTTTGATTCAGCCTGCCGTTTTGCTCTCTCTTTGGGCTGCTGATAATATGTTTATTATACCAAATTCATTCAAATATCGCAACGGATTTTACACAATTCTGACAATTCTTGTCACAGCACAAAAAAGCAGGTGTCAAAAACACCTGCTTTTCGTTATACATGCTCTGTATCCTGCTGCTGCGCCTCGCCGCGCTTGCGCGCGCAGCCGTCGCAAATGCCGTACAGCGTCAAATCGTACCCTGTGATGTGCGCGCCCTCCATGCCGGAAAACAGTGCCTGCAGCGACACCTGCGGCCAAATGTCCACCACGCATCCGCACTGGGTGCAGATCATGTGCTCGTGCTCCTTGAGCGTGTGGTCGAAATGGTCGGAATCCCCCGGAACGACAACGCGCCGAATCAGATGATTTTCCGAAAGCTGATTGAGATTGCGGTACACCGTCGCCAAGCTGATGGTCGGCTCCCGCTTCCGAACCTCCTGATACACCTCATCCGCCGTCGGGTGAATCGAAGATTTTTCCACCGCCTCCCGCACGAGCTCTCTCTGTCTGGAATATTTCATCGAGCTACACCTCCCTCAGTCACCGTTCTACTTAAAAACAGGAATCATTTTTACTATCTATATACTATCAGATTTCAGCGCCATCTGTCAAGTATTTCTACCTGTTTTGTGTGTTGTTATTTTTTTCGCGCCGAATATTTCGTGAAATCCCCCGCAAACTATGATATAATAAGAATTATCTATTGTTACATTCAGAGACAAAGGAGGGTCTTTATGCTGAATCACGTCGATTTCAACCGCCACATGACGGATGTTGAATACCGTTTGGAAACGCGCGAGGTGCGCGGGGAGCTTGCCCAGCTCCAGCACCGCATGAAGGAGAGCAAGCTGCCGGTCATCGTTTTGTTTGAGGGCTGGGATTCTTCCGGCAAAGGAAGCATGATTGCCAGCATGATTCAGACACTCGACCCGCGCTTCTTCAAGGTCTACAACACCAAAGACCCCACGCCGGAGGAACAGCGCTATCCGTTTTTGTGGCGGCACTGGCGGCGCACGCCGGAGCGCGGACAAATGGCGATTTTTGACGAGAGCTGGTATCCGGAGGTCTCCCGCGCCCGTTTGGAAAACAATCTCTCGGTTGACGAGGCATACAGCCGCATGGAGAGCATCAACACGTTTGAACGGGAGCTGTCGCAGGACGGCTATCTCATCATCAAGTTTTTTCTGCACATCTCCGCCAAGGAGCAGGCGCACCGGCAGGAAAAACTCATGCGCGACAAAAACACCCGCTGGCGCGTGACGGAGCGCGACCAATACCGCAACAAGCACTACAAGGAATACTACCGTGTCTACGACGAGATGCTGGAAAAAACCAACACGGTGTTCGCGCCGTGGCACGTCATCAGCGCACAGGAACGCCGCAGCGCGATGAATGAAATTTATCAAATCATCGTGCAGTCGATTCGTTCCGCACTGGACGAGAAAAAGGTGATTATCCCGTCAGAGTATCACACCCAGATGCACACCTTCCATCTGGTCAAAAAGCCGCTGCTGGAGGATGTCCCGCTGTACCGCTCCATTGACGAGGACGTCTACCGAAACCTGCTGCACAAGGAGCAAAAAAAGCTCGCCAAGCTGCACAACATCGTGTATCGCAAGCGCATTCCGGTCATCGTGGCATACGAGGGCTGGGACGCAGCCGGAAAGGGCGGCAACATCAAGCGCCTGACGGCAGCATTGGATCCGCGCGGCTATGAGGTGGTGCCGATTGCGTCCCCGACGCCGACGGAAAAGGCGCACAACCATCTGTGGCGGTTCTGGCAGCATTTTCCGGAGGACGGACACATCACGGTGTTTGACCGCACATGGTACGGCCGCGTCATGGTCGAGCGGCTGGAAGGCTTCTGCACAGAGGAAGAATGGAAGCGCGCCTATCAGGAAATCAACGAACTGGAATACGAGCTGCAAAAATGGGGCGCCATTCTCATCAAATTCTGGCTGCACATTGATTCGGATGAGCAGCTGCGCCGCTTCAAGGAACGGCAGGAGACGCCGGAAAAACAATGGAAAATCACGGATGAGGACTGGCGCAACCGCGAAAAGTGGGATCAATACGAAACCGCCGTCAACGACATGATTCGTCTGACCTCTACGGAATACGCGCCGTGGACGATTGTGGAATCGCAGGACAAAAAATTCGGACGCATCAAAGCCATTCAGACACTCAACGATGCCATTGAGGCGCGCATTTGAGCAAAAACAATCTCCTTCCCGCGGGAAGGAGATTTTGTTTTATGTTCGTTCCTGTTCCAAGCCATACTGTGTGCTGATGTCTATAAACTGCTGTAAGCTGTTGCTTTTGTATTTGTTTTTATGCCAAACCACGGAAAACTGCCGTTCCAGCGACATATCCGTCACGCACAGCTCGATGAGGCTGCCGCTTGCCAGCCGTTGCTCCGCCAGCCGGCGCGAAATCACCGTCATGCCGAAGCCCTGCTCGACGCCGTGCAAAATTGCCTCGCTGTTGTTGCACACCCACTGGGCGTTGATGTGCGGCATCGCGCGCTCAAACACCTCTCGTGTGCCGCTGCCCTTCTCGCGCAGAATAAACGGAACGCGCTGCAATTCCGCCATGCTGACGCACCGGCGCTCTCCAAACGGATTGTGATGCGCCGCGCACACCAGCGCCAGCGGGTCATTCATCATGCACTGCGTGATGAGATCCGGACTGGAAATGCTGCCCTCGACGATAGCGGCATCCAATTCGCTCTTAAGCAGCTGCTGTTCGATGACCTGCGTGTTGTCCACGAGCACCCGCGGCGCCGGATGACCGGTTTCCGCAATATATCGCTTGAGAACATCTCCCAAAATACAGGTTCCCACCGTGACCGTCGCGCCGATGCGGAGCATATCCGTGTCATCCGCATTGCGCAGGCGCTGTTCCATCGTGTCAAAGGTGGACAAAATATGCCGCGCATATTCACACAGCTGCTCACCGGTCGGCGTGATATACAGCCGTCTGCCCAGCCGTTCGAACAGGCGCACCTGATACTGCTCCTCAATTTCACTGATTGTGCCGCTGACAGAGGGCTGCGCAATGTGCATTTTCTTTGCCGCCTCGCTCATGCTGCCGCAGTCCGCAACCGCCAAAAAAATGCGCAGATTTCTCAAGGTCATAGCCTTTTCCTCCCTTTGTGCGTTCGTACTGTTGCTATTATTATAGCTTAATTTTTCTATTTGCACAACACCTGACGTAAAGCTGACAGGTTCTTCGGAAATTGGCACAAAAAACTGCCGTCAGGTAAACCCGACGGCAGCAGATGCGTATTTTCTTTATTCGTGTCCCAGATTAGCAAAGTAGGTCGCGTAGTCGTGGCGATTGTCCTTGGTAAAGGCAATTGCCGTGCGCGGATGCATGTCCATGTATCCGGTCAGCAGGTACGGCGTGTCGTATCCCCACTTGACACCCTCCGCACGCAGCTTGTCCATGTGCTGCTCGACAAAGCGAAGCACCGGCGGCAGCTGGTATTTCGGATTGCGCAGGAAGGTCATGAGCTGTTCCATCATGCAGTTTCCCGCGCCGCGTCCCATGCCGTTCATTGTCGCGTCCAGCATGCTGACGCCGTTTGCGCAGGCGGTGATGGTATTGGCAAATGCCAGCTGCATGTTGTTGTGCGCGTGAATGCCCACCTGCTTGCCGTATTTGTCCATCTTTTCCAGATACATATCCGAAATGTCGCGGATTTCCTCCGGATACAACGAGCCGTAGCTGTCTACAATGTACACCGTGTGAATCGGAGACTTGCCGAGCAGCTCCAGCGCTTCCAGCAGATCCTCGCGGCGCGCCTGCGTCACTGCCATGACGTTGCAGGTGGTTTCGTATCCCATCTTTGCACAGTGCTCAATCATGTCGATGGCTGCCGGAATCGTCTTTACATAGGTTGCCACGCGCACCAAGTCCACCGGACTGTTGCTTCTCTCGCGGATGTCGCGCTTGTAGTCGGTGCGTCCAACGTCCGCCATGACGGACACCTTCATGTTGGTGTCATTGTCTCCGACAATGTCATAGATGTCCTCATCGCTGCAAAACTTCCACTTGCCAAAGTCCTCCGGATTGAACAGATCGACAGAAGCCTTATATCCAAATTCCATGTAATCCGTACCGGTTGCCAGATTGGTCTGGTACAAGTCTCGAACGAAATCATCCGTAAAGCGGAAGTCGTTGCACAGTCCTCCGTCGCGAATGGTGCAGTCCAGCACGCGGACGTCTTCGCGGAAGGTCATCAAATTGCCTTTCTGTGGTGCCATTGTAGTTCTCCTTTCCCGTTTGCGGTCACTTTAGTAGATTAAACCGCAACTGAGTAAATTGTCTTAGTGAAAAGACAGCCCCTGCCCGAAGCAGGGGCTGAAAATTGCGCTGTATTGAGATTACTTTGCCATGGAAGCAACTTCTGCTGCGAAGTCGTCCTGCTTCTTCTCGATGCCCTCGCCCTTCTCGTAGCGAGTGTACTTCACCAGCTTGATGGAGCCACCCAGTTCCTTAGCAACAGCAGCGATGTGCTTCTCTACGGAAACCTTGTTCTCCTTTACGAAAGCCTGCTGCAGGAGGCAGTTCTCCTCGTAGTACTTGCCGATACGGCCCATAACCATCTTCTCGATGATCTGCTGCGGCTTCGGCTTTGCAGCGGTCTTGTTCTCCTCGGTAGCCTGGATGAGCAGGATTTCCTTCTCCTTGTCCAGAGTAGCCTGGTCAACGTCGGACTTGTCCATGAACAGCGGGCGCATTGCAGCTGCCTGCATGCCGATGTCCTTGCCCAGCTCAACAACTGCCGGATTGCCCTTCAGGTTGTCGGAAACTTCCAGACCAACCAGAACGCCGATAACGCCGCCCATATGGGTGTAGCCAACGTTTACGGTGCTCTCGTCGTAACGCTCGAAGCGGCGGATCTGCAGATTTTCGCCGATGGTCAGAACCTTCTCCTGCAGAGCGCCTTCAACGGTTACGTCGCCCATCTTAGCAGCCTTCAGAGCGTCCAGATCTGCCGGATTCTCAGCGATAACAACCTTAGCAACGTCAGAAGCAAACTTCTGGAAGTCAGCGTTCTTAGCAACGAAGTCGGTCTCAGAGTTAACCTCTACGATTGCAGCAGCGCCGCACTTGTCGCAGATCTCGATGCTTACGATACCCTCAGCAGCTACACGGCTAGCCTTCTTAGCAGCCTTTGCCAGACCCTTCTCACGCAGGATCTCAATTGCCTTGTCGAAGTCACCGTCAGCTTCGGTCAGTGCCTTCTTGCAATCCATCATACCAACATTGGTCTGCTCGCGCAGTGCCTTTACATCCTTTGCAGAAAATGCCATGGTGTAAATTCCTCCTAGATATAATCGTTCCGTTTTTGTGAAAAAAGCCCGCCCGAAACAACGCGGCGGGCTTTTTCTATTTGCTTTGTATCAGAGATTACTCAGCAGCCTTCTCTTCAGCTTCCTCAGATGCCAGCTGCTCGCCCTGCTTGCCTTCCAGTACAGCGTTAGCCATGGTAGCAGAGATCAGCTTGATAGCGCGGATTGCGTCATCGTTGCCCGGGATTACGTAATCAACTTCGTCCGGATCACAGTTGGTATCAACGATAGCAACTACCGGAATCTTCAGCTTGCGAGCCTCAGCGATTGCGTTCTTCTCCTTGCGCGGATCTACAACGAACATAGCGCCCGGCAGCTTCTTCATGTCCTTGACGCCGCCCAGATACTTCTCCAGCTTAGCGATCTCCAGCTGCAGCTTGATAACTTCCTTCTTCGGCAGCAGATCGAAGGTGCCGTCTTCCTGCATCTTCTTCAGCTGGTTCAGACGAGCGATACGGGTACGCATGGTGGTGAAGTTGGTCAGCATGCCGCCCAGCCATCTTGCGTTTACATAGAACATGCCAGCGCGCTCAGCTTCCTCACGGATAGCGTCCTGAGCCTGCTTCTTGGTACCAACGAACAGAATGGACTCGCCAGCAGCAGCGGTATCACGAACGAAGAAGTAAGCCTCCTCCAGCTTCTTTACGGTCTTCTGCAGATCGATAATGTAGATACCGTTTCTCTCGGTGAAAATGTACTGAGCCATTTTCGGGTTCCATCTTCTGGTCTGATGGCCAAAGTGTACGCCAGCTTCCAGCAGCTGCTTCATAGAAATTACAGACATTGAAATATCCTCCTAAAGTTGTTTCCTCCACATCGTTCCATTTGGCAGCGACCCCGCCTCTATGTGACGGGGCACCACGCCGCTTACGCGATGTGTGTGTATTTTTCATACTTGATGATTGTAACATACCGCCGTGCCAAACGCAAGAAAAATTTTCGCGTTTTTTCAAAATTCTTTTGCACACGGCGCCTGCACCGGCGCATCGGCGCAAAAGCTGGTCAAAATAATATCGTCTCCGATGCGGCGAATCGCCTCCCACGGAATGACATAATCCTGTTTTCGGTTCCAAAACGCCAAATTATTTTTTGCCGGCACAACAAGCGCCGCCACCCTGCCCGTGCACGTGTCGATTTCCACATCGCTGACATAGCCGAGGCGGCTGCCGTCGCTGACGCTGATGACCTCTTTGCAGCGCAGCTCCGCGATACGGCAGCCGTTTTGACAATTGCATTTCATGCTCATCCCTCCGTCTGTGCGAGCAGTGCATCCCAAAACTGCGCGCTGCTCCATCTGCCGTCCCGATTGTTGCGCCGAATGCCTTGCAGGCACGCCGTATCCCGCGTGAGCGCCGTCACGCCTTCTTCACAGCGCAGCGTGACCGAAAAGCCGCACACCGCCGTCAGTGCTTCCGCTTCCGCATTGACAGCGCCGTATGGATACGTATAGCACACCGGCGCCTCTATACCCAGCGAGACAAACAAATCCTGCGCCCGCTGCGTGTCGGACAAAAAGCACTGCCGATATGCCGCCGCAGTCTCTCCCGCCATGCGCAGGCAGCCCTTGCGCGGCTTTAACTCGTGAAAATCATACGAATGATTCTGTATCTCAAACACACCGGAATCCGCCATTTCCTTGAGTTCCTGCTTGGTGCAGTACGACCACGCTTCCTGTTCCGCCTCATCGGTCTGAGAAAACCGTTCGGTCAGGCTGGCGACCGGCGACAGCACCGCCCGCATGCCGTATTGCTTGAGCAGCGGATAGGCATATTTATAATTGTTATAATACCCGTCATCAAACGTCAGCAACACCGGCTTTTCCGGCAGCGCTGCGCCATCTTGCACATAGGCGAGCAAATCATGGATGGTAACCGTCTCCCGCCCGTGTGCTTGAAGATATTGCAGGTCACTCTCCAGCATAGACGGCGAAATGACATACTGTGCCGGAGAATCTCCCGCATCGGTCACGCTGTGATACATCGCCGCAGGCAGCAAAATAACCGATTGATTTGCGGATACAGACATTGGATGAGAAAACAGCCAGCCGCCCGCCAGCAGCAGGACGGCAAGCACTGCGCCCGCCGTCAGCACCGTCCGCCCTTGGGCAATCATCCAACGGCTGTTCACCCGCTCACCGCCTGACGAAACGGCACACCGAAATAATCCGTCGTGGACACCGACAAATTGCGCGCAATGTCGCGTATATTCGCGCGAATCCAATTGGCATCGTCGGGATTGTCATGGTATGCGATTTCTATGAGAATCGCAGGTGCCGCCGTCCGTCGAAGCTCCGCCAGACGGGACGTTGCGATGACGTGCACGCGCTGCGGCGTCGGGGAAATCAGACTGAAATTGTTGGCAAAAATATCCGCCGCCCGTCTGCCCTTTTCACTGCCGGTGTAATAATAGACATCCGTGCCGCGCAGGGTTCCCGCAAGATTTTCCGGTGCGGCATTGGAGTGAATCGCCAGATGAAACTCTGCGTTTCCCGCATTGGATTTCTGCGCGCTGGTCACGGCGGTGTCGCTGGTACTGTTGCGCAGCACCGTAATGCCGGACGCCTCCAAATCCGGCACCATCGCATCCGCAATCCGATTCATATAATATTCTTCGCTGCCCGCGCCGTCATAATACGCATTATATTCCTGCGTTGACGGGCTGAGAAAAACAGTCGGCATATTGGCACGCCTCCCTTTGCATAGTCTCTCCCATTCTATGCAGCGGGCAGGAAAAAGCATACCGCTTTTCTTGTGTCTGCATGCAAAATCCCCGCCGGTCAAGCCGGCGGGGATGTGCGCTTGTCTCTTTGTTTTACAAGCAATCAGCTGTTGTAATGAATAGTTGCCGTCTTCAAACACGGTTGGCCATCGTAATCAATGGTAATGGCATCCCACTGTTCCTTGCTTCCCTTGAAATAGACATCATCCAAATTCGTTGCGTGAAACGTATAAGAGGTAATCTCCGTCACGCTGTCTGCTATCGTCACTGTTTTCAGCGAACTGCACTTATAAAATGTAGAATCCAGTTTGGTCACACCGCTTCCAATGGTTGCGGTCTCCAAGCCGGAACAATCTTCAAATGCCCAAAAACCAAGCGATGTCACGCTGTCCGGAATGGCAATGCTCGTCAAACCTGTGCATGCATAAAATGCCTGCGTGCTAATCGTCTTCACACCGTTCGGGATGTTGACGGTTTTCAAATTTTCGCAGTGTCCAAAGGCTTGCGGCCCGATTTCTTCTACACTGCTCGGAATGTCATACGAGGTATCGCTTCTGTGCCGCGAGTACCAAATCAGCTCTGTCTGTCCTTTGGTGAACAGAATGCCGTCTACCGAGCAATACGCTGTATTGTTGGGGTCGACGGAAATTTCTTCCAGTAAATCGCAGCCTGCTACCGAGCCCATGCTCTGCACACTGCTCGGAATGGACAAACGAACCAGATGCTTGCTGTACCACAGTGCGCCATTTTCTATCTCAACCACGCCGTTCGGCACCGCATATTCTGTCGCTTCATCTGCATTCGGATAGCGAATCAGTTTCGTCATCGCCTTGTCAAACAGGGCGCCGCCTGCCGCGCAATAGTTCGGATTTCCCGCGGCAACCTGATATGCCTTCACACCATAGCATTCTGTAAAGGCATCATATCCGATATCCTTCAACGTGCTCGGAATGGTAACGCGCTCGGCGCTGTCGCAAGAGCCGAATGCCTGATCTCCAATGGATACGACACCTTCCGGTATATCGATATTTTTCAGCGAACGGCAGCTCCAAAATGCGCCTTCTCTAATCTTCGTCACAGTATCCGGAATTCTCAACGTCTTCATGCTGCATGCGTAAAACGCACTCTCTCCGATGTTCGTCACACCATCGCCAATATACACCGCATTTACGTCCAGATCATACCATGGCGGATCTCCTGCGTCATTTACGCGATAGTCGTACATCTTTCCCGTGCCCTCAATGAACAGCGTGCCGTTGCTGTCCAGCTTCCACGTGAGATCGTCGCCGCAGGTGCCGCTCTCCACGGTATCGCCCGGCTTGGGCTTGTCCGGATCCACTGCGCCGTCTGTCTTGGCATTGAGCGTCACGGTAGACGCCGCATTCTTGACCTCAAACGATTTGCCGAGCTTTTTGTTGTCCACCTTGCTGGACGCCGTGTAATCGCCGTTATAGAGATACAGATTCTCTCCGTTTTTCGCCGTGCCGACAGAGGCGCCGTCCTTGGCAACTGCTACGGAAGCGGTCTTTACTTCGGTTCCGCTCGTATCCTTGACGCGGAACGTCGTGCGGTATTTGTTGTTCGGGCAGGTGCCGAAGCCCATCTTTATCTTTCCGCCCAGCGGAGAATCCTTGTCGTTGACCAGCGAGACATAAAAATCGGTAATCGGTTTTTGCATCTCCATCAGCGTAATGTCAAAAATTGTTCCGCTCACGTGCTTTGTGATTTTCCATTTCAGATTCGCATGGGATTCCACAAACAGATAGATTTCACCGTCCAGACAGCTTGTGCACGCATGAATGGATTCGCTGTTTGTCGTTCCTGCCGAGCCGATTTTCGCCGTTGCCGTAAAGTCGCCGCCCGCCTGCACGCTCAATTCAGCCTTGATAACGTCCTGCAAAAATTCAACGCTCAGCGCGATTTTCGGGCCAATCTTCACCTCAAATTTCGCTTCTCCGCGAATGTAATCTACGTTGAAGGACTTTGAAGAAATGTTCTGTCTGCCGCTGTCGCTGTCGTAAATAAAGCCTGCCTTTACCTGACTCGTCGCGGTAGAGGACACGCCGCCCTCCAGACTGATTTCCATCGGCAATGTCACCGCGACGGAAACCGAGAATCCGGCACCGATCGGGAACGGAATTCTGCCGATTTTTACCTCTGCCTTATCCGTCTGGTTCTTGACTGCTTCGTCATTGTCCACCTTGGCGCGAACATCTACATTGACCTTGCCCGTGGTGGTCGAAATGACCTTGCAGTACACATAATCTTCGCCGAACAGCTTCGCATCATAGGTAATCGCAAGCTCAATGCTTTCCTCTATGGATGCACTGCCGTTGACTTTGAAGTGCTTGGTTTTGTACTCCAGCTGGACTTTGACCGCCTTGGAAAGATCCAATTCCTCGCCCTTGCTGTCTGCTTTCGAGCCGGATGCGTCCGCGCTCTGCTTGGCATTTTCATTCACCAGCGTCACGCCTTCGTCCGCATCGCTCATATCAATGTCCGCCGGATTGGCAGCCACTGTCTCATCCACCTTCAGCACCTGATAGAAATCCGAAAGAACGGCGTCCTCATTCGGCGTGATGGTCACTGTCGAGCCGGAAACCGAAACATTTTCAACGGAAACCAGCACTTCTTCGCCGTTTTCATCGTAAAACAGCGCTTCATCGCCCTTCTTGAGCGACTTTGCCGATGCATCGGCGTTGGTAACGGTGTATGTATTCTTTGCATTCTGCTCAATGACGTTGACATCCTGCTGTGCCGTCGGCGTCTTGACCGTATCGTCCAGAACGCCGAAGTTGTCGGTCTTGTCCTCGTCAAAATTGATGACGGTCTCGTCCTTGAAATCGTCCACGGTCTGCGCATCGAATTTTTCCTGCGCCGTCGTGTACTTCATGCTGGTAAACGAATCGCACAGCTGCTTTCCGTTGGCATCCGTCAGCGTCAGAACCGCCTTGTAATGCGTCGGCAGCATATTGCCGGTGATGTCTGCTGTCACCTCGCCCATCTCGGTTCCCGCCGGAACGGAAGCAGTCGCCGAAATATTGAGCTCTTTGTCCGTGTCCTCATTCAGGAATCGAATGTTGAGCGTGCACGCGCCGGATGCACTTGCCTGCACCGTCGCCTTTTGTCCGCTCACGTTCAAATCCAGAATGGCATAGTTGCTTTCGCCCTCCTGCATCAGGCAGAACGAACGCAGAATAATTGCCGCCTGTGCACGGGTCGTGCCGTTCTGCGGCCGCAGATAATTGACATCGTTTTCCTTGGTGCCGTTGATGAGCTTGTGGGACACCGCCCAGTTCATGGAATTTTTAGACCACGAAACGCTGTCTCCGTCCGGAAATTTGGACAAATAATCTCCCTCTACCGTTTGCTTTCCCGCATAGTTGTACAGGAACTGCGCAAACTGCTCGCGCGTCACATCGGCATTCGGGTCGAAGCGGTTGTTTCCCACGCCCGAGGCATAGCCGTTTTCATACGCCCATTTGACCGCAGTAAAATACCAATCCGACTTGTTGACATCGGTAAAGCCGGACGAATCGCCCGTCACCTCCGGATTGCCGGATTTGTTGTACAGAATCCGCACAACCATCGCGCGCGACATGACGGTGTACGGCTCAAACTTGGTCGGCGCTGTGCCGTTCATGAGTTTGTTGTCGTACACGTACTGCACGGCGTCGCTGTACCAGCTGCCCGCCTCGACATCCGTAAACGGCATGCCGGCGACACTGGTTTTCTTCTCCGCCCGCGGCGTTTCGGTTGCAAACGCCATGGTCGGCAGCATACCAGCCAGCAGGCACACGGCCAATACCAGACTGGTCACTCGTTTTTTCCAGTTCATTTTTTACCTCCTTATTATCTGCACGTTCTGCAGAATAACCGTTCCGTTTTCATGATACCAAAATCTGTAATTTTTTACAAGTAAAAAAGCACCAGAGGCACGATTTTGCCTCTGGTGCTGACTATGCGTTGCTATGTAATTAGAATTTGGTCTCGTAGCTGCCAACCGACATGTTGACGCCTTCCTTCGAACTTGTCTTTGCAAACGTATCCACCGAGCGCCGATCCGTCGGCAGGTGGCTGATTGCACCCGCGCCGTTGACGCAGCCGCCCTCACACGCCATGCCCTCGATAAAGTTTTCCGCCAGCTTGCCCATCTTCGCCTTGAGCAGTGCAACCTTGCACTGTTCGATGCCGCTGCAGACAGCCGCCTTCGGCTCAAAGTCGATTTCCTGCTCCTTGATGCTCTCGACAACCGCCTCAGTCAAACCGCCCGAACGCGCAAAGATACGGCCGAAGTACGAAGCATCGCTGACCGGCAGCTCGCTCTGTTCCTCCGGTGCGCAGTCCGCCGCATCCAGCAGTGCCACCATCTCCTCAAACGTCAGCACGCAGTCCACCCACGGACGGACATGCTCCAGCTTCTGTTCTGCCTTCTTTGCGGTGCACGGGCCGATAAATACCGTCTTAACCGGCCACGCACTGTTTTCCTTGATGTATTTGCCAAGCTCCGCCATCGGAGACAGGTTGTGCGAGATGTGCTCCGCCATCTCCGGCATGTGCTTCTTGATGTAGCTGACAAATGCCGGACAGCACGAGGAGGTCAAAAAGCCCTTTTCCGCCAGCTCCTTGGATTCCTTCTTTGCGACCATATCAGCGCCCAGTGCCGCTTCGACCACATCATGGAATCCCAGATTGCGCAGTGCCTGCTTGACCTGTCCCAGCTTGACGCCCTTGAACTGCGAGGCAATCGCCGGTGCGACAATCGCCACCGTGTAATAGCCGCGGTGATCCGCCTGCTGGAGCAGCTTGATGGCATCGACAATGGAAGAATTGTCCACCACTGCGCCGAACGGACACTGGAACACACAGGCGCCGCAGCTGATGCACTTGTCGTAGTTGATTTCCGCCTTCTGCATGTCGTTCATCTTGATGGCGCCGACCTTGCAGGCGCGCTCACACGGACGCACGTTCTCGGTAATCGCCTCATACGGACAGGCCTTTGCACAGCGGCCGCAGTGGATGCACTTTTCCGGATCAATTTCCATCTTTCCGGATTTGGTTCTGCTGATGGCGCCCTTCGGACAGGCCTTCATGCAGCGGTGCGCCAGACAGCCGCGGCAGGCGTTGCTGACGGTGTACCGGTCTACCGGACATTCGTCACAGGCGATGTCAATGACCTGAATGACGCTGTCTCCGCGGTCGCCGCCCAGCGCTGTGTGCACGCGCTCGCCAACAATGGCGCGTTCCTTGTAAATGCAGCAGCGCATGGTCGGCTTTCTGCCCGGAATAACCTCAAGCGGGACAGAATAGTATACATCTTCCATTTTTTCGTTCAGCGCGTGCTCCGCCACTGCACGAAGTACCTTATATTTTATTTTTTGGACGTCGGTCTCAAAACTTCTCATGCACGCCTCTCCTCTTCCCAAAATGCGAGCTTGTCTTATTCTTAACAGATGTATTGTATCGTAACAAAAGTTACTTGTCAATCATGCCCCGCGCCTTTTCGCCGGATGCTTTTTGCCGTTTATTCCTTCATTGAGCAATTACTTTGACTTTTTTGATTCATTGTTTATCAACTTGCGGCGATATTGCCTGAGGCATGTCCATTTCCACAAGTTTTCACGCAATTTTTCGATAAAATTTTATCAGTCTTTGTCCGCCGTGCGGAACTGTGCAATGCCGGTTGCATACAGGCTGCCGCCCTGCGCGTCCATCGACACGATTGCCGGAAAGTTTTCCACGGTCAGGCGCTTGACCGATTCACAGCCCAGCTCATCATAGGCAACGACTTCGAGGGACTTGACGGAGTCCGCAATGACAGCGCCCGCGCCGCCGATTGCCACCATATAGACACAGCCATACTTCTGCATGGCATCGTGCACCTTCTGGTTGCGCACGCCCTTGCCAATCATGCATACCTGACCCTTTTCGATGAGCGTCGGAGAGAACGGATCCATACGGCCGGAAGTGGTCGGACCGCAGGAGCCGATGACCTGTCCCGGCTTTGCCGGCGTCGGGCCCGCATAGTATACGACAGAATCCTGAATATCAAACGGTACCTGCTTCCCGTTTTCCAATGCTGCCAGAATCTTTTTATGCGCCGCATCGCGTGCGGTGTAAACGGTTCCCGTCAGGGACACCGTGTCGCCTGCCTTGAGTACCCCAACGTAGTCGCGCAGCTGCGATGTTTTCAAGTCGTAATGTGCCATGGAATAACCTCATTTCCTATTATTTTATTCTCGTTTTATTATAGCAGGGAAGTTTTTGAAATACAACCAAATCCCTTGAATTCCTCATATAGGAATGATACAATGGAACAGAATCGAAAAAAACAAGCAAATAGGAGGAAATGATTACCAATGATCACCATCAAAGACATCGACGAAGCCGCGCAGCGTCTGCAGCCGGTCGTTCACAATATCCCGCTCTCCTCTTCGACAACCTTCTCCGGCATGACCGGCGCAGAAGTCTTTCTGAAGTGCGAAAACCAGCAGAAAACCGGCTCCTTCAAGGTGCGCGGCGCGTATAACAAAATCATGAAGCTGTACGAGGCAGGCGGACTCAAGTCTGTCATCGCTTCTTCCGCAGGCAACCACGCACAGGGCGTTGCGTTTGCCGCAAGACAGATCGGCATTCCGGCTACCATCTGTATGCCGCGTTCCACCCCGATTGCCAAGGTATCCGCAACCAAGGGCTATGGCGCGAACGTCGTGCTGTCCGGTTCGTGCTACGATGACGCCTATGCCAAGGCGATGGAAATCGTAGAGGAAACCGGCGCGACCTTTATTCATCCGTTTGATGACGAGGACGTCATGGCAGGTCAGGGCACCATCGGCATGGAAATCCTGCGCGACCAGCCGGCTGTCGACATGATTTTGGTTCCGGCGGGCGGCGGCGGACTGCTGTCCGGTGTGGCTGCCTGCGTCAAGCAGATCAACCCGCGCATTGAGGTCATCGGCGTACAGGCAGAGGGTGCACCGGCAATCGTCAACTCTTTCCATCAGGACAGCATCCTTGCAAGTGATGCCGTGCACACGATTGCGGACGGCATCGCCGTCAAGTGCCCGGGCACCAAGACCATGGAGCACATCAACACCTTTGTCGATGACATGGTGACGGTATCCGATGATGACATTGCCGCAACCATTCTGCTGCTGCTTGAGCGCACCAAGCAGGTCGTAGAGCCGGCAGGCGCCTCCTCTCTGGCGGCACTGCTCGCAGGCAAGCGCGATTTCGCAGGCAAGAAGGTCGCTTGTGTCCTGTCCGGCGGCAACATTGACGTGAGCTTCATCCACCGCATCGTTGAGAAGGGACTGGTTACCCGTTACCGCCACATGAAGTTCAACGTCATCATGCCAGATGTACCGGGTTCTCTGGAGCGTCTGGCCGGCATCATTGCCGAGCAGAATGCGAACATCATCATGTTCCAGCATGACCGCGTCAATGCAAACCTCGACATCAACGAGGCCATTGTTCACGTGGTCTGCGAGGTCGGCGGCAAGGAGCAGGGTCAGGCTCTGCAGAAGGCCATCAACAGCGCAGGCTACATCTGCACGGTCGGCGCAGAATAAAATTTTTATTATATACCCAAAAGCGGCGGCTGAATTCTCAGCTGCCGCTTTTTTCTTATCGCTTTGTCGTTGTATTTTCGTCTGTCGTCGTGCGATCCGTCTGTGTGTCTCCGACAACGCCGTCTGTGACATCTTCCGCACCGTTTTCAACGGCACGCCCCAAATCATCCGCCGCGCTCTCCACATCGTCTGTGACAGAACCGCTATCCTCGGTATAGCCGGTGCCATCGTTGCCGATAATGCCATCGCCGTTTTCATCTACCCATCCGGAGCCGGAACCGGTATCGGTGCGCGTCTGGGTCTCTGTTTCTGTCGTTGTGTTCTGATCCGCCGCTGTATTCGACATGCCGCAGCCGGTGAGCAGCAGTGCCAGCAAACAAACGGACGCGCCCATCATGCCCCATCTTTTTTTCATGCATATTACCTCCAAAGGCTTATTTGCCTTTAGTTTTCCAAAACACGCAATTTTTATACCGACTAAAAAACACCGCCTAGCTCTGCGCACTGCGAGATTTTACAGAGTAGCGATTGCTTTTTGTGTCCTGATATGTTATACTTCGTATGAACCCAAACATGGTTCCGTCTAACGGCACTTTTAAGTTGTCGCAGACGTGGAACCATGTGCGGGTTCTTTTTTTATCTTCGTTCAGATACAAAACGCTGGCATCTGTGATTTGCTTCGCATAATTGCTCCGTGGATGCACTGTACGGATATTGGAAATAAGTGTACTGCCGTCAATATCTGTATGAACAACCATTCCAACAACAATCGGTGCTCCTTTTGCGGTAAAAAGATTTCCGTACACATTTACAGTATTGGGCGCACCCTCGTATTCTGTAATGACAATAGGGTCTCCTAACAATGCAGGTATCTGTTTTAATTCGCGGATTGACAATTGATTTCCGTGTTTGTCCATCGTCTTTCGTATTTTGCTAATATCATAGAATACCCGTTCTGCCGGAATGCCGACTTTGTTCAGCGCACTGTTTTCCTGCACGATGCCGACTTTGATTCGCGTGCCATCGCGCAGTTCTTCCCACCGATCAAGTTGCCTTTGATAATACTTGTCCTCCTTGAAAGCGTCTTCTCCGCTCACCGTGCGACCGCTTCGTTCTGCTTCCTCTTGCGCACTCAGCCGCCCTGCATTGGCGGCTTTTTTCTTTGCCGAATATCTCATGTTTTTTCGGCTCTTTTCGGTCAGGCTTTTGGTGGTTTCCGGCTTGCGCGCCTTGGTTTTTACGCGCTTGCTGCTCGTCTGCTGCACGCCGTTGGCGCGTTCGGATGCCGCCTGAAAAGCGTCTGCCCACAGCCGTTCTGCGGTAGACATGCGCCGCAGGATTTTCTTTTCTGCTGCAGATGTGCCGTCAATCTTCTTGCGCAGCTGCTTAAATGCATTGCGCAGCTTCTGCCAGAACGAGCGTGCCGCTGTCGGTCGGCTGTCAATGAACGCCTGAATGCTTTTCGGATCTGTCATCAGCTCGTTTGCCGCGTAATCCGCCGCAATTACGCTAATTTTGTATCAAATACAGAGCGGAAAAGACCCGCGCACAGCTGCGCGGGTCTTTCCTCTGAACATGTATAAAGGATTGATTGAGGGATTGCCAATTATTCCTCGTACTGCAGGGCGTCATAGCCGACTGCACCGGTACGAACCTTGATGACGTTCTGTACGTCATAGATAAAGATTTTGCCATCGCCGATATGACCGGTGTACAGCACCTTGCGGCAGGTGTCGACAACCTGTTCTACCGGAACCTTGCTGACAACCATTTCTACCTTTGTCTTTGGACGCAGGCTCGTGCTGACGGCAACGCCGCGGTAATACTCGGTTGCGCCCTTCTCTACGCCGCAGCCAAGTACATTGGTCACGGTCAAACCAGCCACACCGATTTCTTCCAACGCATCGCGCAGAACCTCCAGACGCGACTGACGGCAAATGACAACGACCTTGGACAGCTTGTGTCCGTCTGCGCCGGTAGACGGAACTTCTGTCGCCGGAACAGCCTGTTCAACCGGAACCGTCTGTTCGTTCTTTGCCTCCTTATAGAAGCCGTTTACGGTCGGAATCGGCATGAAGTCTGCGTAAGCAGAGGTTAGACCGTGCTCCATAACGTCCAAACCGCGAATTTCTTCTTCTTCGGATACGCGCAGACCGATGGTATGCTTGATGAGGAAGAATACGATGGTCATCGTCACAGCAACCCAAGCGATGACGCAAACAACGCCAAGCAGCTGAATCAGGAAGAAATGTGCACCGTGACCATAAAACAGACCCTGATCCTTCGCAAACAGACCGGTCAGCAGCGTGCCCAAAGCACCGTTGACACCATGTACGCCGACAGCACCAACCGGATCATCGATCTTGAGGATCTTTTCTACGAATTCAATACCAAATACTACAGCGAAACCAGCACAGATACCAATAATTGCTGCGCCAAGCGGAGTGACCAAATCACAGCCGGCAGTAATCGCTACCAGACCAGCCAGAGAGCCGTTCAGCGTCATGGATACATCCGGCTTGCCGTAGCGAATCCAAGTGATGCACATAACCGTAACGGTTGCAACAGCGGCAGCCATGTTGGTGGTAACGTAAACGGAAGCGGCGGATTCATATGCGCCGTTTGTCATGGCAACGGTGGATGCACCGTTGAATCCGAACCAGCAGAACCACAGGATGAATACACCCAGTGCGCCCAGCGTCAGAGAATGACCCGGAATTGCCTTCGGCTTGCCGTTCTTGTCATACTTGCCGATACGCGGGCCAAGGAAGGCTGCGCCGACCAGAGCAGCTACGCCGCCGACCATGTGTACAGCGGTGGAGCCGGCAAAGTCATGGAAGCCGAGCTGAGCCAGCCAGCCGCCGCCCCAAACCCAGTGGCCGGAAATTGGATAAATGACCGCACTGATGACCATGGAATAGATGCAGTAAGAGCTGAACTTGGTTCGCTCTGCCATGGCACCGGAAACGATGGTCGCTGCGGTTGCACAGAACACGGTCTGGAAAATCAGGGTGGTGAAGCCGCCCTCGCCGCCGTTGGTCATGAAGTCAAAGCCGCCGATGAGTGCACCGGTGCCGCCGAACATGATGCCAAAGCCAATCAGCCAATAAATCGGTGTGCCGAGCGAAAAGTCCATCAGGTTTTTCATAATGATGTTGCCGGCATTCTTGGAACGGGTGAAGCCGGTTTCCACCATCGCAAAGCCTGCCTGCATAAAGAATACGAGCGCCGCGCCGAGCAGCGTCCAAGACGTGTCTATGGCAGAGGCATGATCTGCCAATATCGCCATAATGTTCGTGGTATCCATATCGTATTATACCTCCAATGTGTGTTGTGAAACAAAAAAAGACGTGTACACCGTCCCCTGTTCGGGATTGGCATACACGTCTTTGTGTACGATGATAATGAAATTGTACGAAGCTTAGCAGTTTACACCAAACAGCAGCTTGTCATATGCCGGGAACGGCCAGTACTTTGCAGCGGTGTTTACTTCCAGCTCGTCTGCGACGGTGCGCAGCTGCTCCATAGCCGGAATGACGGTGTCGTGCTGATAGTCTGCAGCTTCCTGTACGCCCTCTACTGCATCAGCACCTGCGATGGCAGCGGACAGTGTCTCGATCTTGTCATAGGTGTCGAAAGCCAGTGCGGACAGCTTCTCCAGCTCCTTGATTTCCAGAGCCGCATCCAGACCCAGCTGCTTCTTGTTGCAGGCGATCTCGGACAACTCCTTGGTGTAAGAGCCAACTGCCGGCAGAATGTCCTTCTTTGCCATGTCTACCATGGTGCGGGACTCGATCTTGATGAGCTTTGCGTACTCCTCCAGCAGGATTTCCTTACGGGACAGCAGCTCAGTCTCGCTCAGAACGCCAGTTCCCTCAAAGACATCAACGAACTCATCGTAGCAAGCCAGTGCTTCCGGCGTGCTCTTCAGGTTCGGCAGGCCGCGCTTCTCAGCCTCTGCTACCCAGCTGTCATCATAGCCGTTACCGTTGAAGATGACGCGCTGATGTGCGGTCAGCTCGCGCTTAACCAGAGCATTCAGGGCAGCATCAAAGTCCTCTGCGCCTTCCAGCTCATCAGCATAGTTCTTAAATACGTCTGCTACAGCGGTATTCAGCATCATGTTGACGCAGGCGATGTTCTGAGAGGAACCCGGCATACGGAACTCAAAACGGTTGCCGGTGAACGCAAACGGAGAGGTTCTGTTGCGGTCGGTGTTATCCTTGGAGAATACCGGCAGCGTGGTAACGCCCAGCTGAATCTTTGCAGCGCCTGCACCAGCAGTATGGGTGCCGGCGATGATGTCATCGACAATGCTCTGCAGCTCGTCACCGAGGAATACGGAAACGATTGCCGGAGGAGCTTCATTTGCGCCCAGACGATGATCGTTGCCAGCGGATGCAACGGAGATACGCATCAGCTTTGCATACTTATCTACAGCAGAGATAACTGCGGTCAGAATCAGCATGAACTGTGCATTTTCCTTCGGGTCATTGCCCGGGTTCAGCAGGTTCTCGCCCTGATTGGTGGACATCGACCAGTTGTTGTGCTTGCCGGAGCCGTTTACGCCGTCAAACGGCTTCTCATGCAGCAGGCAAACCATGCCGTGCTGGAGAGCGACCTTCTTGGCAACGTCCATAACCAGCTGGTTGTTGTCGGTTGCGGTGTTGGTGGTAGAGAAGATCGGTGCAATCTCGTGCTGTGCCGGAGCAACTTCGTTGTGCTTGGTCTTTGCCAGAATGCCGTACTTCCACAGCTCCTCGTCCAAATCAGCCATGAACGCTGCAACGCGCGGCTTGATGGTGCCGAAGTAGTGGTCATCCATTTCCTGACCCTTCGGGCTCATAGCACCAAACAGGGTGCGGCCGGTAAAGATCAGATCCTTGCGCTGGTCGTAATACTTCTTATCTACGAGGAAGTACTCCTGCTCCGGACCTACGGTCGTGGTGACGCGCTCTACGTTCTTGCCGAACAGCTTGAGAATACGGCAAGCCTGCTTGCTGATCGCATCCATGGAGCGCAGCAGCGGGGTCTTCTTATCCAGCACCTCGCCGGTGTAGGAACAGAACGCGGTCGGAATGTACAGCGTGCCGTCCTTGACAAATGCGTAGGAGCTCGGATCCCATGCCGTGTAGCCGCGCGCCTCAAACGTTGCACGCAGACCGCCGGACGGGAAAGAAGATGCGTCCGGCTCGCCCTGAATCAGCTCCTTGCCGCTGAACGACATGATGACGTTGCCGCCTGCCGTCGGGCTGATAAAGGAGTCATGCTTCTCAGCGGTCACACCGGTCATCGGCTGGAACCAATGGGTGTAATGGGTTGCGCCCTTGTCAACAGCCCAATCCTTCATTGCGTTTGCAACAACGTTTGCAATGCTGACGTCGAGAGAAGCACCCAGTTCGATGGTCTTCATGAGCTTCTTAAATACTTCCTTCGGCAGCTTCTCGCGCATTACGTTTTCGTTAAACACGTTCTCGCCGAAAATTTCCGGGACATTAATCATTGTACAACGCACCTCCATGCAGTGTATCTTAAAAAAGATCTCAAACAAACTTACTCAAGCGTATGCTTTTCTACTCCTGCTGAGTATAAAAAATAGGCGCCGCGGACATAACATCCACAGCGCCGTTGCTGTTTACGATGTTTATTATAGACCGTGATTTAGCGCATGTCAACTAATTTTTCAAACTTTTCTGCGCGATACGGCAACTTTTACATTTTGCCCAGTCCTTCTTCTTTTTAAGTAACCTTTCTATGCAAGTTGTATGAAATCGAAAAAGCGGGTAAGATTTTTTTGCAGGATGCTTGACGGATTCCTGCATTTATTATAGAATATGTTACATGAACAAAGGCGTTCATTCCAAAGTAAGTACTACTTTTACCACTTTTGGTGTAGTATTTATTTTGGAATGAGCGCTTTTTTGCTTTTTTCCGGTTATTTTGCACGATGTCGTGAAAGATGAACCAAATAAAGTTGCAAAACGCCGAGAGAATATCATCCGCTATACATTATATATGATACATGTGAAGGTTTTTGAGGAGGAATTGTATTTCATGAACGAGATCAGAACTGAAACTACAATGCCTGCCCGCGGTCTATACGATCCGCGGTATGAGCATGATGCCTGCGGCATCGGCGCAGTCGTCGATATCAAGGGCAGAAAAACGCACCAGACGGTGGACAATGCGCTGTCTATTGTAGAGAAGCTGGAGCACCGCGCCGGCAAGGACGCCGAGGGCAAGACCGGTGACGGCGTCGGCATCATGCTGCAGATTTCCCACAACTTCTTCACCAAGGCTGCCGCGCAGGCCGGCATCCAGATTGGCGAAGAGCGCGATTACGGCATCGCGATGTTCTTCTTCCCGCAGGATACGCTCAAGCGTTCGCAGGCAAAGAAGATGTTCGAGGTCATCATCGAAAAAGAGGGCATGGAGTTCCTCGGCTGGCGCACCGTGCCCATCAATCCGGATGTTCTAGGCAACAAGGCACTCGCCTGTATGCCGTACATCGAGCAGGGCTTCGTTGCCCGCCCGAAGAACGTAGATAAGGGTCTGGATTTTGACCGCAAGCTGTACGTGGCGCGCCGCGTCTTTGAGCAGTCCAACGACAACACCTATGTTGTTTCGTTCTCCAGCCGCACCATTGTATATAAGGGCATGTTTTTGGTTGGCCAGCTGCGCAACTTCTACTGCGACCTGCTGGATAAGGATTACAAGTCCGCCATCGCGATGGTACATTCCCGTTTCTCCACCAACACCAACCCGTCTTGGGAGCGCGCACATCCGAACCGTTTCATCCTGCACAACGGCGAAATCAACACGATTCGCGGCAACGCGGATCGTATGCTTGCCCGCGAGGAGACGATGGAATCTGATGTCATGAGCGAGGAAGATCTCGACAAGGTCTATCCGGTTGTCAATCCGGCAGGCTCCGACTCCGCCCGTCTGGACAACACGCTGGAGTTCCTCGTCATGAACGGCATGGAGCTTCCGATGGCAGTTATGATCTGCATTCCGGAGCCGTGGTCGAACAACAAGAGTATGCCGCGCGAGAAGCTGGACTTCTACCGCTACTACGCAACCATGATGGAGCCGTGGGACGGTCCGGCATCCATTATCTTTACCGACGGCGATGTTATGGGCGCTGTGCTCGACCGAAACGGCCTGCGTCCGTCCCGCTACTACGTCACCACGGATGATCAGCTGATTCTGTCCTCTGAGGTCGGCGTACTGGAGCTGGAGCCGGAAAAAATTGCCGTCAAGTCCCGCTTGCAGCCGGGCAAAATGCTGCTGGTTGATACGGTTTCCGGCCGTCTGATTGACGATGACGAGCTGAAGGAGCAGTATGCAACCCGTCAGCCGTACGGCGAGTGGCTGGATCAGAGCCTGCTCATGCTCAAGGATCTGCCGATTCCGAACCATCACATCCGCCGCTATTCCGGCGAGGAGCGCGACCGCCTGTACAAGGCGTTCGGCTACACCTACGAGGAAGTCAAGGATTCGATTTTGCAGATGGCACAAACCGGCGCAGAGCCGACCGCCGCAATGGGCGTCGACATTCCGCTTGCCGTGCTGTCCGAGAAGCATCAGCCGCTGTTCAGCTACTTCAAGCAGCTGTTCGCGCAGGTTACCAACCCGCCGATTGACGCCATCCGCGAGGAAATTGTCACGGATACCGCCGTATATCTCGGCCATGACGGCAACCTGCTCAGCGAAAATGCAGAAAATTGCAGCATGCTGCGCATTCAGAACCCGATTCTGACCGACATCGACCTGATGAAGATCAAAAACATGGATAAGCCGGGCTTTAAGGTTCAGACGATTTCCATGCTGTATTATAAAAACACCCCGCTCAAGCGCGCCATTGACCGCATGTTTGTAACCGCAGACCGTGCATACCGCAACGGCGCAAACATCCTGATTCTGTCCGACCGCGGCGTAGACGAGAACCATGTTGCGATTCCGTCCCTGCTCGCTGTCTCTGCCCTGCAGCAGTATCTGGTGCGCACCAAGAAGAGCACCTCCCTTTCCGTCATCGTGGAGACCGCAGAGCCGCGCGAGGTGCATCATTTCGCTACGCTGCTCGGCTACGGTGCATCCGCCGTCAACCCGTATCTGGCACAGGAATGCATCGCAGAGCTGGTTGAAAAGCGTCTGCTCGATAAGGAAGTTTCGGTTGCCATCGACTCGTACAACAAGGCTGTGCTCAAGGGCATCGTCAAGATTGCATCTAAGATGGGTATCTCGACCATTCAGTCCTATCAGTCCGCACAGATTTTCGAGGCAATCGGCATCAAGCAGGAGGTCATTGACGAGTACTTCACCAACACCGTATCCCGCGTCGGCGGCATCGGTCTGGAGGAAATCGGCGAGGTTGTCGAATTCCGCCACAACCATGCGTTTGACCCGCTGGGTCTGGCCATTGACACCACGCTCGACTCCCCCGGCACGCACAAGTACCGCGCAGGCATCGGCTGTGAGGATCATCTGTACAATCCAAAGACCATTGCGCTGCTGCAGCAGGCTGTTCGCACCGGCGACTACAGCATTTACCAGCAGTATGCAGAGACCGTCGACGATGCAGCCATCCCGCACACACTGCGCGGCCTGATGAGCTTCAAGTTTGACGAGAGCACGGCGATTCCGATTGAGGAAGTCGAGAGCGAATATGAGATTGTCAAGCGCTTCAAGACCGCAGCTATGTCCTACGGCTGTCTGTCCGCAGAGGCACATGAGTGTCTCGCCATCGCCATGAACCGTCTGGGCGGCCACTCCAACACCGGTGAAGGCGGCGAGCCTGCCGACCGCTACGGTACAGAGCGCGCATGCTCCATCGTACAGGTTGCATCCGGCCGTTTCGGCGTCAACTCGCAGTACCTGATGAGCGGCGACGAGATCCAGATCAAGATGGCACAGGGCGCAAAGCCGGGCGAAGGCGGCCACCTGCCGGGCAAGAAGGTTTACCCGTGGGTTGCCAAGACGCGTTTCTCCACGCCGGGCGTGGCGCTGATTTCTCCTCCGCCACATCATGATATTTACTCCATCGAGGATTTGGCACAGCTGATTTACGACCTGAAGAACGCCAACAGAAAGGCGCGCATCAACGTCAAGCTGGTATCCGAGGCCGGTGTCGGCACGATTGCCGCAGGCGTTGCCAAGGGCGGCGCACAGGTCATCCTGATTTCCGGCTATGACGGCGGTTCCGGTGCAGCGCCGAAGAGCTCGATTCACAATGCCGGTCTGCCGTGGGAGCTGGGCGTTGCAGAAACCCATCAGACCCTGATTCAGAACGGTCTGCGTTCCCGCGTTGTCATTGAGGCTGACTCCAAGCTGATGACCGGCCGCGATGTTGCCATCGCCTGCCTGCTCGGCGCAGAGGAATTTGGCTTCGCCACCGGCCCGCTGATTGCTATGGGCTGTGCGATGATGCGCGTGTGCAATCTGGACACCTGCCCGATGGGTATTGCGACTCAGAACCCGAAGCTGCGCGCGCGCTTCCAGGGCAAGCCGGAGCACGTACAGAACTACATGCTGTTCATCGCCCGCCAGCTGCGTGAAATCATGGCTGGTCTGGGCTTCCGCACCATCGACGAGATGGTCGGCCGCAGCGACAAGCTGGAGCGCCGCAAGAACATGCGCATCGGCCGTGCAGACACGGTAGACCTGTCCATGATTCTGGACAATCCGTATGTCGATGCACCGGAGCGTCATTTCGACCCGAAGCATGTCTATGATTTCCATCTGGAACAGACCGTCGATGAATCCGTATTCCTCAAGAAGATGGGCAAGAGCCTGAAGTCCGGCAAGCCGCAGTCCATCGAGCTGAAAATCAGCTCCACAGACCGCGCACTCGGCACCATCTTCGGCAGTGAAATCACCCGCCTGCACGGCTCTTCCCTGCCGGAGGACACCTACCGTATCAAGTGCTACGGCGGCGGCGGCCAGTCGTTCGGCGCCTTTATCCCGCAGGGCCTGACGATGGAGCTGGAGGGCGACTCCAACGACTACATCGGCAAGGGTCTGTCTGGCGGCAAGATTATCGTATACCCGCCGAAGGGCAGCCGGTTCCGCGCAGAGGACAACATCATCATCGGCAACGTTGCCTTCTACGGTGCAACCGCAGGCAAGGCATTTATCTCCGGTGTTGCCGGCGAACGCTTCTGTGTTCGTAACTCCGGCGCTGTCGCTGTCGTTGAAGGCGTCGGCGATCACGGCTGTGAATACATGACCGGCGGCCGCGTTGTTGTGCTCGGTTCCACCGGCAAGAACTTCGCAGCAGGCATGTCCGGCGGCATCGCTTACGTGCTGGATATGCACCGCGATCTGTACCTGCGTGCAAACAAGTCCATGGTAACCATCTCCACCGTGAGAGAGAAGCATGACATTCAGGAATTGAAGAACCTGATTGAGCAGCATGTCGCTGCAACCGGCTCCCGCAAGGGGCAGGAAATCCTCGACAACTTCCAGAGCTACATCCCGTTCTTCAAAAAGATCATGCCAAACGACTACAACAGAATGCTGAAGGCAATCGCCAAGTCGGAAGAAAAGGGTCTGAGCCACGAGCAGGCTGAAATTGATGCATTCTACGCATCGGTAAACGGATAAAGGAGGACGAGAATCATGGGTAAGCCGACAGGATTTTTAGATTATGCGCGTGAGGAAAACCCGGCAATCGAGCCTCTGGTACGCATTGAGAACTTTAACGAATTTCACCCGCCCCTCGATCGAGAGCATCGGCAAAAGCAGGGCGCACGCTGCATGAACTGCGGCGTGCCGTTCTGTCAGAGCTGTGTGCAGCTCGCCGGCATGTACTCCGGCTGTCCGCTGCACAACTTGATTCCGGAGTGGAATGATATGATTTACCGCGGCAACTGGGAGCATGCGCTGGCGCGTCTGTGTAAGACCGCCTCGTTCCCGGAATTTACCGGCCGCGTCTGCCCGGGTCTGTGCATGGCTGCCTGCACCTGCGGCGCAAACGGAGATCCGGTCACCGTCAAGGAAAACGAACTGGCGCTGATTGAATACGGCTATGAGAACCATCTCATCAAGCCGCGCATTCCGGAAATCCGCACAGACAAGAAAATTGCCGTCGTCGGCTCCGGCCCGTCCGGCATGGCGACCGCTGATCTGCTCAACCGCCGCGGACACAACGTCACGGTATATGAGCGCTTTGACCGCGTCGGCGGCCTGATGATGTACGGCATTCCGAACATGAAGCTGGAAAAGCAGTACATTGACCGCCGCGTCAACCTGATGAAGCAGGAAGGCGTGACCTTCGTCACCAACGCCGACATCGGCAACACGATTCCGGCACAGGAGCTGCTGGACAGCTATGATGCCGTGGTTCTGTGCTGCGGCGCATCCAATCCGCGCGACCTGAACAATCCGGGACGCGACGCCAACGGCATCTATTTCGCCGTAGACTTCCTGCGCGCGAACACCAAGAGCCTGCTGGACTCCAACCTGACCGACGGCAAGAACATCTCCGCCAAGGGCAAGCACGTCATCGTTGTCGGCGGCGGCGATACCGGCAATGACTGCATCGGCACCTGCATCCGTCACGGCTGCAAGAGCATCACGGCACTGGAAATGATGCCGGAGCCGCCGGAGGAGCGTCTGCCGAGCAATCCGTGGCCGCAGTGGCCGCGCGTCAAAAAGACCGACTACGGCCATGAAGAAGCCATCGCGCTGTTCGGTCACGACCCGCGCCTGTATCAGACCACGATTAAGGAATTCCACAAGGACGAAAACGGCAACCTGAGTGCTGTCACAATTGTCTCTCTGGAGAGCAAGAAGGACGAAAAGACCGGCCGCTTTATGATGGTTCCGGTTGAGGGTTCGGAGCAGACCCTGCCGTGCGAGCTGCTGCTCATTGCAGCCGGCTTTCTCGGCAGCCAACCGTATGTCTCCGAGGCATTCGGCGTAGAGCTCAACCAGCGCACCAACGTCAAAACCGCAGAAGGCAGCTACAAGACCAATGTCGACAAGGTCTTTACCGCCGGTGATATGCATCGCGGTCAGTCCCTCGTCGTCTGGGGCATCGCAGAAGGCCGTGCATGCGCACGGGAGGTTGACGAATACCTGATGGGCTACACCTGCCTGTAACCCTCGAAAACAGCACACAGTCTGCATAGGCACGCAGACGCATTCGTGCTATAATAAATGGACAGCAGGTCTGCTTTTTGCCTGCTGTCCGTTTCCGTTTTTATTTCAGGAGGATTCATGAATACCTATACATTTCAGGAAGTCATGCAGTACGTCATGGAGAACGATGTCAAGTTCATCCGTCTGGCGTTCTGCGATATTTTCGGCACGCAGAAAAATATTTCCATCATGCCGCGCGAGTTGTCGCGCGCATTCCGCGAGGGCATTTCGATTGACGCCTCGTCCATTCGCGGCTTTGCCAACGCCAACCGCTCGGATTTGCTACTGTTTCCGGAGCCGTCCACGCTGTCCGTGCTGCCGTGGCGTCCGTCACAAGGGCGCGTTGTGCGCTTTTTCTGCGACATCAAGTATCCGGACGGCACGCCGTTTGAGTGCGACGCCCGCCAAGTGCTGCGTCAGGCGCAGTCTGACATGAAAAAGCTCGGCTATTCCGTCAAAATCGGCACGGAATGCGAGTTCTATCTGCTCAAGCAGGACGAAGAAGGCCTGCCGACCAAAACTCCGCACGACAACGCCTCGTACATGGACATCGCGCCGCTGGACAAGGGCGAAAACGTCCGCCGTCAGATTTGTCTGACGCTGGAGGAAATGAACCTGCGTCCGGAGGCCTCGCACCACGAGACCGGTCCGGGTCAGAACGAAATTGATTTCGCGTATGATTCCGCTGTGACCGCTGCCGACAACCTCATCACGTTCCGCGGCGTGGTCAAGACCATGGCATCGGTAAACGGTCTGTACGCGTCGTTCCTGCCAAAAATCTACCGCGATCATCCAGGCAACGGTCTGCACATCAATCTTTCCCTGTTCCAGAACGGCGAAAACGTCTTTCACGGCGAAGGGGACGGACACTCCCCTGTAGCGGAGAGCTTTATGATGGGTATTCTGACGCGCTGCTATGAAATGTCCGCCTTTCTCAATCCGCTCGTCAATTCCTATGAGCGCCTCGGCGTGTACGAAGCGCCGCGCTACATCACATGGAGCCACCAGAACCGCTCCCAGCTCATCCGCATTCCTGCGGCGCACGGCGTCAACAACCGCATGGAGCTGCGCTCTCCGGATCCGTGTGCCAATCCGTACCTCGCCTTCTCCCTGCTCATCCGCGCAGGCATGGAGGGCATCCGGCGCGAGCTCAAGCTGTGCGACCCGTGCAATCTGAATCTGTACGATGTGCCGGCTTCCATGGTGCGCGAATACGACTGTCTGCCGAACACGCTGATGGAAGCCATCCGCGCCGCGCAGGACAGCACCTTTGTTCGCGAGGCGCTGCCGGAAAAGATTTTGGACGCATATCTCTCCGCCAAAACCAGCGAGTGGAGACGCTACTCGGACGCACAGGACAAATCCTCCGTCATCGACTCGCTGTATTTTTATTCCTACTGATGACATCCTCCGGCTATGATATTGTATACCAGCTATAAGGAGGTGTCTGCATGGAAAATGTCTTACTCGTAACCGCATCCAAAAAAAGCGCAGACATGCTGATCGGCCTGATTCACAGCAGCGGCTGGCATCCCGACCGCATTCTCGCCGCCGCCTCCTGCAGCGAAGCGCGGCGCAGGCTCATCGAAAACAATGTCGATCTCATCGTTATCAATGCGCCTTTGACCGATGAATTCGGTCACGAATTTGCATCCTACGCCTGCCAGAACACCCTGTCCGGCGTGCTGATGCTGGTCAAGGCGGATCTCGCCGACACGGTCTCCGAGCGCGTGGAGCAGGACGGCGTGGTCGTCGTGACAAAACCCATTTCCCGCGCAGTCTTTTATCAGTCGCTGCATCTGGTCAATTCCGTCCGCCACCGCATTTATGCGCTGCAAAAGGAAAACCGCCAGCTGCGCCAGCGATTGGAGGATCTGCGCGTAATCAATCGGGCAAAATGCCTGCTCATCGCGGAAAAGCACATGAGCGAGGACGAAGCCCATTCGTACATCGAGAAAAAAGCGATGGACTTCCGACAGTCCAAGCGCGATATTGCGGATGAAATTATCCGTTCATTTGATTGACAAATTACCAGCAGGGCCGCTGGTTTCTTTTGAAAGTTATTTCCATGCACTCTTGCAATGCGGATATAATCAGGTTATAATAAAATCTGAATGTACACGACGCACGAAACGTGCGGAATATCCATATTAGATTTGAGATGAGGATGACACGCATGAAGTTGAAGTTCACGAAAATGCACGGCTGCGGCAATGATTACATCTATTTTAACTGCTTTGAGCAGCAAGTCGCAGATCCGGAAGCCCTCTCTATCCGTCTTTCCGATCGCCATTTCGGCATCGGCGGCGACGGCATCGTCCTGATTTGTCCATCCGACGTGGCAGACGCAAAAATGCGCATGTTCAACGCGGACGGCAGCGAGGGAAAAATGTGCGGCAACGCAACCCGCTGCATCGGCAAATATATGTACGAGCACGGCTTGATTTCCAAGCCGGAAATGACACTGGAAACGCTCAGCGGCATCAAAATTTTGAAGATGACCGAGCAAGACGGCAAGATTGCCTCTGTCCGCGTGGACATGGGCAAGGCCATCCTCAAGCCGTCGGAAATCCCGACCCGATACGAGGGCGACACCGCCGTATCCGTTCCGCTCACCGTAGACGGCACGGAGTACGCAGTCACCTGCGTTTCGATGGGCAACCCGCACTGCATCGTTTTCGTGGATCAGGACGTCAGCACGCTTGATCTGCCGAAAATCGGTCCGTCCTTCGAGAACCATGACATGTTTCCGGAGCGCATCAACACGGAGTTTATCCGCGTGATGGACGACCACACCCTGCAGATGCGCGTTTGGGAGCGCGGCAGCGGCGAGACGCTCGCCTGCGGCACCGGCGCTTGTGCGGCAGCTGTCGCTTCGGTACTCAACGGATACTGCCCGAAGGGCGAGGACATCACCATTCATCTGATCGGCGGAGATTTGAACATCCGCTATACCGATGAGGCCGTATTCCTCACCGGCCCTGCTACCACCGTATTCGAAGGGAGTATTGAATTATGACAAAGTATATCTTTGTAACCGGCGGCGTTGTTTCCGGCCTTGGCAAGGGCATCACTGCCGCTTCGCTTGGCCGACTGCTCAAATCCCGCGGTCTCAAGATCGCAGCACAGAAGCTCGACCCATACATCAACGTTGACCCGGGCACGATGAGCCCGTTCCAGCACGGCGAGGTGTACGTCACGGAGGACGGCGCAGAAACCGATCTGGATCTTGGTCACTATGAACGCTTCATTGACGAGGATTTGAACAAGTATTCCAACCTCACCACCGGCAAGGTATACTGGAACGTTCTGAACAAGGAACGCCGCGGCGATTATCTGGGCGAAACCGTACAGGTTATCCCGCACATCACCGACGAAATCAAGTCGTTTATCTATTCCGTCGGCAAAAAGACCAGCGCCGATGTTGTCATCACGGAAATCGGCGGCACAACCGGCGACATCGAGTCGCAGCCGTTTCTGGAGGCCATCCGTCAGGTATCAACAGAGGTAGGCCGCCGCAACTGCCTGTTTATTCATGTCACGCTGGTTCCGTTTATCTCCGGTTCCGATGAGCCGAAGTCCAAGCCGACCCAGCACTCCGTCAAGGAGCTGCGCGGTCTGGGCATCCAGCCGGACATGATTGTCTGCCGTGTGGATCAGCCGCTCACCGACGACATCCGTCACAAGATTTCCATGTTCTGCAATGTCCAGCCCGACTGCGTCATTGAAAACCGCACGATGCCGGTTTTGTATCAGGCGCCGCTAATGCTGGAGCAGAGCCATTTCTGCGACATCGTCTGCCGCGAGCTGTCTTTGGGCTGCGGCAAGGGCGACATGAGCGAGTGGTATGAGATGATCGACCGCATTGACAGCCGCAAGGGCTCTGTCAAGATTGCACTTGTCGGCAAATATGTTCGTCTGCACGACGCCTATCTGTCCGTCGCAGAAGCCCTGCAGCACGGCGGCTTTGAAAACGGCGTGGAAGTCAACATTGACTGGGTGGATTCCGAGGACATCAACGATTCGACGGTGGACAAGCTGCTGTCCGACTGCGACGGCGTCATTCTGCCGGGCGGCTTCGGTCACCGCGGCATCGAGGGCATGATTTGCGCCGCAAACTACTGCCGCGTCCGCAACATTCCGTATTTCGGCATTTGTCTCGGCATGCAGATCGCGGTCATTTCCTATGCCCGCAACGTGCTCGGCTACGAGGATGCAGACTCCGGTGAATTTGCTCCGGAGAGCCGTCACCGCGTCATTGACCTGATGGAGAGCCAGTACGGCGTTTCCACCAAGGGCGGTACGATGCGTCTGGGCGCTTACCCGTGCCGCATTCGTCCGAACACCCGGATGGCAGAGGCGTACAAGCAGGAGCAGATTTCCGAGCGCCATCGTCATCGCTACGAATTTAACAACGAATTCCGCGCCGAAATCGAAGATGCCGGCATGATTATCTCGGGTACGTCCCCGTCCGGCGAGCTGGTCGAGACCGTGGAAATTCCGAATCATCCGTTCTATGTCGGCGTACAGTTCCATCCGGAATTTAAATCCCGCCCGAACCGCGCTCACCCGCTGTTCAAGGCATTTATTGCAGCATCAAAGAAAAGGAGTTTTGAAACCTATGAAAATGAATCATAATTTCTCCAACATCGCGCAGAGCTATCTGTTCTCCACGGTTGCGAAGAAGGTTGCGGACTACACCGCAGCACATCCGGACAAGAAGGTCATCCGTCTGGGCATCGGTGATGTCACCCTGCCGCTGCCGCAGGTTGCCATTGACGCCATGCATGCAGCCGTTGACGAGCAGAGCAAGCAGGAGACCTTCCACGGCTACGGTCCGGAGCAGGGTTATGATTTCCTGAAGGAATCCATTCAGGCATACTATGCAATGCGCGACACCAAGCTGGAGCTGGACGAGATCTTTGTATCCGACGGCGCCAAGTCTGACGTCGGCAACATTCTGGATCTGTTCGACAAGGACAACACCGTTCTGGTTCCAGATCCGGTATATCCGGTATACGTGGACACCAACGTTATGGGCGGCCGCAAAATCGCGTACATGAACGCAAACGAGTCCAATGGCTTCCTGCCGCTGCCGGACCCGTCCGTCAAGGCTGACATCATTTATCTGTGCTCCCCGAACAACCCGACCGGCGCTGCCTACGACCGCGCAAGCCTGAAGGCTTGGGTAGATTACGCACTGGCAAACGATGCCGTTATCCTGTACGATGCCGCTTACGAGTGCTTCGTATCCGAGGATGTACCGCGCTCCATCTATGAAATCGAGGGCGCAAAGGATTGTGCGATTGAGTTCTGCTCGTTCTCCAAGACCGCAGGCTTCACCGGCACCCGCTGCGGCTACACCATCGTTCCGGTACAGCTGGAGCGCGAGGGCATGAACCTGAACAAGATGTGGCTGCGCCGCCAGACCACCAAGTTCAACGGCGTTGCTTACATTGTACAGCGCGGCGCCGCTGCCATCTTCTCCGAGGAAGGCGTCAAGCAGGTACAGGAGCATCTGGACTACTACCGCGAAAATGCCCGCATTCTGGCTGAGGCCATGGACGAACTGGGCATCTGGTACACCGGCGGCAAGAACTCCCCGTACATCTGGCTCAAGTGCCCGAACGGCATGGAGTCCTGGGAATTCTTTGATTACCTGCTGGAAAATGCCAATGTTGTCGGCACACCAGGCGCAGGCTTTGGTGAAAACGGCAAAAACTTTTTCCGCCTGACTGCTTTTGGTGACCGAGAGAACACCATTGAGGCAGTTGCGCGCATCAAGAAGCTGCTTTCCTGAACTTTTCGACGGGTTTAACGTTTATCTAACGAAATTTTTCTGAAATTATACAATTTCACAAGGGATGCCTTTCGTAACATTTGGCATCCCTTGACTTTTTTTTGCCTGAACGGTATAATAAGCCTGTTTTAAGTCCAATGGAGGCGCTTTTTGAATGAAAAATAAGTTAAGTTTGTGTAAGCAGTTCCTCGCGTCCAACTTCTCGAACATTTTCTTCCTGTTGTCGCCGCTTGCGACATTCCTCGTGGTGGAAATTCTTGAGTACGGCGGCTCGGACAGCAAATGCCTCTGGCCAAACCAGCTGGCATTCTGGGCAAATATCCTGTTTTACTACGGTATTTTCCTTCTGTTCCGTGCGGTCACCGGACGCCCCCGTTTTACGATTGTATTTCTCAATTTTGTCTTTTTGATTTTCGGCATCTGCAACCACTATTCCATCCAAATCCGAAACGAACCAATTGTTCCTTGGGATTTGTATGCCGCCGGCACGGCTGCCGAAGCACTCAACGGTTTCCAGTGGACGGTTCCGCTCGAAATCATCATTTGTTCCATCGCCTGCCTGATCTGGTGGGTGCTCACCGTCAAATTCCTGCGCTTTCCGAAGCAGAAGCTGCGCACCCGCGCCGGAAGCCTCGGTCTGTCCGCTGTCATGCTGACCGGCTTTGTGCTGTTCGCCTCTGTCGGCAGCGGCAACTTCTACATCAGCGCATGGCGTCAGGTAACCGCCAACCGCAAAAACGGCATGGCGCTCAACTTCGCCATCAACATGGATACGCTGTTTGTCGAGGCTCCGACCGACTATTCCAAGGAAAACGCATCTACGATTTTGTCCTCTGTCTCCAAGGAGGACGAGACCGCATCAGCAAACAATGTACAGCCGAACATCATCGCCGTGATGGACGAGACCTTTGCGGATTTGTCCATTCTCGGTGATTTGGGTCTGGAGAACACCGATGATGTCATGCCGTTCGTGCACTCGCTGAGCGGTCAGCCCAACACCATCACGGGTCAGCTGGTTGTCCCTGCCTTCGGCGGCGGCACCTGCAACTCGGAATACGAGTTTTTGACCAGCAATTCCTATGCGTTCTTCAAGTCCGGCAGCTATCCGATGCTGCAGTACGTGCACAACAACACGGAATCCATGGCATCCGTCCTCAAGCAGCAGGGCTACAACACGATCGGCATGCATCCGTATTACGGCTCGGGCTGGGCACGCAACAAGGCATATCCGCTGATGGGTTTTGATAAATTCTTGGACATCGACTCGTTTGACGATGCAACGACCAAGTATCTGCGCCGCTATGTCAGTGATGAATCCTCGTTCAACAAGGTCATCGACCTGTACAACCAGAACAAGAAGCAGTCCGACAATCCGCTGTTCCTGTTCAACGTCACGATTCAGAATCACTGCGGCTACGACACGGTATATGACAATTTTCCGGAAAACGTAGACTTCCAGTTTGATTCTCTGTACCCGTACACCAAGCAGTATCTGTCTCTGATTCAGGAGTCGGATAAGCAGATCAAGAATCTGGTGGACTACTTCAGCAAGGTGGATGAACCGACGATTATCGTTCTGTTCGGCGACCACATGCCGTACATCGAAAATTCGTTCTACAATCACCTGACCCGCGGTTCGTCCAAGACGACCTCGGAAATCGAGCTGGATCAGCACACTGTTCCGTTCTTTATCTGGGCAAACTACGACATTGACACCTCGGATTATGCCAACATCGGCCGCATCAGTGCGAACTATCTCGGCCCTGTCACCATGAAGGTAGCCGGTGCAAAGCTGAGCGACTACGAGGAATACGTATACAGCCTGATGGAGAAGTATCCGGTTATCTCCGCTTCCGGCTGCATCAACAGCAAGGGCATTTACGTCCCGCTGGACATGGCAGCTTCCGACCTGCACGATTACAAGATTGTGCAGTATCAGTACGTGTTTGACAACGCGGATAAAATCCTCAGTCAGGCGGGCAGCGGTTCCGGCAGCGGCTCTAAGTAAATCACACATACACAAAAAGACGAATGGTTTTTGCCATTCGTCTTTTTTCTTGCGTTCTTATCCCCTGCCTGCTATACTAACTGTAACAACGGCAAGGAGGGATTTCCCATGAAAAAATTGCGCATCGGCGTCGTCGGTCTCGGCGACATCAGCCGCGTCTATCTCAACAATCTGAAAAAATACAGCGATCTTGTGACCATTGACGCCTGTGCTTCGCGCAGCTTGGAAAAGGCACAGAAAAAAGCTGAGGAATTCGGCATCCCGCACGCCTACACCTGTGCAGAGGATTTGATTGAACAGGCGGATGTGGATTTGATTCTCAATCTGACCACACCGGACGCACACTATCGGCTCAACAAGCTGGCGCTGACCTGCGGCAAGCATGTCTACACGGAAAAGCCGCTCGGCCTTCACCTATGCCGAGGGCAAGGAGCTGGTGGACTTGGCACAGTCCAGGAATCTGCGCATCGGCTGTGCACCGGATACCTTTTTGGGCGCACGGTTGCAAACCTGCCGCGATATTTTGGACTCCGGCAAAATCGGTGAGGTCATCGGCGCCTCGGCATTTGTCATCTATCACGGCTGTGAGACCTTCCACCCCAATCCTGCATTTTATTATCACACGGGCGCAGGCCCGCTCATGGACATCGGCCCGTACTATGTCACCGCACTGCTGTCGCTGCTCGGTCCGGTGCAGGCGTGCTGTGCCATGTCCAAGCGCACGTTTGACCAGCGCCCGATTGCCACTGAGCCGCACCGCGGCGAGATGATTGACGTAGAAGTGGACACGTATACGACCGGACTCATGCAGTTTGCTTCCGGCGCCATCGGCACGGCGATTTTCTCGTTTGACGTGTGGGATTCCAACCTGCCGCGCATCGAAATTTACGGCACCAAGGGCACGCTGTGCCTGCCGGATATCGACCCGCTGGACGGCCCGAACATCTTCGGCGGTGACATTTGGCTGCGCACAGAGGAAAATTACCGCTGGTACAGCCAGCCGCGCGATTGGTTTGACGTCAAGAAGGACTGGGAGCACGTGCCGCTCACGCGCCCGTTTGCATCGACCAGCCATTCCGAAAACAGCCGCGGCATCGGTCTGATTGACATGGTGCTCGCGCTCGCTGAGAACCGCCCAGAGCGCGCCAGCGGCCGCATGGCATTGCATTCCCTCGAAATGATGGAAAAGATGCTAAGCGGCGCGAAAACGCAGCAATTCGGCATTCTCGAAACGACGTTTGACCGTCCGCAGCCGCTTCCGGCAGATTTTCCGGTTCGATAAGTAAAGCAAAATACCTGTGAGGAAATTTTTGTGTTCCTCACAGGTATTTTTTTATGCTTTTTGCTTGTCCTGTTCTATCAGCATGCACAGGGCAGAAACCGCCGCCTGTATGCCGCGTGCCGCAGCGCCTTCCGGCACATCCGGCTGTTCGCTGTCATCGTTCCACAGCACATTGAGCACGGCACCCACGCGCACATGCAGCGCCGCACCGGCGGTGAACAGCGCCGCCGCCTCCATCTCACTGGCGAGCACGCCCGCCGCCGTCCACGCCGTCCATTTTTCCTTCAAATCTGCCGCAATCGGCTGACACTGCGGACGAATTTCGCCGTAAAAGCTGTCCTTGGACTGAACCACGCCGACATGGGTGCGATACCCCAGTGCCTCGCAGGCATTTGCCAGCGCGTGCACGACCGGATAGCTCGCCGCCGCCGGATACTCTAGCGGCAGATATTCGCGCGATGTGCCCTCTTGCCGAACCGCCGCTGTCGCGACCACAACATCGCCGCCGCACACAGCCGCATCCACGCCGCCGCAGGTACCCACACGGATAAATGTATCTGCGCCGCACTCGACCAATTCTTCCAGCGCAATCGCCGCAGACGGCCCGCCGATGCCCGTCGAGCACACCGTCACGCGTTCACCGTTCAAATGTCCCGTATACACATGAAATTCTCGATTGTATGAGATTTCCTGCGCATCGTCCAAAAGCTGCGCAATGACCGCACAGCGCCCCGGATCGCCGGGCAGAATGACATACCGCCCGATATCCTCGGCAGTACACTGCAGGTGCATTTGTTTTCCGTGGATGAGCATGTCACTTCTCTCCTTCCGTTCCGTCCGCATGGACGATGCGGCGAATATTCTTTTCCGCCTTGCTGCGCGGAATCATAATCATGTGCCCGCAGCCCATGCATTTGAGCCGAAAATCCATACCGACACGCAGAACTTCCCAGTCCTTGCTGCCGCAGGGGTGTCCTTTTTTCATCGTCAAAATATCGCCAAGACGAATATCCATTGTCCGCGTCCCTCCTTGTGTATGTATATCGAGTATAGCATATTCCCTGTTTTTTGACCAGTCGGGTGCGGGAAATTTCCCGTTTGCCAGCCATATTTTGTGCGCTGTGTGCATATAGTCTTACCAATCTACGGAAAAGCAAAAACGTTGAGAACGGAGGGAATTCATGCAGACAGACTATGCACCGGAATGCTTACACACAGACGTACCGTCCAAAGAAGCAATGCTTGCCGCCGCGCAGGACGGCAGCATTTTACAAGCCACCGCCGCCCGCTGCGATGTGCAGCACAACCTCATTCTTCCGCTGGACGGCATGACCGGCATCATGCCGCGCGAGGAATGCGCCCTCGGCATCGACACGGGAACGACGCGAGAAATCGCCATTTTGTCCCGCGTCGGCAAGCCGGTGAGCTTTCAGGTTCTGCGCATACGCGGCGATGTGGCGTATGTATCGCGCAAGCGCGCCCAGCAGCGCGCCTTTGAGCAGCTCCTGCACAAACGCCCCGGAGACATTCTCCCCGTCCGTGTGACGCATTTGGAGCCGTTCGGCGCGTTTGTCGACGCCGGATGCGGCTTGGTGTCTCTGATTGGCATTGAGAATCTATCCGTCAGCCGTATTTTCCACCCGTCCGACCGCGTGCAGGTCGGCCAGCAGCTATACGCCGTCCTGTCCGGTATTGATGCAGACACCGGACGCATCAGCCTGACGCACCGCGAGCTGCTCGGCACATGGGCGGAAAACGCCGCACAGTTCGCCGCCGGTGAGACCGTCTGCGGCATTGTGCGCAGCGTGGAGGACTACGGCGTGTTCATCGAGCTGGCGCCCAATTTATCCGGTCTGGCGGAGCTGCGCTTTCCGGTTGCCGCCGGAGATTTGGTCTCCTGCTACATCAAGTCCATTTTGCCGGAGCGCATGAAAATCAAACTCAACCTCATCGACCGCATCGGAACCGCGCCGGTGCCGCCGCCCCCGCTGCCGTATTTTATCACAAGCGGACACATCTCGCGCTGGCAGTATTCGCCGCCGTGCTGTGCGGCGCGGCACATCTGCACGGAATTTGACGAACCGTCCATCGAGGATTTGTAACACAAACAGGGTGCTGCCGCTCTTTGGCAACACCCTATTTTCGTTCAGCGATTTTTTCTCTTATATCCCTCGTTTAAGTAATCGTGGCAAACTCCGGTACAATATACTTCGGATAGTTCTCATATTGCGCACGCATTGTTTTTTTATTATAATGCATATTTATAAACATGTCAATATTTACATGTTTTATTTTACAAATATTTTGTGGTATAATACAGGTACTCTACCGAAAGGAACGATACGATGGGAACACTACGCTATGCAATCCTTGGTCTGCTCAACCGCAAAGCCATGACCGGTTATGATTTGTCCAAGGAATTCCAGACTTCACTGGCAGAATTTTGGCACGCCAAGCACAGCCAAATCTATCCGGAACTGAAAGCCCTAGCGGAAGACGGTTTGATCACCTTTCAAACGGAAATCACCGGTACAGTTTTGGAGAAAAAAGTATATTCGATTACGCAGGCCGGAAAAACAGAATTTTTGCAGTGGGAGCAAAGCAAGAGCAAAATCAAGCGCCTGCCCAAGGACGAATTCAAGCTGCGGCTGTTTTTCTCGGACAGCCTGCCCAAGCAGGCGCAAATTCAGCTGCTCACAGACCAGCTGCAGCAGCACGAGCAATGGCTGCAGCGGCTGCACGGCGATTTATCCAAATTTGATACGATTCCACCGGCAGACGACGCCGCGTTCAGCGATTATCTCGTCTTATTGGGCGCCATCAGCCGCGAGAAAAGCATGTGCGACTGGCTGCAGACCTGCATACGATTGTGCGAGACAAAAACCCCGTTTACGACATCGTAAACGGGGTTTTCTATTTGACATTTCAATTAAAATGGATATAATAAACATATGCCTTACATTTTAGATGGTAAGGGACAGGTATTGTTTTCAACTGTTCTTCTGTAAGAATTTGAATAAATTCTTTGGAATCTCTGGTTCTGTTGCTGGTACTAATCAGCATCAGGAAACATAGAAATACGAACATGATAACTACTACTCCTTCCCTCTCAATTATAACACAATTGAGAATTATGTGATTGGATAGCTAGTAATCCAAATGAAAAAATGATTACTACGTAAAAAAGTATACCCACCGGCTTAGGAATGCTATCCTCCATGTCGGTGGGTATTGCACATTTTAAAGGATTTTATCAGACTATGAGTACACGAACGCAAGAATGGTTAAATAATCCAGAAACACTTAAAAAGAGTTCAAAACAATATGCTCATTTCGATTATCGAACAGATATATCTAAATCTAAAAACTATATATCTAACCCACAAAATATCATTCATCACAGCTTTTATCCTTTTATTCATTTTGAAAAAATCACTACAAAATTTAGCAAAGACAAGGGGAAATATGATAAAAAGAGAAATATTTGTTATGCCGCTCATATAGATCGTTGTATTTTTCAATATTATAGTTTCTTACTAAACGAAAAATATAACGAACGTCTAGATGCCGAAGATATTTCAAAAGTTCCAATCGCTTATCGTTCCAACTTACACGAAAATAATATAACTTCCGCTAAAAGAGCTTTTAATTTTATTAGAACAAATGATCCATGTTACATAATCATAGGAGATTTTTCCGACTTTTTTGATAGCCTCGAACATTGCTATCTAAAAAAGCAACTATGTGACCTATTAAATACTCCACGATTGCCTGACGATTTATACGCAGTTTACAAAAATATCACTCGTTATAGCACATGGGAATTAGATGATATCCTCAAATTAAACAATCTAGCCAATAATTCAGAAGACAGAAAAAAACTTAATTGTAAAAAGCGAGTTTTAAATCCCAACTTGTATAAAAAATATCGAAAACATATTAAACGGAATCATAATAATTACGGAATTCCGCAAGGTTCATCAATCAGCGCGGTATTAGCTAATATATACATGCTAAAAACAGACAAACAAGTAGCTGATTTTGTCCATAAATTACATGGTATGTATATGCGGTATAGTGATGATTTTATTATTATAATCCCTGAATCTCCCGATTTTAATCCCCAAACAGATATTTTAAATATATTGGACTCCTTTAAAAAAACTCCAAACTTAGATCTGCAAAAAGAGAAAACCCAAATCTTCAAATTCCAATCTTCTCAAATACAAGACTGTAAAGACATTTTTCCTGATATTAACAACTCAAGTAAATATATCAACTTTTTAGGGTTCACTTTCAATGGTACTGAAATAAGAATACGTTCCAAAACCATAGGCAAATATTACTATCGTATGTATCGCAAAGCCAAATCTATCTCACGTTGTCATGGTGTAACCAAAAATGGAAAACATATCAGTTGTAAAAATCTCTATGTAAAATATTCTATTCGTGGAAAACATAGAGGTAATTTTCTAACCTATGTCGAACGTTCTCAAAAAGAATTTGGAGAAAACGAAGCTATTAGCAGAGATACTAATCATCATATGCAAAAAATAAGAAAGGCTTTAAAGAGCGACTTGTAATATTCTACACAAAAACCCCGTTTACGACATCGTAAACGGGGTTTTGGCATAGTTTTAGAATATTATCACTCGAGCACAGCACCCTTGTTTGCGGAGCTTACGAGGCGTGCATAGCGGGACAGCCAGCCGGTCTTGACCTTCGGCTCATGCGGTACGAATGCCGCACGGCGCTTTGCAAATTCCTCCTCGGAAACCTTTGCGTTGACAGCGTGGTTCGGGATATCGATCTCGATGATGTCGCCCTCTTCCAGCAGTCCGATTTCGCCGCCCTGTGCAGCTTCCGGACAAACATGTCCGATGGAAGCGCCGCGGGATGCGCCGGAGAAACGACCGTCGGTAATCAGTGCAACGTCCTTGTCCAGCTTCATGCCTGCCAGTGCAGAGGTCGGATTCAGCATCTCACGCATGCCAGGGCCGCCCTTCGGACCCTCGTAGCGGATGATAACGACATCGCCCGGAACAATCTTGCCGGTATAAATAGCCTGAATGGCATCTTCCTCGCCGTCAAAGATGCGGGCAGGGCCGGTGTGCTTCATCATTTCCGGAGCAACGGCGCTCTGCTTGACTGCACAGCCTTCCTTGGCAATGTTGCCCCACAGAATCGCGATGCCGCCGGTCTGCATGTACGGGTTGTCAATCGGACGGATGACGTTCGGGTTCTTGTTGACGCAGCCCTTGATGTTCTCGCCGACCTTCTTGCCGGTTGCGGTGATGGTATCCAGCTCAATCAGGTTCTTCTTGGACAGCTCGTTCATAACCGCATAGATGCCGCCAGCCTCATTCAGCTCCTGAATGTAGGTTCTGCCGGCCGGTGCCAGATGGCACAGGTTCGGCGTGGTGTCGGATACATGGTTCATCTTCTCCAGATCCAGCTGAATACCTGCCTCATGCGAGATTGCCAGCAGATGCAGAACGGTATTGGTGGAGCAGCCCAACGCCATCTCGCACTCCAGTGCGTTGTGAATGGACTTCTCGTTGATGATGTCACGCGGCTTGATGTCCTTTTCCAGCAGCTCCATGATCTTCATACCAGCGTGCTTTGCCAGCTGAATGCGGTCGGAATGTACCGCCGGAATGGTGCCGTTGCCCGGCAGAGCCATACCGATTGCCTCGCACAGGCAGTTCATGGAATTTGCGGTGTACATGCCGGAGCAAGAACCGCAGCCCGGGCAGGAATGGCACTCAACATCGGTCAGCTCCTCATCATTGATGAGGTTTGCCTTGCGCGCGCCGACAGACTCAAAGGTATAGGACAGGGATACGTTCTCACCCTTGACATGGCCTGCCAGCATCGGACCGCCGGATACAACGATGGACGGGATGTTCAGGCGAGCTGCCGCCATGACCATGCCCGGAACAATTTTATCACAGTTCGGGATGAGCACGAGCGCGTCAAACTGATGTGCCTGTGCCAGTGTCTCCACGGAATCGGCAATCAGTTCGCGGGACGGCAGAGAATACTTCATGCCGATATGACCCATCGCAATGCCGTCACAGACGCCGATTGCCGGTACCAGAATCGGTGTGCCGCCAGCCATGCTGACGCCGGTCTTGACAGCAGCGGCGATTTTATCCAGATTGATGTGACCCGGAATAATCTCGCTGTATGCGGAAACCACGCCGATAATCGGACGCGCCATCTCCTCCTCGGTCAGACCGCAGGCACGCAGCAGCGAACGGTTCGGCACGCGCTCAACGCCCTTTGTAATATTATGACTTCTTAATTCCATAAAAGCACCTCCAAGGCGGCATATACACCGCCGCGATAAAAAAAGCGGGAACAGGCGCATGACCTGTCCCCGCTGTATCTTTACAAAACATGCGTAAATTTGTCATGTACTTTCTTATTATAAAAGAATGCATGACACAAATCAAGAGCAGGACGTCAGATTTCTCAGTCCTTGTCCTTATCCCAATGCACGGCTGTGATGCCGGTGCGGCTGGACTCCACAACATCAAAGTTCTGCATGATGGACAGGAAGGTATCCAGCTTGGACGGTACACCGGAAATGCGGACAATGATGGAGTGCTCGCCTGCGTTGACAACGTCTGCCTGATAGACGTCACACAGCTCGCGGATGCTCTCCTGCACGTTTGCGTCACCTGCAATCTTAATCAGCGCCAGCTCGCGGCAGAACGCCTCATCCTCCTTGATGTGGACAACCTCTACACATTCCTCCAGCTTGCGCATCTGCTTGAGAATCTGATCCAGCGTGTAAGTCTTATTTTTGTAATGGTCTATAATATGGGATCAGGTATCTTACGTTCGGTGG
>OHAC01000380.1_pt1 | contig 46917 bp, 40 predicted proteins | sample 1577051 | NCBI WGS metagenome assembly OHAC01 (sample SAMEA3541499, study PRJEB24748) | human gut metagenome | biome: human gut; feature: human-associated habitat; material: faeces | place: China | collected 2012 | reverse complement strand
TCTCTGTCGCTGCGCGACATCTCTCCCAAAGGGAGAGACAAGTTTGGTTTGCGCGGAAAGCCAAAGCCTTCCTCCCTGAGGAAGGTGACGCGGCGCAAGCCGTGACGAAAGGAGCAACACACAAACAAGTCTGTATCAAAGTCTCCCTGATTCGTCAGGCTCTCAGCTTGCACCGGCTTCTCGGCTCTCCCTTTGGGAGAGCTGGCATTTGCGTAGCAAATGACTGAGAGGGCAGCACGCTGGCAAATTCGTATCAGGGCGAATCTCATGCGTATCTTGTCAATTTGTAAAACTCCCTCTTGCCGCAAGACGGCAATCCAGCTCCCTCACAAGGGAGCGTGCCCTCTCTGTCGCTGCGCGACATCTCTCCCAAAGGGAGAGACAGGTTGATTTGTGCGTACAATTTTTCTCAAACTAAAATCTCCCGCAGGAAAATCCTGCGGGAGATTGTCTTTTATACAAGTCTGTTTTACTTGAAGTACTTAACGCCGTTTTCAAAGATCGGCTGGTACTTTTCACCGAAGATGTTCTGACCAACATACTTGGTGTAACGCTCGGTGTGACCCATCTTGCCGAGAACACGGCCGTCCGGAGAGGTAATGCCCTCGATGGCACACATCGAACCGTTCGGGTTGAATGCGATATCCATGGACGGTTCGCCGTTGAAATCGACATACTGGAACGCTACCTGACCATTTGCAACCAGACGGTCAATTTCAGCCTGCGGTGCCACGAAGCGACCCTCGCCGTGAGAAATTGCGATGGAATGTACATCGCCAACCTCGCAGGAGGACAGCCACGGAGACTTAACAGATGCCACGCGCGTCTGTACATAGCGCGACTGATGGCGGCCAATCAGGTTGTAGGTCAGTGTCGGGCAGGTGTCATCCAGATCACGAATCTCGCCATACGGCACCAGACCCAGCTTAATCAATGCCTGGAAGCCGTTGCAGATACCCAGCATCAAACCGTCACGGTTGTTGAGCAGGTCATGCACTGCGTCCTTGATTGCCGGTGCACGCAGGAACGAAGCGATGAACTTACCGGAGCCGTCCGGCTCGTCGCCGCCGGAGAAGCCGCCCGGCAGAATCATCATCTGAGAGCCGCGAATTGCCTGCTCCAGCTCCTCTGCGGAACGCATCAGCGCGTCATGGGACAGGTTGCGGACAACGACAATCTTTGCCTCGCCGCCAGCGGTCTCGACTGCCTTTGCCGTGTCATACTCGCAGTTGGTGCCCGGGAATACCGGAATAACAGCTGCCGGACGTGCGGTCTTGACTGCCGGAGCCTTGGTGTTGCGCTCGGTGTATGCCGGCTTCACCAGCTTGTCATCAGAAGCGTCTGCGCGGGTCGGGAATACGCTCTCCAGCGTGCCCTCCAGCGACTGCTTCAGGTCAGCCAGCGGAATAATCTCGCCGAATGCATCGATCTCCGGCTTGTCCGTGGTCATGCCGATGAGCCACAGCGGCATGTTCTCCAGCTCCTCGGTAGCTTCGATCAGGATGCCGCCGTAGTTCTTGAGGAACAGGCCGTCCGGTGTGAAGGTCGGTGCGAAGGTAAAGCCGATGTCATTGCCGACAGACATCTTTACGATGCCCTCTGCAATACCGCCTGCGGACAGTGCCCAGGATGCTGCAACCTTGCCGCGTGCAATGAGAGCCTGTACAGTCTCCCACGTGTTGCGGATTGCCGCATAGTCCGGAGAACCATCCATAAAGTAGGTTGCATCCAAGAAGTATACCGGATGACCGGCCTGCTTGAATTCCGGAGATACCAGATTGTCAGCTTCTTCCGGTGCGATTGCAAAGGATACCAGCGTTGGCGGAACATGCATGTCGTCGTAGGTACCGGACATGGAGTCCTTGCCGCCGATTGCTGCGCGGCCGAGCATAATCTGTGCATCGTATGCACCGAGCAGAGCTGCAAGCGGTGTGCCGAACTTCTCCGGATCACGGTTCAGATGCTCGAAATATTCCTGGAAGGTCAGGTATGCCGTGTTGTAATCACAGCCAGCGGCTACCAGACGAGCCATAGATTCAATAACGGAGCTGGAAGCGCCCAGATACGGGTTCTGCTCCATATAATACGGATCAAAGCCAAAGCCCATAACAGAGGCGGTGGAGCACTGTCCAGCGGTCGGCAGGGTTGCCGCCATAACCTGTGTCGGGGTCAGCTGATTCTTACCGCCATACGGCATAAATACGGAGCTTGCGCCGATAGAACCGTCAAAGCGCTCGGTCAGACCGCGCTCCAGACAGATGTTCAGCTTCGAGGACAGGTTCAGGATCTTCTCCTTCAGGTTTGCGCCCTCGGTCGGAACCTCAATAGACGGGGTCGGCAGCGGGGATACATGTGCCTTGGTGTGCTTGGAAGCGCCGTTGGTGTTGAGGAAGTCGCGGGATACGTCAACGATGGTGTTGCCGTTCCAAGTCATGCGCAGACGATTGGTATCGGTAACAACGGCAACAACCGTTGCTTCGATGTTCTCCTCGTTTGCCATTTCGATGAACTTCTCCACGTTCTCCTTGGCTACGACAACTGCCATACGCTCCTGAGACTCGGAGATAGCCAGCTCGGTGCCGTCCAGACCGTCATACTTCTTCGGTACGGCGTTCAGATTGATGTCCAGACCGTCTGCCAGCTCGCCGATGGCAACGGATACACCGCCTGCGCCAAAGTCGTTGCAGCGGCGAATCATGCGGGTTGCCTCCGGATTGCGGAACAGACGCTGAATCTTGCGCTCTTCCGGCGGATTGCCCTTCTGTACCTCTGCGCCGCAGGTCTCCAGAGATTCGGTGGTGTGGCTCTTGGAAGAACCGGTTGCACCGCCGCAGCCGTCACGACCGGTGCGGCCGCCGAGCAGGATGACAATATCGCCCGGATCCGGCACTTCACGAATGACGTTTTCAATCGGTGCTGCGCCGACAACTGCGCCGATTTCCATGCGCTTTGCGACATAGCCCGGATGGTAAATCTCATGAACCAATCCGGTTGCCAGACCGATCTGGTTGCCGTAAGAAGAATAACCGGCAGCGGCAGTGGTGCACAGCTTGCGCTGCGGCAGCTTGTGCTCCAGCGTCTCGCTCAGCGGAACCGTCGGATCGCCTGCACCGGTCACACGCATTGCCTGATATACATAGCTTCTGCCGGACAGCGGGTCGCGAATTGCGCCGCCAAGGCAGGTAGCAGCGCCGCCAAACGGTTCGATTTCTGTCGGATGGTTATGGGTTTCGTTTTTAAACATGAGCAGCCACGGCTCTTTTTTGCCGTCTACGGTTGCATTGATGCGGATGGAGCAAGCGTTGATTTCTTCGCTCTCGTCCAGATTCGGCAGGCAGCCGCGCTTCTTGAGCACTTTGCCTGCAATGGTGCCGATATCCATCAGCGTAACCGGACGCTTGGCAGCCTTCTCCTCGCCGTATACTTCCACGCGGCCTGCCAGATAGCGGTTGTACGCGTCAAGTACCATCTGATCGTCAATTGTGCTTTCGTCAATCTCGGTCAGGAAGGTGGTGTGACGACAGTGATCCGACCAATAGGTGTCGATCATGCGCACTTCTGTGATGGTCGGGTCGCGCTTTTCTTCCCCTGCGAAATAGCTCTGCAGGAACTGCAGGTCATCCAGCTCCATTGCCAGACCCAGACTGGTGCGCATCTGCTCCAGTGCGGCAGCGTCCATGGAAATGAAGCCCTCTACGGTGTCAACTTCTGTCGGGATTGCATAGTTTGCTTCCAACGTCTCCGGCTTTGCTGCGGAGGCCTCGCGGGAGTCAACCGGATTGATGAGATAGCCGCGGATCTTGTCCAGCTCTTCATCGGTCAGCTTGCCGCCCAGCACATAGATATGGGCTGCTGCTACCTTCGGACGCTCGCCCTGTGTCATCAGCTGGATACACTGCGCACAGGAATCCGAGCGCTGATCGTACTGACCCGGCAGCGGTTCAACCGCGAGAATGCGGCAATCGCCTTCCGGCATCGGATACTGCTCATCGTAGCAATCATCTACCATCGGCTCAGAGAACACGATGTTTTTCGCCTTTGCATAGGTTTCTGCATCAATACCTTCCACATCGTAGCGGCACAGCTCACGCACGTAAGTGAGTGCTGGAATCTCCAGCAATTCACGCATGCTGCTGCACAGCGACTGGGATGCACTGTCGAAACCCTTGCGCTTTTCCGTATAGCATCTTAATACTGCCATGTTGCACCTCGAATTACCATAGTATCGTCAAACATCGTTTGCAAAAAGTTTTGCAAATCTTACAATAGATATTTTAATCATACCGTTTTTTCTACCTATTTTCAATGCTCTTACGTGAAAACGACAGGATTTTGTTAGATTCAACCAAAATTCCACACAGATATATGCACTTTCCTGCACACTGTCCTCCCGCCCGAACGCAAAAAAGCTCCATTCGGCTTTGATTTACCGAATGGAGCAAAAAGATGCAATTTTACGGGATGGTATAGCCGTATCCGTAGCTGCCATATGGATTGGTGCTGCCGCCGTTCTGGCTGCCGCTCTGACCGCTGCTGTTGTCTTCCGAAGAAGATCTGTCGCTGCCGGAGGACGACGTTGTGCCGCTCAGCGTAGACTGGTCAATCAGCTTGATGGAAACTTCCTTGGTGCTGCCGTCTCGATAGATGGTCAGCTTCATCGTGTCACCGACTTTCAGCTCGTTCTTGACCTCGTTGATGTCGGTCATGCTGGTAATGTCCTTGCCGTTGACACCGGTGATAATATCGCCCGCCTGAATGCCCTGCTGGTATGCATCGGATGCCGGATCTACGCTGGATACATAGACGCCCTGCGGCAGGTTAAAATAGCTTGCACGGGTCGAGTCAATGTCATAGCCGCTGATGCCGATTGCCGGACGGCCGGTCACATGCCCGCTTGCAATCAGTTCATCCACTACTTCCTTCACCGTCGTCATCGGGATGGCAAAGCCCATGCCTTCAATCGACGCGCTGTCAGAGGACGAAGCACTCAGCTTGGAGTTCGTAATGCCGATAACCTGACCGGCAGAGTTGATGAGTGCGCCGCCGGAGTTGCCCGGGTTAATCGCGGTATCCGTCTGAATCAGCGTCATGACGCGGTCATTGATCGTCACATTTCGATTGATGGCGGAGATAAAGCCGCCGGTGAAGCTGTTCTGATATTCCAGACCGCCGGGAGAGCCGATGGCAAACGCGCGATCTCCCACCTTCAGGTTATCGGAATGGCCAAATTCCGCTGCGGTCAGGCCGGTTGCGTCAATCTTGAGCACTGCCAAATCCGTCTGCTCATCGGTGCCGACCAGCTTCGCGGTATAGCTTTTTCCATCGCTCAAAACCACTTTGTACATGTCGCCGCCCTCAACGACATGGTTATTGGTGATGATATAGCCGTCCTCACTCATGATGACGCCGGAACCGGAGGACTCCGTACCCTGCTGCACAGAATCCACGACAATCGCAACGATGGACGGGGAAACCTTCTGATACACTTCGGAATAGCTTGCCATATCCTCGCTCGTGCTGCTCAGCTGTACCTTTGTCGTATTGGCAGACGTGCCGCTTCCGGTGTCCGCCGAGCTGTCAGAGGAGCTGTTCAGTGTCGGCAGCGAGATGTGTCCGTTGGCTGCCCAGCCGCCGCCAAATGCCAGCGCACCGACAATAACGACAGCCGCCACCGGCTTCCACGGAAACTTCTTTTTCGGTCCCTTTGGACCCTTCGGGCCGCTCGGCTTCTTGCCGCCGCTCCACTGTTCATACGCATTGCTGTGCGGGGGAGGCGTACTGCCGCCGTTTCCTGCATCGGAAAAGCCGCTGCTGTCAGCCGTGTCATTTGTATGTGTATAGGACGCACCGGTATTCTGATAACCTGCGCCCGGCTGCTCGTCTGCGCCGCGCACCGGCGTCTGGAACGGTGTCGTCTGTTCCGATGCGTCCTGCTCGGTATTCTTGCGGAACTCGTCCATATGTGTATCCTCCTTTACGTGTCAGGATGTACTCGTTCATTTCTTTTATGTGCTTCATTGTACGCCTATAATATGGTGATTCCTTGTTTGCAATGTTAATTTTCTGTGAATCTGCACATTTACGCCGATTTTGCAGGAATACTCCCGTTTTCACCGGTCTTTTTGTGTTTTTTCTGTGATTTTGTGTGAAGTGTGTGAAAAAACGCCGTATCTTTCGCACCGGCTTCTTGGCTCTCCCTCTGGGAGAGCTGGCATTTGCCGTACAAATGACTGAGAGGGCTATTCTAACAAGCTCGTATCCGGCAAATCTGAGAGAACTTCTAACTGGTGCAAGCCCTCTCTGTCGCTGCGCGACATCTCTCCCAATGGGAGAGACGAGTTTAGATCGTGCGCAAGAGAAAAGGCACGATCTCAGATATTCCTGAAATCGTGCTTTTGCTCACAGATCTGTTTTTTTGTTCACGCGTTCTTTGATTTCTGCCATGGGCTTTTTCTCTGCCATCGGCATCGTAAACATAAATTCCGTTTCTCCGCCGGACGAACGAACAGAAATATCGCCGCCGTGCATGTTGACGATGGATTTTACCAGATACAATCCCAGACCGGCGCCGGTCTTATCGCGGCTGCGGCTGCGGTCTACCTTGTAGAATCGCTCAAACACGTGCGGCAAATCCTCAGCCGGAATCTCCGAGCCGGTATTGCGAATCAGGAACCGGCTCATCGTGCCCTCCTGTTCGGCGCGAATAGTCAGCTTGCCGCCGTCATTGACGAATTTCACTGCATTGTCCACGAGATTGTAAATGACACGATAGATATGATCTCCGTCACCGTAAACAATCAGAGAATCCGCCATTTCCACATCCATGTCCAGATGCTTATCATTGATTTGATTTTCAAAACTGATGAGCACGCGCGCAACCATTTCAATCAGGTCGAACGGCGCCGGTGTGATGATAAGCTCTCCCGCCTGAATCTTCGCAGCATCCAGCATGCGTATGACCAGACGCGACAGTCTGCCGACTTCCTCCGAGATAATCTTTAAGTACTGCGTGTGCTTTTCCGGCGGAATCGTGCCGTCCAGCATGCCATCGACAAAGCCGCGAATGGATGTCATCGGCGTTTTCAGCTCATGCGAAACGTTCGCCACAAATCCGCGGCTAAGCTCCTCCTGCTGCTGCAGAGAGGTCGCCATATTATTAAAGCTAACCGCCAGCTCATCAATCTCATCGCAGTTGTTATTCTCGGATACACGCACATCAAATTCACCGTGACCGAATTTTTTTGCGGCAGAAACCAAGCTCTTGAGCGGACGCGTCAGCATGTCCGACAGGAACCAGCTGATAATCATTGTCAGCACCAGTGTGACGCAGACAATGAGCAGGTAACTCTTCATGATGTCATGCATCAGATCGGTGGTCGATGTCGCCGGAGATGCCGCAATCACGAGTGCCGCGATATTGCCGGACGCATCCTTGCAGGTCGTGCCCGCGATAAAATAATTTTCGGAAAACAGGCCGCTCGCATTGCCGGAGGCAAAAAACGAGCCGTCTTTGCGAATTTTTTGTACCAGCTGGCTGCTAATCGTCCCCGACATCTGACCGCGAAACGTATCGTCATTCTTCGGTGTCGAATACGCCTGCACCTTGCCGTTTGCATCGGTCAGCATGACCGTACAGCCGCTGACTGCGGCCTGCTGGTCGAGATACGTGTCCAAAAACATGTCGTAGTCCTTGTTCTGGAACAACTCCAAGTTGTTTTTGACAATGTCGTCAATGTAATTGACGGTCGTTTCCAGCTGTTCCTGCTTTTCCTGCACGGAATAGCGGCTGATTTGCGCCATGAACATGCCGCCCGCGAAGGTAAAGCTCACGAGAATCAGCATGGCAAAGCACACATAATTCTTGATAAAGAAGTTTTTCATCAGTCTCTGGTCTCGAATTTATAACCGACACCCCATACCGTCTTGAGGTCCCACTTGTCGCTGACGCCTTCCAGCTTTTCGCGCAGACGCTTGACATGAACGTCAACGGTACGCGTATCGCCAAAATAATCGAATCCCCAAACGTCATCCAGCAGCTGAGCGCGCGTAAACACGCGGTTCGGGTTGGAGGCAAGGAAATACAGCAATTCAATCTCCTTCGGCGGTGCGTCCACGCGCTTGCCGTCCACGATGAGGTCGTATGCCTGCTTGTCCACGGTCAGCTTATCAAAGGAAATCTTGCCGCTGTCCTCCGGTGCCAACCGGCGGAAAATCGCACGCACGCGCGCAATGACCTCACGCATTTCCAGCGGCTTGACGATATAATCATCGGCACCCATTTCCAGACCGTTGACCTTATCGAATGTCTCACCCTTCGCGGTCATGATGATAATCGGCACCTTGCTCTCCTTGCGGATAATTTTGCACACCTGCCAGCCGTCCATAATCGGCATCATGACATCGAGCAGAATCATGTCCGGATTGATTTTGCGCCACAGTTCAACGCCTTCTTCTCCGTTTGCCGCCTCAGTGATTTCATAGCCTTCGCGCTCCAGATACAGGCGCAGAAGCTCCCGAATATTGCCGTCATCTTCTACAATCAAAATTTTCTTACTCATATTTACCTCCTGTTTTCTTGGAGTTTATCAATCTTTATCAATCATACTTCTTTTATTATACGTCATTTGTCAAAGCAAATCATTACATTTCTGTAAAAGTATGCAAAAAATACACAAAAAAAATTCCGGCAAAAGCCGGAATTTTCCAGTGTTTGAAGTTATTCATCCTCATCGCTGTACGAATCGGAATCGTCCTCTTCCGCATCATAGCGGGACGAGCTCGAATCATCGGAGTCGTACTCCTCGTCATCTTCCTCGTCCTCCTCAGTATCCAAATCATACGAGCTGCGCGAGGAAGAAGCAGATCGTCTGCTGGTCGTTTCGCCCGCACCGTCATACGATTTCGCCGTCTTATCGCCGCCGAACACCGCAATGGCCGCCTCTGTCGCGTCAACCGCATTGACCACGGCATCCTCGGTGTATTCCGTCCAATCCGTCATACGGGTGAAAATCGGAACAACCTGTGCCTTCGGCGCGGTTTTCTGCACGCTGTCTATGACGGACTTTGCGTCATCCGAGCCCACCGGCACATAGACGCGATGCGCGGCTGTCAGCAGCTTTTTCACGCTGCCGAGTTTGACCCCGTCCTCTGCCGCGGTCTCCGACTGCGCAATCAGTTCCGATGCATCGGACGCCGTCAGGCTGACAGAAACCGAATCCCCAACCGTATTCTGTATCTCCTGCATGACATCAAGCAGCGCCGCCGCCTGACTGTCCGGCTCGTTGAAAAATTCAATGCGGTTGATATGTCCGCGCAGCGGGAAGGAAAATTCATCCAGCAAAATTTCATCGCAGCCTGCATCCACGGCGCTCTGTGCAATGTCGCACAGATAGGTCACAACGTCCGGATTGGTCGGGTCCAGCCAGTGTTCGCTGTTGTAATCGCTCCATCTGCCGCCATTCTGATACGCCATAGACAGATCGGAATTTTGCTTAGATGCCGCTTCATCCTGAAAGCAATACACGCGTCCGACAACATGCACGCCGTTTTTGCTCAGCTTGCGCATGTTCTGTGCGAGTTTTTCCGCTTTCTTTGCCTGCAAATCCTCCACGTCAGATACCATATCGGTCTCTACCGGAATGTTCAGCTCGCCCTCATCGTCCTTGATGTTGACAATGACTGTGTTGAGCTTTCCCGCTTCTGCAAGCTGAATGAGCTGCTCTGCCGTGTCGGCGTTCGACAAATCGGTTGCTGACAGCATGGCGCCGCGCAGAGCTTTGCCGGACGTCTTTTTCGATGTCTTGACTGGCTGTGCGCTGCCGCTTCCGCTTCCCGCAGCTGTTTTTTTCGGCTGGTTTGCGTTCTGCTCCATCGCAAGAATGCCGTAGCGGTCGATAACATGGGCACCGTTCTCGTCAAAAGACAGACACTGGAAAACCAGAAAGACGCCCACGAATACAACCAGCGCTGCCACAATCAAGACAGCGGCCACCGTGCGGCGGATGCGGGAATGACTGTGTTTGCTGTTGTGATTCATGAGCGTCTCCTTCTTGTTTCAAAAATTCAGATTCGAAGCAATCTTACTTCTCTTCTGCCTTTGCTGCTTCCTCAGCAGCCTTCTTAGCAGCGGCAGCCTTTTCTGCTGCAGCCTTCTTGGCAGCAGCCTGCTTTGCCTTGATCTCAGCAAGCTCCTTGACCTTTTCCGGGGTGTTCCACGGCTCGATGATGTGGCGCGGGCAAGCCTTTGCACACATCTGGCACTTCTTACACTTGGTGTAATCAATAACCGGCAGGTTGCCTTCCATGGTGATGGCACCGAACTTACAGGTCTTTGCACACAGACCGCAGCCGATACAGCCAACCTTGCAGGAATCCATAACTTCCTTGCCCTTCGCCTTGGAGGAGCAATCGATACGGATCGGATTTGCCTGCGGAACCAGAGAAATGATATGCTTCGGACAAGCGGATACACACTTCGAGCATGCAGCACACTTATCTTCGTCTACCTTTGCCACGCCGTTTACAACATGAATGGCGTCAAACGGACAAGCCTTCTCACAGGTGCCCAGACCCAGACAAGCAAATGCGCAGTCCTTGAAGCCGTTTGCTACACGGATTGCACCGAGGCAATCGGTGATGCCCTCGTACTGTGCACGGTTCTTGACGTTCTCGCAGGTACCGGAACAGTGTACGTGTGCTACCATCTTCTCGCTCTCGGTTACTTCTACGCCGAGAACCGCTGCGATCTTTTCTGCTGCAGCAGCGCCGCCGACCGGACAGCCGTTAACCGGTGCCTTGCCTTCAACAATTGCGGTTGCCAGACCGTTACAGCCCGGATAACCACAGCCGCCGCAGTTTGCGCCCGGCAGGCACTCCTGTACCGCCGGAATACGCTCATCGACCTCGACCGCAAAGATCTTGGATGCAAATGCAAGGACCAGGCCAAAGACAAGACCCATGATACCCAGTGCCAGCACTGCATAAACAATCGTCATCATTTGTTATTCACTCCTTATTCTTCGACAGTCGGGTTTACCAAATCTTCATGCCGCTGAAGCCAAGGAATGCCATTGCCATCAGAGAAGCGGAGATCAGTGCAATCGGGAAGCCCTCAAAGCACTTCGGGCACTCTGCAGATGCAGTCAGACGCTCACGGATGGAAGCGAACAGCACGATGGACAGCGTGAAACCGATGCCGCCGGTGATGCCGTAGACAACGGACTCAATGAAGTTGTAGCTGTTCTGTACGTTCTGCAGTGCGACACCCAGAACGGCACAGTTGGTGGTAATCAGCGGAAGGAATACGCCCAGCGCCTGATACAGCGCCGGCATAGACTTCATCAGGAACATCTCAACGAACTGTACGAGGGTTGCGATGACCAGAATGAATGCGACTGTCTGCATAAATTCCAGACCCAGCGGAACCAGAATAAAGTTGTTAATCAGATATGTAACTGCGGAAGCCAGACCCATAACGAAGGTTACGGCCATGCCCATGCCAACAGCAGTATCAATCTTCTTGGATACGCCGAAGAACGGGCAGCAGCCAAGGAACTGGGACATGATGAAGTTGTTAATCAGAATCGCACCAAGCGAAATGGATAAAATAGATGTCAGCATGATGCATTATTCTCCTTTCTTCAGCAGCTTCTGCATAACAGCGATGATGCAGCCGAGGGTCAGGAATGCGCCTGCCGGCAGAATCATGATGGTAGCCGGCTGGCTGAATACGGTGATTGCGCCGCCCAGAATGGTGCCAGCGCCCAGCAGCTCACGAACAACCGACATCAGAATCAGGGCGAACGTAAAGCCAAGACCCATAACGAGACCGTCCACTGCGGATGCACTAACGGAATTCTTGGATGCAAAGGACTCTGCACGGCCAAGGATGATACAGTTAACTACGATCAGCGGGATAAAGGTACCCAGGGATGCCGACAGAGACGGGATAAACGCCTGAAGCAGCAGGTCAACCATGGTTACGAAGCCCGCGATGACGGTGATGTATGCTGCGATACGAACCTTGCTCGGGATAATCTTACGCAGCAGGGAAATTACAATATTGGAACAAATCAGTACGGCTGTAGCGGACAGGCCCATGCCGATACCGTTTGTCAAGGAAGTCGAGGTTGCCAGCGTCGGGCACATGCCGATCAGCTGAACCAGTACCGGGTTATTGGTAACCAGGCCTTCCTTCAGACTTTTTGCAAAACTCATGTTTAGGCCTCCTTAACCCTGTTCAGCAGCGAACTGAGCCGCTGCAACAACGCCTTCCGATACAGCACGGGAGGTGATGGTAGCACCGGTCAGTGCATCAATCGAACCGCCGTCCTTGGCAACTGCGACTTCCGTGCCGACCTGGCCAGCGAACTGTGCCTGGAACTCCGGCTCCGTAGAACGAGCGCCCAGACCCGGGGTCTCAGAAGATGCGGAAATAACGGAGATACCGGTTACCTTGCCATCGCTGTCAATGCCAACCATGGTGTCTACTGCGCCGCCGAAGCCGGTCGGGCCGACTTCTACGCAGTAGCCTGCGTCAGCGCCGTCCTTGGTCATCTTGTATGCGGACAGAATGGTAACGGATGTTGCGTTCTTGGTCTCGGTGGTAACGGTGGTTCCTTCCGGAACATCGATCTGCTCAGATTCTGCGCCCGGCATAACGTTCTCCAGAGAATCCTTGATTTTCTGTGCGTTCTGCTCAGCAATCGGGCCTGCGGTTACTGCGTTAACAGCACCCAGAGCCAGAGCGACTACCAGCGTGATGGCGCAAAGGATGCCGCCGAGCTGTACAAATTCATTTTTCTGCTTGCCAGCCATGGATTAGCCCTCCTTCTTCTGCTTTGCCGGTGCACCGAACTTGGTCGGGCGAGTATACTTGTCAATCAGCCATACTGTGGTGTTCATCAGCAGGATGGAGTAGCAAACGCCTTCCGGATAGCCGCCGAAGAAACGGATCATGGTGGTCAGCAGGCCGCAGCCGATGCCGAATACGATCTGACCCTTCTTGGAAACCGGTGTGGTGCTGTAGTCGGTAGCCATGAAGATAGCACCGAGCATCAGGCCGCCGCCGAAGATAGCGTACAGCATGTACTCCAGATGACCATAGCCCTCAGCCGGGAAAATGACAGCCAGAACAGCAACGGTCAGAATGTAGGCTGCCGGAATCTGGATGGTGATAACCTTGCGAACCAGCAGGTAAATGCCGCCGATCAGCAGTGCAATAGCAGAAACTTCGCCCATAGAGCCGCCGGTCACGCCGAGGAATACGCTCATTGCGCTCGGCAGGTCGCCTTCTGCAGAGCCCTTCAGAATTGCCATCGGGGTAGCAGCAGAGACAACGTCCGCGGTGGAGCCCAGACCAACATGGCTGCGAGCTGCAACCCAAGTCGTCATAGCTACCGGCCAAGAAGCCAGCAGGAATGCACGGCCTGCGAGAGCCGGGTTGATGAAGTTCTTGCCAAGGCCGCCGAAGATGCACTTAGCAAAAATGATTGCGATGCCGTCGCCGATAATCAGCATCCAGTACGGAAGCGTTACCGGGCAAACGAATGCCAGCAGCACGCCGGTAACGGCTGCGGACAGATCCATAACAGTATTCTCCTTGCCTACGATCTTGTCGTAGATTGCCTCGAATACCATGCAGGCAATGATGGAAACCGCGGTCATCAGGATGGCGCGCAGTCCAAATACATATGTCGATACAGCGAGGGACGGAATCAGTGCGAAAAGCACGTCCAGCATAATCGACTTGGTATCCTCTTTGCTCTTAATATGAGGGGAGGATGTAATTACTACTTTGCTAAAATCATACATGCCATTCACCCTCCTTACTTGTTCTCAGCCGCAGCCTTGGCAGCTGCTGCCTCAGCTCTGCGCTTTTCCTGTACGCGCATCTTTGCTACGCGGAACTGCTGTACAAGCGGGATTCGTGCCGGACATACATATGCGCAGGAACCGCACTCGATGCAGTCGAGGACATCATATTCCTCGCAGCCTTCCAGATCGTTCTTTGCCGCATACATGTTCATGTATACCGGAGTCAGGTGCATCGGGCAGACGCCTACGCAGCGGCCGCAGCGGATGCAGGTCGGATTCTTGACACGCTTGTCCTCATCGCCGGCCATAGCCAGAAATGCGTTGGTGCCCTTGAGTACCGGAACGTCGGTGGTGAACTGTGCGTTGCCCATCATCGGGCCGCCAGCCAGCAGCTTGTTCGGAGCAGCCTTGAAGCCGCCGCAAGCGTCGATCAGTTCGGTAATCAGGGTGCCGGTGCGCGCTTCCAGATTCTTCGGCTCAGCGATAGCGGAACCGGAAATGGTAACGACGCGGCGGATAACCGGCATGCCCTTTGCAAAGCAGCGGTATACCGCACCGGCGGTGTCTACGTTAAATACAGCACAGCCTGCGTCTGCCGGCAGCTTGCCGGACGGAACCTCGCGGCCTGTGACTGCGTTGATCAGCTGCTTCTCGGCGCCCTGCGGGTAGCGGCACTCCAGCGGAGCCAGCTCGATGACCGGGTCACCTGCAATCAGCTTCTCAATGCCCGCAAAGGTATCCTGCTTGTTGAGCTCGATACCGATGTAAGCTTTCTTGACGCCCATAATCTTTACCAGATAACGAACGCCTTCTACAATCTCCTCCGGACGCTCCAGCAGGAGACGATGGTCGGATGTGATGTACGGCTCACACTCCGCACCGTTGATCAGGATGGTATCGCACTTGCCAATACCGGACTTGATCTTTACGTGTGTCGGGAAGGTTGCGCCGCCGTGGCCAACAATACCTGCGTCCCAGATTGCCTGGATGCGCTCGTCGTTGGACATTGCCTCAAAATCCTTCGGCTTGACAGACTCGTCCAGTCTGTCCTCATGGTCATTCTCGATCACAATCGACAGTACCTTCGAGCCATTCTGATGCAGCATCGGGACAACGTCTACGACCTTGCCGGAAACCGATGCGTGAACCGGAGCGCTGACGAAACCGCCTGCTTCTGCGATCATCTGACCCATGTTTACGATGTCACCCTTCTTCACCAGCGGCTTTGCCGGTGCGCCAATGTGCATCGAAACCGGAAGAATGACCTTGTCAGGTGCCTTCAGGACTTCGATCGGCTTTTTGTTTGTTGCGGCCTTAAATCCCGGATCATTTTTTGTGCCAGGATGGATACCGCCACGAAACGTGTACGCCATTATGGATTCACCTCTCTGTTCATTTTGTGCGGCTTCCATCAGCCGCACGGCAGACAAATACTTGTACTGCGGAACAGCCGTCCCCCCGCAAAATCAGGCACGGCCATCTCGCGTGTTTCGGAATCGTCAGGCAGTTTTCGGCGTTCGCCCATGAAAAATCCACACCTGCACATCCGGCTGGTTCCCCGCAGAATATACAAGCCTTCTGCTGAAACAGCCGTGCTGGCAGATGCCGACAAACACGCTGCGTTGCTCCTGCGGCTGCGCCGCCGATTCCGCTGTGCCCGTTTTTGTTCGAGCACAATTGTATACTTTAGATTATACCGTCATTCCCGCCAGAAACGCAAGGAATTTTGCAAAAAAAATAACACAAATCAACAAGTTTTTTTGCCCCATTCTCGTTAGCATGCGCTCACTTTGTGTTTTTTTCGATTTTTTCGTGAATTTTCGTCTTAGCGTGCATCGTTTCCTGCATTTTCAGCCATACTACCTCCGCCATCCGAGAAGTAAATTGTTTCAAATTAGACGCCCGCAACAACAAATGCACAAATTTCGTCCAACTTTCTAAGTTCGCTCGTGCAGACTTTGGTTTTTTCGCACAATTCCGTCATTTTTCCGAAAAAATGCAGGAGCTGATGCCAGCTCCTGCGAGATCGTGGTTTTTTTATCAGTCTCGGCGGAAATACGCCGCATCCAGCGCGGATGACAGTTCAATGTCCGCTTCGTTGGCGCTGCTCCGCCGATATGCGCCGCAGCTCTCCAGCATCGCCGGATCGCTCTGCCGCAGCGGAATGCGCAGCCGCGCATGTGTTCCCGTCTGCTCCATCTGCACATAGACCAGTATTCCTCCGTGCATCATCGCAATGCGGCGCACATACGGAATGCCAAGTCCCCAGCCGCCCGGCAGGGCATCCGCCTGTTCCCATGTGCTGTTTATGCGCTGCATCACGGCATCCGGAATGCCGGCGCCGTCATCGTCTACGCGAAACGTCACACTGTTTTCCGCTATTTCGACTGACACCGTCACGTGCACCTGTTCGCCGCCGTGCCGCAGGCTGTTGGACACAAGCGACAGAATGGCAGCACACAGCAGGTGCGTATCCGCCTGCATCTTCTCATCACCCTGCGGCGCAATCACCCGAATTTCCGCATGCCGTTTCAGCTGCTTGCGCAGTTCCTTCATAAAAGAAGAAACGCTGCGCTCTTTCCACTGCATGCCTTCCGGCGCGCCGACGAGCAATTCCAAATGGCCGATACTGCGCAGCATGCGATATGCCTCCCGCCGAATTTCCGCCGCAATATCCGGCTGCTCCAGCCTTTCCAAACGATCCGCCTGAATGAGCAGATTGGCTGCGCGGTCGCGCAAATCCGCCGTCACCAAGGTGACGCCCGCTGTGCTGTGCTGCACTTCTGCAAATACCAGCACCGCCCCGCTTTCCACCGGTATGACGTGCATGTTCCACTGTCTGCCATCGAGCAGCACCAGCTGCTCCTGTTCTGTGTTCTGCGCCATGCACTGCCGAATGAGCTGGCCGGCCTCGTGGGGAAGAAAGCTCTCGACACAGTAGAACGCGCGCTCGGCAAACAGCCTGCCGCCCGCTTTGGTCTGTCCCAGTACCATCAGCGCTTGTGAGACATGCACCGCCGGGCACTGCTCACCGCACAGTCCGCGGCAAACAGCCCGTAAAATCTCCGGCGTCTGCTGCGCGAAAAACACATCGTCTTCCCGATTCGACAACATCCGTTCGTTTCTCGTCTCTTTTTCCATCGCACGCGCTCCTCTCTCTAATTTTCGTCAATATATGACAGTCATTTTTCCTACATTATAGCAGAAATTATACTGTCCTGAACATGAGATATGAAATTATTTTTATTTTTCGCTGCATTTTATACAAATCTGTCATTGCAGAAATGTTTTTTTCCGTGTATAATGAAGTCGTTCCAGTAAAACAGGATTTTATATTCAATAAGGAGGATATTACTACTATGGGTATCAAAGTAGGTATCAACGGCTTTGGCCGTATCGGCCGTATGGTTTTCCGTGCTGGTCTGGACAACGAAAACATCGAGTTCCTGGGCATCAACGACCCGGGCATGACTCCGGATTACATGGCTTACATGCTGCGTTACGACACCATGCATGGTCAGTACACCGGTGACATCTCCTACACCGACAACTCCATCATTGTAAACGGCAAGGAGATCAAAGTATTCGCTGAGTTCAAGCCGGAGCAGATTCCGTGGGGCGAGATTGGCGTAGAGTACGTTGTTGAGTCCACTGGTTTCTTCCTGACTCAGGAAGCTGCTAAGGGCCACATCGAGGCTGGCGCTAAGAAGGTTATCATGTCCGCTCCGTCCAAGGATTCCACTCCGATGTTCGTATACGGCGTAAACCAGAACGTTTACACCAAGGACATGCAGTTCGTTTCCAACGCTTCCTGCACCACCAACTGCCTGGCTCCGATCGCTAAGGTTCTGGACGAAGCATTCGGCATCAAGGAAGGCCTGATGACCACCGTTCATTCCACCACCGGCACCCAGAAGACTGTTGACGGCCCGTCCAAGAAGGACTGGCGCGGCGGCCGTGCTGCTTCCGGCAACATCATCCCGTCTTCCACCGGCGCTGCAAAGGCTGTAGGCAAGGTTTACCCGAAGCTGAACGGCAAGCTGACCGGTATCTCCATGCGTGTTCCGACCCTGGACGTATCTGTTGTTGACCTGACCGCTAACCTGGTTAAGCCGGCTTCCAAGGAAGACATCTGCGCTGCTATGAAGAAGGCTTCCGAGACCCCGATCGAAGAGGGCGGCCTGAAGGGCGTTCTGGGCTACACCGAGGATGCAGTTGTATCTTCTGACTTCCTGGGCGATGCTCGCACCTCCATCTTTGATGCTACCGCTGGCGTTTACCTGACCGACAACTTCGTAAAGGTAATTTCCTGGTACGACAACGAGTGGGGCTACTCCAACAAGCTGCTGATGCTGCTGCAGCACATGGCTAAGGTTGACGCTGAGTAATCCTTCCTTACTGAAAATTTTTATCAGGCTTTCTCTCCGGAGAAAGCCTGATTTTTTTCTACCCTCAGCATTCCCTCTGCCTGTATTTTGTATGCCGTTTCCGTTGCGTTTCACACGGCACCATGTTACAATATACAAAATACTGCGGGCGTTTCCGCCCGAACACAGAGGGGTTTTATTATGAAAAAGAGACTGACCGCCGGTTTGCTGGCTGTATGCCTGCTGACCGGTCTGACCGGCTGCAGCAGCGACCAATTGACAGAACAGGTTACTGACAAGCTGCTTTCTTCCGACGATGGCATCGCCTTCGCTGTAGATAAGCCGGTCAAAGACGATTCCATGACGCTGACCGTTCGCTCGATCACGCTGTCTGACGCTGTGTATGCACCGCTGACCACGGACAGCGAGGGCGCATACACAGCGTATTACACAGAGGACGGCACGGGAAAAGAGCAGGATGCCGACAAAGATTCTGTGTATTTAGACTGCACCGCGGATATCAAAAACACCGGCGATCAGGCGCTCGATCTGGAGGATGATTTGTTCTTCTACGCCATCACCGGCGGCAAGGTATACGGCGATTACATGGCGTTTACGGAATCCGACGGCGGCGCAAAGCTTGCCGATGCGGATACGCTGGATGTCGGAAAAACCGCCCGCGTCCATTACGCCATCATCCTCCCTGCCGATGTTGACGCAAACGCGCTGGACGTTGCTTTTATGCTCCCGTCCGCGGAAACCGTTTACCGCGTTGCATTTCCGAAGCTCGCCGTCACAGACCGCTCCCTGCCGGTCGGCGGTGCTGTAAAAACCAACAGCGGCGCCATGATGACCATCGAATCCGCCAAGCTCGTCTCCTCCATCGATCCGGTCACCAGTGCAGGCGGTGACACGTCGGTTCAGCTCATAGAGGGCGGAAACATGGTGGACGTCGTGCTGACCATCCAAAACAACAGCGATACGGATTTACCGCTCGGCACATTGTTCAGCGGGCGCATGACGATGGATTCCATCAGTCGTTTGGGCACACCGCTGCTGGAAGCGGATATGGATCTTCAGTACACCGGTTCCATTCCTGCCGGAACCAGTGCAACCGCACATCTGGTATTTGACGCGGACGGCATGTCCCGTGATTTACAGGCGACCGATTCGTATTACTTATATGCGGACGGCGTATATTATCCCATTGTCATTGAGCAATAAGGCAACAAAAGAGCCGAAAGTCATCGACTTTCGGCTCTTTCTTTATTTTCTGTTACAGTCCCATGGATTTTTTGAGTGCTTCCAGCTCGGCATCCACCGCCGTATTCGATGCGCCCTTGCTGTACTTTTCTTCCAGCGCCTTGGCCTCATCGACCGGTTCCGTGTTCAGCGCTGCCATCGCATTGGCTTCATCAAGCATTCGGTTCGCCTTGTCCTCCATGCGGTCAAACGCGCCCATCGCGCCGTGTGCCTTATCAGCATTGGACGTGATTTTATTCATGCGCTCCTGCGTCTTGGCCACGGAAACCGTTGCTTTGATGGTTGCGCGGCGCGCTTTCAGCGCTTCAATGTCACTCACGAGCTTGTCGTGCATCTGGCGCATCTTGACGGCATTTTCATGTGCCGCCGTGTATGCCGTCACCAGACCGGCACCCGCACTCTCCAGCTGCTGTTTCTTTGCCAAAAAGACCTTTGCATCGCCTTCGTTGCCCGTCAGCAGTGCCTGCTTGGCGAGATCTTCATACCGTGCGGCTTCTGCCTGATTTTCTTCCATCAGCCGTCTGGTGCGCGTCTCCTCTGCCATGACACCGGCAGTTTCTTTTTTGACCTCTGCAAGGTTTTCGTTGAGCTCGCGCAGGTACTGGTCGATCATCTTGGACGGATCTTCCATCTTGTCAAGCACAGCATTGACATTTGCCTGTACAATGTCTCCAAATCTCGAAAGAATACCCATAATATCCTCCTTCTCCGTTCGAAAAAGTTATTTTTCGTCCTTTGTCTCGTATTTTTTCGCAAGATTTTCCGCTTCGTCCTCATCGCTGAATTTGTCCAGCGGCGTTTGCAGAATATCTTCCATCTCTTTATCGCGGCGGCGCTTTTCCGCGCGCGCCTTTTCCCGCCAGCGATACAGCAGGAAAACAACCACAACGACAGCCGCTGCAATCACAAAGACGATGATCACAGTCGGCGTCTGCGATTTGGTCACGGTCATAATGCGTTCGCCGGTCTTTTGGAATGCGGTCGAGAAAAACTCCTCGTCCTCCATGTCGCTGCTGTAATAGCGATCCAGATAATCCGCCAGCACGCTGACCGCTTCGCTGTCCATAATCGTCTTTGCCTGCGAGCCGACGGCATAGCCGCAGTTGTAGCTGCCGCTGCCTGTATCACAGAACACCAACAGAAAATGTCCTTCGTCTGTAAACAGCTTATCATATTCCTGCTCGGCAAATTGCTGCAGTTCGGTCGTGCTCGGTGTGGTGCTGCCGTTGAAGTCTTTGAGAATGTACAGATACGGCTGCACGCCTGTGCGCTTGTAAAAATCCTTCATGCCGCTGGTCAGCTCATTTTTGTTGCTAATCCAGCCCGCTTCATCGGTATAATACGCAGTTTCTGTGACAGCGCTGGCTGGCAGTGCTTCGCGCTGCACCGTCGATTTGGTCACGGAATCCGACGAGCCGCCCAGCGCGGCGGAAAAAATACCCAGCGCAAAAACCAAAAGAATCACAATCAGGCAGCCAATGCCGCAGCCGTTGTTATTTTGATTGTTGTTGCTCGGCGGTCGATGTCCGCCTCCCCCGCCGCCTCTGCGGTCGTTGAGCAAGCTGCCGATAACCATGCCTTCCCAAAATCCGCTGCTTCCGTGATGGCTCGGCGGTCCTCCGAATCCACCGCCAAATCCGCCTTGTCCACTGCGCCCGCTGCCTCCGCCGCCGCTGAAACCGCCGCTGCCTCGGCTGCCGCCACTAAAGCCACCGCCGCTGAAGCCGCCTCCGCCGCCTCCTGCACCAGATCTTCCCATTGTCTCTCCTCCTGTCTCTCTTTCGTGTCCGTATGTGTGTAGTTTTATTTAATCATACGCCCAAACAAAAAGCAAGCAACGTACGGAATAGAGATGTAAATGTTTTGTGAAATTATATGAAGAATTCTAAAGATTTCTTGACGAAAATGACACAAAATCATATACTTACAGCATTCAATATCTAGCCAAACAGGAGATATTTCATGAAAAAACGACTGATTGTTCTCGCGGCGAAAGGTATCATCGCTCGCAATTACGACGTATCTTCTGTCAGCGCAGATGGTCACTGGCAGATTGCCAACTATGCCAATGTGACTGACCCGAAGAACACTTGGGACGGCGTCTTATATTATTACGGAGACAGCGCGCCGGACACGGTTACCATTCGTCCGGATACCGAAGAATCGCCATATACGCTTGAAAAAGCGTCTGTAACCGTACCGCTCCGTCTGGCTCAGTTCCTGTCCGGTCAAAAACAGCCCACCGCCATGTATCCGTATCTATCTATGAGCGAACCGCACCCGAATTGCAGCGTTTCTATCTTAGGCGAAAACAATCAGCCGACTGCAACCGTTTCCAGTACATAACCTCGTCTCTCCCCCTGGGAGAGATGTCGCGCAGCGACAGAGAGGGCTGGCTCCCTTGTGAGGGAGCTGGATTGCCGCCTTGCGGCAAGACTGAGGGAGTTTGTCAGATTGGCAGGATACGCATAAGATTTGCCCTGATTCGAATTTGCCAGTTTTTTGCCCTCTCAGTCATTTGCTTTGCAAATGCCAGCTCTCCCAAAGGGAAAGCCGAGAAGCCGGTGCAAGCTGAGAGCCTGACGAATCATGAAAACTCTCAGACAGACTTGCTCGCGTGCTGCTCCTTCCGTCGTGGCTTGCGCCGCGCCGCCTTCCTCAAAGAGGAAGGCGATCAAAAATCCCCCTTCGCGTGAAGGGGGATTATCCTTTGATTTACTTCTTCAGCACTTCCTGAATCGCCTCAACCAGTTCCGGCTTATCGCGCAGACCAATCAGCCGCTTGACTTCCTTGCCTTCCGAATAAATGCTCACAGTCGGAATCGACACAACGCGGTGCAGCAGCGCCAAAGTCGGCTGTTCATCAATGTTGATCTTACCGACACGAATTTTGCCGCAGTACTCCTGTGCCAGTTCTTCGATGGTCGGAGACAGCATCCGGCACGGACCGCACCAATCTGCCCAGTAATCCAGCAAAACCGGCTTGGATGCGTTGACAACTTCTTCTTCGAAGTTTTCCTGTGTAATATGTAATATTGTAGCCATGTTCCTCTTCGTCCTTCCTAAAACGCGCGGCCTGCTTGCAATCTACTGCAAATGCGGTATAATAATAGCACTGCACCTCATGCAGAGGCCGTTTGCATTGGGTATTATATATTACCTATCTATTATACCCCGTTTTTATCAAAAATGGAAAGGTTTTTTGAATTATGACAGATTTTTTCCACCCGCTGATGAGTGAACAAGCACTCAAGCAGTGCAGCTCTCTGGCGCTTGCTCATATGGGCGACAGTGTCTATGAACTCATGACCCGCGGATACCTCATTCACTCCGGTCTTGTCACCAACAAGAATCTGCACCGCAAAACCATTCATCTGGTTTGTGCCGGCGCGCAGGCAGCCGGTGCACAGGCGATTTTGCCGATGCTGACCGAGGACGAACAGACTATCTTCCGTCATGGCCGCAATGCCAAGCCGAAAAGCACGCCGAAATCTTCTTCCGTTGCAGAATATGCCCTTGCAACAGCAGTTGAAGCGCTGTTTGGCTGGCTGTATCTGCAAGGCTCGTATGACCGGCTCAACGAATTATTCACAGTCTTGCTCCCAGCCGCACAGGAATGGGCAGACAACCAGAGACCAACCCGCCGCGGCTGATGCCACAGCGGGTTTTCGTCTGTCTGTGCCGTTAAGAAAACGACGGGTTGTTCTTGTTGCGGCTGTTTTTCTGATTCTTCGCCTGCTGGGTGCTGCTCTGCGGATTCTGGGACTGAGCGGAATTTTTCTGTTTTCCCGAATTGCTGCTGTTGTTATGGCACATTTCTGTGTCACCTCGCTTTCTTTTTCCCTTAGTATGGCCATGGATTGTGAAAATATACAGTTGCCAATTATCTGTTCCAATGTTATAATTAGGTGTTGTACACAACGGAATTTTTAATAAAATCAGCATGATTTTACGATTATATGGAGGTATCATCCAATGTCTGGACATTCGAAATGGAATAATATCGCAAAGCGCAAGGGCGCAAACGATGCAAAGAAAGCAGCAATCTTTACCAAGATTGGCCGTAAGATGGCTGTAGCAATCAAGGAAGGCGGCTCCAACAACCCGGACAACAATGCAAAGCTGCGCGACTGCATCGCAGAAGCAAAGGCAAACAACGTCCCGAACGACAACATCAAGCGCATGCTTGACAAGGGCAACCAGAGCAATGTTTCTTACGAATCCAACACGTACGAGGGCTACGGTCCGTCCGGCATCGCTGTTATCTGCGAGACCCTGACCGACAACCGTAACCGTACCGTTGCTGATGTCCGCCACTACTTCGACAAGTACGGCGCAGGTCTCGGCAATGCCGGCTGTGTATCTTGGCAGTTCGAGCAAAAGGGCGTTCTGATTATCGAGCGCGGCGATCTGGATGAGGACGAAACCATGATGACGGTTCTCGATGCCGGTGCCGATGACTTCCAGGCTGATGAGGACTGCTTCCAGATCTACACTGCTCCGGAAGATTTCTCTGCTGTCCGCGATGCACTGACCGAAGCAGGCTTTGAGTTCGCACAGGCTGAAATCCAGATGGTTCCGCAGAACACCATCACGCTGGAGAGCCAGGAGGATATGGCACAGCTGCGCAAGCTGCTGGACAGCCTCGAGGACAACGACGACGTACAGCACGTATGGCACAACTGGGAGAACGAGGACGACTACGAGGAGTAATCGGCTTTCCCCAAATAACGAACGAAACTCCCCTGAGAGCACGGCTCTCGGGGGAGTTTTTGCGTCTTGCTTACCTGTGCGCACAGACCAAACTCGTCTCTCCCTCTGGGAGAGATGTCGCGCAGCGACAGAGAGGGCTTGTGCCAGCTACAAACTCTCTCAGATTTGCCTGATACGAACTTGTAAGATTCAGCCCTCTCAGTCATTTGCAAGGCAAATGACAGCTCTCCCAGAGGGAGAGCCAAGAAGGCTCCATCTTTGAGGGAGCTAGATTCGCCGCAGGCGAAGACTGAGGGAGCAGCCGATTTTCCCTGACGAATTAGGGTAACCCTGATACAGACTTGTTCACGTGCTGCTCCTTCCGTCACGGCTAACGCCGCGCCACCTTCCTCAAGGAGGAAGACTTTGGGCTTATTTTGAAAAATTTTATGTTGTCTCATTTCACTGGCAAAATAGATACCAATTTATTCAATACGTTCCGTTCATTTTTATCTAGGTGAAGAATTATTGCATCTCGCTCTGACAATCCTAATAAGAAATCAGCCGAAACATCAAAAATACAAATAAAACGAATCAATACAGCACATGATGGGTCATACTTTCCTGTTTCATACGCTGAAATAGCACTAACAGAAACACCAACCTGCTTGGCAAGCTGTTTCTGAGTCAGGTTGTATTTTCTCCGTATATATTTCATCCGCTCTCCAACATTTATCATTCTATCCACCTTCTTTGCCCAAATTATACTCTATACGTCTAATTAAGTCAAATGCGTCGTGGACGAAATACGCCGAATTCGTTCATAATAGTTGATATTCTAGGAATCACGAGGCATACTTATGAACTTCAAGTCCGGTGGAAAAGTAATCCAACAGCTTCGCAAGCAAAAGAATTTGACACAGGAACAACTTGCTGAGCAAGTTGCTCTTTCTTCTAATACCATTTCTCGTATAGAACGCGGGTTGCTCATGCCCTCTGTAGCAACACTCTGTGATTTATGCAATGCATTGGAAACCAGTGCGGACAACATTCTCGCCGCATATATTCATGCAGACAGTGCGATCCGTTGGTCTCCGCTCGCAGAACAATTGCAAGCTCTTTCTCCGAAAAAACAAGAACAGGTAGAACGTATGTTAGCCTGCTTGCTGGAAATCCTCTAACTCTTGCCTTTTCCCCGCAGGATATGCTATACTAAAACAGAACAGAAACCAAAATAGCTCCCTCACTAGGGAGCTATTTTCCAATTTGTTTGTACAAGAGGAGGTATCTTCATGTATCATCAGATTTCACGCCTGCTGCGCGCCGCGTGCGCATACAACGGCGCCGATCCGGCACGCAACCAGCATCTCATCAAGGTACACAACTACGCCCGTATGATCGCAGACGGCGAACACTTGGACGCACACACCCAATTTGTGCTGGAAGCCGCCGCCGTGTTGCATGATATTGGCATTCACGAAGCGGAGCGCATCCATCATTCGTCTGCCGGACAGTATCAGCAGATGGAAGGTCCTGCCGTGACACGAAAAATTCTTGCAGATTTTCCGTTTGAACAAGAGGACATCGACCGCATTTGCTGGCTCATCGCACATCATCACGTGTACAAGCCGATTGACGGCATCGACCATCAGATTTTGCTTGAAGCGGATTTTTTGGTCAACGCGTTTGAAGAACCGTACACAGAGCCGCAAATCCAGCAGTTTTATGAGACTGTCGCCGCGACAAAGACCGGCAAAGAACTGCTGCGCACGCATTATTCCTCCTGACGGAACACGCAAAGCCAAATACACGGCTTGCTTGTATAGGCGGCAATGCGCCGGAAGATACGCCGTATCGCCTGCATGCAGTCTCTGTTTGCTGCCGTCGGCATAGGTCAGTTCCCCGATGCCCTGCAGGACGCATACCCATTCATCCTCGCTTTGGTCATACCAGCCGGATGTCTGTCCGTTGGAAACAATGCGTTCGATGCGTGTTTTTCCCGTCAATAAAATTTCCGTCAGTTCCTGTTCCGGCAACTGTTCCGGTATGTCAAATAAATTCATAGTTTCCTCCAGAAAGGATGTATGTTATGTCTGAAATTCAGAACAATACGTTTACTTGTCCGCAGTGCGGAGAAGATGGCCCGCTCCAGATGTGGACGAGCATCAATGTCGCACACGATCCGGATGCGCGCCGCCGCATTGAAGATTTGTCTGTTTTCGAATGGACTTGCCCAAACTGCAAAAAAACAGCACTGGTACTGCATCCCTGTCTGTACCATGACCCAGCCAATGAATTCATGGTATGGTTCGCACCGGACGGAGAAGTCGCAGAAGATACCCGTGATTTTTCTCAGCTCAATGACTACACCCTGCGCACCACCAGGACTCCGAACGAGTTCCGCGAAAAAATCAATATTCTGGAACGGCATTTGGATGACCGCGCATTGGAGCTGACCAAGCTCATCCTCATCATGCAGCTGTCCCGCGACAATGTGGACGTCGTAGACGTCGTATTCCACAGCATAGACACTTCCGGCCGCTTTGTCTTTGTTCTGGTGCATCCGGACGGCGTCGAGCAGTATCTGCGCCTTCCGCCGGAGACATATCAAAAGTTCGCCAACGATGTGCGCGACTATCTGTATACACCGGCGCGCGGTTTCCAGACCATTGACTTGAATTGGGCAAAGGATTCTCTGGAATTGCTCAAGGATATGCATTGATTGACATTGGCTCTCCCAAAAGGAGAGCCTTTTTTTATGCGCCGCATTTTCAGCCATGTGATAGCATCACTCTTTTGTTAGCGTATCGCACTGCGAGTGTCCTGTCAATAGATTGGCAGCAAAAAAGGCGTCCCGCTCGCGCGAGACGCCTTCTCTGTATCGTGTTATTTAGGCAATTGGGTAATTACTCAGCAACCTTAACCCAAGCACCGCCGTTGCGGCAGGACTCGGTTGCAGCAGCAGCCATCAGTACCGGACGCAGGCCATCGTATGCACCAACTACGGTCGGCTTGTCGTTTACGATGGAGTCGATGAAGTACTTGATCTGCTCGATGAATGCATCGTTGTAACGCTCCAGGAAGAACCACTTCGGCTTCTCGGATACTGCGCCGTCAACGGTGGTGATGGTAGCAGTGGAGTTCAGATCGTTCTGATCTGCTGCCATGCCCTTAGAGCCGAATACTTCTACTCTCTGATCATAGCCGTATACTGCCTGACGGGAGTTGTTGATGGTAGCGATTGCGCCGTTTGCCATCTTCATGGTAACAACTGCGGTATCTACATCCGGAATGCCGGACTCTTCCTGCAGGTTCGGGTTAACCAGGCAGGAACCTACTGCGGAAATCTCTACTGCCTCAGAACCGGACAGGTAACGAACCATGTCGAAGTCATGGATCATCATATCATAGAAGATACCGCCGGATACTGCTACATAAGATGCCGGTGGTGGCTCCGGATCGCGGGAAGTTACGTTGATGTAATGCGGATCGCCAATCTTGCCTTCCTTCACTGCATCAGCAACTGCCTTGTGGTTGTGGTCAAAGCGGCGGTTGAAACCTACCTGGAACTTTACGCCCTTCTCTTCTACCAGTGCCAGCAGCTTCTTGATCTTCTCGATATCATAGTCGATCGGCTTCTCGCAGAATACATTCTTGCCAGCCTTTACTGCTTCCATGGAAACCTCGCAATGGGTATCGGTGGAAGAGCAAACCATAACTACGTCAACGTCCGGATTGTTTACAACGTCCATGTAGTTGGTGGATGCATTGGTGATGCCGCGCTCTGCCAGCCACTCACGTGCGCCGGACTTATCCAGCATCGGATCTGCTGCAGCTACTACCTCAGCGCCGTCGATGTTGTTGAGCAGATTGTTGATGTGCAGCTTACCAATTCTGCCGCAGCCAATTACGCCAAACTTTAAATTTGCCATAAGACATTCTCCTTTTTTATGATAGAAAATAGATGATTGTTCTGTATGTTGAGAGTCGCATCCAGCGGCATAGTTGCCGCCGGATGCTATGGAGAGAGTGCACGAAAAGATCGTGCCGTGTTATCAAAATTATGCGGCAATGCCAATCGGAGAGAAGAAGATATAAATGCCGACAGCAATGGCAATGCCTATGATGCAGACGATGTGACGATACTTCCACGGTGTCAAATCAACGGTACCATCCTCCGGAGCCTTCCACTCTTCCACTGCCTTGAACTTGTTGAGATACATCATGATGAGCAGCTCAATGACGAACATCACAGCAATGGCATACAGATAATGAATCGGCTCACCGCTGGTCGGATAGCACGGCTTGATAATCATAAATGCGCCGTAGCATACCACATGAACAACGGTAATCAGGAACGGGGTGTATTTCGGAACGCGGCGGAAGACAATCGCGCCGAGCACGGTAAACAGAATCGGCATCGAAACGAACTGCGACAGCGAGTTCAGGAAGGTTGTGATGCCGTTTGCGTACATAACGAACGGGGAGATAATAATGGCAATGACACCAGCAATGGTAGCATAAATCTTTGCTACGCGAACATAGAACACATCGGTCTTGCCCGGGCACAGAATCGGACGGAACAAGTCCAGTGTAAACATGGTTGCTGCAGAATTCAGCACGGAGTTAAACGAAGAGAGAATTGCACCGAACAGAACGGCTGCGAAAAAGCCCATGATCGGCTTCGGCACAACAGCGGAAACCAGTGCCGGATACGCAAAGTCAATCGCACTGCTGCCAGCTGCCTGAATTTTATCCTGAATGGACGGCAGGAAGTAGGCAATAACACCCGGCAATACCAGATAGAAGAAACCAAGGGTCTTGAGGAATCCGCAGAAGATCGCACCCTTCTGACCTTCCTTCAGAGACTTTGCAGCCAGGGCGCGCTGAACGAACGACTGGTTGCAGCACCACCAATACAGGTTGTTAAACAGCATACCAGTGAAAATCAGCGGCCACGGCAGAGCCGGTTCTCTGGCATCCCATGCAGCCCATGCATTGAGCTTTGTCGGTTCCGTATGTACCATGTACTGGAAGCCAGCGATAATGCCGCCGCCAGAAGTCTCATGACCCAGCAGAGCCAGACCGAGGAACGGAATCATCAGACCGCCAATAATCAAGCCAATGCCATTGATGGTATCGGATACAGCAACCGCCTTCAGACCACCAAAGATCGCATAGCAGCCACCGATAATACCGATAATAACACACAGAACAGCAACTGCGCTGAATTTGCTCAAATTGAAGATGCCGGAAATATCAAAGATATTTTCAAAAACAACCGCACCGGAATACAGGATAACCGGCAAGTTCAGAATGGAGTACATAATGACAATAACCAGAGAGAACATGGTTCTGGTCTTTCTGCCAAAACGTGCTTCCATCAGCTGCGGCATGGTTGTCGTACCCATTTTCAAATAGGTCGGCAGGAAGAAATATGCCAGTGCAAACAGAGTAAACAGCGAACCAACTTCCCAGCCAATCGGGCTCATATTAGAGCCCCAGCCCTGACCATTGGTGCCAACCAGCTGTTCTGCGGACAGATTCGTCAACAGCAGCGAACCAGCAATGACAATACCCGGCAGACCGCGGCCTGCAAGGAAATAGCCTTCTGCTGTTTCCAGATTGTCTCCCTTGGTTTTCCATGCAGCCACAACGGCAACCAATGCGGTGAAGAACAGGAAGCTAATCGCTATCCAGCCAAATGAACTAAAAAAACTCATATACATCACTCTTTCCCATAAATACGAATTTCCCGTTTTCTCTATTCACGCGTGTCCCTTTCGGTGCTTTTATGATACTACATTCCGTGCTTTTGTTCAATAGAATCAAGCGAGTATCATTTTCTCGTGCAAAATCCCGTAAATTTGCACAAGTTCCCCCGTATTTTCTCGTAATACACGTCAAATCTCCGTGCTTTTGAGTGACATTTTCGTTCTTTCCTCGCTTTTTTCGTGCATTTGCACGAAAAAACGTTTTTGATTCTTTGTATGCAAAAAAGGCGTCCCGCTCGCGCGAGACGCCTTCTCTGTATCGTGTTATTTAGGCAATTGGGTAATTACTCAGCAACCTTAACCCAAGCACCGCCGTTGCGGCAGGACTCGGTTGCAGCAGCAGCCATCAGTACCGGACGCAGGCCATCGTATGCACCAACTACGGTCGGCTTGTCGTTTACGATGGAGTCGATGAAGTACTTGATCTGCTCGATGAATGCATCGTTGTAACGCTCCAGGAAGAACCACTTCGGCTTCTCGGATACTGCGCCGTCAACGGTGGTGATGGTAGCAGTGGAGTTCAGATCGTTCTGATCTGCTGCCATGCCCTTAGAGCCGAATACTTCTACTCTCTGATCATAGCCGTATACTGCCTGACGGGAGTTGTTGATGGTAGCGATTGCGCCGTTTGCCATCTTCATGGTAACAACTGCGGTATCTACATCCGGAATGCCGGACTCTTCCTGCAGGTTCGGGTTAACCAGGCAGGAACCTACTGCGGAAATCTCTACTGCCTCAGAACCGGACAGGTAACGAACCATGTCGAAGTCATGGATCATCATATCATAGAAGATACCGCCGGATACTGCTACATAAGATGCCGGTGGTGGCTCCGGATCGCGGGAAGTTACGTTGATGTAATGCGGATCGCCAATCTTGCCTTCCTTCACTGCATCAGCAACTGCCTTGTGGTTGTGGTCAAAGCGGCGGTTGAAACCTACCTGGAACTTTACGCCCTTCTCTTCTACCAGTGCCAGCAGCTTCTTGATCTTCTCGATATCATAGTCGATCGGCTTCTCGCAGAATACATTCTTGCCAGCCTTTACTGCTTCCATGGAAACCTCGCAATGGGTATCGGTGGAAGAGCAAACCATAACTACGTCAACGTCCGGATTGTTTACAACGTCCATGTAGTTGGTGGATGCATTGGTGATGCCGCGCTCTGCCAGCCACTCACGTGCGCCGGACTTATCCAGCATCGGATCTGCTGCAGCTACTACCTCAGCGCCGTCGATGTTGTTGAGCAGATTGTTGATGTGCAGCTTACCAATTCTGCCGCAGCCAATTACGCCAAACTTTAAATTTGCCATGACCTTTTCTCTCCTTGTCTATACTTGTTAAATCAAGCTAGAAATCTGGATACCCGCGCGTGCAGGTATCCAGTTTTCATCTCATTAAGTGATTATGTTCTTACTTAGCCATCAGGTCGGTGATGTACTCGTAAGCCATCTTTGCGTACTTGAACGGGTTAGCCTTAGCCGGATCCTGCTCAGCCTCAACCATGATCCAACCAGTGTAACCGATCTCGTCCAGCTTTCTCAGAACCGGCTCGAAGTCTACGCAGCCTTCCGGATCGCCCGGAACGGTGAATGCGCCGTTACGAACCGACTTCAGGAAGGACCAGCTCTCCTTGATAGCCTGATCGCGAACTGCCTTACGCATGTTCTTCAGATGTACATGACCGATTCTGTTCGGGAACTCGTTCAGAATTGCCATCGGATCTACTTCAGAGAAGGTCCAGTGACCGGTATCGTAGCACAGCAGCAGGTCGTCGCTGGTGTTGTTCAGCATACGCTCGGTCTCTTCCAGAGTCTGTACGCAGGTACCCATATGATGATGGAAGCAAGCACGGATGCCGTTGCTCTTTGCGTACTCAGCCAGCTTGTTCAGGCCGTCGCACATCTGAGCGAACTCAGCGTCGGTGAAGCGAGCCTTGTTGTCAAAGATGGACAGATCCTGATTGCCCTGAATAGAATAGGACTGCTCAGAAATGTTGATAGCAGTTGCGCCTGCGTAGCACAGGTACTCGATTTCCTTCTTGAACTCCTCGAAGGTCTCCTCGAACGGCTTGGTGCCGAGGAAAGAAGAGAACCACTTGGATGCAACGGTCATGCCGCGCAGATCCAGAGCTTCCTTCAGCTCCTTTACGTCAGACGGATACTTGTGGCCGATTTCACATCCGGTGAAACCTGCCAGACGCATCTCAGAAATACACTGCTGGAATGTGTTCTCGTCGCCGAGATCCCACATATCATCGTTGGTCCAGCCAATCGGGCAGATACCCAGCTTGATATCCTTGTTTGTGAACATAATCACAACACCTCCATGATTTTATACCTCTGCGGCCGCTTGTTTTCCCGACGAAAACCTCTCCAAATTTCCGTATCACGCGGCGGCAGATAATAGGCTTGTTTCCTACACTCTTTATGATATAGGATACCTGCCTATTTGTCAAATGTTTTGTGCAGTTTGGTTAAATATTTTTTATTTCCTACATCTTCTGATTCATGTTGCACAACAGAACCTTGCGCTTGTCCGACAAACTTCGCGTAAGTTGCTCAAAATTTTGTCTAAATTTTCACACAAAAAGCCGCCCCGGTAAAAACAGGAGCGGCTCGGTATGCACAAATTTCATTTGCATCTTGCACGGTTCCACGCATAGCAGCCAATACCTATCCCGACAGCTCCCAGGATTATCCAGATAACTGTATGAGCCGAGTCGCTTTCACCACCGGTGCCAATACGTTCATCCGTTTCATCTATTGCATACTCACTCATCCTGTCCGCCATTTCTTCCATTGTATAGATCTGCCCCGATTTCAACGGTCGTTCAACCGTCCGCGCTTTTTTAGATCTTTGTACGCCAGTCAGTCGCGGTTCTTCCAGCACAACAATCTGTATGTTGTGATTGATTGTTTCAACAACAGCAACTGCCGAACGCAGCTTGGGCGAACCTCCCATAATAAGGGCTTGATTGATCTTCTCTTTTCCAACCGCATCTGCGATTTGCTGCTCTATCCGTTCTGCTGTCTTGTCCTCATCCAATTGTTCCGTCACAACCGGAATCCATTTGCCTGTTTCTTCCCGAATCTGTTCTTTCTGTTCCTCTGTCAGTACTGCCAGCACGGATTCATCCTCCGTGAGCGGCATTCCCTGTGAAATCGTAACGTGAAAATATGCATTTTTTGCCTGTACCGGAAGCACCCAGACATAATATTCCATGTGTTGTTTGATTTCATCGTATGTCATTTGTTGTTCTTTATAAGAACTATAAACATCCGATTCATCCGCGTAGACTTTATATGCCCGGCTCCAGTCAATGTCTGCCGCCGTCACATCTGCGCACATCCCGCTCATCGCATCCAAAACACGATTTGTGAGCGTGGATACTTCCGCATAATCCGCAGAATCCGGCGTGAGCTGTTCCACATATTCCGACGCTGCAAACGCCGTACTGCCCAGAGCAAATGTTCCCAGCAAAACCAAAAGAAGGATTCCATATACTCTCTTCATCGCTCTCCTCCTTGTGAAATTATGTTGGTAAAAAAAGCCGCCCCTGCACAAGACAGGGACGGCTCGGTATGCATAACGAAATTTACTTTCTTGCAATTACCTTCTTGACGTTGGCAATGATCTCCTCTGCGGTCAGCTTGTAAGCTTCCTGCAGGAAAGACTGAGCGCCAACCTGACCAAACTGGTCATGTACGCCAACCATCTCAACCGGAGTCGGGCACTTAGCAGACAGTACGCGAGCAACAGCAGAGCCCAGACCGCAAGTGCAGTTGTGGTTCTCAGCAGTTACGATAGCGCCGGTCTCCTTAGCAGACTTCACGATCAGATCCTCGTCGATCGGCTTCCAGGTGAACATGTCGATAACACGAACCTTGATGCCTTCAGCTTCCAGAGCCTCGTAAGCCTTCAGAGCTTCGTCAACCATGATGCCGGAAGCGATAACGGTAGCTACGTCGTCAGCGGACTCCTTCAGAGTAACACCCTTGCCGATTTCGAAGTCGGAATCGTCGCCGTATACCTTGATAACGCCCTTACGGATCATACGCATGTAAGACAGTCTGCCTTCAACAGCGGTCAGCTTCTTGGTGATCTTGTTGACCATGGTGAAGTCGGTCGGATCGATAACGATGGAATCCGGCACGGACAGATACAGTGCGCAGTCCTCGAACGGCATATGGGTACCACCGTTGTATGCAGCGCATACGCCAGGGTCAGAACCCAGAACCTTTACGCCCAGCTTTGCATATGCTGCAGACATGAATGCCTGGTCAAATGCACGGCGGGAGGAGAAGCAGCCGAAAGAATGCATCCAAACCTTCTTGCCGGTAGCAGTCAGACCTGCAGCAACGCCCATAGCGTTTGCCTCAGCGATACCAGCGTTGATGGTCTGGTTCGGGAATTCCTTAGCCAGCTTTGCGGTGTTAATGCAGTTGTACAGGTCACAGTCAACGTGCATAACGGTCGGATCAGCCGCCATCAGCTCCTCCATTGCGGTAACGTAACCGTCACGGCAATTGCGGGAGTCCTTCTCATGCTTTCCAATTAAAGTAAAACTCATTTTCGCCTGTCCTCCTTACTTTGCAGCCTTAACAGCAGCAAGCTCTGCTTCTGCTGCAGCGATTGCTTCTTCCCACTGCTCCGGAGTCGGCTGAGAGCTGTGCGCACCGGTAGACTCAGCAAAGGTTGCGCCCTTGCCCTTGATGGTGTTCAGAATGATTGCGGTCGGCTGTCCCTTGGTAGCGTAAGCTTCCTGAACAGCGTCATAGATCTGCTCTACGTCGTTGCCGTCCTCTACTTCGATTGCGTTCCAACCGAATGCATCGAACTTTGCTCTCAGGCCCTTGCCGTGAGACATGATGTCGTCAACAGCACCGTCGAGCTGACGCTTGTTGCTGTCTACAAAGCAAACGAGGTTGTCGAGCTTGTAGTGAGCTGCGAACTGAGCAGCCTCCCAAACCTGACCTTCATCGCACTCGCCGTCGCCAACGAATACGAATACGTGGTTGTCACGGCCGTCCAGCTTGTTGCCCAGAGCAGCGCCGGTAGCGGTGGACATACCCTGACCCAGAGAACCAGTCGTCAGATCAACGCCCGGAGTCTTGGTGCGGTCGGTATGAGACGGGAAGTTGGTACCCGGCTTGTTCAGGGTACGGGTCTCTTCCAGCGGATAGAAGCCCTTCAGTCCCAGTGTTGCATATGCACACGGGCCTGCATGTCCCTTGGACAGAACACACCAGTCACGATCTTCCCAACGCGGGTTCTTCGGGTCAATCTTCATGATATCGCCATAGAGGACTGCCATTGCGTCTGCGATAGACATCGAGCCGCCTACATGTCCAAAGCCAAGCGAACCGATGGTCTTCAGGGTCTCAACTCGAATTTCGGCTGCGAATTCACGGAGAGCCTGCATCTTTTCTGCTTTCTGCATTGAATACACCTACCTATTCCTTAATCAAAGAATTGTCAGCACGGCTCGGGAAAACCCTTTCTCCCCGATACCATACCATACTTTCTTAGATTTTATCATCTCTGTAAACGAATTGCAATGCTCGCCCGCCGATTTTTAGAGAAATTTTCCCTGAGAGCAAAAATTTTGTATTTGCGCGCCGGCATGCTCCGCCGGTGTTCGTGCACCACACACAAAAAAACTGCTCAAGATTTTCTATATTTTCGGTTGGATTTTGTTCACCTTTCTGTTATAATGATTTCATAATGGTTTTGTGTTAGTTACTTGTTTGTTCCAAGAAAGCGGGATTTCCCTATGAAAATCAGCAGACTCAATGCAATCGAAGAATATGTACTATCCAAAAAGACAGTCTCCATTGATGAGCTTTGCGAAGTGTTCAGCGTATCCAAAAACACCATTCGGCGCGATCTGAATGAGCTGGAAGCGCGCGGCCACATCGCCAAGGTATACGGCGGCGTCACGGCGGTTACGCCGGAGGATGTCATGCCGCTTCCGGTTCGCTCCGGACTCAATCCGGCTGCCAAAGATCTCATCGGCAAACTGGCAGCGCGCGAGCTGAGCGATGGTGATACCATCTTTATTGACTCGGGTTCCACCGCAGTCAACGTGCTGCGTCATCTGCCGCCGCGCATCAAACTGACCGTTGTCACGCACTCGCTTCCGGCCATGGTCGAAGCGGCAAAATACGACGGCATCAATCTCATTTCCCTCGGCGGCGCATTCAATCCGGCAACCAGCTCGTTTGTCGGTATTTTTGCGCAGCAGGCTTTGTCTGATCTGCGCATCACCAAGGCTTTTCTGTGTGCCACAGGCGTGACCGTCGAATCCGGCATGAGCAACACGACATTTCTCGAAGCAGAAATCAAGCGCGGTGTTGTTTCGCACGCGTCCAGTGTCATTCTCGTGGCAGATGACTCCAAGCTCGGCCACGATGCAACCGTGACCTTTTGCCGCCTGCAGGACATTTCCACCTTTGTCACCGACCAGAAGCCGGCGCCGAAGTTTGTGGAATTTTGCCGCGCACACAACATTCGCCTCGTTTGGGAATAACGGTACATATCTTTGCGAAAAAGCAGCATGTGCAAACGCATGCTGCTTTTTCGTCGTTTTGTCTGTTATTCACAATTTGTTTTCACAAATCTTACATATATTTAGGCGTAAAAACCAATTTTCTGTGGTATACTGTTATAAATACTAAAAAACAAGATTGCAGAAAAGGAGGCATCGCCATGAAAAAATATCCCTATATGATTTGTTCCGCAGCAGTTCTCTGCGCGCTCATGCTCGCAGGATGCGGCAGCAGTCACGAGAAAGAGCTGGAACAGCAAGTCGCTCAGCTCCAAAAGCAGGTACAGGACTTGCAGACCGATGCCGCAGACAATCCCGAAAGCACGGGTTCCGGCGAATCCGCACCGGCTTCCGCACAGGAAGAATCTACTGACACGCTGGATGCACTGACCGAGAAGGTACAGAAAGCGGTGCAAAATGCAGATGCCGCAACCGCTTCCGGCTCTTTGAATGAGCGAATTTCCGTCTTCTTTGAGCACAAAACCGCTTTAGACGCGCTGGATCGCGAATTAGATGCCTTGGAGGATGATTTTGAGGCGCAGTACCGTTCCGGTTCTCTGCGCTATGAGGACTTCCGCACACGCGACCGTAAAATCGAGGATCTGGAGGAAAGTCTGGATGACGCGGAAGATCGTTTGGAAAATCGCTTTGCGTTAGATGATTGAGCAAAACAATACCCCCTGTGTAGGTTCCGAACAGGTTTTGCAGCCTGTTCCGGTTCCCACACAGGGGGGCTTTTTGTCTATGCGCCGTTTTTTACGATTTTTTTCGGTCTTTTTTCCGCTGGTCGTCCAAATATTCTCGTCCCCAGACGCACATCGCATCAAGAATCGGCAAAACCGTCTGACCAAAATCCGTCAGTTCATACTCCACCTTCGGCGGCACCACCGGATATACATGCCGCTCCACCAGACCGTCTTTTTCCAGTTCACGAAGCTGCTGTGTCAGCATCTTCGGCGTTACCTTCGGCATCAGCCTTTGCAAACTGCCGAACCGCAAAGCGCCGTCTGTCAGATGATCCAGAATCAGTGCTTTCCATTTTCCCCCAATCAATCCCAACGTTGCCTCAATCGGACAATCATAGGGAATCTCTCTTGTGTCTCGCTTCATCAGGATTCCTCCTTCCGCCTCGACCGCCCTCTTTTCCGTTTTCTATCGTCACCAAAACCATAGTCACTTACCAAAAAGTGCAGTCTTGTTTCTCTCGCACCAATCTGGTACTATAATAACAATAGTAGCTTTCCCAAACATATTATTGAAACCATTTGCCAGTACCCCCATTATAACACCCGTCCGGTGCTTTCACAAGTTTTACCCACCGTTTCGCCTGAAATTTTCGTGTTCTTTTCCGGCGGAGATGTACACGCATTGACAGCACTCGGTATTATCCGACAGGTTGACAACAGAACGCTATCACAGCTCACTTGTAACCGTCACGCTGTACAAAATTCTGTCTGCTTTTATCCGGCGAATTCTTGAAAAAGAACACACACCATGCTATAATTAAACCATAAATTATGCAAAAGGGATTTGTACGCCTTTTTGCAGCATTGTATTCAAATGTTCTGTCCGAATCTGTCGGGCATAGAGAAAGGTGTGTTTTACAATGTACATGGATAAGGAAGTCAAGCGCGGCTATAACGAGTACCTGCGCCTTGATGAAGGAGAAGGCAAGGACGGCATGATGGATGTCGCTCTGCTGGTTATGGAAGCTGGAGATACCTATACCATCGAAGAAGCAGACAAGGAAGTTGCCTGCCTGCTGTTTGACGGCGACGTCAACATGAGCTGGGACGACCAGAGCGTAGACATGGTTCGCCCGAATCCGTTCGATTACAACCCGTGGTGCCTGCTGGTTCACAAGCAGACCAAGATTGTCATCACCGCAAAGGGTCCGTCTAACATTTACGTGCAGAAGACCCTGAACGACAAGACCGAGCCGGAGTTCCCGAACAAGCTGTTCCGTCCGGAAGATACCGATACTTGGGCACGCGGCACTGGCGGCGTTCTGCAGAACTGCATCAAGCGCGATGTTCGTACCTGCTTCGACCTCGACATTGCTCCGTATTCCAACATGGTACTGGGCGAAGTTATCAACCTGCCGGGCAAGTGGTCCTCTTACCCGCCGCATCATCATCCGCAGCCGGAAGTTTACTTCTACCGCTTTGACAAGCCGCAGGGCTTCGGCGCAGGTTGGGGCAACGGCGAGCTGTACGAGACCCATCACAACGGCATGTCTCTGATTACCAGCAAGATGCATTCTCAGGTAACCGCTCCGGGTTACGCATGCTGCTATGCATGGGGCATCCGCCATCTGCCGGGCGATCCGTGGGACAAGACCCGTGTTGACGACGTTGAGCACGAATGGCTGGTACGCGACGACGCAGATGACCACATCTGGAAGTGCTCTACCGGTTACTAATCCCCATTTTACCCCCTTACCCCCGCTTATTTGAAAGAAAATAAGATAGATTTAAACAATGTGAGAATTGTGTAACAATTACATGAGGAGGAAATATTCCAATGAGACACATGGAAACTGTCCGTCTGACTACTAGCCAGGCGTGCATCCGCTTCCTGGAGAACCAGTATGTCAGCTACATCGACATGGACGGCAAGGAAGTAGAACAGAAGTTTATTCGCGGTATCTTCATGATCCCGGGCCACGGCAACTGCGTTGGCTACTGCAACGGTATCGAGCAGGAAATCAAGGACATGGAAGTATATCAGGGCAAGAACGAGCAGGGCATGGCTCTGGCAGCTGTTGCATTCTCTCGTCAGCTGCGCCGCAAGCAGGCATTTGTCTGCACTTCTTCTGTAGGTCCTGGCGCCTGCAACATGATCACCGCTGCTGCTACCGCAACTGCTAACAACATTCCGGTACTGCTGATGCCGGGCGACGTTTACGCTTCCCGTCAGCCGGACCCGGTACTGCAGCAGATGGAGCAGCCGCAGAACCTGACCATTTCCGCACACGACTCTTTCCAGGCTGTTGTTAAGTACTGGGGCCGTGTAAACCGTCCGGAGCAGATCATGACCGATATGCTGTCCGCATTCCGTGTAATGACCGATCCGGGCAACTGCGGCGCCGTCGCTGTATCCATCCCGCAGGATGTACAGGGCGAAGCTTATGATTATCCGGTCGACTTCTTCAAGAAGCGCGTTTGGACCATCGAGCGCCGTCCGGCTACCAAGAAGGCAGCTAAGAAGGCAGCTGAGATCATCAAGTCCGCAAAGAAGCCGCTGCTGATCTGCGGCGGCGGCGTTCGCTACGCTGAGGCTCACAAGGTATTCCGTGCATTCGCTGAAAAGTTCGGTATTGCTTTCGGCGAAACCCAGGCAGGTAAGTCCGCAATCGAGTGGACCCATCCGCTGTCTCTGGGCGGTCTGGGCATCACCGGTACCGAGTGCGCAAATGCTTTCGCACATGACTGTGACGTAGTTATCGGCGTTGGTACCCGTTACACCGACTTTACCACTGCTTCCAAGTGGCTGTACGACACTTCCGCTAAGTTCGTTAACATCAACCCGTCTGAGTTCCAGTGCCTGAAGATGGACGCTTATCCGGTTGTTGCTGACGCAAACGAGGCTCTGACCGCAATCAGCGCTGAGATCGACGCTCTGGGCGGCTACCACACCTCCGACGAGTACGCTGCAGAAGTGAAGAGACTGCAGGATGCTTGGTGGGCTGACGTAGATCGCATGGATCACACCGAGTACGTTGACGCTGAGTCCTACGTTCCGGAAATCCAGGACGCAAACCGTCGCGCTGTTGAGCATTACATCGAGTCCATCGGCTCCAAGCTGACACAGACCGCTGCTCTGGGTTACATCAACACCCATATCGCTCCGGATTCCATCTGTGTTGGTGCAGCTGGTTCCCTGCCGGGCGACCTGCAGGCACTGTGGAGAGCTCCGGTTCCGAACACCTACCACTGCGAGTACGGTTACTCCTGCATGGGTTACGAAGTTGCAGGCGCTTACGGCTGCAAGATCGCTTGCCCGGATCAGGAAGTATACGCAATGTGCGGCGACGGTTCCTTCGATATGCTGCACTCCGAGCTGATTGCTTCTATCCAGTACGGTTACAAGATCAACGTTTGCCTGTTTGATAACGCTGCTTACGGCTGCATCAACAACCTGCAGGTTGGCCAGGGCAACAAGTCCCGTACCACCGAGAAGAACATGCACATCCCGGGCACTCCGTACGATGGCTGCGATCTCGGTCCGGCAATGAACATCGACTACGCTGCTGTTGCTGCTGCATACGGCTGCAAGACCTACACCGTAAAGACCATGGAAGAGCTGGCTGCTGCACTGGAAGACTCCAAGAAGCAGACTGTTTCTACCCTGATCGACATGAAGGTTCTGCCGAAGTCCATGTCCAAGGAATGGGAAGCTTGGTGGCGTGTAGGCGTTGCTTCTGTTTCCGAGAAGCCGGAAGTACAGGAAGCTTACAAGAAGCTGCAGGATCATCTGTACGAAGCTCGTCATTACTAATTCCCTGCGCATACTGCACACAGAATTTTCTGACTGTTTACAAGAGTCTGCCCTTCGGGGCGGGCTCTTGTTTTTTTGTGCCTTTGCAATTGACTTCCCCTGTATCGGTGTTTATACTAAACATGATAGTCTGGATAATAGGGAATAGGAGCAAGAGATATGGATCGGACATTTTCAAGAGATGATACCAAATTGATGAAAGGCGCTGCAATCGTTTTGATGCTGATGCATCATCTGTGGGGCTTTCCCGGACGCATTGCAGGCGGTGAGCTGTGGCATGTGCTGAGCATCTGCGGCGAAAGCTCTCTCACCTACTTCGGTTCTTTTGGAAAAATATGCGTTTCCTTTTTCTTTTTTCTCGGCGGCTACGGCGTATATCTCAGCACTCATTCCAAGCGATATGATTTAATCGCCAAGCTCAAGGGGCTGTATCTTTCATATTGGAAGGTCTTTGTGATTTTTATTCCCCTTGCGTTTTTCTTCTGTGCGCATCAGCCGACGTACTGCGAGGAGGCGGAAATCTGCACACGATACGCCGAATTTTCCAGACAGGAATGCTTTAACAATTTTATCGGTTTTTCAACTTCCTACAACAGTGAGTGGTGGTTTTTGAACCGTTATATCTGTGCGTTGATTTTGTATCCGGTCATTGACCGCATTGTCCGTCGGCATTCTACGCTGTTCAACATCTGGGCGGTTATCATTGTCACCATTCTCATCACCAATGTGTTCCCCGCCATCGGCGAGTTGGAGGTTCTCGGCACACTCAACGACAACTATCTGTATCATGCCTTTTTCCTGCTGTCCGCACCGTATACCGCTTGTTTTTGGATGGGCGCCGTCTTTGCAAAAGGAAATCTGTTGATACAATTGCAGGACGCTTTGCGCCGAAACAATCTGCTCCATCCGGTTCTTGATGTTTTTTTCATCGGCGTCATCATTCAGCTGCGCTCTCGTCTGACCGAACAGACGCCGGATATGATTTATGTGCCGTTTCTCATTCTATTCTTTTTGGATTTGCTGCGCTATATGCGGCCGCTTCGCTGGCTGCTCCTGCGCATCGGCAAGGAAAGCACCAGCATGTGGCTCATTCATCCGTTTTTTTGCTACTACTTCTATCCCGTTGTAAAAATAGTCGTTGCGCCGCGCTGGGGCATTTTGTGTCTGCTTGTTTTACTTGCGCTGTCCTATATCGCCGCGCGGCTCGTCCGGCTGTTCTGGCAGGGCATCGGCAGCATGATGCAGCGCATACAGAAGACATTTCTTAAACTTTCTTAATCTTTGAAAAAACCTCTTTTCTCTCCTCCTTTTTTATACTATACTGTATGATGATGTGTATATATTTTTATGGACAAACGAAAAAGAGGCGTAAAAAATGACAAAATGGAAGAAACGATTGATTCTCTCCGGCATTGCCGCCATGTTATGTGCGGCGATACTGACAGGCTGCGGTACATCCAACAGCCAAAGTTCCGGTAAAGATACGGGCGGCAGCGCGCAGTCCACTTCTGCGGATGCAGGCAGTGCAGAGCAGGCAGCGGAACAACAAAAGAAAGTAGAAGAACAGAAAAAAAAGGAAGAACAGGAGCAAGCCGCCAAAATTCCGAAAGGCGACAAATACATCGCTCTGACCTTTGATGACGGACCGACCGGCAACGAAGGCGGCCGCACGGAGCGGCTGCTCGACGGCTTGAAACAGCGCAATGCGCATGCAACCTTCTTTCTGTGCGGCTACCGCGTCAAGGACTTCAATTCCATGATGAAGCGATACTTAGCCGAAGGCCATGAGGTCGGCAATCACACGATGGATCACCGGCTGGCACATGAGGTTTCCGATGGCGATTACGAGCAGGTTTCTTCCAACAACGACCTGATTCAGTCGTATACCGGTCAAAAACCGACGCTGTTCCGTCCATGCGGCGGCGAGTACAACGACAGCGTGCAGGCGTCCATGAAGCAGCTCGGCATGCCGTTGATTCTGTGGGATGTTGATACCTTGGATTGGAAATACCGCGACGCAGCTTCTGTCAAGCAGCACATTCTGGACGGCGCGCAGGACGGCGCAATCGTTTTGGAGCATGATTTATATGAAACAACCGTAGAAGGCGTTCTCGCCGCGATTGACGAACTGCAGCAGCAGGGCTACGCTTTTGTCACCGTATCGGAACTGGCAAAAATCAAAGGCGTTACACTGGAGCCCGGTCAGGTATATACCGGTTTCACGGATGAGGATTTGGGACTGACCGCAGAGACCGATGCGGCAGCAAACAGCGAAAGCACGGAAAGCACCGACAGCACCGCAAACACCCAAGCATCCGACAGCACATCCAACTAAACAGATAGAAAAAAAGCACTCCACGGAGTGCTTTTTTGATGGAAAAGTTATCTGCCAAGAAAAACAAACGGCAAATGCCCTCTCTGTCGCTGCGCGACATCTCTCCCAAAGGGAGAGATAAGTTTGGACTGCGCGTAAAAGCAAAAAATTTGTTCCCGCTTCTCGGCTCTCCCTTCGGGAGAGCTGGCATTTGCAAGCAAATGACTGAGGGGGCAGCACGCTAACAGGTTCGTATTAGGGCAAATTTGAGAAGCTATGTCAACTGGCAATGCCCTCTCTGTCGCTGCGCGACATCTCTCCCATAGGGAGAGACAAGTTTGGACTGCGCGGAAAAGCTAAAAATTCGCACCGACTTCTCGGCTCTCCCTTCGGGAGCGCTGGCATTTGCAAGCAAATGACTGAGAGGGCAGCACGCTAACAGGTTCGTATTAGGGCAAATTTGAGAAGCTATGTCAGCTGGCAAAAGCCCTCTCTGTCGCTGCGCGACATCTCTCCCAGAGGGAGAGACAAGTTTGGACTGCGCGGAAAAGCAAAAATTCGCTCCGGCTTCTCGGCTCTCCCTTCGGGAGAGCTGGCATTTGCAAGCAAATGACTGAGAGGGCACAAATTACGCTATCCAAACACACGCAAAAAGAGGCTCCTCAAACGAGGAGCCTCTTCGTACTTCCGAGAACGATATTAGCGGATGTAAGCTTCTCTTAGCCGAGTACCAGCGGGGAGAAGATGATGTACATAACAACTACTACCAGAGCACCAGCGGTAGCCCAGATCTTGCCGGTCTTCCACGGAGTCATCTCGATCTGCGGTACGTTCGGCATCTCGAACTCTTCCTTTGCCGGAGCGAACTTTGCAACTGCAAAGTAGATAATGCACTGAACAACGAAGCATACGAATACCCAGTACAGGTAGTGCATCTTGTTAAATACGGTGAAGTAACCGATAGCGTACAGAATGATATGTACCGGAACGCCGATCTTCGGAGCCAGCGGGGATACCTTCTTATTCAGCATACCGAACAGTACTGCGCACAGGATCGGCATGGAGAACAGACCCCAGCACTGGTTGATGAAGTTCATGATACCGGAACCGAAGTACATGATAAACGGGGAAATGATGATGCCCAGAATACCAAATACCAAGCCAAAGATCTGACCAACCTTTACTACCTTCTTTGCATCTGCGTTCTTGCCCCAGATCGGCTTCCAGATATCCAGAGAGAAGATCGTAGAGGAAGAATTCAGTACAGAGTTGAAGGAGGACAGGATTGCGCCGAACATAACGGCTGCGAAGAAGCCCATGAGCGGCTTCGGCATAACGTGCATAACCAGCATCGGATAAGCAGCATCGCCGTCAAACTTTGCACCGGAACCTACAGTCAGAACGCCGCCCTGCATCAGCTGGTAAGCAATGACGCCCGGGATTACAATTACAAATACGTCCAAGCACTTGAAGAAGCCAGCCCAGATAGCACCCTTCTGTGCCTCTGCCAGGTTCTTCGCGCCCAGAGAACGCTGAATGATAGACTGGTTGGTGGACCAGTAGAACATGTTGTTTACAAACATACCGGTGAACAGCAGCGGCCACGGAATGTACGGAGCCATTGCGTTCGGAGCGGACCAAGCATTCATCTTTTCCGGGGTAGCGGTTGCGAAGTGCTTGATACCTTCGAGGAATCCGCCGCCGTCCAGCTGACCCAGAGCGACGAAGCCGAGGATCGGAACCATGAAGCCGCCGATCAGAAGGCCAACGCCGTTGATGGTGTCAGAGTAAGCAACTGCCTTCAGGCCGCCGAATACGGAGTATGCCATACCGATCAGACCGGTAGCAACACATACAATCGCAATTGCAGCGAAGTAGCTTATACCGAAAAGCTCCTGAATGCCGAAGATCTTCTCCAGTGCTACAGAACCAGAGTACAGGATGGTCGGCAGCATGGTAACAACGTAAGCGAACAGGAACATGATAGAGAACATGTTCTTGGTTGCCTCATCGTAACGCATCTTGTAGAACTGCGGAATCGTTGCGATGTTGCCCTTCAGGAATCTCGGCAGCAGAACGAATGCCAGAATAATCAGTGCGAATGCGGAGGTAGCTTCCCAAGCCATGGTTGCCATGGAACCAGAGAAAGCCTGACCGTTTGTGCCGACCAGCTGCTCTGCGGACAGGTTGGTCATCATCAGGGAACCTGCGATAACGATGCCCGGCAAGCTGTGGCCTGCAACGAAGTAGCCTTCCTCAGTATCCAGCTTCTCGTCACGCGTCTTGTACGCGGACAGGATAGCTACGAACACTGTAAAGGCGACAAACTCAATTACAGTTAACATAACTTTTATTCTCCTTTTTCTAAACTCTCTCCACGCCTTTCGTCATGGTGTCCCGGAATCACCCCAAAGGCGCAAAATCAGCTGTTTCTAAAAGAACTCAGCTGTATTTCCATGTATGATTATAGCAGACGTCTTGACCTTTCTCAACCCTGACCGGCAAACTTAGTGTTAAAAATTTCGAAACAATTTTTGGTTGTTTTTTACAAAAACAGCCGGTGGATTTTTTCCATCGACGCCAAAACATTTTCAAAGTTGGCCAGATGTTACCAATCCAAACGTCCGTTTTTCAAGTCCTTGCTCAATTTCTGTAGCGATCTTGCGAAAAAATGCGCTTTCTTTTGAAAAACGCACACGTGTCAAATATTAGACGTGTTCCATGCAAAACCAATATAATTATGCAGTTTACGCTGCATGTTTTGCATAATTATTCTTTATTTTCCATTTATTCACAGAGCAAAAACGGTGTATCAAGGCGAAAGAACTGCTACATTCTCCTGAAAATGCAGCAGTTCTTTCATCATACAACAACAAAAGGGAAATTTTGACTTGCAAGAATACAGGCATATATCGGCTCCTGAATTCCGATGTATTTCTGTCTTAGGTTCTGAACTCCTTCCGCACAGGCCATGTGGTCTATACGTCTTGCGTTACAAAGTATACCATATTCTTTTTCTGTCGGCAAGGGCGTGTATCAATTTTTCACAGACAAAAAAGATCCCCGCGGGCGCATGCCCGCAGGGATACCATATCCGTATAGAGTAGGATAGAACGATGCTTACTTGCCCAGCAGCTCGCGCTCAATGATCTCGCGTGCTTCCGGTGCCTGCTGCTCCATCTTCTCTGGGAAGCCGAAGTAAGATACACAAGCGATGTTGTCGCCGCCAACCTTCGGAGCGTCAGCCTTCAGCTGCTTGTTTGCGAAGTCCATCTCACGCAGGGTCTCGAAGATGCCCGGGAAGTCAACCTCGCCCTCACCCATAGCGGTGTGCTGATGGATGGTAACGTCAGCTCTGCCGCGCTGGTTCAGCCAAGGCGGATTCAGGATGTAACGGCAGTCCTTGGTCTGGTTGTAGGTGTCTGCAAACAGAACGTGGGTCAGCTCGTCGCCAGCGTACTTCAGCATGTGGCGAACGTCGCCCTTGCCCTGATCGTAGAAGAAGCCGTGGGATGCGGAGTAAACGTAGCCCAGGTTCTTGGAACGGAAGGACTTAACGATGTCGCAGGCCTCGTCGTTCAGCTCTACGAAGTCATACGGATGAGACTGGCACTCTACGCGGATGCCCTCACGCTCGATGATCGG
>OHAC01000378.1_pt1 | contig 47083 bp, 39 predicted proteins | sample 1577051 | NCBI WGS metagenome assembly OHAC01 (sample SAMEA3541499, study PRJEB24748) | human gut metagenome | biome: human gut; feature: human-associated habitat; material: faeces | place: China | collected 2012 | reverse complement strand
TGCCATTAATGAAGCCGGCGATCGCCGTACAGATGATCTTTACTTTTGTAAGCAGCTGGAATAACTACTTCACACCGGCATTGATCCTGCACGATGACAAGAAAAAGACACTGCCTATCTTGATCGCGCAGTTACGTGGAGCTGACTGGCTTAAATTCGATATGGGGCAGGTATATGTGATGATCGCATTCTCCATCTTCCCGGTTATTATTGTATATCTGTTTTTATCAAAACATATCGTACAGGGTGTTGCTCTTGGTAGTGTAAAGGGGTAAGTGATAAAAAATAAGACACGAAATAAAAAACAGGATATGAATGATGCAAGAGCCTGCTGACTTAAAAAAAGCCAGCAGGCTTTTTTGTTGCGCTTATCCGTTCAGCAGACAGATCCCCAGATTTAAGTATCCTGCAAAAGTCACCCAAAGCAGATAGGGGATCATCAGATATCCGGCTGGCTTTGAAATCCGGTAAAACAGAATTGCTGTCAATAAGATCAGAAGCCACAGCAGCGCGAGCCAGATAAAAGCAAACAGACATAGCCCAAAATTAAAAAAGAAAATGGACCAGAAAAAGTTAAACACAAGCTGGATGCCGTATACGGTCAGAGCATTACCGGCAGGCTGTTTGGATGTGACCACCAGATAAGATGCGATTCCCATCAGGATATACAGAATTGTCCAGACTACCGGAAACAGAAAACCCGGTGGAGCAAAAGCAGGTTTGTTTAGCATTGCAAAGTTTTCCATGCTGTTTTTGGTAAGAAGAGATGCCAGTGCGCCGACAGCAAGTGGTATGGCAATGCAGGTAACAGGCAAAGCACAGATCATAGAGCCATTTTCGGAAGAATATGTTGCGGCAGCAGAATTTAAAAAGATTCCGATAGATGCACTGAAAAAATTACCGCAGCCGATGCATTTGATCCGTGTGACGCCGGTGAAAGCAGAGATATTAAATTCAGAATTTAAGAAGGATGGGTTTGCGAGCAGACAGAAAATTGTTTAAGAAATGGAAGAAAAAAGATAATTCTAAACAAAATATAAATAATTGGCACACTGGTATGACCAGAATTTATTGACATCACCACTATTAAATGATAGAATTTATCTATAAGTAACAGACGAAACAAAAATGTTACATCAGAAATGGAGATTATCAATGGGAAATGTACGGATTCTGGAAGTAAAACAGAGTATTTTCGAGAGCAATGACAAGCAGGCAGCATTGCTCCGCGAAGAACTGAAAAAAGATGGTGTGTTCTTACTGAACCTTATGTCATCACCTGGATCAGGCAAAACAACGACGTTAACACGCACGATCGAGGCACTGAAAGATGATTTAAAGATCGGTGTCATGGAAGCAGATATTGATTCAGATGTGGATGCAGAGACGATTTTAAAGACCGGAGCAAAAGCGATCCAGCTTCATACAGGCGGCATGTGTCATCTGGATGCAGATATGACGGGACAGGGATTAAAAGGACTTGGGACAGATGATGTGGAACTGGTTATTTTAGAGAATGTCGGCAATCTGGTATGTCCAGCAGAGTTTGACACAGGTGCTGTTAAAAATGCAATGATCTTATCTGTGCCGGAAGGACATGATAAGCCTTTAAAATATCCGCTGATGTTTTCTATCTGCGATGTTGTACTGATCAACAAAATAGATGTGATGCCTTATTTTGATTTTGATCTGGAACAGTGTAAAAAGAATATCTTAATGCGCAATCCGAATGCAAAGATCATCCCGATCTGTGCAAAGACCGGAGAGGGTATTGAAGAATGGGCAGACTGGCTGAAAACAGAAACAGCTGCATGGAAAGAGGAGGAACACGCATGAAAAAGTTTGAGTACACACCACCGGAACAGCCGAGAGAGCTGATCTTAAAATTAGGCCAGAAGATCACTGACCGCATCGGTCATACGGTGACAGCAGAAGATCCGGAATATTATGGTTTAGAGGCACTTGTGACCGATGAGATGGCAGAGGTTGCACTGAAAATGAAAGTGCGTAAGCCGATGACATTAGCGCAGATCGTAAAAGCAACCGGAAAAGAAGAGAAAGCACTCGAAGAATTGCTGCAGGAGATGAGCAATATCGGTCTTTTGGAATATAACTGGGAAAATCCAAAGCATGAGAAACAGTATGTTCTTCCGATGTATGTACCGGGAAGTGCAGAGTTCTTTAATATGAAGTTAGACCAGATCAAAGAGCACCCGGAGGTAGCGTCATTCTTTGAGCGTATGGCATTTTTACCTTTGCAGAAAGTAACACCGATGGTACCGCCAGGAGGCGCAGGAATCGGTATGCATGTTATTCCGGTTGAGAAAGCGATCGAGACAGAGAATGAGTCTGTCAGTGTCGAGCATATTTCCCACTGGCTGGATAAATATGACGGAAAATACGCAGCAGGTCCATGTTCCTGCCGTTATTCACGCGGTGTTTTAGGCGAGGGATGTGCGGATGATCCGGAAGACTGGTGTATCGGTGTCGGCGATATGGCTGATTATCTGGTTGAGACAAATAAGGGACATTATATCACACGTGAAAAGGTAATGGAGATCTTACAGCGTGCAGAGGACAACGGTTTTGTCCATCAGATCACAAATATTGACGGCGAGGACAAGATTTTTGCTATCTGTAACTGTAATGTAAATATCTGTAATGCGCTTCGTACTTCACAGTTATTTAACACGCCGAATATGTCGCGTTCTGCTTATGTGGCAAAGGTTGAGACGAAGGATTGTGTTGCATGTGGACGCTGCGTAGAGTACTGCCCGGCAGGTGCCGTAAAACTTGGTCAGAAGCTTTGTACGAAAGACGGAGCTATCACATATCCGAAACACGAACTGCCGGATAATACCAAATGGGGACCGGAAAAATGGGATATGGATTACCGTGATAATAACCGTATCAACTGCTATGATACCGGAACAGCACCGTGTAAGACTGCCTGCCCGGCACATATCGCAGTACAGGGATATTTAAAAATGGCAGCACAGGGACGTTATACGGATGCGCTTGCTCTGATCAAAAAGGAGAATCCATTTCCGGCAGTCTGCGGCCGTGTCTGCAACCATCGTTGTGAGGATGCATGTACAAGAGGTACCGTAGATCAGGCGGTTGCGATCGATGATGTTAAGAAATTTATCGCAGAACTTGATTTAAAGGCAGAAACGCGTTATATTCCACCAGTCGTACAGCCGTCAAACCGTGGAACTTTCCCACAGAAGATCGCGATCATCGGTGGTGGCCCTGCAGGTTTAAGCTGTGCATTTTATCTGGCTGCCAGAGGTTACAAACCGACTGTATTTGAGAAAAATGAACGTCCGGGTGGAATGCTCGTTTACGGTATTCCTTCCTTCAAATTAGAGAAAAATGTTGTGGATGCTGAGATTGAAGTAATGCGTGAACTTGGCGTAGATATTAAATGCGGCGTGGAAGTTGGAAAAGATATTTCATTAGATGAGCTGCGTGCACAGGGATATCAGGCATTTTATATCGCAATCGGATGTCAGGGAAGCCGTAAAGCAGGTATTCCGGGTGAGGATGCAGACGGTGTGATGAGTGCAGTTGATTTCTTACATATCGTATCCGGTGGAAATGAAGATTACCGTGTGGATGGCAGATCCGTTGTCATCGGTGGCGGTAATGTTGCAATTGACGTGGCACGTACAGCAGCACGCTGTGGTTCAAATGAAGTTTCCATGTTCTGCCTGGAGTCCGAAAAAGAGATGCCGGCATCAAAAGATGAGGTGGCGGAAGTTAAAGAAGAGGGCGCAGCCGTTTATTGTGGCTGGGGTCCGAAAGAAATTTTAACAGAAAATGGCAAAGTACGCGGCATTGTGCTGAAAAAATGTCTTTCTGTTAAAGATGAGACAGGCCGCTTTAACCCTCAGTTTGATGAGAATGATACGATGACTGTGGAATGTGAGCATGTTTACTTAAGTATCGGACAGAGTATCCTCTGGGGTGACCTTTTAGCAGGTTCAAAAGTGGAACTTGGAAGAGGAAACGGAGCTGTGGCAGATCCGCTTACTTATCAGACTGCAGAACCGGATATTTTTGTTGGTGGAGATGTCTATACCGGACCGAGCTTTGCAATCAATGCGATCGCAGCCGGAAAAGAAGGTGCAGAGTCCATTCACCGTTTTGTCCATGAAAATGCGAGCATGACGATCGGAAGAAACCGCCGTCAGTTTATCGAACTGGATAAGGAAAATCTTGCGCTCGAAGGATATGACAATGCAAAGAGACAGCGTCCTGCAATGGATGATAAGATTGATGCACACAGATCCTTCCGTGATGCACATAAGACACTGACCGAGGAGCAGGTGAAGATCGAGACAGCGCGTTGTCTTGGCTGTGGTGCTTCCGTGGTGGATCCGAACAAGTGTATCGGATGCGGTGTCTGCACAACAAAATGTGAGTTTGATGCGATCCATCTGCACCGTGAACTGCCGGAGTGCAGCCGCATGGTAAAAGCAGAGGATAAGATGAAGGCAATTCTTCCTTATATGTTAAAACGTGAAGTGAAGATCCGTTTTGGGAAAAAGGAGAAATAAAGCGAATGCATGAACTTGGAATCGTATTTCATGTGATCAAAAGCGTAGAGGAGATCGCACAGGAAAATGATCTGACAAAGGTTTCGGCTGTGACACTTTCCATTGGGGAAGTGTCCGGCATTGTGCCGTCCTATCTTACAGACTGCTGGCGCTGGGCAGCAGACCGTACAGAGATCTTATCAGGCAGTGAGTTAAAAATTGATATGATCCATGCGGTAACACATTGTGACGACTGTGGCTGTGAATATGATACCGTAGAGCACGGTAAGATCTGCCCGGAGTGTGGTGGTGAACATACCTGGCTTTTATGTGGAAATGAAACGATGATTAAAGAGATCGAGGTGCCGGAGGAAGAGCCGGTGCCGTAAAAGTGTGACAGATTTTTGCAGGGTATGCTTTGTATTTTATGGCATACAGAACAGAAACATAATTGCATTTCTTAAAAAATCATGATACCCTTTGTATACATAATACTTATATGCAAAATATTTTGCCTGTATAATTTTCATGTATACAGAGGGTATTTTTGTGAAGTAATATTGTAAATCTTTGCAAAGAGCACATTTAAAGTCCTTTTTGCGTAAGATTTTAAATGGAAAAAGAAAAGACACTGACATTGAAAGAATTATCTGAGATGAAAGGTACGGCATAGAGTAAAATATAAGAGGCGCATTGCGACTCTTTTTGGGCTGTACCTGGAATTAGGGGTACAGCTTTTTTTGTTCCAAAAGCTGCATCATAGATTCGTGTATGAAAATAATATAAATTTGGTAATCAGGGAGAAAATGAATGGAAACAAGAGTAGCTTTGATAGGGATCATTGTAGAAAACATGGATTCCACACCAGAATTAAATAATCTTTTGCATGAATATGGTTCGTATATCATCGGACGTATGGGTTTACCATACCGCGAGCGGAATGTACATATCATCAGTGTTGCGATCGATGCGCCGCAGGATATCATTAATGCACTTTCTGGCAAAATTGGCAGACTTAACGGAATCACGGCAAAGACAGTGTATTCTAATGTTGGCATAAGCTAGTGTACGCTATTATTGTTAGTGATACAGTACACCAGTGCAGATGTGATTGAAATTACTAATTAAAAAATGAGGAATTTATGTTACAAAACCAGATAATACAAGATCAAAACAAAAATACACAGAGCACACAGAGCACCTACGGCATGCCAGAGCGTGAACTTAAAAATCTGCCGGAGACAATAGAAAAGACAGCAGATATCACAAAAGAACAGCTTGCATTTCTTCTTTCCACAGAGGACAAGGCAATGATACAGGACTTAAAACAACGTGCGCGGAGTGTGGGTGACCGCATCTATGGAAAAAATATTTATATCCGCGGACTGATCGAGTTTACCAATTACTGCAAGAATGACTGCCTTTACTGTGGAATCCGCAGAAGTAACTGCCACACAGACCGTTACAGGCTGACGGAGAAGGAAATCCTTTCCTGCTGTAAGAACGGATATGAACTGGGATTCCGGACTTTTGTATTACAGGGGGGAGAGGATGGATTTTATTCAGATGAAAAAATCTGTCATCTTGTTTCAAAGATCAAGGAGGAATATCCGGACTGTGCGGTGACACTTTCCATCGGTGAAAAATCAAAGGAGAGTTATCAGGCATATTTTGACGCCGGGGCAGACCGGTATCTGCTGCGCCACGAGACGGCAGATGAGGCACATTATAAAAAGCTGCACCCGGCGGAGATGTCCTATCAGAACCGGATGCGATGTCTTAGAGATTTAAAAGAAATTGGATATCAGACCGGCTGTGGATTTATGGTGGGTTCGCCATATCAGACCGTAGATACTTTGTGGGAGGATCTGCAGTTTATCCGCAGATTAAAACCGCAGATGGTCGGTATCGGGCCATTTATCCCGCAGAAGGATACGCCGTTTGGCAATGAGACGGCGGGTACGATGGAGATGACACTGCGGCTGCTGTCGGTCATAAGGCTGATCCATCCGCATGTGCTGCTCCCGGCAACCACGGCACTTGGAACGATCCATCCAAAGGGCAGGGAGCTCGGAATCTTAGCAGGAGCGAATGTTGTCATGCCAAATCTGTCTCCGGTTGCCGTGCGTGAAAAATATAAATTATATGACAATAAGATCTGTACCGGCGATGAGGCGGCAGAGTGCCGTTTCTGCATGCAGCGGCGCATGGAAAGCATTGGTTATCAGGTAGTTGTAAACAGGGGAGATTTTTTGGCATAACAGAGAAAACAGATAAAGAACTGGCAGTTCTAAAATAGCATTGCCGGTTTTAGGTGACAGAAAAACTGTCATACCATATAAAAAATACTAACCGGAAAGTAAGCGGGTGGTTACTGCTCACACGGTATGAGTGAACAGTAACAGCGGGTGCAGACTGACCGGAAAGAAAGGAAGCATGTATGTACAACGCAAAATCATTAAAAGCAGAAGAGTTTATTTCAGACGAGGAGATCAAAGAGACACTTGCCTATGCAGATGCCAACAAAGACAATGTGGCACTGATCGATGAGATCATCGAAAAGGCAAAATTAAGAAAAGGTTTAAATCACAGGGAGGCATCTGTCCTTTTAGCATGTGAGATCCCGGAAAAGATACAGGAAGTTTATGAACTTGCAGAGCAGATCAAAAAAGACTTTTACGGAAACCGTATCGTATTATTTGCACCGCTTTACCTGTCAAACTACTGTGTAAACGGCTGTGTATACTGTCCGTATCATCTGAAAAACAAACACATTGCAAGAAAGAAACTGACACAGGAAGATATCGTAAAAGAAGTTACTGCACTGCAGGATATGGGACATAAACGTCTTGCGATAGAGGCTGGGGAAGATCCGGTCAACAATCCGATCGAATATATTTTAGAGTGTATCAAAACCATCTACAGTATCAAACATAAAAATGGTGCGATCCGCCGTGTCAATGTCAACATTGCAGCAACGACCGTAGAAAATTACCGCAAATTAAAAGAGGCAGGAATCGGAACTTACATCCTGTTTCAGGAGACTTACCACAAAGACAGCTATGAAAAACTGCATCCGACCGGACCGAAACATGATTATGCATATCATACGGAAGCAATGGACCGCGCAATGGAGGGCGGCATTGATGATGTGGGACTTGGTGTATTATTCGGACTTGACCTGTACCGCTATGAGTTTGCAGGACTTTTAATGCATGCAGAGCATTTAGAGGCAGTACATGGAGTGGGACCTCATACGATCAGTGTTCCAAGAGTAAAACATGCAGATGATATTGATCCGGATGCGTTTGATAACGGTATTTCCGATGATACATTTGCAAAAATCTGTGCACTGATCCGTGTTTCTGTTCCATATACCGGAATGATTATCTCAACCAGAGAGAGCCAGGAAGTGAGAAATAAAGTACTTCCGCTTGGTGTATCTCAGATCAGCGGCGCATCAAAGACAAGTGTAGGAGGATATGCAGAGCCGGAAAAAGAGGACGAAGTGACCAGTGAGCAGTTTGATGTCAGTGACCAGAGAACGTTAGATGAGGTTGTAAACTGGCTGATCAAACTTGGTTATATCCCAAGTTTCTGTACGGCATGTTACCGTGAGGGAAGAACCGGTGACCGTTTTATGGCACTTTGTAAAAACATGCAGATCTTAAACTGCTGTCACCCGAATGCGCTGATGACGTTAAAAGAATACTTAGAGGATTATGCGAGCGAGGAGACTAAAAAACTTGGTATGGAGCTGATCGACAGAGAACTCGAAAAGATTCCGAATCCGAAAGTAAAACAGACTGCATACGAGCATATTCATGATATTGCAGAAGGAAAACGTGATTTCAGATTCTAAGAAAAACGTGATGCATATTCGGAATGAACAAACCAAAGGCAGATAAATTATGCCCGCAGGCTGTTCGAAAGGAGTACTATGGCAGGAACACTAAATGACACACCGGGCAGCAACCGTCTGCATATCGGTGTGTTTGGAAAAACAAACAGTGGAAAATCTTCTTTTATCAATGCGTTCACACATCAGGAAGTTTCCATTGTTGCGGATATTGCCGGAACGACGACAGATCCGGTCTATAAGCCGATGGAGATCAGCCCGCTTGGCCCCTGTGTGATCATTGACACGGCAGGATTTGATGATACAAGCGAGCTTGGTGAACGTCGTGTGGAGAAAACAAAACTGGCGGCAGAAAAGGCAGATATTGCAGTGATCGTGGTATCACAGCCGGATAATGAATGGGATATCACAGAAGAATTAAAGTGGTACCAGTTTTTGAAAGAGAAAAACACACCGGTCTTGTTCCTCGTCGGAAAATCAGATATTGATTCGCACACAGAAGAACTTATTTCATATATCAAAGAAAAAACCGGAAAGAAAGCGCTTGCAATCAGTGCAGAAACCGGGGCAGGAATCGATGCGGTAAGAGAAGAATTAGCCCGCCTTGTACCGGAAAACTTCGGGGAAAGAAAGATCACGGGAGAACTTGTCACAGAGGAAGATCTTGTCCTGCTGGTTATGCCGCAGGATATTCAGGCACCGAAAGGACGCCTGATCCTGCCGCAGGTGCAGACGCTGCGGGAGCTTTTAGATAAAAAATGTCTGGTCATGAGTGTGACAACAGACAAACTGGTGCCGGCACTTGCAGCCTTAAAAGAACCGCCGAAACTGATCATTACGGACTCACAGGTGTTTGGCTATGTGTATGAGCATAAACCCAAAGAGAGCATGCTGACTTCATTTTCCGTTTTATTTGCAGCCTATAAAGGGGATCTTCCTTATTATGTGGAAGGTGCGAAGATGTTAGACTCCCTGACGAATGAATCACACGTTCTGATTGCAGAGTGCTGCAGCCATGCACCGTTGCAGGAAGACATCGGAAGAGTCAAGATCCCGCGCATGTTAAAAAAACGTGCCGGGGAGGGGCTTACGGTAGATATTGTAAGTGGAACGGATTTCCCGGAGGATTTATCAGATTATGATCTGGTCATCCAGTGCGGTGCATGTATGTTTAACCGTAAATATGTGCTGTCCCGGATCGACCGAGCAAAAAAACAGCAGGTTCCGATGACCAATTATGGTGTGACGATCGCCCATCTGACCGGAATTTTAGATAAGATTTCAATGTAACAATAGAATTAAAAAGCAGGATTGCGTTTTCCTGTAAAATTAGAATTAAATGAAAAAAGCGATGCACGGTTTTAACCGGTGGCATCGCTTTTTTTGATCTAATAAACTGGATGACTCATATTTATTTTGCTAAAAGCATCATGATCTGGTTGCTGCGCTGTACAAATTTGGACATTGCATCAACAGACAGAGGCTGGTTTGAAAGCATTGCAAGATCGTATAACTGTTCGCAGAACATCGGAACATGCTCAGAATCCTTGTGCTCGAAAATGTATTTTACAAGTTCGTTATTTGCATTTAACGTCAGGGTCTGATCTGCTGCAAACATGTTCGGGTCCATACCGCCCATGCCGTTCATTGCGTACATCTTCATCATATCCTGCATACGTCTGCCTTCCTCGGAGAGAGTGATGACAGAAGCAATATCAGCATTTTTCAGTTTCTCGACTTTGACAGTCAGCTTGTCATTGTTTAAGGCTTTTTTGAATACATCCGTCAGGGTATCTGTCTCAGCCCTTAAGTCCTCAGCAGAAGTCTCGTCCTTTAAGGATTCTGTCACATCTGCATCGATACGCATGAATTTATAATGCTCGTTGCGCTGTTCCAACTGTGAAATGAAGGAAGTATCAATGTTGTGGTCTAAGATGACAGCGTCCATGTTCTGCTCTTTGAACATCTTGATGTACTGACCCTGTTGAAGTTTGTCAGTTACATAGTAGATCACCTTGCGCTCGTCTTTTTCCTCTGCATTTTCATTTGCAGCATCAGCGTTTTCGGATTTGATCGGATTGCCATCAGCGTCTAATACTTCAGCTTCATCTTTTTTCGCTTCGTCTTTCTTTTCTTCCTCTTTGACTAAGAGTTCCGGAAGAGTAAGATATTTGTCATCGAGATTCTTAAACAGAATGTAATCGTTCATCTTGTCACAGAATTTGGTGTCTTTTAAGCAGCCGAATTTGATAAATGGACTGATGTCATCCCAGTATTTCTCATAGTTTTCTTTATCCGTCTTGCACATGCCGATCAGTTTGTCTGCAACTTTCTTGGTGATGTACTCGGAAATTTTCTTTACAAAGCCATCATTCTGTAATGCGCTTCTGGATACGTTAAGCGGCAGATCCGGGCAGTCGATCACACCTTTTAAGAGCATTAAGAACTCAGGAATGACCTCTTTGATGTTGTCAGCGATAAATACCTGATTATTGTAAAGTTTGATGGTTCCCTCGATAGAATCATATTCCGTATTGATCTTCGGGAAGTACAGGATACCTTTTAAGTTGAATGGATAATCCATATTTAAGTGGATCCAGAACAGCGGCTCCTTGTAGTCTAAGAATACTTTACGGTAAAATGCCTTGTATTCTTCATCCGTACACTCGTTTGGATTTTTTGCCCAGAGCGGATTTATATCGTTAAGTGGAACCGGACGTTTTACGATCTTTAATTTATCTTTTGCAGGGGAAACTTCAACGACTTCTTTTTCGCCGTTCTCATTTTCTTTTTCCTCTGTTTTTGCTTCTTCGTGGATCGTCTCCACAACGGTATCAGTGTCTAATTTATCAGCAGCGTCGATCGTCTCATATTCGGTCTCGGCATTTGCTTTTTCAAGGAAGATCGGGGTAGGCATGAAAGAGCAGTACTTTTCGATGACTTCTCTTGCACGGTACTCGTTGGAAAATTCAACGGAATCCTCGTTTAAGAAAAGGGTGATTTCTGTACCGACGCCTTCTTTGGTGCCATCAGCCATATCAAATTCAGTACCGCCGTCGCAGGACCAGTGAACAGCCGTTGCGCCGTCTTTGTAGGATAAAGTATCGATCGTTACCTGATCGGCTACCATGAATGCGGAGTAAAAACCAAGTCCGAAGTGACCGATGATCTGATCGTCGTTTGCTTTGTCTTTGTATTTTTCAATGAAATCTGTTGCACCGGAAAATGCGATCTGGTTGATGTATTCCTCAACCTCGTCTGCGGTCATACCAAGACCATTATCGATAAATTTTAAGGTTTTTTCCTCCGGATTTACAACAACGTGGATCTCCGGTTTGTAGTCAGACGGTAATGTATATTCGCCCATCATTTCGAGTTTTTTTAATTTTGTGATCGCATCACATCCGTTACTGATCAGCTCACGGAAGAAGATGTCGTGATCGGAATATAACCATTTTTTGATAATCGGGAACAGATTATCGCTGTTAATTGAAAGATTTCCATGTTTCTCTGCCATATTCAAACACTCCTTTATAATCGTAATAAAATGCAGTGGGCAGATCCGCCTCGCTGCTGCCTGAATCTAATATTATAACCGCAAATTTCAAAAGTCAATAGAAAATCAGCACTCTTTTTTAATGAGTGCTAACAAAAGAAACGGAAATGCCTTAAAACAGGGAAAAACCAGTATTTCTTAAAAAAATATAAATTAAGCAGATAAATAGGATTTTCATTTTGCAGGATTTGTTTTATCATGATAACAGTGAAATTTATTAAGCAGATGAAAAAGATGTTTGCTGGGCAGAAATGGAGATTATTATGACACGCGACAATAACATTCCGGAAATTGATTTTGTGATCACATGGGTAGATGGCAATGATCCGGACTGGCAGAAACAGAAAATGGAGTACAGTATGCAGCCGGATCTGTCGCAGAAACAGGATGACAGAAAAGAGAGATACAGAGACTGGGATCTGCTGAGGTACTGGTTTCGTGGTGTGGAGCGTTTTGCACCATGGGTGCGCAGGATACACTTTGTTACATGGGGGCATCTGCCATCCTGGTTAAATAAAGAACATCCGAAGTTAAATATTGTAAATCATAAAGATTTTATTCCAGAAAAATATCTGCCGACATTTAATTCACATGCCATTGAGTGGAATATGCACAGAATCCCAGGTCTGGCAGAGAATTTTGTATATTTTAATGATGATATGTTTCTGATAAAAAAGGTCAGACCGGAACAGTATTTTAAAAATGATCTTCCGGTGGATATGCTGGCTCTTCAGCCTGATGTGGCAAATACAAAAGATCAGGTCATGCCATATATTTACCTGAATAATACCATGCTTCTGGCAAAATATTTTGACAAACGTGAAAATATGAAAAAACAGCCGGGAGCATATTTCCATCCCGGTTATCCGTTTATGTATTTTATTTATAATATGTTAGAACTGGCGTTCCCGTTGTTTACAGGATTTTACACGGTTCATGGGCCGTCTCCTTTTAAAAAGAGTACTTTTGTGAAAATGTGGGAATTAGAACCGGAGTTGTTAAACGAGGTGTGCAGCCATAAATTCCGTCAGAAAGAGGATGTCAGCCAGTATGTGCTCAGGGAGTATCAGAAACTGACTGGCGGTTTTGTTCCCGGCAATGTAAGAAGACTCTGCCGGTATTATGATGTCTCAAATGATAACAGCAGGATTGTGGCTGATATAGGTCATCAGAAGAGTGGAAGCGTCTGTTTGAATGACAGCAATCAGGAGATTGATTTTGAGTGGGCAAAAGAAGAACTTCATATGGGATTTGCACAGATCTTGAAGGAAAAATCTGCATTTGAAAAGTAAGAGGTGAAAAAAGTGATCGTATTAAAAGCAGATAGCGAATTAAAAATGACATTTGAACGGCTGATAAAGACCATGCATGCAAATGTAAACTGGACAGGTCTTTTTGTGGCACTTGATAATTATCTCATTTTACAGGGGGAAGTGCGCTCACTGTTTTTTCATTTTGACAGCAGAAAAGTGGCGGAAAATATTGTAGATCTGCCGATCAAAGAAAATGAGATCAAAGATACCGATGAGGCAGCAGTACGGGATGTGATCAATATGATCCTGTATGCATTTGGAAAATGGGGAACGATCCAGGGACTTCGTGTGGAAAAAAATACGGAGCAGCTGAATACTCTTTTCGGGCATGTGCTTGCAGGAATCTATATTGAACCGGAATATACCACGCAGTATTTCCGTTTTTATCATGCAGGAAAGCGTATTACCTATGAAGATGTGATACAGGCGGCACTTGAGGCAAAAGAAGCAGTGCAGAAGGAAGAGGAAGCAGACGAGGAACAGGGACTCTGGCATAAAGTTGAATGGAAGATGGCGCATACTGTTTTTGAGAGAACAGAACTTTCACTGTCAGAAAGAGCAAAAGGCAGGATTGGCAATAACTTTTATAAAGTTGGTTACCGCTGCCCAAAATGCAAAGGAAATCTGCATATGATCATGTATCCGAAAGGAAAAGAGTTTCGGATTGAGACGCCTGAGGGAGTAGTCCTTTTGGCAAAAGCATGTACCTGTGCGGCGTGTCACAGATTTTATACGCCGCGCCCATGGAAACTTCTTGGAGACGGCGATATTTATCTGATGGATTTTGAGGAGGATAAAAAGGCATACGAAGATTATCTTGAGCTGATGGGGCGTAACGGCGAGCATGAGGCAAACAGCCGTTATAATGAATATGAGGACGGCAGAAAGCCGGCGGGTGTCGAGGATGAGCAGCAGCCACTTGAGGAACTGTGCGAGGATCTGCCGGAATATTCAGATGCAGACTTTGAGGAATTATTAAATAAGATAGAAGAGGGATTTTTCCCGGAAAGCAGTATTGCAGCCTGCGAACCTGCCATACAGGAGGAAAAAAAGCGTCGTAAAAAGTTAAAGAGTACGCCTGCATCAGATCAGGACGAAGTCACAGATGATGAAGAAGAGCAGGATGAGAGCAAGAACCGGCACGAAGAAAAACAGCATGGAAATGAAAGCGCGGGTGAAAGTGGATGGAAGCGGAACGAGCGGGAAGAAAAGCAGGTAGATGCACGCCGGAATGAGGAGAAAAGTCTGCATGTAAATGCACGACAGAGTGAGAATGAAAGACGTGAGGGAAATATTTCACGGAATGAGAACGAAAGGCTGTATGCAGATGCACGTCAGGATGAAACCGAACGACGCCATGTGAAAGGTTCCCGATATGAGAGTGACAGCAGGCAGCCGCACGAAGCTGGGCAGATCAGCGGGGAATCGTCCGATGAAAAATATGCACAGGTAAATAATGCGGAGGCACAGAAAGTCCGCGAGACTTATCGGGCTAAATTTGGAGTCGCAGACCGTATGTCAGAGCGCCAGCTTTCCGAATTAAAACACCAGCTCATGCATGAAACAAGAATTTCGCCCGAAGAGCGGAAACAATACCTGGATATGTTAGAGGAAAAAGAACAGGACAGAAAGCTTACCGCGTTAAATAAAAAGGCAGAGAGCTGCGCAGATAAAAATTATGCCGTGATGCGCCGTGTCTATGACGAGATTGCAGAGGAAAAGCTGCCGCAGGAGAAAAAACAGAATCTGCTTTTAAATCTGAAACAGAAAATGCAGACACAGGCAGAGCGGGAAGTCGCAGAGCTGGTTGGAAAAATGCCGCCTAATATGGACAGGGCACGTTACCATGCACTTCGGGAGAAATTAAAAGAATACGAAGGAGTAGATTTAACCCCATATCAGGAACGGTTAGAATCGCAGAAAAATCTTGCCGAACAGCAGGAAATAAAAAATATGATCCGCCAGTCGAGAAAAATCACCAGAGATGATCTGACAGAGCTTAAGGAGCGTCTGAAAGAAAAGGAGTTTGAGCCGGGGCTGGTTTTGCCGTATTTTGAGCAGATCGAGAACAAAATCCGCCAGATGGATGAAAATGAGATTGCAGAGATTGCCGGTGATCCGGTGCATATGTCCTTTGAGGAGGGAATGGATGCATATCAGAAGATAGCAGACGGACCTTATTTACCAGATCTGAAAGATAATGCATTAGAACTTTTAAGCAGGCGTCTCTCAAAGATCAAGACGGATGAATGTGAACAGCTGGTAAATAAACTCAAAAATGAACTGAAAGAAGCGGGTATCGCTGAAAATCAGAAACACTATTTTTATCCGGCAAGAAAAGTGCTGTTAAAACAGGCAGCACCGCAGGAAACAGAGGTTATCGATTATGCCATGGCATCCTATGCCGCAGGAAACGGTCTGTTCGAATACCCGATCTTTGTGGTGGATACATCGCGGAATAACAGTGGAAAAGAGGGAATCATTCTGACGCCGGAACATCTTTATTACAGTACTCTTATGACATCCTACCGGATCGATGTGTCATCTGTTCTGGAGATCAGTGCATCCACAGGACTTTTAAACCGTGGAGTTTATGTGACTGAAAAAAATGGAAAAAAGACGAAAATTCCGTATGCTGTGGACAATAAGCAGCTGACGGCATATGCGGGAGTGTTAAACGAATTTATACATTACCTGCAGGAAAAACCGGATTCGAGAAATATTTCTTATCTGGCGAAAGAAAAACATGATACGATCTGCTGTTTCCGCTGTGGTTATGTATATAAGGGAGGAAATGTCTGCCCGAAATGTGGATTTAAGAACAATGCTTAGAAAATATTAAGAATTATTAAAAATGTATAAAATAGCTTCTTATTTTTGAAAAGTGTGATATAATATTACCATACATATTGTTATTTAATTAACAAAATATGTGACAGTTACATAAAAATTGCACACAATTAAGGACACATAAAATACAGTATTGTGTCAGGGGGCAGCCAGAGGATGGCAGCAGATTGGAGGAAAGATGGCAAGATTTACATTACCACGCGATTTGTATCATGGAAAAGGGGCATTAGAAGCATTAAAGACGTTTGAAGGCAAAAAGGCGATCATCTGTGTAGGCGGTGGTTCCATGAAACGTTTTGGCTTCTTAGACCGTGCAAAACAGTATCTGGAAGAAGCCGGTATGGAAGTACAGCTTTTTGAGGGAATTGAGCCGGATCCATCTGTGGAGACTGTAATGAAGGGTGCAAAAGCGATGGAGGAGTTTGAACCAGACTGGATCGTTGCAATCGGAGGAGGTTCACCGATCGATGCAGCGAAGGCAATGTGGATCAAATACGAGTATCCGGATATCACATTTGAGGATATGTGCAAAGTGTTCGGCATTCCGAAACTCCGCAAAAAAGCGCATTTCTGTGCAATTTCTTCCACTTCAGGAACTGCAACAGAGGTAACAGCATTCTCTATTATTACAGATTATCAGAAAGGTATCAAATATCCGATCGCTGATTTTGAGATCACACCGGATGTTGCAATCGTAGATCCTGAACTTGCAGAGACGATGCCACAGAAACTTGTTGCACACACCGGAATGGATGCAATGACACATGCGATCGAGGCATATGTATCTACTGCAAACTGTGATTTCACAGACCCGCTTGCACTGCATGCGATCAAGATGATCCAGAGAGATCTGGTAGGATCTTATAACGGGGATATGGAAAAGAGGGATAACATGCACAATGCACAGTGCCTTGCAGGTATGGCATTTTCCAATGCACTGCTTGGTATCGTTCATTCCATGGCACACAAGACGGGTGCAGCATTTGCAGATTACGGTGCACATATCATCCACGGTGCAGCAAATGCAATGTATCTGCCAAAAGTTATCGCGTTCAATGCAAAAGATGAGACGGCAAAGAAACGCTATGGTGAGATCGCTGATTTTATGGGACTTGGCGGAGATTCTTTAGATGAGAAAGTTGATCTGCTGATCAGATATCTGCGCGGCATGAATGATGACTTAAAGATTCCGCACTGCATCAAAAATTATGGCGCAGATAGTTATCCGGTGGAGCAGGGATTTGTGCCGGAAGAGGTATTCTTAGAGAGACTGCCGGAAATCGCAGCCAATGCCATCTTAGATGCTTGTACCGGATCGAATCCGCGTCAGCCGAGCCAGGAGGAGATGGAGAAGCTGCTGAAATGCTGTTATTATGACACTGAGGTAGACTTCTAGAATTTTTAGAATCTGGGAATAAAAAGAAAAAGACAGACGGATTTTCCTGTTGGAAGGAAATGATCCGTCTGTTTTTATGTGGAAAAAAATTTATTTTTTGGAAGTACGTCCGAGCAGATAGTCTACCGAAACGATTATAATAATCGGATAATTTAATGAATATATCAATGGGAATATTGATTTTGCCTAACAGGAAAGAGAAAGCGGAATATTCCAAGTCGGAATATCTGAAGGCAGATGAGCTTTTGACGGATAAAAAGAAAGAAGTGGAGCAGGCGCAAGGGGAGCTATCCAGAGTGATGGCGGAATTGGATGAAGCAACCCGTAAAAAGGAAATCGCAATGGATTTATATCACGCCATATCAACGGATGCGGAGAATACGGATTTGTTTGATAAGGTGGTGGATTTGACCTACGAGAATGCACAGCTACGAAGTAAGATGCAGGTCTTACAGGATAAGCTGGAAAAAGCCTATGAATTCATGAAGCAGTTTGTAATAGGTGGAAGGAACATGTTGGATGTGTTCCGGGAGCGAATTGGAGAAGTGAAGGAATGGGTACACAGGAAGGTTGCCGGAATGGACCGGTAAGGGATGCCCCAAGTGGTAGAGATACTGCTTGGGGTGTTTTTGTATAGATGCTTCAGTTGTGCTTTCACCCGTTTTTGCTATAATTTTTCTAAACATGACATATAGATGACGTGTTGAAGGTGGTAAATTATAATAAAGGAAAGAGATTAAGCTGCAGATTAAGCGAAATGAAGATTGAAAGGCTGATAGGGATTCTATCTATATTGTTACAAAAAGATATGGTTACAGCACCTTTTCTTGCGGAGCATTTTGAAGTATCCAGAAGAACCATAAACAGGGATATTGAAGACTTGTGTAAAGCAGGTATCCCGATTGCAACCAGGCAGGGGACAGGCGGCGGAATTTATATTATGGATAACTATAAAATCAGCAAGACTTTGATTACAAATGCTGAGATGCAGGATATTCTTGCAGGAATCCGCAGCCTTGACAGTGTGAATGGAACGAACCAATATAAGCAGTTGATGGAAAAACTGGAGACCGGTTCTTCGGATTTTCTTGTGGGAGAACAGTTGCTATTGATTGATCTTTCTTCCTGGTATAAGGAATCGTTAGCACCAAAAATTCAGATTATCCGCAGTGCCATTAAGGGATGAAAATAACATTTTACTATTATGGACCATCGGGAGAAGCTCAGAGAACCATAGAGCCATATTATCTGGTATTTCGGTGGCCTAACTGGTATGTGTGGGACTGGTGTGATACCCGAAGGGATTACAGGCTTTTTAAACTAAATCGTTTGGACGAGCTTGCGGTGACGGAACACATTTTTGAAAAGCGTCCGGTTGTTACTCCGGATTTTACAGAGGTTGAGAAAGTTTTCCCGGGAGGAATTCATGTGAAAGCGCTTTTTGAAGCAGACTGTAAATGGCGTCTGGTGGAAGAATTTGGAACAAAATGTTTTGAAGAGCAGGCGGATGGGAAATTGTTATTACAGGCAGAGTACCCGGACAAGGAAAATCTGATTACTTGGTTATTTACCTTTAGAAATAAAGTAATTTTATTAGAGCCTGAGGAGATACGCATGGAGTTGTGCACAGAGTTACAGAAGACCTTACAACAATATAAATAAAGGAGAAGAGTCAAAATGAAGTATGCATGGATGGATGAATATCTGATGAATAAGACAGGTGTAACCAAAGACCTGAAAGAAGAGTGGAATTGGATTCGCTATATGATAGGCGGAAAAATGTTTGCTGCCATATGAAATGTTAGATGTATGCGATGAATAAAACCGTTGATTTTGGCAAAAATAAACACAAACAATTTATAATATGCAGTTGACACAGCCTGTTAATTGTCATATTATAATTATAGAGAGGTCTCCATTAACCTTATGGTCTTGAACCATAGAAGAGATGAACATTAAAGAAGGTCTCCATTAACCTTCGGTAATCAATCCGTAAAGAGATGAACATTAACGAGTGGGAAGCTTAGTCTTCCCACATTTTTTAACTCAAAATACAAAGGAGCAGTATTATGTTTACACTGGAGGGAAAGTTGACATTTATCAACATCGACCAGAGTTACCTCGAAAAGCTGCATGATGCATGCTCAGAGGTATATTACAAAGCAAGCGGATATGAGAATAAGCCATACATAGGAATTTTGATAAATAAAAATGACAGAAAATATGTGATTCCTTTATCTTCGGCCAAGGAGAAGCATAAGACATGGAAAAATGTCGATAAAGAGTGCTATTTGGTTTATGAGATTGTAAAGAAGTCTAGTATGGGACCGGGAGATATTTGGGTGGCAGCAGAAGAGGGTGATGTAAAACATATTCTTTCTGTTATGGATATCAAGAAGATGATTCCGATTGTGGATGGTGTTTACAGTAGAGTAAATATTAATCCTGAGGACAAAGATACCGATGAAGTTAAGAAATATAAGGATTTGCTAAATAAGGAATATTCCTTTTGCTTGAAGATAATTGATGAAGTTATTGGAAAAGCTAACAAGTTGTATGATAAGCAAATGGCAACCGGAAAGGTGGTTAAGTTCTGTTGTGATTTTAAGGTGTTAGAAGGAGTGGCAGGTGAAAAGTAGCGGATGGCTCGTGTGAGCCATCCGTTTGTTGTAAAAAATGAATAGTATAAGTATTTGTTCGAGTTGTAAAATGTGGGAATTGTTTTAAAAAGTTGAATTTACTAATAAGAAGTAGGAGATAATCTAAATGTGTTATAGATAAAACTGTTAAAATTTAACAGAATATGGTAAAATATCAATTGAGACATTAGTGATATGATGTAGAAAGGAATAATAGGTGATATAAATGAGAACGTTCTTTATTGAAATTCCTCGGGATTTAACATCGTATGAATTTTATAATAATATTTTGTTACAAAAAAGCGATCAAAGAATTCAAAGTGCGGAAAGTGTTGTTCTTGATTTTTCAAAAACATATAGGGTTGAGCCTTTAGTTATTCCAAATTTGCTGGGGTTAGGTTATGAAATTAGAAAAAAATATAATAATACAGCACAAATATATATTCCCGAAACAAGTTATGCGGGTGAATTGAAAAATTATCTTAATGAGATTCAATTTACTAAATATGTTGAAAAATATGGACTATTTGAGTTTGTGTCATCTCCATATGGTGGTATGCAAGGAAAGAGAATTGATCCTGTGTGTGGAACACTATATTTTGACGTGAATAACTCTGTGGATGAGATAAATAGGGGGGTGGAGTACTATATAGCTCCTTTTGCAGATGAATATTTGTATAATTTTAAAAGTATGAAAGAAAGCCCGCAAGGAATTTATTATACAAACGAGATAACAGAATTTTTGGAAGAAGTAATTACAAATTGTAAAAAACACGCAAAAAGCTTTTCTTTTACCACATTACATGCAAAGTATTCTATAAAGAAAATATATATTTCTGTTTCGGATTTTGGGTGCGGATTTTCAAATACAATAAAGCGACATATGGAGAATAAAGATGAAATATCTGCCATTATGGATGGTGTATATAAGAGAAGAGAAAGCAAAGTATACGGATTATATAATGTTATTAGACGAGTTTTAGAATATGGTGGTAAAGTAAGAATTCATTCGAATAGTGCACAAGTAATATTTACGCCTAGAATTTTGAAAAGTTATATAAACGGAGATTTGTGTAAAGATGAAAGTTTTTATAAGTATAATGTCAAACGTGATATGTTATTTGAAGGTGTTCATATAGAGATGGAACTTCCGCTTGAAAGGGGGGAACATAGTGTATACAATTGATGTGGGAAACATGGTAGTTGTGCCAATTGATTTCAACATTTTTTATGAAAGTGCACAAAGATATAGAAAAAATATTCGGTATTCTAAGGAGTGTACAATTTCGGAAAGCTTTTTTGATGAGCTCTTTTTGTTGATTTCAGAAAAAACAGATAAAAATTTTGTGATTGATATGAAGAATATAGTATCATATCCGACTAGATTATTTACACGATTAGAAAAGTATCTTGAGAGAATTATTTTTTTTAACATTATGGCAGAAAGTAAAGTAAAAGATAGAATTTCAGAGGATTTAGAACAGCTACAATGGATCAATAATAGCATAGCATATTGTTCAAATAAGTCAGATTTAGAAATAGAAGACATAGTAAATAATCAATGTGCAAAGGCAAGACAATCAAAAATTAATGAAATTATTAGAGATTTAGTTCACTGTGATGAGAATAAGATGATTCATTTGGAATCATCAGGGTTATATAGTAATTGTTATGTGGATGTTAAACGGTTATTTTTGGATGTAGAGAATTATTACTATATTATTTTTTCATTAGCAGAGAGAGTTTATAATAGGATAGGTCATGTTGATGCGCTAGTTTCATCAAGTAAAAATGGTGCAATTATAGCAAATATATTAGGTGGATTACTTGATGTTAAAGAAGTGCATTTGATAGGAGTTGGTCCTAAATATTCGATGGAATTGGGGGATACAATTGATTGCATTAAGCAAGGAAAAAAGTATGCATATATTTTTGATTTTATGTGTACAGGAACTGAGTTGAAAATTGTAAGTGCATTAATTAATTCTAAAAAAGCGTACTTGACATATGCAGCAGGAATAGCAAAGTATAAAAATGATGCTGGAACATACATGATAGAAAAAATAGACGTTCTTACAGATACTAAAGAAATGGGGATAAATTATAGAGTAGTAGGTGAAAAGGATACTCTTTAGTTATGCGAAAGTACGAGGTGATATGATGGATGAATATAAAAAAATAGAATGCATTTCAAAAATGGAAGAAGATTTTCAAAATGCATTTGAAGAAATTGTTAATGGATACAGAGATAAATTAGCAAAAAGAGTTGTTTTTCCAGGTAGTGCATTTACTTTGCATGATTTCGAACATCATTGCTTTAATATATATAAAATCATCAGTGATGTTCTATTTGATAACAAATTAGTATATTTGAGTGACTATGGATTGTGTCAGAGAGAGTTGTTTATACTTAATTTGGCGGTTCTGTTTCATGATATAGGAATGGCGAATGTTTTGGGATCTACTAGAGAAAATCATTCGTTGAAATCAGCAGAATATATACAAACAGAGTATAATGATTCTAGGAGCGTGTTTAGAAAAAAGGCAGATCTAACAGCGAATGAATTGAAGGCATTAAAGGCTATAGTTGTGGCACATAGTAATATTAAAGATGGTTCTGTCGACGTGACTCAAAATGGACTTAATTCTCCAAATTTAAAAGACTACCCTGCAAAAAGTGGCATTATCAGAACAAAATTTCTTGCAGGGATATTACGTATTGCGGATGAATTAGATGTTTCCGCTGAAAGGCTAGGAACTGGCGAGATTGAACAAGAAATAGAAGAACGCAAAAACGACTATGAAAAAATGGGGAAAATAGATGATACAGAAGAATGGAAAGGATATTTGTGTTCGTTAAGACATTGGAAAAAATTACACTTAATAGCGTATATTAAAGGCGATAAAAAAGGAGAAGTTATAGAATTACATATTGACGATGATTACGTTATGAGGTGTTTGGATGAGGGACAAACTGAAAAATCATTGGCAAGAGAAATCGTTGACGTATATAGTGAAATTGAGAAAAAATTTGCTGAAGCTGAAAGGATAGCATTTTCAAGTTCAGATGTTAGTAAATATGTGGCTGTTAAAAGCATAAAATTAGTGACATCAATGAAAGTGATAGAGAAGGAGATTCAAGACAATTTAAGCGTTAAGAGTTTGAAACAAATAAAGCGGGATGAAGAAGTGGATGTAGCTAAAGTGGTAGAAAATAAAATGCCGAGGGTTATAGATCTTCAATTAGAGAAAGAACTTTTTGATGAGATTAATCAAAGAGGATTAATTAAGTTTGGACACTATTTGTTAAATGAAAATTTTTGCGCAAGAGATTGGATTGATACACGTGAAGTAGTAGAAACAAAGAAAATATTGCACAAGTTGGTGGAGGCAATAGTAAAAGATATAAATTCAAAAAAGAATAAAGATTTGATTGTTATAGGTGTGGATTTAGTGGGTGCTTTATTGGCATCAAGGGTTGCGTTTTCGTTACAGTGTCCGTTGACATATATTGTTTCAGAAAAAGATGAAAAGAATAATGCTACTCAGGAAATTGAAATAGATATAAATCAGGGAAGAGATATTGTACTGATAACGGATGCAATTGTTACATATGATACGATAAGGAGAGCTGTAGATAAGTATTCCTTAGAAAATAAAATAGACTCAATTTATACTATATTTTACCGGCCGAGTGAAGTAAATGGTGGAGAGTTTATAGGTAAGACATTTAGTATTAATAATTTATTTAAAATTGAATTATTTCCAAAAACAAAGTGTATTTATAATAAGGACAAATGCAAGGCTCTAAATAGAAAAATATGTGGAGGTAACAGATATGAAGGTGATTAGACCGAGTTTTGAAATTATGGATAATATAGATGGAAAAACGTTGTTGAAAAAGATTGAACTTTGTGGACGAGTGTGTTATAAAAGTGAAAATGTTATTACGGAAGAATCCTCTATAAACTTTGTGAAGAATATTATTCAGAGCGGTCATGAATCTGTATTAGAACATGAGAAAATATCTGTTCGTTTAATATGTGATAGAGGGGTTTCTCATGAAATTGTGAGGCATAGGATAGCTAGTTATAGTCAGGAAAGCACAAGATATTGTAATTATAGCAGAGATAAGTTTGACGGGGAATTAGTATTTATAAAACCTTGTTTTTGGGAAGAAGAGAGCATAAACTATAGCATTTGGAAACATACGATGGAAATGTGTGAAACCGCATATTTAGATATGATTAGAAATGGGGCAACGGCACAAGAGGCGAGAAGCGTACTTCCCAATAGTTTAAAGACAGAGATTGTTATGACAATGAATATGAGAGAATGGAGACACTTCTTTAAACTGAGAACTTCAAAACGTGCACATCCACAAATGAGAGAAATAACTATCCCACTTTTAAAGGCGATGAAAGAAGTTGTACCGATTATTTTTGAAGATATAGTAGAGGAATAGAAAATGAATTGAAAATTTACGAGTCCTACCGTCGGTAGGACTCGTAAGAGGAGAACTGTTAAAACGCCTCCAAACTATCCTCCGCATCCACCCATGTCTGCATCTCGCCATCCAGTGCAAGTCTTGCATATTCCAGCGGATTATCAATCGCCAGAGCATTCAAGTACCGTTGGGAATTAGGGGGGTCTGTATCCCGGATTCTGCCTGATTGCAGTCAATCCGGAGAATGTAGCCGTCATAGTGGTTAATGTCGATGCTATTGTGCATCGGGTTATATCTTGCGTGTATTAATTTCATTGTTATCAGTCCTTTCATTTGAATTGGAGGTAAAAAGTCCATGGGCTTATTTTGGACTTGAAAAACTTTCGAAATAGATATAATAATCACAAAATGTACCGCTATATTCGTAATAGCGGGATCCGTCAAAGCATGGATGGCAAAAGCCGATGGGCAGATAATATCATGATTGAACGCTGGTTCCGCAGCTTCAAGTATGAGGAAGCATATCTCACGGAGTATGCTAATCTCAAGGAAGCAAGAGAAGCCATCGGAAGATATATCTACACCTATAACTTTGAAAGATGCCATCAGTCCATTGGGAACAAACGACCTGCTGAGGTATACTATCCGGTAATGCTTCTGGATGCAGCCAGAGCAGCCGCATAATATAAAGATCTAGGAGATGCTGCACTGCATCCCCCATGTAACCCGTCAACATATCAGTTCATTATAAAAATATCAAATTTTTGTCTTGACAACTGAGCCATTATAGTTGTGTTGCGACTATAATATAGAAAAGGCAGTGTAAAATAACGGTACAAATGAAGGAGGAGTTGGAGCTTATGAAAGGTAAGATGAAAAAAGCTTTTGCGGCATTGCTGGCTGCGACTGTTTTGATCGGTGGGATGCCGGTAAATATGCAGGCGAATGTGATTGCAGAGGCAGAAAAAACGGAATCGGCATCAGAGAAAGTAAATGAAAAGTATGCGGGTATGGAAGAGACAGAACAGTCAGGAACAGAAGTGAAAAAGGAAGAAACGGCGCAGCCGGAAATTGAAGAGGAAACGGAAGAAGAAACAGAACAGCCAGACACGGAAGAACAGCCGGAGGAGACGGAACAGCCGGAGACGGAAGAACAGCCAGAGGCAGAAACAGAACTGCCAGATAGTGAAGAGGAGACAGAAGGACAGGAAGAAATTTATATCAGGGGAGAAGCAAGTGAAGAGCAGATTGCAGCGGAACAGAAAGCATGGACTCTGATTAACAAATATGCAGACCCGGATTACTTTTTAACGGATCCTGAGAGGGAGTATATGACAGATGCCCAGTTTGAAGAATTAAGACAGGCTGCGTCACAGGCTGTAACCGGGTGTACTACACAGTATGAGAAAATAAAAGCAATCATGGCATTTGTTGCGGACAGAACTTATTATGATTATTACGCCTATTATAATAATAAGCCAAGTTATTGGTCACCTTATGAGGTATACGAGCAAAAACGGGCCATGTGTTCGGGTTATGCAGAACTTATGAGAACCTTGTGTATTTCTATTGGGATTCCATGTATGGATTTAGAGGGACATGCACATGAATACAATGCTGTTTATGACAGTGAAAATGCGAAATGGATTTTTGTTGATGCTACATGGTGCAGCAGCAACTCTTATACCGTAGATAAAGAATGGGAGTATCATGGGTATTCTTACAGGTGTTTTGATCTGACACCGGAAGAGATTGCAGAATTATCCAATCATGAGACATATAGAATTCACGGTTTGCTGAAGGATGGGGTGTATTATAGTCTGATCACACCGAGAAACCCTAATACATGGAGTAAGGGAAACTGGTATTTTGGCATAGCCGATATAAAAAGTAAGAACATCCGTCAGGTAAAGTGTTCTGGATTTGAAGATATTGACGTGCTGGAAGTGTATGATGGAGCGAGTGTATTTGCAGACTGCACGTTGTTGGAAGAAGCAGATCTGTCGCAGACAGGGATAACGGTGATCGAGAGCAGGCTGTTTTTAAATTGTACCTCTTTAAAAACGGTAAAATTGCCAGAAACTTTAACTATGATCTGCGGTGCATTTGAGAACTGCACATCGCTAGAAAAAGTGGATCTGTCACAGACAGCGCTAACACAGATGCAGAGTACGTTTCGTGATTGCAGTTCACTAAAAACCGTGAAATTGCCCAAAACTTTAACGTCACTTGGCAATACATTTGCAGGCTGCACATCATTGGAAGAAGTAGATTTATCCGAACTTCCATTAACGGAATTATGGGGCAGCACCTTTAATGGATGTAGTGCATTAAAAACGGTAAAATTGCCCAAAACCGTAACGTCGCTTGGCAAAACATTTTTAGACTGCGCATCGTTAAAAGAAGTGGATTTATCCCAGACCGGGGTAACGGAATTAGAAGGAACCTTTGATGGATGCAGTTCGCTAAAAACCGTGAAATTGCCAAAGAATATAACGAAAATTGGATTTGGCACATTTGAAGGCTGCAGCTCGCTGGAGAAAATGGACTTATCCCAGACTGTGGTTACTGAAATCGGAGGCAGTGCGTTTTCCGCGTGCAGTGGATTAAAAACGGTGAAATTTCCCAAAACATTAACAGCGATTGGCAGCCATGCTTTTGCATCCTGTAAAAGTCTGACAGGGGAACTCGACCTTTCCCAGACCGTGGTAAATACGATCGAATACTGCGCATTTTATGAGGACGGCGGCGTGCTTGGGGTGATAAGGCTGCCGGACACTGTTATGGAGATTGGAAAAGAAGCATTTTCATGGGAAAAGACTGCCGGACCTGCCAAAATCTATGTAATAACCAGTCTCTCAAAAGATAAGATCAATGCAGAAGCATTTAGGAGAAACGTTCCGGTTTGCGTATGCCCATATATTTATCAAATAAAATTTGACGGCAATGGCGCAACAAAAGGGAATATGGATACCAGACTGTGTGCAGCAAATGAGGAGCAGTGTCTTGATAACAGCTATCAGAAGAAAGGCTATACATTTGCAGGCTGGAATACGCAGGCAGATGGAAAGGGAACCTTTTATGAGGAAAATGTCCGTGTAAAAAATCTGACAGAAAATGCAGATGAGGTTGTAACTTTATATGCCCAGTGGAGTTCGGGAAAATATCAGATCACATATAACCTGAATGGAGGCAAAAATAGTAAGAAGAATCCCAAAACATATACAACTGCCTCCAATACGATAAAACTGGCAAAACCATCAAAAAAAGGATATGCGTTTAAAGGATGGTATCTTGATAAAAAATTTAAGAAAAAAGTAACTGCCATAGAGAAGGGCAGCAGAGGAAACATAACGTTGTATGCAAAGTGGGCAAAGAAAAAGTACACGATTACCTACAAATTACACGGAGGAAAAAATAATAAGAAAAATCCGAAAACTTATACTATTACTTCAAAGACAATAAAACTTTCAAAGCCATCGAGAAAGGGATATGTGTTTAAGGGATGGTACCGTGATAAAAAATACAGGAAAAAAATAACTGCCATCAAAAAAGGCAGTACCGGGAAAATGACGCTGTATGCGAAGTGGAAAAAGAAATAAATACTTACAAAATGTTCCACATCACGAAACAAAGTTTTACATTGTGAAAATGTAACAAAAAAACAGGGATAAATAGCAAAAAAAATGTTGCTATTTAGACAAAATATGATAGAATGAATATGTGCGTTTTAGAAATGTACATGACATGGCTTGATTATGGAAACAAATACAGTGTCCATAATTACATAGTAATATAATTTAGGAGGAATTATCAAAATGGCAAACAAATGGGTGTATATGTTTAGCGAAGGCGACATGACCATGCGTAACCTGCTTGGCGGTAAAGGTGCCAACCTTGCAGAGATGACAAGCATCGGACTTCCTGTACCACAGGGATTCACAATCACAACAGAGGCTTGTACACAGTACTATGAAGATGGTCGTAAGATCAACGACGAGATCATGGCTCAGGCTATGGAAGGCGTTAAGAAAATGGAAGAGATCAACGGAAAGAAATTCGGCGATCTTGAGAATCCATTGTTAGTATCTGTTCGTTCAGGAGCAAGAGCTTCCATGCCAGGTATGATGGATACCATCTTAAATCTTGGTTTAAATGACGAAGTAGTTGCTGCTATGATCAAAGGTAATCCGGATCCTGCATTCGAGCGTTTCGTATATGACTCATATAGACGTTTCATTCAGATGTTCTCAGATGTAGTTATGGAAGTTGGTAAAAAATACTTCGAGCAGCTCATCGACAAGATGAAAGAAGAAAGAGGCGTTAAATTCGATATCGACCTCACAGCAGCTGACTTAAAAGAGTTAGCAGAGCAGTTCAAGGCTGAGTACAAGAATCAGTTAGGAACAGATTTCCCTTCAGATCCTGTTGAGCAGTTAAAACTTGCTATCGAGGCTGTATTCCGTTCATGGGACAACCCACGTGCGAACGTATATCGTCGTGATAACGATATCCCATATTCCTGGGGTACTGCAGTTAACGTAATGCCTATGGTATTCGGTAACTTAAATAACGAATCTGGTACAGGTGTTGCATTTACACGTGATCCTGCAACTGGTGAGAACAAACTGATGGGTGAGTTCTTAATCAATGCACAGGGTGAGGACGTAGTTGCCGGTGTTCGTACACCTATGCCGATCGCTCAGATGGAGAAAGAGTTCCCGGAGGCATATGCAGACTTCCTTAAAGTTTGTGAGACTCTTGAGAATCACTATCATGATATGCAGGATATGGAGTTCACCGTTGAGAACAAGAAGTTATACATGCTTCAGTGCCGTAACGGTAAGAGAACAGCTCCGGCTGCACTAAAGATCGCTTGCGATTTAGTAGACGAGGGACATAAGACTCCGGAAGAGGCAGTCGCTATGATCGATCCTCGTAACCTTGATACATTACTTCATCCACAGTTCGATGCTGCTGCATTAAAAGCTGCTACACCGATCGGAAAAGGACTTGGTGCTTCTCCGGGTGCTGCCTGCGGTAAGATCGTATTTACAGCAGAGGATGCTGAAGAGTGGAATGCAAGAGGAGAGAAAGTCGTATTAGTGCGTCTTGAAACTTCTCCGGAAGATATTACTGGTATGAAAGCTTCCCAGGGTATCTTAACAGTTCGTGGTGGTATGACATCTCACGCAGCCGTAGTTGCACGTGGTATGGGTACCTGCTGTGTATCCGGATGTGGCGATATCGCTATGGACGAAGAGAATAAGAAATTCACATTAGCTGGCAAAGAGTTCCATGAGGGAGATTATATCTCTATCGATGGTACAACCGGTAACATTTACGATGGAGCTATCAAGACAGTTGACGCTACGATCGCTGGTGAGTTCGGACGTGTTATGGCATGGGCTGATCAGTTCAGAACTCTTAAGGTTCGTACAAATGCAGATACTCCTGCAGATGCTAAGAAAGCTCGTGAGCTTGGTGCAGAAGGTATCGGTCTTTGCCGTACAGAGCATATGTTCTTCGAGGAAGACAGAATCGCTGCTTTCCGTGAAATGATCTGCTCCGATACAGTAGAAGAGAGAGAAGCTGCATTAGAGAAGATCCTGCCATATCAGCAGGGAGACTTCGAAGCATTATATGAGGCTCTGGAAGGCAACCCAGTTACTATCCGTTTCCTTGATCCGCCTCTTCATGAGTTCGTTCCTACTGAGGAAGCTGATATTGAGAAACTTGCAAAAGCTCAGGGTAAATCTGTTGAGACAATTAAGAACATCATCGCTTCTTTACATGAGTTCAACCCAATGATGGGACACAGAGGATGCCGTCTTGCAGTTACTTATCCGGAAATTGCTAAGATGCAGACAAAAGCTGTTATCCGTGCAGCAATCAACGTTCAGAAGAAACATTCTGACTGGACTGTAAAACCTGAGATCATGATCCCATTGGTTTGCGAAGTAAAAGAGTTAAAATATGTAAAACAGGTTGTTGTTGAGACAGCAGATGCTGAGATCGCAGCAGCAGGTATCAAACTTGATTATGAAGTAGGTACTATGATCGAGATCCCAAGAGCTGCTCTTACAGCTGATGAGATCGCTAAAGAGGCTGACTTCTTCTGCTTCGGTACAAACGACTTAACACAGATGACATATGGATTCTCTCGTGACGATGCTGGTAAGTTCTTAAATGCTTACTATGATAAGAAAATCTTCGAGAACGATCCATTTGCAAAACTTGACCAGACAGGTGTTGGTAAGTTAATGGAGACAGCTATTAAACTTGGAAAACCGGTTAATCCGAAACTCCATGTTGGTATCTGTGGTGAGCACGGTGGAGATCCTTCATCTGTTGAGTTCTGCCACAAGATTGGTCTGGATTATGTATCCTGTTCACCATTCCGTGTGCCGATCGCTCGTTTAGCTGCAGCACAGGCTGCTATTGCAAATAAATAATTTGTTGTAAGGTAAAATGCTGCCTGTGCTGCATGCACAGTGCAGCAATTGCAAACAAATAAATTGTTTTGCATAAATTAAAAAGGGGATATGTTATTTTTGGGAGAAGGTAATATATAGAGGGAAAACCCGCATGAACCGAAAGGTTTGTGTGGGTTTTTTTGTGTAAGGGTAAGGATTGACAATCCATATATTTGTCAATATAATTAAACTGAGAGTTTAATTAATAAAAAAGGAGAGGTATATGGGACGAAGAAAAAAAGAACCGAGGGCAGTACATAGAGAAAATATTGCGTCAGCGGCATCGGTATTGTTTATGGAAAATGGAATTACGGCAACTTCCATGAGCGATATAGCAAAAGCTGCCGGGTACAGCAAAGCTACGTTATATGTATATTTTGAAAACAAAGAGGAGATCGTTGGTCTGCTGGTTTTAGAGAGCATGCAAAAATTATATGGATATATAGTTGCTGCGTTAGAAGAGCAGCAGACAACAAGGGCGAGATACGATATGATCTGTAAAGGTTTAATACAGTATCAGGAGGAATTTCCGTTTTATTTTAAAATGGTGTTAGACAAAATTAATGTTGATTTTAAAGATCATGATTATCTGCCGGAAGAGAAAGCTACCTATCAGGTAGGGGAAGAAATCAATGAAAAAATGAAAGAATTTTTAGCGGCAGGCATTCAAAAAGGCGATTTGCGTGAAGATTTAAAAATAATGCCTACGATCTTTCAGCTTTGGGGAATGTTAGCAGGACTGATACAGCTTGCGGCGAATAAGGAAGAATATATCAAAATGTCGATGGATTTATCGAAGAGCGAATTTTTAGAGGATGGGTTTTGCATGCTGTATCATTCCATAGAAAATATTCTATAAAAAAAATACCAGAATAATAGAAAGAGGAGGAGTTTGAAATGAGTATATCCAGAAAAAAGATAGTGATGATTCTTATTATGTTGTTTCTTCTTTTAGCATTAATTTTTGGAACTGCTTATATAGATCGTGTTGGAGAGTATAAGCGGGCTGTAAAGGAAACGACTATTGAAGAAGTAAATATTTCGGATATTCCGGATGGAGTTTATATCGGAGAATAAAATGAGATCGTTGATGAACAGAGAATAGACGTCGATACCGTTTCAGGTGCGACGAATTCGAGTATTGTTATTAAGAAGGCGGTTGAGGTTGCACTTAAAGGAGCTGCATAAAATTTTATTGGGAGTGAGTAAGTGTATGTTAGGAATCTATTTGAGTGGTACAGGCAATACGAAACATTGTGTTACAAGACTGGTGAAATTAATTGATGCGTCAGCCGATGTGGTTCCATTAGAGGATGAATCTGTTACTGATAAAATAAAAAGGAATGAAACGATTATCCTGGGATATCCGACGCAGTTTTCGAATGCACCATATATGATCAGAGATTTTATCCAAACGCATGCCTCTTTATGGAAGGGCAAGAAAATGATATGTGTCGCGACCATGGGAGCATTTAGCGGGGACGGCGCCGGATGTGCAGCGAGACTTCTGAAAAAATACGGAGCAGTAATCTTAGGCGGCGTACATCTTAAAATGCCGGATTCCATATGTGACAGTAAAATGTTGAAAAAATCAGTGGAAGAAAATGAAAAGATCATCAGGAAAGCGGATGAAAAATTGAAAGAAGCTGCAGAACGGATCAGGCAGGGGGATTATCCTGCGGAGGGGCTGACAATTTTCGCCCATATAGCAGGACTTATTGGACAAAGGCTCTGGTTTTATAAAAAAACGGCGGGATATACCGACCAGCTAAAAATAAATCAGGATTGCGTGGGATGTGGTAAGTGTGCAAAAATCTGCCCCATGAAAAATATCACGATGGAGAATGGAAGACCTCATCCAGGTGGCAAATGTACGATGTGTTACCGCTGTATATGTAATTGTCCACAAAAGGCGATCACACTTTTGGGAAGTAAAGTTATCTTGCAATATAAATTTGAAGATTCTTCCAATCTTACAAAAATGTAAGATTTATCAGGGAAATGTAAGCTAATAAAATGGCGGTACATTTCCTTTTTTGTTAAGATAAAGTCGTGAATTAAGTAAAGCAGATAATTTTTGGGGAGGGAAATTTATGAAAAAGAAAAAACATTCGCGAATCTGGGCTGTCGTAGGTATAATCCTGCTGGGTATAGTTGCTGTCGGCAGTATATATTCTCATTTTGGAGGATTTGGTACCGGACCATGTGCTGATGAAACGGAATTTATGCAATACGCAGACCAGGTGGATAATATAAAAATACCGGAGAAAACAAAGATTGTGGCATTAGGGGAAGCATCCCATGGAAATGTAGAGTTTCAGCAGTTAAAACTTTCCGTATTTCAAAATCTGGTGGAAAATGCCGGGATAAGGGCATTTGCACTGGAGGGAGACTATGGCGGATGTGAGTATGTGAACCGTTACATTCACGGCGGGGAAGGAACGGCAGAGCAGGCTGCCGCGGCGATTGGCTTTGCAATATACAGAACCGATGAGATGGCAGATCTGATTTCTTATATGCGAAAATACAATGAGACTGCAAAGGCTGGAGATGACTTAAGATTTTATGGGTTTGACATGCAAAACTGGTCCTATAATCTGCAGTATCTGACCGAGGCATGTAAAGCGTCAGGAATCGACGTAACTGAACTGAAAAAATTAGAAGACAATGACGAGGCAGACGGCGGCTATGATATTGAGGAACAGACCAGGATTATAATGGAGATAAAAAAAGAATTGCAGGAATCAGATGCGAAAGACATTAAACAGGCAGATCATCTGGCAGATACGCTGCTGCAGAATATTTCTCTTGGAAAAGTGATCGATTCTGCCGTAGAAGGAAATGCGCTCAGAGATCAACGGATGGCAGAAAATGTGATGTGGATTCTTTCTATGGAAGAACAACGGGGGAATGCATGTATTTTTATTTCCGGTCACAATGGACATATAGAGCGGTCTGGAAATTATGGCACGGATAACAGGGTTATGGGAAATATTTTATCGGATGAACTTGGAGAAGGATATTTTGCAATAGGAACAGATTTTTACAAGACAAACTGCAATCTTCCGAAAAGTGATGGAAAGCGTATCACGCACACGTTTTATTCGTATGATCCTCTTGCAAAAGCCGCGAAGAAAGCCGGTTATGATATGTGCTGGCTGGATTTTTCAAAGGTTCCGGAAAATTCAAAACTGAAAGAACAGATTACAGATCATGTTTCTATGGGATCATTAGGAGAGGGTTACAGTGCGTTTTTTATGAGTATTTTCCCTCAAAGTTACCGCATATCACAATCGCCGGAAAAATTGTATGATGGAATGATTTTTGTTGCGGATGCACATCCGATAGAGATCCGGGAAGAGTAGAAAAATAATCGGTCAGGTCTTTGAAAATTGTGTTTTGATTTTCAGAGACCTGATTTTTGTGAAAAAGTAACAAAAACAAAACATATGTTTGCATTGCGCGGTGTTATGTGGTACATTTAAATCAAATATTACGATTGATATAGTACAGGGGGAGAACATGAAATTTCTTCATATCTCAGATTTACATATTGGGAAACGTGTCAATGAGTTTTCCATGATCGAAGATCAGAAATATATTTTACGGCAGATCAAAAAAATTGCATTGGAGCAGCAGGTGGATGCAGTTATGATCGCGGGGGATATTTATGATAAGCCGGTTCCGTCTGCAGAGGCGGTACAGTTGTTTGACAGGTTTCTGACAGAACTTGCAGATTGCGGGAAAAAGGTATTTGCAGTCAGTGGAAACCATGATTCAGCGGAACGCATTGCATTTGGTGCGCAGCTTATGAGCAGCCGGGAAGTTTATGTTTCTCCGGTTTATGATGGAGAGGTAAGATGCGTTACCTGTCAAGATGAATACGGAGAACTGTGTATCTGGCTGCTTCCGTTTATCCGTCCTGCGGTTGTGCGCCATGCGTGGAGAAATGTGACAGAGGGGATATCTATTGGGAAAAATGATGCCGGGACAAAACAGGATCTTGCGAAAGAAGATAACGTGGAGACAGTGGAAACATATCAGGATGCACTGCAGTATGTCGTATCACACATGCCGGTAGACATATCAAAGCGTAATATATTAGTGGCACATCAGTTTGTGACAGGTGCAGCCCGTTGTGAGTCGGAAGAAGTTTCTGTTGGCGGATTAGACCAGATCGAGGCGGGAGTATTTAATATTTTTGATTACGTTGCACTTGGGCACATTCACAGTCCACAGTATATCAGCCGGGAGACACTGCGTTATTGCGGAACACCGCTCAAGTATTCTTTTTCAGAGGCAGAACAGGAAAAGTCTGTTGTTGTTATGGAGATAAAGGAGAAGGGGGATGTCTGTATTGAAAAGGTTCCATTGAAACCTCTTCGTGATCTGCGTAAGATTCGTGGAACCTACATGGAACTGATGTCAAAAGATTTTTATGAGGGCACAGAAACGGACGATTATCTGCAGATCACGCTGACTGATGAGGAAGATGTCCCGGATGGAATGGCGAAACTTCGGACGGTATATCCCAATCTGATGCAGCTTGTCTATGATAATAGCAGAACCAGACAGAGCAGGCAGGTTGAAGTGACGGAGCATGTGGAGCAAAAGTCAGAGATAGAATTGTTTGAAGAATTTTACGAGATACAAAATAATCAGCCGATGAATGAAGAACAGCAGAATTTTGTAAAAAAACTATTAGAGGAATTACATTAATATTGTAAATAACTATTTGATCTCAATATTATTATGTTTTCATAAAACAGGAAAAAGGAGCGGTTATGAAACCAGTCAGTCTTACAATAAGTGCATTTGGACCATATGCGGGAGAACAGACCATAGATTTTGAACGGCTTGGATCACAGGGATTATTCCTGATTACAGGAGATACCGGAGCAGGAAAGACTACAATTTTTGATGCGATCACATTTGCATTGTACGGGGAAGCCAGCGGTGATGTGCGCAAAGCGGATATGTTCCGCAGTAAATACGCCAAAGCGGATGTGAAAACATTTGTGCGTCTGACGTTTGAGTATGCAAATAAGCGGTATATCGTAGAACGCAATCCGGAATACATGCGTCCAAAAGGACGCGGAACTGGAATGACAATGGAAAAAGCGAATGCTACGTTAGAGTATCCGGATGACAGGGAACCGGTGACAAAAAGCAGAGAGGTTACACGTGCCATCACAGAACTGATTGGCTTAGACTGCAAACAGTTTACCCAGATAGCGATGATCGCACAGGGAGATTTTCAGAAAGTATTGTTTGCAAATACGGAGGAGAGAGGAAAGATCTTTCGACAGATATTCGGTACAGATATTTACCGTGTGCTGCAGGAACGGCTGAAAGATGCTGTGAAAAAGCAGTGGAGGGAATATGATGAACTGCGGCGCAGTATCAATCAGTATATGGATGGAATTGTTTGTGATAGTGATTCATTGAATGAAGAAGGGGCAGCAATCGCTGAAAAAATGAGCCTGCTCAAAAAAGAAAAGTTTGATGGCAGGGTGGAAGAGGGAATTTTGCTTTTAGAGCAGCTCTGCCAGGTACAGAAAGAGTCATTAGAATATTTACAGAATGAGAAACAGACACTTGATGAAAAGATCAGAAGTGCGGATGAACTCAGTGGAAAAGTACGGGAAAATACAAAAAGAAAGCAGTTATTAGAAGAGAAAAAGCAAAGATTAAAGGAATTAGAACCACTACTTATAAAGGCAAAAGAAGATATGTTGTACGCCCAAGAAGCAGCAAAAGACTGCGAAAGATTAGACAGGGCAGTGGAGGAATATGAAAAGAAGCTGACACTATATGAAAAAATCCAGAAACTTGACCTGGCACAGCGGACAAAACAGCAGAATATAGAAGAGAAAGTTCAAAAAAAGCAGCAGGAGGAACAGAGAAAAATCAGGCTGGAGGAAAAACTGCAGCAGGAGAAAGAAAATTTAAAATCATATGAGGGTGCTACTGTAGAAAAACAGCGTGTGGAACGGGAAATCCACACAATTACAGAAAAAAGAGATTCGTTAGAAAATCAGAAAAAAAAGATTGTTGAACTGGAAACGGCACTTTCAGTCAGAAAGGAAAGTTTAAGTTTACAAAAGAAAACAGAAGATCATCTGTTAATGCAGGAACAAAAACTAAAAGAAGAACAGGAACAGAAGAAAGATGCTGCAGGCTGTGAAATTGTCTGTAAGAACGCATTAAATGATATCCGACAGAAAATAAGAAATCTGGCAGAGATTACGGAACAGTTGGAAACGGCAGCAAAAGAAGTGAAAAGACTGGGCATGGAACAGGATAATGCACAGAAGAAGTATGATACGAAAAGCAGCGAACTGCAGCAGCAAAAAGAAATGTTAGAGCAGGTTTCCGACGCAGAAAGAAGGGAAAAACAGGCTGAAACAGAGAGTATTAAGGTATCGGAAGCGATACGCAGACAGGATGAACTGGAAGATAAGTTAGAAGATTGGGAAAAAATCAGTAAAAACAGGGAAAAGGCACAAAAAGAGTATCAAAAAGAGGTCACAGCGCAAAAACAGATAAGTGAGCATTACAGGAAGATGGAGCAGCAATTCTGGGATGCACAGGCAGGAATATTGGCACAGGGACTGAAAGAAGAAGAACCGTGCCCGGTCTGTGGCTCAGTGCATCATCCCCTGCCGGCAGTTATACCACAGGAGACTCCGGAGAGGGATGAGTTAGAGAATGCGAAAGCGGAGGATGCAAAATCAAGGGAAAAAGTCAGCAGGCTGAGTGAAAAGGCACATCAGCTTATGGTACAGGAAGAAGAAAAAATATCTGCTGTATTAAAAGATGCAAAGGAGTTATTGGGAATATCTGATGACAAAATGTCTTTAGCAGAGATCAGGCTGGAGAATCAAAAACAAAAGAATGCGAATGAGGTACAAAGACAAGAATATAAAAGTCAAAAAGAAAAGGCAAAGAATGATTTGGACACAAAGAATCTGTTAGAACAAAAGATGCAGGATACGCAGAATGAACTGACGCTGTTAAGTGAAAAGAAGAATGCCCTTGGACAGAAGAATGCTACGGCAAAGGAACGTTATACACAGCAGAAACAGCAGTGGGAGAAAAATATTGCTGACTGTGGCTTTATGCTGGAAAATACAGAAGATTCCCAGATTGTTTTATCACAGCTTTCCCAAATTGAAAGAGAACGAAATATGCAGTTTTTGCAGGCAAAAAAAGACAGGGAGCGTGTGGAACAGATTGCAGGTGAATTAAAAGAAAGTGAAGAATCAAAGCAAAAAATACGTGTAACGATCAGCAGCATCCAGGAAGAAATCGCAAAACTGACAGGAAATAAAGAGACTGTCGAAAAGCAGATGAGAACAGACATGCAGTCTGTATGCAGTCAGGCAGATATCTTCGGAAATACCGGCACTACTATCGTGCAGAAAATACAGGAAGCAGAGCACGAACAGATGGCTTTCGCAGAGGATGTGATTGTCATGATGCAAAATGCAGCCAGTGAAAAACAGGTGGAATTATCCAAAAAGCAGGAGAAAGAACGAAAAAAGGCTGCATTAGAAAAGCAGATTCCGCTTGATGAAACAGAAATAAAAGAACTTACCAGTCAGATCGGTGCGGCAGAAAATGAGATAATACGTTTACAGACAGAGTATGTAAACGAAGAAAAAGGTTTAAAAGAACTGAAAGAGCAGGTAGAAGATATTACAAAAGAGGAAGTACAGTCACAGATAGAAAAATGTACGGAACAAAAGAAAAATCTTGAAGAGAACAGGGAAAAGACGAGGGAAACCTATAATAATTACGAAAAAAATACGGAGAGTGAAAAAGGTGCTATTCAGGTACTTCTTGGTCAGATTAGGGAGACAGAAAAGTTGATAGCACTTCCGGAAGAAGAAATCGAAAAACAGGCGGAAGAACTGCGGACAAAAAGAAGTGAGATCGAAGAAAACAGGGCATCAAAATATACTTCTTATCATGCGAATATGAATATCTGTGAAAATGTCAGTAAAAAACAAAAGGAGATTGCACAGACTGAACAGAAATATGTCTGGATGAAGTCGCTTTCCGATACAGCAAGCGGTATGTTGACCGGAAAGGCAAAGATCGAATTAGAAACTTACGTGCAGATGGCTTACTTTGACCGGATATTGATCCGTGCAAACAGGAGAATGCTTACGATGAGCAGTGGGCAGTATGAACTGCAGCGTGAGGAGGAGACAGGAAGCCGCAAGGAAAAAGCAGGATTGGAGCTTTGTGTGGTAGACCATTATAACGGAACAAAGCGCAGTGTCAAGACACTTTCCGGCGGAGAGTCATTTCAGGCATCATTGTCACTTGCACTTGGATTGTCGGATGAGATACAGTCTTATGCAGGCGGAATCCGTATGGATTCCATGTTTGTGGATGAAGGGTTTGGCTCGCTTGATGAGGATGCCCTAGAGCAGGCATTAAAGGCATTGTTACAGCTTACAGAGGGTAATCGTCTGGTAGGCATCATTTCACATGTATCGGAACTAAAAGACCAGATCGACAAAAAAATCATTGTAACAAAGCATCGGACGCCGGAAGGTGTCAGCAGTGCTGCACAAGTGGAGTAAAATATAGTGAATTAGTATAAACTTTTTTTTCTTGACTTCACCACTGTATAGTGCTATCATCTGAAATAGAGTGAGCAGAGCGTTCATGAAGGGGTACACCACCTTGGGTGTATTTCTTTGTGAACGCTTTTTTTGATTCATAGGAAATTACGTCCTATGAATCAAAAAGCCCTCCGGGCAGGATGCGCATCTCGCGGAGAAGAAGTTAGCTGTAAATAGCACCGCTCGAGCGCGAAAGAGTCGCAAGCGACTCTTTGTTTTTGCCTGAAAAAACAAAAGGAGGAAAATGAAAGGATTTATGGAGATCAATGGAAAGCGTGCAACGTTGCCGGAAGGAACAACGATACTTGATTACTTAGAGCAGAATCATTACGTGTTAGCGCAGATTGCAGTTGAGCACAATTATGTGATTTTAGACAGGGAAGATTATGCGAAAGTTGTTTTAAAGGATGATGACATTTTAGAAATTGTCAGTTTTATGGGTGGCGGCTGTTAAGCTGGCATAAGCGGAATATCTGGCAGAAACAAAGAAAATTGTAAAAGAAAAAAGAGTTGATAGCTGTGTTATCAGAAAAGATATAACAGTACAGACATAACAGAAAAGAGGAAAAAAATGAGTGAAATGACGAAAGATACATGGACATTAGGAGGACATGAGTTTACCTCCAGATTTATATTAGGTTCCGGAAAATATTCCTTAGAGCTGATTGATGCAGCAGTAAAAGAAGCAAAAGCAGAGATCGTGACGATGGCACTGCGACGTGCAAATGAGGGTGGTGTGGCAAATATCTTAGATTATATTCCAAAGAATGTGACATTGCTGCCAAATACATCCGGGGCACGAAATGCAGAGGAGGCAGTCCGTATTGCAAGACTGTCAAGACAGATCAGCGGCAGTGATTTTGTGAAAATCGAGGTCATTCATGATTCAAAATATCTGCTGCCGGACAATTATGAGACAGCGAAAGCAGTAGAAGTGTTAGCAAAAGAAGGATTTGTTGTAATGCCATATATGTATCCGGATCTCAACGCAGCACGTGATATGCAAAACGCAGGTGCAGCCTGTATCATGCCGCTTGCGGCGCCGATCGGTTCAAACCGTGGAGTATGTACAAAAGATTTTATCCAGATATTGATCGATGAGATCGACCTGCCGATCATCGTGGACGCTGGCATTGGAAAACCATCCCAGGCATGTGAAGTTATGGAAATGGGAGCAGCAGCGGTTATGGCAAATACTGCGATTGCGACAGCAGGTGATATTCCGGCAATGGCATCTGCTTTCCGTGAGGCTATCGAAGCAGGAAGAAAAGCATACCTGTCGGGTTGTGGACGTGTCAAGATGGGTGGGGCAAGTGCATCTTCTCCACTGACGGGTTTTCTCTCTGAATAATTCAGAAGAATCAGAGTGGCAAATATGGGAGCAGAATAAAAATTAGTTTTATGGAAATTTTGAATCAGAAAATATAATGCATTTTTTATAATTTGATTTGAACAGAAAAATGAATATAAAAAGTTTCGGGTTCAAAATAAGCACAGGGGATAAAAAATCATGGAACATATCAATGAAAGTATTTTAAGCGACGAGATAAAGGAACACCAGAAAGAAGCAAGAATCGATCATATGACATATTTGCCGGGGATGGAAGCGTTGAGATCCGATATCACAAAACAGGTGGTTGAAGTAATGCAGGCATATGATTATGACAGTTACACAGCGGAAGATGTACGGAGGGCACTTACAAAAAGAAACCGTACACCAGAAGATTTTGCAGCGTTGCTGTCACCTGCGGCAGAGCCTTTTATTGAAGAAATGGCACAGTGCGCAAAGGTGGAAAAAGAAAATCATTTTGGTAATTCTGTCTGCTTTTTTACACCACTTTATATTGCAAATTATTGTGAAAACTACTGTATTTACTGTGGATTCAACTGTCATAACCGCATCCGCAGGGCAAAGCTGAATACAGAGGAAATTGAAGCAGAAATGGCTGAGATCGCAAAATCAGGTCTGCAGGAAATATTGATTCTGACAGGTGAGAGCAGAAAAATGTCGGATGTGGAATATATTGGAGAAGCATGCAAAATTGCAAGAAAATATTTTAAAGTCATAGGACTTGAAGTTTATCCGATGAATTCTGATGAATATGCATATCTGCACAAATGCGGTGCAGATTATGTGACCGTTTTTCAGGAAACCTATAATTCAGATAAATACGAGACACTTCATTTAGCAGGACACAAACGTATTTTTCCATACCGTATGGAGGCACAGGAGCGTGCAATCCGCGGCGGTATGAGAGGTGTGGGATTTGCAGCACTGTTAGGGCTGGATGATTTCAGAAAAGATGCGTTTGCGACAGGAATGCATGCTTATCTGCTGCAGAGAAAATACCCGCATGCAGAGATTGCTTTTTCCTGTCCGAGACTTCGTCCGATTATCAATAATGACAAGATCAACCCGATGGATGTGCATGAAAAACAGCTTCTGCAGGTTGTGACGGCGTACCGTCTGTTTATGCCATTTGCAAGTATCACGGTTTCTACCAGAGAGTGTGCGAGGGTAAGAGACAGTCTGATGGAGATCGCTGCAACAAAGATTTCTGCGGGAGTCAGCACCGGTATCGGAAGCCATGCAAAGGGACTTGAGGATCAGGGAGATGAGCAGTTTGAAATTTCGGATGGAAGGACAGTAAAACAGGTGTATGATGCATTGCTTGAAGAAGGACTGCAGCCTGTTATGAGTGACTATATTTATGTATAAAAAAGAAAATCCAATTCCGGGAAAAATAATTGCGGTTACAAATCGCACACTTTGTGACCGCTCATTTTTAGAACAGGTTAAAAGAGTATGTGAAAAGAAACCAGCGGCGCTGATATTAAGGGAAAAAGATCTGCCGCAAACAGAATATGAAAGTCTGGCAATACAGGTTTTAAAAATTTGTGCAGAATATGGGGTGATCTGTATTCTGCACAGTTATCTGGAAGTCGCAGAGCGGTTAGGGAGCAGGTACATTCATCTGCCGCTTCCATTATTAAGAGTTTATATGGAAAAAACGGAAAATGAGAAAAAGCAGACAGAGACAAAAGTTAAAATGATCTTAGGCTGTTCCGTTCATTCTGTGGAGGATGCGATCGAGGCGGAAAAACTAGGTGCATCTTATCTGACCGCAGGTCATATTTTTGCCACAGATTGTAAGAAGGGGCTTCCGCCGCGTGGAACAGAATTTTTAAAGCAGGTGTGTAAAGCCGTGCATATACCGGTATACGCTATCGGTGGAATCGGGTTTGGTGATGGAAAAGTTGACCTTGTGTGTGAATGTGGGGCAGAGGGAGCATGTATCATGTCAGCGTTTATGACAATATAACATAAAAAATATAAAAATTTCAATCAAATTTCTCATGTCGCATTGCACCTGTTTCAAGAATCTGCTATACTAAATCGGATAGTAAAGTGGAGGGACGATATGTCACAGGCAGTTGTTATAAAAAGTAATAAATACGGGATACATCTTGTATTAAGCAATGAGATATCTTTTAAAGCACTTTTAGATGCCATCGTCGAGAAGTTCAAAGAGTCAGAGAAGTTCTTTAAAGGGGCAAAACTGGCGATTTCTTTCGAGGGAAGAAAGCTGACACATGATGAAGAAATGGCTATCATTGATGCAGTGACATCTAATACAAGTATCGAGATATTGTGCATTGTAGATCATGATCCGGACCGTGAAGCATACGTCAAGCAGCAGATCGAAGAATATCAGGCATCTGTGCAGCAGCCGTATGTGGATGGAGGGACTCAGTTTTACCGCGGAACGCTTCGCTCAGGTCAGACACTTGAGAGCGAAACAGGTATTGTAGTGGTAGGTGATGTCAATCCGGGCGCAGCAGTCATGGCAAACGGCAGTATCGTTGTACTTGGAGCGGTAAAAGGAAGTGTCTATGCAGGACTTGGTGGAGATGACAGTGCATTTATCGTTGCACTGGATATGGACCCGATTCAGATCCGTATTGGAAATGTTCTGGCAAAGAGTCCGGACAAACCTTTTGGCAGGCGTAAAATAAGAAAAAAGGTCAAGGAAACGACCACGTCTCCGCAGATTGCGTATTTAAAAGATGGAACAATCTGTATTGAACCGCTGACAAAAGAACTATTAAGCGATATTTAACGGCAGGAGGAATTTTTTGAAATGAGTGAAGTTATTGTAATTACGTCCGGAAAGGGCGGAGTTGGTAAAACGACTACAACCGCAAATGTTGGAACAGGTCTGGCACAGTTAAATAAAAAAGTAGTGCTGATCGATACCGATATCGGACTTCGTAACCTGGATGTTGTAATGGGACTTGAAAACCGCATTGTTTACAACCTGGTAGACGTTGTAGAAGGAAACTGCCGTGTTGAGCAGGCATTGATCAAAGACAAAAAATATCCGAATTTATGTCTTTTACCGTCAGCACAGACGAGAGATAAGTCAGCAGTATCTCCGGAGCAGATGCAGGCGCTGATCGAAGATTTAAGACAGGATTTCGATTATATTTTATTAGACTGCCCGGCAGGAATCGAGCAGGGATTTAAGAATGCCATTGCAGGTGCAGACAGAGCACTTGTAGTTACAACACCTGAGGTTTCCGCAGTGCGTGATGCAGATCGTATCATCGGACTGCTTCAGGCAAACCAGATCCAAAAGGTTGATCTTATCGTAAACCGTCTGCGTATGGACATGGTAAGACGTGGCGATATGATGAATGTAGAAGATGTGTGCGATATTTTAGCGATCAATCTGATCGGTGCAGTACCGGATGATGAGAATATTGTAATTTCTACGAATCAGGGTGAGCCGTTAGTTGGCAGCAACTGTCTTGCAGGACAGGCATATCAAAATATCTGCCATCGTATTCTTGGCGAGGAAGTTGCATTCCTTGATCTTGAGGCAAAACAGGGAGTATTTTCAAAATTAAAAGATTTATTTAAGAAAAATTAGGAGGAACAGTCATGGGATTGATGGACTTATTTAAAAAGAAAAGTTCCGGTGATGTTGCAAAAGACCGTTTAAAACTTTTGCTGGTGACTGACCGCGCAAGCTGTTCCCCGGAAATGATGGAGCAGATCAAAAACGAGATCATTCAGGTAATTTCAAAACATATGGATATTGATATGGAAGGCCTTGACATCCAGATCACACAGACAGAGTCAGAGTCAAACAATGGAACTGTACCGGCATTGTTTGTTAATATTCCAATCCGTGATATCAGACACGGAAATTCATAAAAACTTATCATTATATATAAGAGATCATAGACTGTTCGAAGGAGAATACAGATTTTCGTTTGAACAGTCTTTTTTAGTACTATTGACATATGATATTGAAAATGCTAATATCATACTAATTTGATATGAATTAAATGATAAAAGAGAAAAAGGATGCGGCAACTGATAACAGAAATACAAAGGATGAGCAAAGGAGCAGTATCCCGGAATGGAGTATGTCATGAAGTACGATTTTGATGAAGTAGTAGAGCGAAGAGGAACCGGATGTTTAAAATATGATTTCGCAAAAGAGCGTGGAAAAAAAGAAGATGTATTGCCACTGTGGGTTGCTGATATGGATTTTAAGACTGTGCCGGCGGTAACAAAAAGACTGCAGAAAGCAGTGGAACATGGGATTTATGGGTACAGTGACAGTAAGGAAGATTATTTTGCAGCAGTGTCAGGATGGTACCGTGATCATTTTGACTGGAACACAAAGCAGGAATGGATGATAAAAACTCCAGGGGTCGTTTTTGCACTTGCGGCAGCAGTACGTGCTTATACAGAAAAAGGCGATGCCGTACTGATTCAGCAGCCGGTATACTATCCATTCCGTCAGGTGATCGAATCAAATGACAGAAAGTTAGTCAGCAGTGATCTCGTCTTGCGGGATGGTCATTATGAGATTGATTTTGAAGATTTTGAGGCAAAAATAAAGGAACATCAGATTCATTTGTTTTTACTCTGCAGTCCGCATAATCCGGTAGGACGTGTCTGGAAAGAATGGGAATTAAGAAAGATCGGAGAAATATGTCTGAAATATCAGGTTGTTGTTGTCAGCGATGAGATCCATAGTGATTTTGTGTATCCGGGAAATAAACATTATGTATTTGCGTCTATAGAACCGGAATTTGAGAAGATATCCGTGATCTGTACAGCACCAAGCAAAACATTCAATCTTGCCGGACTTCAGGTGTCAAATATTTTTATTGCTGACGAAGGATTGCGTAAAAAATTTATCCGTGCGGTGGATCAGGCGGGGTACAGTCAGGTAAACCTGATGGGACTTGTCGCGTGTCAGGCTGCTTATGAAGAAGGAGCAGAATGGCTTTTGCAGTTAAAAGAATATCTGCTTGGAAATCTTTCCTTTGTACGTGAATATCTGAAAGAAAATCTGCCAGAAGTCAAATTGATCGAGCCGGAAGGAACGTATCTGATCTGGCTGGATTTTGAAGCGCTTGGACTGGAAAGAAAAGAACTAGAGGCTCTGATCGACAAAGCCGGACTGTGGCTGGATGCCGGAGCTATTTTTGGAAAAACAGGAATAGGATTTGAGCGCATTAATATTGCATGTCCGAGAAGAACATTAGAGCAGGCGTTTGTGCAACTGAAAAAAGCGGTGGATCAGTTGAAGTAGTATGGGATAAATGCGTTGCCTGTCAAATGCTGGTTTGTTTATGAAATAAATCATCTCCCCAAATGGTGTATCGTAGGCTTGTGAGTGGCATCTTGCGCAAAGCCGGAGTAATTTTTGTTCCGTTGTACGAAAATAAGAAAAGTCTAGGTATGCCTGAATTAGATTTTCTCGGAGTGACGTGACCGGCAACAACGAGTCATCCATGACTCGATGCTGCCTTGTTCTGCCATCCGTGGCAGAACATCACTGTGTATCTACAGACACACTAAGATTTTCTAATTTTCTCCCAAAGTCACAAAATCAGCTTCGGCTTTGCGCAAGATGCCAGCCTCCAGGTTATGAAACACCATTTGGGTGGGCGGTTCATCTCAAAACTGGGGGCGTAGGTGCAAATTTTTGATATTCATTATGCCTATAATCTGCTTATGATCCTAATGTACTGTATCATTGATATTCAGACTAATGACTTGCCAAAATTTCCATCTGCTACATTGTACTACATGGATTGTTTCATAAATTGCCAGACCAATAACACAAAATATTCTTCAAATATGTATGGCAATAAACATGAGCATAGCGGAATACATTAAGGTTTTTGCCAGCGTTATCAAACAAATAATAAATTATTGAATATAGTTATTTAGAAATATTTTTTAATCAGATTCAGACACAAAACACTAAAAATTTACGCACCTCCAAGGTTGTAAAATGAGTTCCCCGGCGAAGGGTGGTTCACAACTTAGTGGCTGG
>OHAC01000370.1_pt1 | contig 47660 bp, 43 predicted proteins | sample 1577051 | NCBI WGS metagenome assembly OHAC01 (sample SAMEA3541499, study PRJEB24748) | human gut metagenome | biome: human gut; feature: human-associated habitat; material: faeces | place: China | collected 2012 | reverse complement strand
TATCCAGTACTGGCGTTATTTATTCTACAGGGGCTTGGGGGTGTAGCCACCAAATCTGGCCGCATTGGTGTCTGGTGTACTTTTAGTAACTGGTATTTTGGCTGGATGTGGACAATCTAAAAAAGACGATCACCTTACCGTGTATCTGTGGGAAAATCGTTTAATGAAAAATATTGCTCCTTATATCCATGAGCAGTTTCCAGATCAGGATATTGAATTTATTATTGGAAATAATGACACTGATTTATATAGCTATTTTAAAGAGCATGGTGAGTTGCCGGACATCATGACAGTACGTCGATTCTCTGGAACGGATGCGCAGGATTTACAGCCATATCTTATGGATTTTGCTTCTTATGATGTGGTTTCTAAGTACTATTCCTATGCAGTGGAATATTATAAGGATACAGATGATGAAATTCAGTGGTTGCCAATCTGTGCAATTCCGCAGACGATTATTGCCAACAAGACACTGTTTGATCAGTATGGAATCAAAGTTCCGGAAAATTATGAAGAATACGTATAGGTTTGCCAGCAATTTTATGATAAGGGTATAAAACCTTACTCGATGGATCTTGCAGAAGACTGGTCAAATCAAGAAATAATTCAGGCGGCAGCGATTGGTTTGAAAGGTTGATGGCGAATCAATAGAAGCTGTGATATGATAAAGTAAATAATTTGATGTGTATATTTGGATTTTGGGAAGAGAATGAAAAGTGGATAAACTTTAAAAATAAAACAGAAAACTTAAAGGCACTTAGTAAATACAAAACCGAAAAAACGGAACATAGTGTTTTAACAGACGAAATATGTTTGAGTGAAAGACATGAAGAAAACAAAAGAAGGTGTTAATTTGAAGAAAAAGAAATTCCTTAGGCTGAAGAATACAGGCAGTATCTTTGTGATTGCGGGACTTTTGATAATTTTGGTAATAGCGTCGTACACATATATTCTGCAAAGTTTTTACACTAAGACCGCCCTTGAAACAGAAATCACACGTGACACAGCGAGTGCAGATGCAGTACACAAACTTGTGAATAGAAGAATCGGCAAAGAAGATTTTGATCAAATCAAAGATCAATCTGATGAAAAGAAGCAATTATATAAGGATATTTCTTCATATTTCAATGAAATCAGAACACTGAATTCTACTCGATATATTTACACCGCTACAAAAAATGAAGAAGGAAAACTCGTTTATGTGGTAGACGGTTTGGATCCGGATGCGGATGATGTAAGACACCCTGGAGATTATATTGAGGAAGAAATGGTTCCGTATATTGATAGGGCTATTTCTGGGGAGAATGTGTACTCTCAGGATATCATTGATACAACATGGGGTCCGATTTTTACGGCTTGCTATCCTGTAAGCGCAAATCATGATGGGACAGGAGAAATCATTGGCGCATTTTGCATTGAAATGGATATGCAATCAGCTTATGGAATGGTTGAAGAGACGAATCATATTTCCATCATCTGCGGTTTACTCGCAGGAGCTGTATTGCTTTTAATTTGTCTATATACCTATTATGTTTACCAGAAAAGCAAGGCAGAAGAGCAAAAACAAAAACAATTATTAATGAACGCCGCTGAGGAAGCAGATGCTGCCAACAAAGCAAAATCTGCGTTTTTGCTTAATATTAGCCATGACATCAGAACACCGATGAATGCCATTATTGGATTTACAAACATTGCGCTTCACCAGAACACGGTTTCAGATATTCATGATAGCTTGGAGAAAGTTCAAAAAAGTTCGAATCATCTTCTCTCTTTGTTGAATGACGTTCTGGATTTCAGTCGCATTGAAAGTGGAAAAGTTATCATTTCGCCTGAGCCAGTGGACATTACTCAATTGACAGATAACGTCCAGGCGATTATGAATGGACTTCTTTATAATCGAGATCTTAAGTTTGAAGTACATCGAGAAATTCCAAAGAACCCATATGTCCTTGCGGATGTTGTGCGTATCCGAGAAGTTTTGGTGAATCTTCTTGGCAATGCTGTGAAATTCACAAAGGACGGCGGAAAGATTACTTTGGATATCAGCAGTTACCCAGGAGCGGATGAGAAACATATCATAACTCGTTATGTTGTTCGAGATAACGGTATTGGCATGAGCGAAGAGTTCCAGAAAAAATTATTCGATCCGTTTTCACAAGAAGATGATGCTAATGCCAGAACTCAATATAAGGGAACCGGTCTTGGTATGGCCATCACAAAAAAATATGTGGATATGATGGGCGGTTCAATTGCTGTTGAGAGCAAAAAAGGTGTAGGTTCTACATTCACAGTGGAGATCCCACTGGAGTTGCCAGAACAGGTTATTCAATCAGAACAAAAACAACATCTACATAGAGATTTGACGGGTATTCATGTTCTTATGGCTGAGGATAATGATCTAAATGCTGAACTTGCTACGATAATACTGGAAGATGCTGGTATGACCGTAACACGCGCATCAGACGGAAAAAAAGTTGTGGATTTGTTTAAAAATCATCCACGAGGCACATACGATCTTATTTTGATGGATATTATGATGCCAAACATGGATGGACACCAAGCAACGAAAGCTATTCGAGCCCTGGGTATAGAGCGCCTCGATGCGGTTAGGATTCCAATTATAGCTTTGTCTGCAAATGCTTTTATAGATGATATTCAGGAATCCCTGGATTCAGGCATGAATGACCATATTTCCAAGCCGATTAACATGGAGGAATTAATCGATACTATCACTAAATACATTAAACACGATTAGGAAAACAAAGAAGTTAATTCTGATGAAAAGTTTGCACTGGTCTTGTCGGATGCGAAAGCGCAAGTTTCCTAAAATTCTCTACATGGCAGGAATCTGGCAGCCAACTGCGAAAGATAATCAGTTCACCATCCTGACAACCTCTCCGAATGCTTCTGTATTACCCGTTCATGATCGGATGCCATTGGTGCTTATACCAGAAGAAGTTATGCCTTGGATTCAGGATTTTGGTGCTGCAGAAAAGCTTCTCACCAAAATTCCTCCGCTTTTGGAACATAAGCAGGAGTACGAGCAATTGTCACTTTTTACTAATTCAGCAGGAGTATCTGGTGGATGTGATTATGATGTGGATTCCGAAAGAAATGGATGAGCAGTGAGAAAAATTGTGCCTGAGACTGGCTGCTTTTCCAGTGTTTTGATATAATCAAAAAAAGATCACCATAAGGGAGGCGGGCTATTTATGAGATTACTGATCAAACAGCGTGTTTTTTCCTGGACAGATACCTACGATGTATATGATGAATATGAGCATCCGAAATATTTTGTAAAGGCAGAATTTTTGACTTTAGGCCATCAGATTCATGTATACGATCAGTCAGGAAACGAGATCGGCATGGTAAAACAGCGGTTCCCAACCTTGCTGCCGGCTTTCGATATTGAAGTGAATGGGCAGGAATGCGGCAGCATTCAGAGAATGTTTTCTTTTTTAAAGCCGAGATATGAAATTGATTATAATGGCTGGCGGTGTGAGGGAGATTTTCTGAACTGGGATTACGATGTGTATGAAGCCTGCAGCGTGGCAGCACATATTTCCAAAATCCCTTTTCATTGGGGAGATACTTACGAACTGAATGTTATGGATCCAAAAGATGAAATCATGGCCCTGATGCTTGTGATCGCTATTGATGCGGCTAATTGCTCGAAGTAATACACAGGACAGAATTCTTCTGGGCAGAAATCTCATTGCAATTCTCATATACCTGTCATGCAAAATATGTATGTGCCTTTTCTAACAAAACCATGTAAAATAGAATAATCAGAACACAATTCTGCCATTGCGGCATGATGAAAAGGAGAGGGACTATGTTTTTAGGAGATGGAAATGTAAAATTTGAATTTGCGCATGTTGGAATTAACGCGCAGACACCGGAAGAGGGTGTTCGCATGAAAAATTTCTTTACCGAGATCATGGGATATCATGATTATCGAGAAATCCCGGCTGGTTTTTTTACTGTGGACAACAAGATGGAGCTTTTAAAGATAATGGGCAAGGGCACCATGGGCCATCTCGGATTCTTTGTAAATGACATGCCGGCGGCCATCGAATATCTGGAGGAGAAGGGCTACCCGGTGGATTATGATACCGCACGTTATGATGAGGATGGAAAAACCATCCGTCTGATCTTCTTAAAAGAAGAAATCAATGGCTTTCGCATTCATATCACGGTGAAGAAAGCACCATTTTATGTGGAAGCAGAATAACCGCTGCAAAACACGGAAAACCTGCATAAAAAGAGAACGCGCCGCATGATGGCGCGTTCTCTTTTTATGTAAGTGCCTAATCCCAGTTTTCTTTTAAGAATTCTACGATATCCGCAGCTTTTGGCGGGCATCCGGCAAGACTCTTATTGCAGCACTTTGTGCAGCGGCCAACGCCGATCTTGGCGCATCCATCCGGCTGATTCTGATAACCCTGTCCGATGGCAACGGACGGAAGACCACGGCGCAGATAACCGGCATCGTTTAAGCGATCCAGTGCGTAGATCAGGGAACCGTAGCAGGCACTGCAGGCATCCTTCGGCTCAGTGTAAGCAGCCAGCTTCTGAACGCGGTGGGTCATGCGGAATTTCACACCTGCCTGATCCGGCTGATTTAAATAGATCATGTTGGCGTGTGCGGTATCGGTGCTTCCAACTCCCAGCTTTTCCGCTAACGGAATATACGGAACATCCTGGATGGAATAGCCCATACTGTCGCAGACAAAAGCATCGCAGAGTACCGGATCCTTGAAACCGAGAACACGATTCATGACAACCGGGTTGCCGCCTTCTTCAAAATCCAGATCGCCGCAGATGTTATCTACCAAAATAAAATCATTGCGGGCAATGGTATTTAAGTGGGCAATCGGCTTGTGCAGTCCCATGGTATGGAAGTGGCGTTTTTCCTGGTTTGGGATAACGCCCTTATTGTTCTTTAAGGCACAGGTGACGGTGGTCTGGCAGTGTCCCTTTAAAACCGGCATGTTGATCATGTAATCAACAGAAGCGGCCTGGTCGCAGAGCTTGATCTTCATGCCTGCGGCATCGTATTCCTTCCAGGTGTCACGCTGCAGATCCACAAACGGAACGTGATAGCGTGCGCAGACCATGTCGTAACCGGCTGCGCGGAATGCTTCACCGGTGCGGTCACCGACCCAGGATCCCTCCATGATTGTAATATTTTCAAAACCGTGTTCCTGCAGGTATTCAATGACACCCGCCAACAGCTCGCTGTGGGTGGTAGCGCCGCTGGAAGGGGCCTTGGCGGTGACCAGATTCGGCTTTAACGCGATTTTCTTTTTTTTGTCTCCAATATCCTCGGCTACGTTTGCAGCTTCCATGACCTTTTTTGCCATGACTTTATAGTTGGTGCCGTGGATCAGGATAATATCATTCTTTTCCATAGGATTTCCTCGCTTTTAGTGAATTTCTTTTTCATTTCATCGTGCATATTATAGCGCGTTTCTTCCGGTTTGAAAAGGAAAAAGAATGCATGAAAGAAAATCCGGACAGTTTTTGTCACTTGACAAAATGGTATATACTGGCGTATATTGAATACTGCAAAGAGAATAAACGTTAGTACCGGGGAGCCTGTGGAAACGGGCTGAGAGCTGGCTGGAACCCGCCGGGACCCGTATACCTGATTTGGATCATGCCAACGTAGGAAGTGCTGTGACTGGATAGAAACAGAAAGTGGAATTGCGCACCTGCGTGGTTCTGCTTTTTTTGTTCTTTCTCTTTGCGGCGGTGCATTGGGGGCACCACCTTGAGCCGCCTAAAAATATAGATGCATGAGAGGAGTTTCATTATGAAGATGAAAACAGCATTAACGATCGCTGGAAGTGATTCCAGCGGAGGCGCCGGAATCCAGGCTGATTTAAAAACCATGACCGCCAATGGCGTATATGCCATGAGTGCGATCACTGCGCTGACAGCCCAGAATACGACCGGACTCCAGGGAATTTTTGAGGTATCACCGGAGTTTTTAAAGCTGCAGATTGACAGCGTCTTCACCGATATCCGTCCGGATGCGGTCAAGATCGGCATGGTTTCCTCCGCGGGCCTGATTCAGGCGATCGCGGAAAAACTGAATGAATACAAAGCAGAGAACATTGTAGTAGATCCGGTGATGGTGGCAACCAGCGGAGCAAAGCTCATCAGCGACGATGCCATCGGAACCTTAAAGGAATTCCTGTTCCCGTTAGCCACCGTTCTGACTCCGAATATCCCGGAGGCAGTGGTTCTTTCCGGTATGGAGATTACCACCGCAGAGGAAATGGTGGAGGCAGCGAAAAAGATCAGCGAGACCTATCACTGCGCGGTCCTGTTAAAGGGAGGACATCAGTTAAATGACGCCAACGACCTGTTATACCGTGACGGCGGATACCGCTGGTTCAACGGACGCCGCATTGACAATCCGAACACCCACGGAACCGGCTGTACCTTATCCAGCGCAATTGCTTCCAATCTGGCCAAGGGTTATGATCTGGATATTGCAGTAGAGCAGGCAAAAGCATATATTTCCGGCGCGCTGGCAGCTATGCTGGACCTGGGCGCCGGTTCCGGCCCGATGAACCATGCCTTTGAATTCTGCGGCAAAGGGTTCGCGAAGGAGGAAGTATGACCATTACAGAAAAACTGTTAGACTCTGTAAAAGAAATCTGGGCAGGGTATCATACCCATCCGTTTGTAAAAGGGATTGGAGATGGCAGCCTGGACCAGAAGAAATTCCGTCATTATATGATACAGGATTACCTATATCTGATTGATTATACAAAAGTGTTTGCTGTCGGCGTGGCGAAGGCGAAGGACCTTTCCGTGATGAAGCTGTTCGCGGCTTCCACCCATAACATTCTGGATGGGGAGATGGACATTCACCGCACCTACATGGAACGGCTTGGCATCAGCCTGGAAGAGGCGGAGACAACACCAGTATCTCTGGATAACCGTTCCTATACTTCTTATATGCTGCGGGCTGCTTACGAGGGCGGAGAGGCAGAGGTCATGGCGGCCATTCTTTCCTGTGCCTTAAGCTATGAGGCCATTGCGAAGCAGATCGTAAAGGAAAATCCAGAAGCAGACAAACATCCATTCTACGGTGAGTGGGTATCCGGTTATGCCAGTGAGAGTTACCACGAAGAAAATGAGCGTCTGATCGGTATGATGAACCGTCTGGCTGCAGACTGCACACCGGCACAGGAAGCGCATCTGATCGACATTTTTACGGCCTGCTCCCGCTATGAGGCGGCATTCTGGGATATGGCCTGGGAAATGAGGCGGTAGTATGCTGGAATTTGATCACGTATGTTTCCAGTATGAAGTAGATGATTACGCCATTATGGACAAGCTGTCCTTCCAGATTCAGGATGGAGAGTTCGTTTCCGTGATTGGCCCGTCTGGCTGTGGAAAGAGTACCATTTTCCGGCTGGTGAATAAGCTTCTTACGCCGGATGCGGGGCAGGTTCTGGTCAACGGCCAGTCCATCACGACACAGAAAAATTACTGCGGCTATATGCCCCAGCACGACCTCTTATTTCCGTGGCGCACGGTGAAGGAAAATGTAATACTGCCTATGGAAATCCAGGGCGGATATTCCAAAGCGGAAATGGAACAGCGGGCAGAGGAAGCGCTGGCTTCGGTTGGCCTTTCCGGCTGGGGACAGAAAAGTCCAAGAGAGCTTTCCGGCGGCATGAGACAGCGGGCCGCTTTTGCCCGTACTGTTCTGACCGGCTCGGATCTGCTCCTTTTGGATGAGCCGTTTTCGGCCCTGGATTATCTGACCCGCCTTTCCATGCGGGAGTGGCTTCTGGAGCAGTGGGAGCGGGATCAGAAAACCGTGTTATTCATTACCCATGATGTGGAAGAGGCATTGTTTTTGTCCGGCCGCATTTTAGTGGTGGAACAGACCCCTATGACGCATCTGCGTTCCATTGAAGTTCCAGCTTCTTATCCGCGCACCAGAGAAGAACTGGCCCGCCCGGAACTTCTTGACCTGAAGGAAAAACTGATTCAGATGTTAAGGAGGGATGCGAAGTGAAGAAAAAATCCTGTACCAATTCCAGCCTCCCGGCACTGATCTTAACCTTTGCCCTGCTGATCTTCTGGCAGGCAGCGGCCATGGGTGTGAATGCGGCTTACATCCTTCCATCGCCAATTCAGATCCTTCAAAAGCTCTGGGAACTGCGGGAGCCGCTTTTCATGGCGCACTTGCCGGCAACTATGTCGGTAGTAGCCATTGGCCTTGTCATTTCCATTGTGTTAGGTCTTGGACTTGCGGTTTTAATGGATGCCAATGACACGGCAAGAAGAGCCCTGTATCCGCTGATCATTGCCTCCCAGACCATTCCGACCACAGCTCTGGCACCGCTGTTTGTGCTGTGGTTCGGCTATTCTATCTGGGGCAAGGTGCTGGTCACGGTACTGATTACCTTTTTCCCCATCACCATCACGGTGTTTGATGGATTTCAGTCCGTGAAGACGGAAATGGAAGAACTATTATTTACCTTTGGCGCATCATCGGCGCAGATTTTCTGGAAATTAAAGGTCCCGGCCGTTTTGCCGTATTTCTTTTCTGCCATAAAGATGGCGGTTCCGCTGTCCATCATTGGCGCGGCGATCGGAGAATGGCTGGGTGCCCAGAGCGGTCTTGGCTATTTCAGCCGCCGTATGATGACGCAGCTTGACGGAGCCGGTGTTTTTGCGCCGATCCTGCTGCTTTCCGTGGTTGCCATGATCTTTGTATGGCTGGTAACGTTACTGGAGAAGCGGATGATCCGCTGGAGAAACGATTTATAATAAAGTGAGGATGAAATTATGAGAAAAAGAACATTTGTGGCTGCATTTACCGCAGCAGCTTTAAGTATTGCAGCACTTTCCGGCTGTGGCAGCAGCGCTAAATCTGCTGAGACTACTGCAAAAGCAGAAACGGAGGCAGCAAACGCAGACCAGGAGAGCACAGAGGAGAAAGACTCTTCCGAAGCTGCAGAAACTACGGATAAAGATAAGAAAGATCTTCGTGAAGTGAATGTGGTTCTGGACTGGTATCCGAATGCCATCCATACATTCCTCTATACCGCAATTGAGCGTGGTTATTATGAGGAAGAAGGTCTGAATGTGCAGATTCGTTTTCCATCCAACGCAAACGATGCCCTGTCTATGGTGGCAGCGGGCAAGGCAGAGATTGGCATGTATTACCAGCAGGATCTGATTCAGGCAGTAGCAAACCAGAAAGCGCCGATTCGTTCCATCGGAGCCATTGTGCAGTCTCCGCTGAATATCATTCTTTCCCTGAAGGAGAAAAACATCACCAGCCCGAAAGATATGGTAGGAAAAACCATCGGCTACGGCGGCACGGTGTTAAGTGAGTCCCTTGTAAAATGTATGATGGAATCTGTTGGCGCAGATGCATCTGACGTAAAGATGGTTGATGTGGGCTTTGACCTGATGAGTTCCATGACCACCGGAAATGTAGACGCAACCATTGGCTGCCTGGTAAACCATGAGGTTCCGCAGATGGAAGAGGAAGGCTTTGAGTTAAACTATTTCCCGGTAAGCGGCTACGGAATTCCGAACTATTATGAGGAAGTGTTCCTGACCAGCAACAAGCTGTTAGAGGAAGAGCCGGATGTCGTAGCAGGTTTCCTGCGTGCGTCCAAGAGAGGCTTTGATGATTTTAAGGCTGATCCGGACGGCTGCCTGGCTATTCTGATGAATAACCAGAACGAAGCTAACTTCCCGCTGACCCAGAGCGTAGAGGAACAGTCCTGCAAAACCCTGCTCCCGCTCATGGAGACTGCGGATGCAGAATTCTTAAGCCAGACCGAGGAATGCTGGCAGGAGAATATTGACTGGATGCTCGAAAACGGACTGATTGATCAGAACGTGGATGTGGCAGATGTCATGACTGTTGTGGAATAAAGATCTGAGAACAGAACTGAAAAAGATCCTAACGTGAAGAAGACCGCTTCCTGTTGTGCCGGCTGTTGTAATAAAATAGCCGGACTGCGGAAGGCGGTCTTGTTATTTCGTGTGGATAATGGTTACCGGTCCAGGGTACTATTCGGGAACTGGGTTTATGATTATCCAGAGCAGTCCGCGGATATTCCCGGAGAACTGCACCAGCTTGGAGAAATCGGATGGATTCCGGTTGATTTTACGCCGGGTTTTTATTACAATACATATGCACTGCTGCGCATGGCAGAACTTCCGCAGAAAACAGCTGGGGCCGAGACAGCGGATTGCGTTTCGCTATATCGGCATTTTACATGGAAGAGATACGCTGCAGCACTCAAATCAGATAGGAGAACACATCATGGAAAAAATCACGAGTTTTACCATCAATCATCTAGAGCTTCTGCCTGGCATTTATGTGTCACGGAAGGACAAAGCAGGAGACAGCATGATCACCACCTTCGATATTCGTATGACAAGACCGAATTTTGAGCCGGTTATGAACACAGCGGAAATTCATACTATAGAGCATCTGGCAGCGACATTCTTACGAAATCATGGCGGCATCAAAGACCGCGTGATCTATTTTGGACCGATGGGATGCCGTACGGGTTTTTATCTGCTGCTTGCAGGAGATTACCAGTCCCGCGATATTGTACCACTTATGAAAGAAATGTTTGTGTTTATCCGCGATTTTGAGGGGGATGTTCCGGGGGCCAGTGCCAGAGACTGCGGCAACTATCTGGACATGAACCTTCCAATGGCCAAATGGCTTGCAGACCGTTTCCTGCGGGAGGTTATGGACAACATGGATGACAACAGACTGATTTACCCGAACAACCAGGAGTGAACAACAAACGAATGAACAGAGTGATACATGGAGTACCAAAAGAGACGATGGAGTATATGATCCGTCTCTTTAGTCCGACGATGGACGACTATCTATACGTGTTGGATCTGAAAGAAGACTATTATATGATATCCCCTCAGGCAGTAGAGCGTTTCCGCCTTCCGGGAGATCATTTTTATCATGCACGGGGAACTCACAGGACATTTGTGTATGCGGAGGACCTGAAAATTCTGTGGGATGATATTGACAAGATCTGTGCCGGTCAGGCAGAGAACCATAATCTGGATTACCGCTGGCTGGACCATCAGGGAAATCCGGTCTGGATTAATTGCCGTGGACTGGTACTGCATGAGGCAGATGGAACCCCAAAGTATCTGATTGGCTGCATCAATGAAATCGGCAAAAAACAGAAGGCAGATAACGTGAGCGGCCTTATGGGCGAAGGAGGACTCTGGCAGTATGCAAAAGAATGTCCGGACCGCCTGCCTGCCGGATTTATCATCCGTCTGGGAATTGATGACCTGAGTGTGGTAAATGGCAGTATGGGCATGAATTACGGAGATTATCTCCTGAAGGAAACCGCAAACTGTATTCAGCGTGCCATGGAGCCCGGTCAGAAGCTGTTTCGTCTCGTTTCCGATCAGTTTATCATTACAGACCTGACCGGACGGTCCGTGTCAGACGCGCGCCTTCTCTACAACCGGATCCGCTACGAGATCGCATGCTGGATTGAGGCGCATCAGTATCAGACTGTTTTTACGATATCGGCCGGAATTATTGATACAAAGGACCGGATGAATGATTATGACCAGATTCTTAAGTTTCTGGAGTTCGCCCTGAATGAGGCAAAACTGGAAGGTAAAAATGAATGTTACCTTTTTCAAAAAGAGGATTACCATGCCTGGGTGCATCGGCAGAAACTCAGAAAACAGCTTTTACATGCGGTAAACAATGGATTTTGTGGATTTGAAATCTATTATCAGCCGATCATGCATACCAGAGAACATAGTCTGGTTTCTGCGGAGGCTCTGATGCGTTTTTTTGTTCCTGCCGATCCCGACGCGGATGGGGACGAGACAGGCGTGGCACGGGAACTGGTCATGATCTCTCCTGCGGAATTTATTCCTATTTTGGAAGAAAGCGGCCTGATCATTCCGGTGGGCAGGTGGCTGGTTCGCACAGCGGCCGGAGTATGCAAAGAGTGGCAGAAAGAACATCCGGGCATGCGGGTACAGGTGAATTTATCTTATGTTCAGGTGGCAAAGACCGATGTACTGCGCGATGTGCGTGAAGTTTTGAATGAGATCGGATTAAGCCCGGAATGCCTGGGTGTGGAGCTGACAGAAAGTGGTTATCTGGAACCAGGAACCCATTTCCAGAAGGTATGGCAGGGCCTGAAAAATCTTGGGGTCAAGGTCCTTCTGGATGATTTTGGAACAGGATATTCCAATTTCCACTGTCTGGGTGACCTTACGCCGGACGGCATCAAGATTGACCGTTCCTTTACCCAGAGAGCCCTGACGGATGCTTATGAGTACAATCTGCTGACGCAGATGATCTGGATGTCTAGGCGTCTGAATATCCAGGTGTGTATTGAGGGAATTGAGACGATGGAGGAGCTGGAACGAATTGCAGAACTGAAACCGGATTTTATCCAGGGATACCTGTTTAGCAGACCGGTTTCCAGCGCAGAATTTACAGACAGTTTTATAAAAAGACTGGAAGGAGAACATGGCAATGCATGACGATGTATATCAGATGTATTTAGATGAAATTGCAGCGATCTGTCCAATGGACGCGGCAGAAGAGGAGCAGCTTATACAGAAGCTTAAAAGTGGAGATACCACTGTGCGATCCCGCCTGATGGAGGGATATCTGCCATTCATTGCTGAGACCGCAAAATCTTATGCAGATCAGGGGCTTCCGATTGGGGATCTGGTTCAGGAGGCGAACATGGCTCTGATCATGGCGGTAGACCAGTATCAGGATGGTGATTTTAAGAGTCAGGTAAAAGCTCTTGCAGAAGAGATGATCAAGGCGGCGCTGGAGGAGCAGGGCCTGGAGACCAAAGTAGAGGAAGAGATGCTGGCCCGGGTCAACGTCTTGAAAGAAGTTTCCAAACGCATGGCCGAGGAGCTTGGCCGTGAGGCTTCCGTAACTGAGCTTGCGGAAAAGATGAAGATGACGGAAGATGAGATCAAAGACATCATGAAGCTGACTCTGGATGCCATGAGTGTCAGCCCGGATGCGGAAATGTAACCGGATTCTCTGATGCGTTAATAAGTTTGAATAATAAATGCCATAAGATATATTAATTTTATTTATAATATATCTTGTGGTATTATTTATTTATATGAGATTTATCAGTCTCGATTATGAATCAGTACCAAAAAACAGGAACGATACAGTACAGGAGGAAGCACATGAGTGTAAAACGCGTGTATGTAGAGAAAAAACCGGAGTTTGCCGTAAAGGCAGGAGAGCTTCGCGAGGAGATCAGCAGCTATCTGAGCATAGACACCGTGACGGGGGTCCGTGTATTGATCCGCTATGATATTGAAAATCTGTCTGAGGAGACTTACAAGCAGGCGCTTGTTACCATCTTTTCCGAGCCGCCGGTTGATTATGTATATGAGGAGGATTTCCCGAAGCAGGAAGGCGACACCGTATTTTCTGTGGAATATCTTCCGGGCCAGTTCGACCAGAGAGCAGACTCCGCAGAGCAGTGTGTGAAGCTGTTAAAAGAGACCGAGGAGCCGGTCATCAAGACTGCCACCACCTATGTGCTGTCCGGCAGGCTCACTGAGGAGCAGGCTGCTGCCATCAAGGCATTCTGCATCAACCCGGTGGATTCCCGCGAGGCAGGAAGCAAGAAGCCGGAGACCCTGGTAACTGTATTTGAGACCCCGGCCGATGTGGCTTCCTTCGAGGGCTTTGCTGATTTTGATACTGCGCAGTTAAAGGAGCTTTACGATTCCTTAAACCTGGCTATGACATTCCGTGATTTTGAGCATATCCAGAAATACTATGCAGGGGAGGAACACCGTGACCCGACCGTGACCGAGATCCGTGTACTGGATACCTACTGGTCCGATCACTGCCGCCACACCACCTTTTCCACCGAATTAAAGGATGTGACTATTACCGACGGAGAGTACAAGGCTCCGATTGAGGCTACCTACAAAAACTATCTGGCAGACCGTGAGGTTCTCTACAAAGGCCGTGATGACAAATTTGTCTGCCTCATGGATCTGGCGCTGCTTGCCATGAAGAAGCTGCGTGCAGAGGGCAAGCTGGAAGACCTGGAGGTCTCCGATGAGATCAATGCCTGCAGCATCGTGGTTCCGGTTGAGATTGACGGTGTAACTGAAGAGTGGCTGGTAAACTTCAAAAACGAAACCCACAACCATCCGACTGAGATCGAGCCGTTTGGCGGTGCCGCAACCTGTCTGGGTGGTGCCATCCGTGACCCGCTTTCCGGCCGTACCTATGTATATCAGGCAATGCGCGTGACCGGTGCCGCAGACCCGACCCGTCCGCTTTCTGAGACCTTAAAGGGCAAGCTGCCGCAGAGAAAGCTGGTCAACAGCGCGGCAAATGGCTACAGCTCCTACGGCAACCAGATCGGTCTGGCTACCGGCTATGTAAAAGAAATCTATCATCCGAACTATGTGGCGAAACGTATGGAAATCGGTGCGGTTATGGGTGCTGCTCCGCGAAAATACGTGAAGCGTTTAAATTCTGACCCGGGCGATATCATCGTTCTGTTAGGCGGCCGCACCGGCCGTGACGGCATCGGCGGCGCTACCGGTTCCTCCAAGGTACATACCGAGGCTTCTATTGAGGTCTGCGGCGCAGAGGTACAGAAGGGCAACGCTCCGACCGAGCGCAAGATCCAGCGTATGTTCCGCCGTCCGGAGGTCAGCGAGATCATCAAGAAATGTAACGACTTCGGCGCAGGCGGTGTATCCGTAGCCATCGGCGAGCTGGCAGCCGGTCTGCAGATTGATCTGGACAAGGTTCCGAAAAAGTACGCAGGCCTGGATGGAACCGAGATTGCTATCTCCGAGTCTCAGGAGCGTATGGCAGTGGTTCTGGATCCGTCTGATGTAGATAAATTCCTGGGTTTTGCCGCTGAGGAAAACCTGGAGGCCATTCCGGTTGCAGTGGTAACCGAGGAGCCGCGCCTTGTCATGAACTGGAGAGGCAAGACCATCGTGGATGTAAGCCGCGCATTCCTGGACACCAACGGTGCTCATCAGGAGGCCAAGGTTGTTCTGGAAACTCCGGTCAAAGAGGGCAATCCGTTTGTAAAGAAAGAAGTAGCAGATGTGAAAGCTACCTGGCTGAATGTCTTATCTGATTTAAATGTATGCTCCCAGAAGGGCCTGGTAGAACGTTTTGACGGCTCTATCGGCGCAGGCAGCGTATTCATGCCGTACGGCGGTAAGTATCAGCTGACCGAGACTCAGACCATGGTTGCAAAGCTTCCGGTACTGAATGGCAAGACCGATACCGTTACCATGATGAGCTACGGCTACGATCCGTACCTGTCCAGCTGGAGCCCGTACCATGGTTCCGTATATGCGGTGCTTTCTTCTGTAGCGAAGATCGTGGCAAGCGGCGGTGACTTCAAAAAGATCCGCTTCACCTTCCAGGAGTACTTCAAGCGTATGACTGAGGATCCGACCCGTTGGGGAGCTCCGTTCGCAGCCCTGCTTGGTGCCTATAACGCACAGCTTGGCTTCGGCCTTCCATCCATCGGCGGCAAGGATAGTATGTCCGGTACCTTCAACGATGAGAAGCACGGCGAGATCAATGTACCGCCGACTCTTGTTTCCTTCGCTGTGGATGTAGACCATTATCCGAACATCATCACACCGGAGTTCAAGAAGCCGGGCAGCAAGATTGTCGTATTCCGCATTGAGAAAGATCAGTATGATCTGCCGGATTACGCCCAGATCATGGATGGTTATGAGAAATTAAACGCTGATATCAGGGCAGGCCGTATCCTTTCCGCATACGCGGTAGAAGGCCACGGACTGGCTGAGGCAGTCAGCAAGATGGCATTCGGCAACAAACTTGGCGTGAAGATCGAGCACAATGTAGATCCGAGAGACTTCTTCGCGGCAGGATGGGGCAACATCGTCTGCGAGGTTCCGGAGGGCAAGGTGGGAGATCTGTCCATTCGCTATACCGTGATCGGTGAGGTAACCGACAAGGCAGCCTTCGAGTACGGCCCAGTATCCATCTCCATGGATGAGGCATTAAGCTCCTGGACCAAGACCCTGGAGAACGTATTCCCGACCACCTCTGGTATCAAGCAGACCGAGGTGAAGTCTGATCTGTACCAGGCAGATAAGATCTATGTATGCAGCCACAAGCTTGCACAGCCGAACGTATTCATTCCGGTATTCCCGGGCACCAACTGTGAGTACGACAGCACCAGGGCCTTTGAGCGTGCCGGCGCGAAAGTGGTTACCAGGGTATTTAAGAACTTAAGCGCGGAGGATATCCGTGACTCCGTAGAGGAGTATAAGAAAGAGATCGCGAAAGCCCAGATCGTCATGTTCCCGGGCGGCTTCTCTGCCGGCGACGAGCCGGAGGGCAGCGCGAAGTTCTTCGCGACGGTATTCCGCAACGCAGTCATCAAGGAAGAGATCGAGAAGCTGTTAAATGAGCGCGACGGTCTGATGCTTGGTATCTGCAACGGCTTCCAGGCCCTCATCAAGCTTGGTCTGGTTCCGGAGGGACGCATCTGTGAGCAGACTGCTGATTCCCCGACCCTGGCTATGAATACCATCGGACGCCACATTTCCAAGATGGTTTATACCAAGGTTGTCACCAACAAGTCCCCGTGGCTGGCTGGCGCAGAGCTTGGCGGCGTCTACTGCAACCCGGCATCCCACGGTGAGGGACGTTTCGTGGCAAATGATGAGTGGTTAAAGAAGCTGGCAGCAAACGGTCAGATTGCGACCCAGTACGTGGACGAGAAGGGCAATGTTACCATGGACGAGTTCTGGAACCCGAACGGCTCCTACATGGCAATCGAGGGCATCACCAGCCCGGATGGCCGTATCCTGGGCAAGATGGCGCATTCCGAGCGCCGCGGCGAGGCAGTAGCCATGAACATCTACGGCGAGCAGGATATGAAGATCTTTGAGAGTGGCGTGAAGTACTTTAAGTAATAAATTCTGGGGGATGTCGTATCAGCGCGGCATCCCCTTTTTCCTTTGTCAGGTATTGACAGAAACCGGGATTTAAAGTATTATTCTGAATAACTGCCCTGGAAAAACCAGGGAGCAATATGAGGAGAGACAGCGATATGAAGAAGGTTGTGAAGTTCGGCGGAAGTTCTCTGGCGAGTGCCCGCCAGTTCAAGAAAGTCGGAGATATCATCCGTGCAGACAAATCAAGAAGATATGTGATTCCGTCCGCACCGGGTAAGAGAAACAGCAAAGATACCAAGGTTACCGATATGCTGTATGAGTGCTACGCGGCAGCATCCACCGGGGCATCCTATAAAAAACTTTTGGAGGCCATCAAGGCACGTTACCAGGAGATCATTGACGGCCTGGATTTAAACTTAAACCTGGACCATGAATTTGCTACCATTGAAGAGAATTTCGTAAAGGGAATCGGCAAGGACTACGCAGCTTCCCGCGGCGAGTACTTAAACGGTATCGTTATGGCGAATTATCTCGGTTACGAGTTCATTGACGCTGCTGAGGTCATTTTCTTTGATGAGAACGGCAATTTTGAGGCAGAGCTTACCAACAAGGAGCTTTCCGAGCGTCTGGAGCATATAGAGCGCGCTGTAATCCCGGGCTTCTACGGTTCCAAACACGACGGCAGTATCAAGACCTTCTCCCGCGGCGGTTCTGATGTAACCGGCTCCATCGTAGCCCGTGCCATCCACGCAGACCTCTACGAGAACTGGACCGATGTATCCGGCTTCTTGGTAACCGATCCGCGCATCGTGGAGAACCCGGAGGTCATTGAGACCATCACCTACAAAGAACTTCGTGAACTGGCTTACATGGGCGCAGGCGTACTCCATGAGGATGCCATCTTCCCGGTAAGAAAAGAGGGTATCCCGATCAATATCCGCAACACCAACCGTCCGGAGGACAAGGGTACTTTGATCGTAGAGAGCACCTGCAGAAAGCCGCGCTACACCATCACTGGTATTGCCGGAAGAAAAGGCTTTTGTGCCATCAACATTGAGAAGGCCATGATGAATTCCGAAGTTGGGTTTGGGAGGAAAGTTCTTGGTGTGTTCGAGAAGTACGGAATCTCCTTTGAGCATATGCCGTCAGGAATCGACACCATGACCATTATGGTACATCAGGACGAATTTGAAGAGTACGAGCAGTCTGTGATTGCCGGTATCCACCGCGCGGTAGAGCCGGATCTGGTAGATCTGGAAGCAGACCTTGCTCTCATCGCAGTGGTTGGGAGAGGTATGAAGGGCACTCGTGGTACCGTCGGAAGAATCTTCTCCGCACTGGCTCATGCCCGCATCAATGTCAAGATGATCGATCAGGGCTCCAGTGAACTCAACATCATCATCGGTGTGAAGAATTCTGATTTTGAGACCGCAATCAAGGCTATTTACGACATCTTCATCACCGCAGCAATCTAAATAACAGGCCGGATTTGATATCCGGTTTACAAAAAGGGGGAATCCCGCCGACGGTTTTTGCCGCCGCGAGGTCCCCCCTTTCGTTGTGAGCGAAAATGTGCTATACTGAGTCTTAAGTTTTGACCTAATATCATAAGAATGGAAAGATTACTGTTTGCGCAACGCGTGAACAGCAATGAAAAGGGGAGTTTCATGAAGAAGAAAGCAGCGGTGCTGTTAACAGCAGCCGTTTTGTCCGGCTGTGCCGGTCCGTCTACAAAGGTGCTGCCGCAAAGACAGAGCGGTACCATGCAGGAAGTTCCGGATGAGGTTCCGGTGGTGGAGGAAGTAAATTCTTTTTATCTCCAGGAATCTCTGGGAATTCTTTCGGCTTCTCCCCGGCCATCCGGAAGCCGCGGCGAGGACAATGCCGCCAGGTACATCCAGAAACTGTTAAAGGACTATGGGTATATGGTAAACCGGCAGCGGTTCCGTGAAAAGTCAGAGCACGAAGAGATTCTTGGTACTAATGTGGTGGCCATGCGCCCGGCTGAGGACCCGGATGCGGACATCATTCTGATCTGCACCTGGCATGATTCGGCACCGGAAAGTCCAGGGGCCGGAAACAATGCGTCCGGCGTTTCCGTGTTTCTGGAAACAGCCCGGATTCTGTCCGGGATTCCCACTGACACAGAGGTTCGCTTTGTCAGTCTTTCGGCTCATGAAAAGGATGCGCTGGGTGCCAGAGTTTACGCAAAGAACCTCAGTAAGCGTGAGCGCGAGCGTCTCATCGGGGTAATCACGATTGGTCCGTGTGGCGCAATTGATACAGAGGAGACTGTTTTGGCAACTCAGGACGGAAAGCGCACCATGCTGGGAGACCTGCTTTTGGAATCTGAGGCCGGTATTACGGAAAGCCGCTGGAGCTATATACAGAAAGCGGGGGATGAGAATGGTATTTTCGCCTCCTGCGCGATTCCTTCCGTGCAGGTCGGACAGCGGTATGACAGCTTTGATTTTGGAACACCGCTGGATACAGTCGATACGGTTGACGCGGAATGCCTGTCCGGGATTGTGGATACACTCTGTCAGGCGGTATCAAAAATTATGAGTCTGGATACTCCGTCCATGCGGGCTAAGGCCCACTTTGAAAATAACTGGAAGGAATTTACTTACACACAGGAATCAGCGAAGCGTATTCCTTTTGGCGTATCACCTGGAAAACTTCAGGCCAGCCTCGGTATTCCGGGAAAACTTGCGGTGGTAACCCGCAATTCGGCAGGCCAGCCGGTAGAACGGTATCAGTTTGTCATGAAATGGTTCGGTCTGGATGTCCCGTTTTATACCAGCTACTATTTTACGGACGAACAGCTGGAGCTGGTCAGTCTGAATCCGGGAGAAAATACCCTGACTGCAGACGAAATGCAGGAGCAGCTTACAGAGCTATACGGAAATCCGGTTAAGAAAATAACAGGTCCTTATGGACTGGACTGCATATGGCAGGATTCCCGGACCGGAGAGCAGGCAGAACTGACCCCGGGCAGGGACGATTATGAGATCGAGATCCGCAGTTATACCCCGCAGCCGGTACTCATGGCCCGTTACAGAGCGGATGGGGTACTGGAAGAAGGAAATATGGAAACCGGATATGAGTATCTGAAAGGTCTTGGAAACGTGGTGTTTCAGCCGGAAACAGCCGGACTTTTGTCTGCGGCACTTCTTTATGAATCAGATGGAATCGGTGGAGAACGTATACAGGCAGAAAAAACGGAACCGGTTTCCGGAACAGCCCATGCCAAAGACCGGAAAATAGCGGATCATCCAGAACAGAATGATTCAGAAAATACAAAACAGTGGACAATCCGGATTGATCCGGCAGATTTTCCGGAAGAAAATGGTACCTTCCCGGACCGTGCCGCAGATCTGAAGGTGCTGCTGCGGACCTACGGGCAGATGTTAAAGGAAAGCATGCCTGAGATATACGAGGCAGGATATACAGAACTGGTACAGAAAAACCAGCAGGTGCCGGAGCAGCCGGATACAGCCCCGGGAGACACAAGCCGGGAGCGAAGCACCACACCAGAATTTGAGGACGCGTTTGCGCTGTATGTGCTGGCAGACAGGCCAATGGATGCCCCTGGGATCTGGCAGGAATGTGTCCGCTATTTTAGTCAGTTCGGGGAACTGAATACATACCGCAGTGCCGTGAGAAACTATCTGGGACTGCAGACGGAGGAATAAAGTATGAGTCAGGTAATCATCATCGGCGGCGGTGCCGCAGGCATGATGGCGGCAATTGCCGCAGCCGGAGCAGGCCATAAGGTCTGCATCTATGAGAAAAATGAAAAGCTTGGGAAAAAAATCTATATCACGGGAAAGGGACGCTGCAATGTGACCAATGCCTGTGACACGGAAGAACTCTTTCAGAATGTGGTGCACAATGCCAAGTTTTTGTACAGCAGCTTTTATGCCTTTACCAATACAGATATTATGGATTTGATTGAAAAGCATGGATGTCCGCTAAAGACAGAGCGTGGTAACCGCGTATTTCCGGTTTCTGACAAATCTTCGGATGTCATTCATGCGCTGACGGCAGCACTTCGGAAACTTGGCGTGGAGATGGAACTTCATGAAGAAGTGGCCGATGTCCTGGCAGAGGACGGACACGTCACCGGCGTGCGCTTAAAACGCGGTCAGAAGGTGGTTTTTGCGGATGCTGTCATTGTTACCACCGGAGGCCTTTCCTATCCATCTACCGGTTCCACTGGAGACGGCTACCGCTTTGCGAAGGAGCTTGGACATACCATCACAGACCTGTCCCCGGCCCTGGTGCCGTTTGTGGCAAAGGAAGATGTCTGTAAGGAGCTGCAGGGATTGTCCCTGCGCAACATCAGCGTGCAGATCCGAAACGGGAAAAAGGTGTTATACGAGGAATTCGGAGAGATGCTGTTCACCCACTTTGGAGTCAGCGGCCCGGTGCTTCTTTCGGCCAGCAGCTATGTTGCATCGGTCTTGAAGAAAGGGCCGCTTACCCTTTCCATCGACTTAAAACCGGCACTTTCTGTGGAGCAGCTAGACGCCCGCATTCTCCGTGATTTTGAGGAGGCAAAGAACAAACAGTACAAGAATTCCTTAAACCACCTGCTGCCGGCAAAGCTGGTTTCGGTCATCATTGAGCGCAGCGGCATTTCGCCGGAGAAGAAAGTGAACGAGATCACAAGAGAGGAACGCCATCAGCTGGTACAGGCCGTAAAAGATTTTTGTATTACGCTTGTGGGACTGCGGGATTATAAGGAGGCCATCATTACCCAGGGCGGCGTGTCTGTGCGGGAGGTAAACCCGTCTACTATGGAGTCGAAAAAAACAGCCGGCCTGTATTTTGCGGGAGAGGTGCTGGATCTGGATGCGGTAACTGGCGGATTCAACCTTCAGATTGCCTGGTCCACCGGTTATCTGGCAGGAATTTCCATTCCGCAGTAAGATTGAGAACGTGTGGACAGTCAGGATGTCTGGCTGTCTGAAGCGAATACTGAAACAAGGAGAGGAATACGATATGAAAAAGCTTGCATTTAATATCGCAATCGACGGCCCGGCAGGTGCCGGCAAGAGCACCATCGCGAAGATGGTGGCAAAGAAGCTGAATTTTATCTATGTGGATACTGGTGCCATGTACCGCGCCATTGCGCTTTACCTGCTGCGCGGCGGCGTGGATACCGCAGACGAGACTGCAGTGAGCGAAGCTGTAAAAAACGCGGACATCACAATCCGCTATCAGGATGGGGCACAGCAGGTTATTTTAAACGGCGAGGATGTATCCGGCCTGATCCGTACCGAGAAAGTCGGAAATACCGCGTCTGCCACCAGTGTTTACCCGTCTGTGCGCGCGCATCTGCTGGAGCTGCAGAGAAGTCTGGCAGCCAGCCAGAACGTTATCATGGATGGCCGTGATATCGGTACCTGCATTCTGCCGGATGCACAAGCCAAGATTTACTTAACTGCCAGCAGCCGGGTCCGTGCCGTGCGCCGCTATAAAGAATTAACCGAAAAAGGCACCATGTGTAATCTGGAAGAAATTGAGCAAGATATTATCGAGAGAGACCACCGCGACATGACCAGAGAGATCGCACCGTTAAAACAGGCAGAAGATGCCGTGCTTTTAGACAGTTCTGAGATGACCATTGATCAGGTGGTACAGGCTATCATTGATACCGCAAAGGCGCATGGCCTGAAGGAGAAAGTGTAATGGAGGTCATCGTTGCGAAGACAGCCGGTTTCTGTTTCGGCGTAAAGCGCGCGGTGGAGCAGGTCTACGAGCAGATCGCGAAGGCAGAAAAGCCGGTCTACACCTACGGTCCCATCATCCACAATGAATTTGTGGTAAAAGACCTTGAGAAAAAAGGCGTGTGTGTCCTGAATACGGAGGAAGAATTATCTGCCCTTACCGATGGAATTGTGGTGATCCGCTCCCATGGCGTCGGAAAGCATATCTATGACCTGCTGGAGGCACACCATATCACCGTAGTCGATGCCACCTGCCCGTTTGTAAAAAAGATTCACCGTATTGTGGAAAAACAGACCGCAGAGGGGCGCCGCGTCATCATCATCGGAAGTCCGGAACACCCGGAGGTGCAGGGCATCCGCGGATGGGGAAATGATACCACTCTGGTGGTGGAAAAACCGGAGCAGATCGACGATCTTCTGCTCTCCAAAGAGGAAAAACTTTGTATTGTGTCCCAAACGACATTTAATTACAAGAAATTTCAAGATCTAGTTGAAAAATTCGAGAAAAAGGGTTATGATATACTTGTTTTAAATACGATTTGCAATGCAACACAGGAAAGACAAGTGGAAGCTAGACGTATTGCTTCTGAAGTGGATGCTATGATTGTTATAGGCGGCAAGCATAGCTCCAACACACAGAAACTCTACGAGATATGCCAAAAGGAATGTAAGAATACTTACTTTATCCAGTCACTCGGCGATTTCAACCCTGAATGTGTGAATTCTGTGCGCAGCGTAGGTATTACAGCGGGGGCATCCACCCCGAATCAAATTATTGAGGAGGTTCATACTAATGTCAGAATTAAGTTTTGAACAAATGTTGGAGGAATCATTAAAAACAATACGTACGGGAGAGATCGTCACTGGTAAAGTCATCGATGTGAAAGAGGACGAGATCGTCCTGAACATTGGATACAAGTCCGATGGTATCATCCCGAGAAGTGAGTACACCAACGAAGCAAACGTAGATCTCAGAACCCAGGTTCAGGTTGGCGATGAGATGGAAGCAAAAGTAGTAAAAGTAAATGACGGCGAAGGCCAGGTTGCGCTGTCTTACAAGAGACTGGCTGCAGACAAGGGCAACAAGAGACTGGAAGAGGCTTTCGAGAACCATGAGGTTCTTACCGCAAAAGTTGCACAGGTACTGGACGGCGGCTTAAGCGTTGTTGTTGATGAGGCTAGAGTCTTCATCCCGGCAAGCTTGGTATCTGACACTTACGAGAAAGATTTAACCAAGTACGCAGGTCAGGATATCGACTTCGTTATCACTGAGTTCAACCCGAAGAGAAGAAGAGTCATCGGCGACAGAAAGCAGCTTATGGTTGCTAAGAAGGCTGAGATGCAGAAAGAGCTCTTCGAGCGTATCCACGCTGGCGATACCGTAGAGGGTACTGTTAAGAACGTTACCGATTTCGGTGCATTCGTAGACCTGGGCGGCGCTGACGGCCTGCTTCATATTTCTGAGATGTCCTGGGGCCGTGTTGAGAATCCGAAGAAGGTATTCAAAACCGGCGATCATGTAAAGGCTCTCATCAAAGATATCAATGGCGAGAAGATCGCTCTGAGCTTAAAGTTCCCGGAGCAGAATCCGTGGGCTGACGCAGCTGAGAAGTACGCTGTAGGCAACGTAGTAACCGGTCGTGTTGCTCGTATGACTGACTTCGGCGCATTCGTTGAGTTAGAGCCGGGCGTAGACGCTCTGCTTCACGTATCCCAGATCTCCAGAGATCACGTTGACAAACCGGCAGACGCTCTGACTATCGGTCAGGAGATCGAGGCTAAGGTTGTTGACTTCAACGGCGAAGACAGAAAGATCAGCTTAAGCATGAAAGCTCTGCAGGCTCCGGCTGAGCAGAACGAGGCAGACGCTGAGTAATCTGAATTAAAATAAAATTAAAAAGCACCATGATATGGAATGTAAGGTTCCGTATCATGGTGTTTTTTCAAATGTTGGAAATGTGAAAACAATCGTGGTACTATGGAGAAAATGGTGCTTCCGAATCATTGCAAATGGATGTGACAGAAGACGGAATTGGAAAGGAGCTATATCATGTTAACAGATTTAGTGCTTAAAAATCGTAGTTATCGTGGATACAACAAAAACCGTAAAGTAACAAAAGAGGAACTTATGGAACTGGTGGACATTGCAAGACTCTGTCCTTCTTCGGCCAATATTCAGCCTCTTTGTTATTATCTCGCATGGGAACCGGATGAAGTGGCAAGGATTCAGGAACAGACCCGTTGGGCCGGCGCAATTACACATATGAAGCTGCCGCATCTCGGCATGGAACCACCTGCTTTTATTGTGATTTTGCAGGATACAAAGATTAATGATTCTATGACACGGTTCCAAAAGGATGTCGGAATTGTGGCACAGACTATGCTTTTGGCAGCCGCGGAGAAGGGGCTTGGCGGCTGCATGATCGGAAGCTTTCATGCGCAGAATATCAGGGAAATCCTGAACCTGGATAAATCTTACGTGCCGATGCTGGTGGTGGCAATTGGCGAACCGCAAGAAAAAATTGTCCTGGAAGATGTGGAGCCTGAAGAAAGCACGAATTACTACCGCGATGAACAGGATGTTCATTATGTGCCGAAACGTAAGCTGAAGGATATTGTATTTACGGCGGAGAAAAAATAAATATAATAACATTGGCACAGCAGAAATGTTACGTGTGTCTTTTATGGAATATTTCTGCTGTGCCGGGATCCGGAAGGCTGATTTTGTAGTTTTTTGCGGTGAGAGCTTTCTTGTTTTGATTGTGATAAACAGGTTCTCATGCTATAATCGGTTTCAATCTATGTACAGTCTGTTTTTCAGACAGTGTCTTTTCATTCTCTTACATATGTTCTATGTATTTTCCCAGTTTTATCTGTTATACGGGCATAAAGACTTTTGCGCAATGTGCGGAAACGCTATAAAGTAACAGGCATTTCCGCGGGCGCAGAGTCTATAACGATTGCCATAGAGAAATCCACAGAAAGGAGAAGGAGTATGGTATTTTGCTCAAAATGCGGAAAGAAACTGAATGAGAGGGCGAGGTTCTGCCCCAGGTGCGCGCACCGGTCGGAGAGCGGGGAGGCTCGGGTACTTCCATTTCGCAGTCAGGAGGCGGCAGTTCCGGTACGTTTTCCTGGGATCAGGCAGGTCAGATGCGGGATCTGAGCAGAGAATTTCAGGAGAGCGATGTAGAACAAAACAAGCTCATGGCCGTGCTTTCGTATTTCTCGCTCCTGGTGCTGCTGCCAATCCTGTGCGCGAAGGACTCAAAGTACGCCAGATTTCATGCAAACCAGGGACTTATGTTACTGCTTGTGTCGATGGGATGGCAGTTTATATCTGCAATGCTGAATCTGGTATTTGACCGGTACTGGTGGCAGTTTCGCTTCCTGCTTTCACTGTCCGGAGTAGGCTATCTGCTGAATCTGGTGCTGTTTTGCATGGGAGTGGCAAATGCCGTTACAGGGAAAGCAAAAGAACTTCCGCTTATTGGACATTTTCGGATTCTGCATTGATCGAAAAAACGTTTTTTCTACAAGAATTGCTCTAAATGTGTTATGATGTAAAAAAATGAGCAGGAGGATATGACAATGGAATTTGAAAAACTGATCGAAGAACGCAGAAGCATCCGTAAATATGACAGCAGCAGACGTGCAGCGAAGGAGCAGATCACCGCTATGGTACAGGCTGCGATTCAGGCACCCTCCTGGAAAAACAGCCAGACTGCACGTTATTACGCTATTTTAGAGGAAGCAAAGTGTGAGGAATTTTCTGAAAGCTGCCTGCCGCAGTTTAACCGGGATAGTTCCAAAGGTGCTTCTTATCTTGTGACTACATTTGTCAAAAACCGGGCAGGCTATAACCGAGAGACCGGAGCGCCGGATAATGAATGCGGAAACGGCTGGGGCTATTACGACCTGGGACTGCAGAATGAGAGCCTGATCTTAAAGGCAAAAGAGCTTGGCCTGGACACCCTGATCATGGGAATCCGTGACGCAGAGAAGATCCATGAGATGCTTCAGATTCCGGAGACAGAGCAGGTAGTAGCTGTGATTGCTGTCGGCTACCGTGACATTGACCCGGAAAAGCCAAAGCGCAAAACTCCGGAAGCCATTCTGACCTTTGTGGAGGGCTGATATCTCCTCCAGACAAGGATGAACAAAAAGAAAGCAGGTGCGGCCGGGCAAAACCAGAGCGTACCTGCTTTCCTTTGTAAAAATAGCCACTTGACAAATAATATTATATGCTATATAGTATATCCATCAGTAATATTATACGATGTATAATATTTGGAATTAAACAATATTACACTATAAGGAAAGGCGGGATCATATGGTTTTTAATACGGGCGCGGCACTTCTGGATGCCATTGTGTTGTCCGTTGTCTCCAGGGATCAGAATGGAACCTACGGCTACCGCATCACCCAGGAGGTGCGTGAGGTGCTGGACATTTCCGAGTCTACCCTTTATCCGGTGCTGCGGCGTCTCTTAAAGGACGGATGTCTCGAAAGCTATGATCTGGCGATCGACGGAAGAAACCGCCGGTACTACCGGATCACGGAGAGCGGAAGGCTTCAGCTGAATCTTTACCGCGGAGAATGGAATACTTACGCACAGAAGATATCCAGAATACTTGAGGAGGACATAAGACATGAGTAGAGCGGAGTTTATGGAAAAACTGGAATATCTGCTGCAGGATCTTTCGCAAGAAGACCGGGAAGACGGAATAGCCTTTTACCGTGATTATCTCGATGAGGCCGGACCGGAGCGGGAGCAGGAAGTACTGCGGGAATTCGGAAGCCCGGAACGGATCGCCTCCATCATCCGGAGCAATTTAAAAGTGGATCTGGAAGACGGCGGCATTTTTACCGAGAATGGGTTTGAGGATGAGCGTTTCCGGGAGCCTGGGTACCAGGTGGTAAAACGGAAAGATCTTCCGGATGTGTTGGAGGAAAACAGACAAAGAAACGATGACGGTCATGCACAGACAGCGGGATGGGAACGGACAGAGTATGAACATGGGCGGTCACGAAAAAAAGAAGGAACACGCCGGAGAATTCTTCTTCCGCTGCTTCTGGTCTTAGTTTTGTTTCCGGTTATCCTCGGCATGGGAAGCGGAGCCATTGCCGCAATCTCCACGCTGCTTGCTCTTATTGCCATAGCAGTGCTTGGAATCGGCTTCCTGACCATAGCGGCCTGCTTTGGCACTGTGATTCTGACGGTAATGGGTGCAGCTATCCTGGTCTCCGACTTATGGGGCGGCATTACCGTTGTCGGATTTGCAGTATTCACGTTTGGCTGTGTGCTGATCGGAATTGCGTTATCGATTCTTACATACGGAAAATTTGTGCCATGGTGCATTCGGACGATTGTAAACATTCTGAAGGGACTGCTTCGGGGAGGAAAGAAAGCTTATGAAAAATTGCGTTAAGTGGTTTTTAGTGGTGGGCATCCTGTTCTGCCTTTTCGGCACGGGAATCATTACAGCCGGTCTTATGAAAGGCGGAGCCAGGAATGCGAAAAGCTATTTGAGAGAGTATTACCATCATGCAGACGAGATCGAGGAGCATCTGGATGGTTATATAGAGTATTAGGTGTGAATATGCTTGGAGGAATGAAAGATGGATATGAATAAAAAACTGTATCGTTCCAGTACAAACAGAGTAATATGCGGCGTTTGCGGCGGTCTAGGAGAATATTTTGGTGTGGATCCGACCATTGTGCGTCTGATATGGGTATTGATCGCCTGCTCCGGAACAGGCTTGATTGCCTATATTATTGCAGCGGTCATTATGCCGCTGAACCCGGATGAAAATTTATGAATAAAGCACAACGAAACGGGCACACTTCTAGAGAAAAGGAGTGTGCCCGTTATGTCTAAGAAAAAAGAGAAGAAGCCCTTTGATCCGGAACATATGACCCCGGAGGAACAGCTGAAATTTGAGATTGCGGAGGAGCTTGGCCTGGGAGACCGGGTCCTGAAGGATGGCTGGCGCTGCCTGACCTCCAAGGAAAGCGGCAGGATCGGCGGCCTCATCACAAAACGGAAGAAGCAGATGCAAAAGGAAACTGAGAGAAACGCCCCGGTCTGATGCTTGTCAAACCACCCAAAAGCAAGTATAATAAAAACCGATTACAGTGTACAAAAAAGCGTATGCTGAGACGGAGAAAACAAGTGGCAGAGAAAAGACTGAGGAATGGATATACAACCGGGACCTGTGCGGCGGCTGCGGCGAAGGCGGCGGCCGCTTTTTTGTTATGTGGAAAAGCGGATTCGGACTATTCGGAACTTACCCTTCCGGGCGGAACTGTCTGCCGGATCCCGGTAACGCGGTATGAGCCGGAGCAGGAAACGGAGTCTCCGGCGTTCTGCTATTTTGTGCAGAAGGATTCCGGGGATGATCCGGATGTGACGAATGGAACTAAGGTATTTGCCAGAGTACGCCAGGCGGATAAAAGCGAGTTCGAAACCTTATGCCGGACGGGTGCCGGATATTATCTGGAGGAATATCCGCAGCTCTATTTAAACGGCGGCCAGGGCATCGGCATGGTGACAAAGCCGGGGCTTAGCTGTCCGGTGGGACATTATGCCATCAATCCGGTACCGCGCAGCATGATCCTGGGGGCGGTGGCGGATGTTGTGCAAACAGCCGCTTTTGAGGAATATCTGATCGTTACCATCTGGATCCCGGAAGGGGAGCAGCTGGCACTCCAGACCTTCAATCCCAAGCTGGGGATTCAGGGCGGTATCTCGGTTCTTGGCACTACCGGAATTGTAAAGCCTATGAGTGAGGAGGCGCTGCTGGAAACCATTCGTCTGGAAATTCACATGAAAGCAGTGAACGGGGCAAAGGAGCTTCTGATGGCGCCCGGAAACTATGGTGAAGAATTTTTAAAGAAGGAGCTGGGCGTTCCGATGGGAAGCGCCGTTCTTTGCAGCAACTTTGTGAAGGAAGCGGTGCTGATGGCAGAGATGGAGGGCTTTCGGAAGCTGCTGTTTGTGGGACACATCGGTAAGCTGATCAAGGTGTCTGCCGGCGTGGAAAATACCCATTCCAGGTATGGAGACGGCCGCATGGAACAGATGGCGGTGCTGACAAAAGAACTGGGGCATCCCAAGCTGCAGGAACAGATCCGTGCCTGCAATACCACAGATGACGCGCTGGCGCTGTTAAAAGAACAGGAGCTTGCAAAGCCGCTTCTTGACCGGACTGCCCTCTGTGTTAAGCACTGGATGGAAACCTGGAGCGGAGGGCAGATCGCAGTGGAAGTAGTTACCTTTTCTACTGCACACCAGCTGCTCGGAGCGACAGAAAACTGGCAGAAAGCATTTGATGCCTGGCTGGAGACATCCGGCCGGGGAAAGGACTCTTTATGAAACTTGCAGTGATCAGCTTTACCAGGACAGGCGAAAGTATCTGCGAAAAGCTGTCAAAGGCGCTGAGTGCGGCGGGAGCAGACTGCCCAGGCTATAGCGGAAGAAAAACAGGCAATGCAGGTTCGACGTTACAGCCCGTATCCGGGACACTCTCAGAGTGGACCGGGCAGCAGTTTGCCGCATGTGACGGACTGATCTTTATCGGGGCAGCCGGTATCGCAGTGCGTCTGATTGCTCCATACTTGAAAGATAAGCTTACGGATCCGGCTGTGATTGTGGTGGATGAGGCTGGACAGTTTGCCATTTCCCTTCTTTCCGGTCATGTGGGCGGCGCAAACCGTCTGACGGAATGGATCGCGGAAATCCTGGATGCAGTACCGGTTGTGACGACAGCCTCCGACGTGCAGGGGCGCACTGCGATTGATGTCTGGGCAGTGGATCACGGCCTTGTGCTGACAGACCGGAAGCTGGCAAAGGAGATTGCGGCGGCGCTTCTGGATGGAGAAACGGTCGGATATTTCAGTGATTACCCGATTTCGCAGCCGGAGGGAACCGGGTATGAGGCAGACGTGGTGCACCGGCTGAATGTCTGGGTAACCTGCCGCAGGCAGGAGGCGCCGGGCATGTATGACTTGCTGAAGGAACAAACGGTAGCTCATCAACAGCCGACATCAGAACTGCCATGTCAGAAGGCAGAATTTCTGCGTCTGGTTCCAAAGAATCTCGTGCTAGGTATTGGCTGCCGCAGGGGTACGCCAGGGGATGTCATAGAAACAGCAGTGCGGGAAACTCTCGAAGAGCATCATCTGGACATATGCGGAGTGTCCGGGGCAGCAAGCATTGATTTAAAGAAGGACGAGGCCGGACTGTTGGAAACAGCAGCTGGCCTTGGCATTCCTTTTTCTACATACAGCAGTGAAGAACTGGCGGCTGTGCAGGGAGACTTTTCGGAGTCCGGGTTTGTGCGTCAGGTGACCGGAGTCGGAAATGTCTGTGAGCGGTCGGCTCTTTGCTGTGCGGGAACAGGCGGACGCCTGATCGTGAAAAAACAGGTGCACAACGGCGTGACGGTAGCTGTGGCAGAAAAAACAGGAGGAGAATGACCATGCAGAGACATGCATCTGTTGTGATATTTGGAGGGACATCCGAAGGACGGGAGCTGGCAGAGTATGCGGAAGCGCATCACATTCCGGTTCTGGTCAGCGTGGTATCCGGCTACGGGGAAAGTCTGCTGAGAGAAAGTGATCTGGTTCAGGTACATACCGGAGCGCTGGATGAAGCTGCCATGCGGCAGTTTTTGCGGGAAGCAGCTCCAAAGCTTGTGCTGGATGCCACCCATCCCTATGCGAGAGTGGTGACGGAACAGGTGGCAGCGCTGTGCCGGGAGCTTGCAATTCCTTATCAGCGGATTTTAAGGGGATCAGAGACAGGGAAAGCCACAGGGCAGAACTCAGGGATGCAGGAAGACAGACAGGATTTTGCGCCTGTATTTGTGGTGGATTCTGTAAGTGAGGCGGCTGCGTGTCTGAAACAGGATGGCCGCCCGGTTCTCCTTACCACCGGGAGCAAGGAACTGGAAGCATTTGCCGGGGATCCGGTTTTGCGGGAACGCATCTTTGCGCGGGTCCTTCCGGACAGTCAGGTCCTTAAAAAATGTGAGGATCTTGGCCTTCACGGCGCCCACATCATTGCCATGCAGGGACCGTTTTCGGTGGAACTGAATTGTGCGCTTCTGTGTACCGTGCAGGCCGGGTGGCTTGTCACAAAGGAAGCCGGAAAGCGCGGCGGCTTTGCGGAGAAAATGGAGGCTGCAAAGCAGTGCGGCGTATCCGTGGTCGTGATCCGGCGTCCAGTCCACGAGGAAGGAATCTCACTGGAAGAGGCGAAGAGGCAGATGGATGCGTACCGGACGGCCAGGCCGCCGGAAAACAGCGTGACAGATGGCACGGGCAAACGTTTTCTCAGCATGATCGGCATGGGCATGGGCGGCGGAAGGCAGCTTACCCTGGAAGCTCTGGAAGTGCTGGAGCGCAGTGATATTGTCTTTGGCGCGTCCCGGATGCTCGCAGACCTGGCACCGTGGCTTCACGAAAAACATCAGGAAACCTATTATCAGCCAGAAAAGATTCTGGACTGGCTGGAAGAACATAAAACCTGTCAGCAGGCCGTGGTGGTTTGCTCCGGTGATACCGGATTCTACAGCGGAAGCGGCAGCATGATGCGGGAACTGAAAGCACGTTTTGGTGAAGTGGAATCCAGTCCTTATGAGGTAACGGTTTTTCCGGGCATTTCTTCTGTATCGGCCCTTGCGGCACGCTTTGGGATATCCTGGGACGATGCCTGTCTCGCCAGTGCCCACGGGAGGGACTGCGATGCGGCGGCGCTCCTTAAGGAGCATGAAAAAGTATTTCTGCTGTTGGACAGCAGTATGAATTTGAGACAGATCTGCCAGATCCTGAAGGATGCTGACATGGGAAATACCAGAATTTACGCGGGTGTCCGTATGGGATATGAGGACGAACGTAAAACTTACGGAACAGCAGAAGAAATGACGGATATCGAGACGAACAGTCTGACGGCTGTATTTCTGGAGCGGGAAAAAGATGAGAGATGAATGGTTTATCCGGGGAGAAATCCCCATGACAAAAAGTGAGGTGCGGGCGGTTTCCGTTTCCAAGCTGGAACTGTGCCGGGACAACATTGTGTATGATATTGGCGCCGGGACCGGTTCTGTTTCGGTGGAGGCGGCACTTAAGGTGCCGGAGGGCCATGTGTATGCCTTTGAACAGAAGGAAGAAGGCTGCGCGCTGATCCGGGCGAACGCAGAGAAGGCCGGTGTGAAAAATCTGACGGTAGTTCCCGGAAAAGCACCGGAGTCGTTATATGGCTATCCGGCGCCGGACCGGGTATTTCTCGGCGGAAGCAGCGGTAATATGGAGGAAATCCTGGATCTTGTGACGGAGTTAAACCCTGCAGTTCAGCTTGTGATCAATGTGATTGCGCTGGAAAGCCTGTCCCAGACTATGGAATGGTTTCGGAAAAAAGGATGGGAGCCGGAGGTTGTCTGTATGCAGGTGTCCCGGGCGGCAAAGCGCGGACCGTACCACATGATGCAGGCGCAGAATCCAATCTATGTGCTTACGGCGCAGGGACAACAGACACATCAATCACAGAACGTGCCGGTAGTGCCTGGACAGAATGAACATGCGCAGAAAGATGCAGATTTCCCCCGTATTCTGGTGGCGGCTCCGGGAAGCGGCAGCGGCAAGACTCTTCTCACCACCGGTCTTCTTACTTTGTTTCAGAACCGCGGCATCCGTTGTCGTTCCTTTAAATGCGGCCCGGACTACATCGACCCAATGTTTCACAAATACGTTCTGGGTATCGACAGCTGCAACCTGGACAGCTTCTTTCTTCCGCAAGAGGAGCTGCGGGCGCTGTTTCAGAAACGGGCGGCAGACGCGGAGCTTTCCATTCTGGAAGGCGTGATGGGATATTATGACGGGATTGGCGGCAATTCCACTGCTGCCAGTACCTATGAAGTGGCCAAGATCACAGATACGCCGGTCATCCTGGTGCTGGACGGCAAGGGCAGCAGCCTGTCACTGGCCGCACAGATGAAGGGCTTTCTGGACTACCGGAAGGACAGCCATATCTGCGGCGTGATCTTAAATAAAACGAACAAGATGGTGGGTGAGCGCCTGCGTCCGGAAATTGAAAAGCTGGGCGTGCGTTATCTTGGCGCGGTGCCGGTCTGTGAGACCATGGATATTAAGAGCCGCCATCTGGGACTCACGATGCCGCAGGAGCAGAGTGAGCTGCGCGGGCATCTGAATGCCTTTGCGAAACAGCTGGAGGAGTATCTGGATGTTGATGGGATTCTGGAGCTGGCGGGATGCTCCGGAGAGAAACTGCCGGAAGCCGGAAAAACCGAGCAATCCAACCAGACAGATTTGAACCAGGAAGAAACAAAACAGGATGAGATCCGCCCCATAGACTCGGAGAGTGAACCTCCTACCCGCCGCATGGCGGTGGCCATGGATAAGGCCTTCTGCTTCTACTATCAGGAAAATCTGGACTTTTTAAGACAGCACGGATGGGAGCTGATCCCATTTTCCCCGCTCCACGATGCGGCATTGCCGGAGCAGGTTCATGCCATTTTACTGGGCGGCGGATACCCGGAACTCTACGCAAAGGAGCTGTCTGCCAATGAGCCGATGCTTGCGTCCATTCGAAACGCCCATGCAGAGGGCATCAAAATTCTGGCGGAGTGCGGCGGGTTTCTGTATCTTCAGGAGCACCTGGAGGATGAAATGGGAAACTGCTGGCCTATGGTCGGACTGATCCACGCAGACGGGTTCCGCACAGAAAAACTTGGCCGTTTCGGATATATTTCTCTGACGCAGAATGGCGCAGTGCGGATCAAAGGGCATGAATTCCACTACTGGGAGAGCACCGCACCGGGATCAGCGTTTCGGGCAGAAAAACCGCAGTCGGACCGCGGCTGGGACTGTATGTACCGGACGGACAGTCTACTAGCGGGCTTTCCGCATCTTTATTATTTATCCGGACCTGATCTTATCCTGAGCTTTTTATCTGGTCCTGAGAGAGAGGAAACAACATGATGCATCTTGTGACCGGCGCTTCCGCCAGCGGAAAATCCGCCTACGCGGAAGATCTGCTTGTACTTGCAAAGAGCGCAGAAAAATATTATATCGCCACCATGCGTCCCTGGGGCGCGGAAGGAGCGGCACGGGTAAAAAAGCATCGTGCCATGCGGGAGGGAAAGGGTTTTCAGACCATCGAAGCCTTCCACACACTGGATGATTTACGCCTGCCGGAAAAGGGAAGCCTGATGCTGGAGTGCATGTCCAACCTGTTAGCCAATGAGCAGTTTGAGCTTGGCGGAACAGATGAGGAAATCCTGGACCGGATCCAACAGGGCATTCAGAATTTAAAGGAACAGACCGATGATCTGATCATCGTGACGAACGAGATTTTTTCAGACGGATGCCGTTATGACGCAGAGACCGTCCGCTACATAAGACTTCTCGGAAACCTTAATATCCGGATGGCAGAGGAGGCGGATGCCGTAACAGAAGTTGTGTATGGAATTTCCATCCGCCGGAAAGGAGAAGATGCGAATGAGCAGCAATGAGAAAACCCTGCCTTCAATTCTGGAAAGCTTTGTGATCGCGTTTTCCATGTATTCCCGCATCCCTATGCCCTTTGTGGAGTGGAGTGAGTGCGGTATGAAGTACGCCTTCTGCTTTTTCCCGCTGATCGGTGTGGTGATCGGTGCGTGTGTCTGCGCCTTTTGCTGGCTGTCCGTGCAGGCCGGGCTTGGTATTCTGGCTTTTTCCCTTCTGGGAACAGCTGTCCCGCTGCTCATCACCGGAGGCATTCACATGGACGGATTTCTGGATGTGACGGATGCCAGAAGCTCCTTCCAGAGCCGGGAACGAAAGCTGGAAATCTTAAAGGACCCTCACGCCGGAGCCTTTGCCATTGCCGGGTGCGGTGTCTATCTGCTGCTGTACGCGGCAGCCTTTTCAGAGCTGCGTCTGGAGGCCTTTCCGGCCATTGGCGGAATCTATGTGATGACACGGGCCCTGAGCGGTCTTTCGGTTCTCTGTTTCCCAAAGGCAAGAAAGGATGGACTGGCAGCCACGTTTGCCAAAGGAACCGGAAACGGAGCACCGGCAGTCAAAGCAGTGCTGGCAGTCTGGCTTCTGGCGGGAATTGCGTTTGTATTTCTGGTATCCGGTACCGTCACGGCAGTGATCCTGACAGTGGCAGCAGCGGCAGTGTTTCTCTGGTATCATCACATGGCCATGCACGAATTTGGCGGGACCACCGGCGATCTGGCCGGATATTTTTTGCAGACCGCGGAGCTGGCGATGATTGCGGCGCTGGCCGTGTGCAGCAGGATCTAGATAGCATGCAGCCGCAAGTGCAGCAGCGGATTTGCCGCAGATACACCATGTTCTGCGGCGAAACAGATAAACACAGCAAGGAGTTGACACATTATGATTCTTGTTATTGGAGGAAGCTTTCAGGGAAAGAAAGCATATGCAGCACAGATCTGTGGCGGGGGAACGGTCCTTGCCGATTTTCAGGACCGCATCCGCGCGGCGCTGGAAGCCGGAGAAGATCCGGAAGCGTTCACACGGCAGATTCTTGTGAACCCGCCTGCGGTGATCACGCTGGATGAGGTGGGCTGCGGCATTGTCCCTATGGAGAAGTCAGAGCGGGACTACCGCGAGGCCGTGGGCCATGCCGGACAGATGTTAGCGGCAGCGGCAGCAGAGGTTTACCGGGTGCAGTGCGGCATTGCGGCCCGGATCAAATAAAAAGACAAAAGGAATGTAAAGCAGCATGAGATTAACACAGCTTTGGATGGAATATGCGTCAGCAGCCTGTATTGGCTTTCTGATCGACTTTATCGTGGGAGATCCGCAGGGACTCTGGCACCCGGTCTGCGGGATCGGCAGCCTGATCTCCCGTATGGAAAAGAAGCTTCGAAAGAATACGGCAGATACCCCGCAGAATCTGCTTCTGGCCGGGGCGGCGCTGGCCGTGACCATTCCCTGTATGACGGTGGTGATCACGGCAGTGCTTCTGCTGGCAGCTGGCTTCCTCCATCCTTATCTCCGTTTTGCCCTCATGTGTGTGCTTGACGGCTGGATCCTTGCGGCCCGCTCGTTGAAAACGGAGAGCATGAAGGTATATCGGAAACTGAAGGAGAAGGATTTAAACGGCGCCCGCTATGCGGTATCCATGATCGTCGGGCGTGATACAGAGAGGCTGACGGCAGAGGGCGTCACCAGGGCGGCGGTGGAGACTGTAGCGGAAAATGCGTCGGACGGTGTCATTGCCCCGCTGTTATTTCTGTTCTTTTTCGGTCCGGTTGGCGGCTTCTTTTATAAGGCAGTCAACACCATGGATTCCATGGTTGGTTATAAGAACGAGAAATACCTGTATTTCGGCCGTGCGGCGGCAAAGCTGGATGACCTGGTCAATTATATCCCGGCAAGGCTTACCGGCCTGGCCTTTGCGGCGGCGGCCTGCCTGATCCCGGGAATGAGCGGGAAAAACGCATTTAAAATCTGGAGGCGGGACCGCAGAAACCATAAAAGCCCGAATTCGGCCCAGAGTGAGTCTGCCTGCGCCGGGGCACTGGGCGTGCAGCTTGCGGGGGATGCCTGGTATTTTGGCGAGCTGTATCATAAGCCTACCATCGGCGATGCCCTTCGCCCGATAGAACCGGAGGATATCCCGAGAGCCAATCGCCTGATGTATGTGGCCTCGGTTCTGACTCTGGCAGTCTGTGCGGCGGCAGTGGCGCTGATCTGTTGTATGTTCGCACCGGGAGGTATGGGACTATGAAAAAACAGCAGATAACCACCTGTCAGCAGGACAAGCGGGTCCGGCATGGCGGAGATATTTACCGGAATCCGGTCCGGTATGATTTCTCCATCAATTTGAATCCCCTTGGCATGCCGGAAGGGGTGAAACGGAGGTTGAAAGAAACCGTGGAGGACTGGGGACGCTATCCGGATCCGCAGTGTGAAGCGCTTACGAGAGCACTTGCCGATTATCATCAGATTGCGGCAGACAGGATTCTCTGCTCCAACGGCGCGGCCGATCTTATTTATGGGCTGGTGCAGACCATAAAGCCAAGGCAGGCACTTTTGCTTTCACCTGGATTTGCGGAGTATGAGCAGGCACTTGCCCGGTCAGACTGTGAGATCCGCTACAGCCGTCTTTGCCCGGAAAACGGTTTTCTTCCGGATGTGCAGCAGCTTTGTGAGCAGATCACACCGGATACAGACCTTATCTTTTTCTGCAATCCCAATAATCCGACGGGGCATGCTATTTCCAGGGAGCAGATCCTGCAGATTGCAAAGCGCTGTGAGGAGACCGGAACCTGGATGGTCCTGGATGAATGCTTCTGTGACCTTCTGGATCACCCGGAAGCATACAGTGCTGTACCGGAAGCAGAGCATTTTCCGAAGCTGTTTATTCTGAGGGCGTTTACCAAAACCTATGCGATGGCGGGGCTGAGACTGGGCTATGGAATCTGCGCAGACCGCGGGCTTTTGCGCAGGCTTTCTGCCGGACGCCAGCCCTGGAGCATTTCCGTGCCTGCCCAGGAGGCAGGATGCGCGGCATTGCGGGATAGCATGTATTTAAACGAAGCAAGGGAGCTTTTAAAAGCAGGAAGGGTATACCTTACCCGGGAGCTTCGCAGAATGGGATTTCGGGTTTACGATTCCGATATCAATTTTATTTTGTTTTTTTACGGGCAAGAGCCAGGACCTCTCTACTTGTATGAGGCATGCTTAAAGCGGGGGATCCTGCTGCGGGACTGCAGCAATTTTACGGGACTTGCCTGCGGATATTACCGTGTCTGCGTGAGCGGACAGAAGGAAAACCAGATTCTGGTCCATACCCTGGAGCAGATTCTGGAGGAAACAGGAAAATAATCAAAGGAGAAGGCAGACCATGAGCTTATATCGGATCATCCTTGTGGACGACGAGGAGGAAGTGCGCAAGGGCATCATACGAAAGATTGACTGGAATCGCCTGGGGTTTGAGGTGGTCGGAGATGCGGAGAACGGAGCAGAGGCATTGGAAAAGATTGAACAGCTGGAGCCGGAGGTCGTCATGACGGATATCCGCATGCCCTTTATGGACGGCCTGACGCTGACAGAAAGGATCCGGCAGAAGTACCCGTCCATGAAGGTTCTGATTTTTTCCGGCTTCGACGATTTTGAGTATGCGCAGCAGGCTATCAAGCTGAACGTGACGGAGTATATTTTAAAGCCGGTGAACGTTGAGGAGCTTTCTGAGATCCTCACCCGGGTCAAAAAGAATCTGGATGAGGAAATCAGCCAGCGGCGTGATGCTGCTCTTTTGCGGGAGAGCTATCAGAAAAGCCTGCCGATCCTCCGCGCGGTCTTCTTAAACGACCTGGTGAGAGGAACCGCCGATGCCGGTATGATCGAGGAGAAGCTTCAGGAATACAATGTAGATATTCTTCATGCCCAAAAATGGCTGACGGTGCTGATCCATATTGAGGCAGACACTACGGAACGCCCGAACGCCCTGCAAAAGGAGCTGGTCCCGATTTCTGTGCGGCAGATTGCGGAGGACCATTTAAGAGATTACTGCCGGTTTACCATCTTTAACTCATCGGCCGGCATTACCCTGATTGTGGCCATTGATGAGAACAATTCCCAGACGGGCCTTCTGGATCACCTGGGAGATATCTGTAAGGAGTGCCGGAGGGTTCTGGAGGTCACGGTGACCATTGCGGTGGGACACAGCTGCCAGAAGCTTTCCGAGCTCAGCAGGGTGTACCAGTCTGCGGTGGACGCACTGGGCTACCGGAGTATTGTCGGTGTGGGCCAGACGATTTATATCAATGATGTAGAGCCTGTTAGCCGCGGCAAACTAAAATTTGACAATGCGGATGAAAATGATTTCGTCACAGCGGTGAAATTCGGCCCGGAGGAAAAAATCCGGGAAACCATACACAGTCTGATGGCCCGCATGGATGATGCCAGGGTGCATGCCAGACAGCAGCAGCTGTATATGCTTTCCCTGTTTAACTGCGTGACCCGGCTGATGCAGCAGTATGATCTCACCACCCGTGAGATTTTTGATACGGAAAAGCAGTATCTGGATATCCCGGCAGCCATTGGAAAGCCGGAGGAATTTGAAACGTGGATCCTGGACGTATCTCTCAGGATCCATGAGAGCATAAACCGGGAACGTGACAATACCACCAAGAAGGTGATCCTGGAAGCGCGGCGTTACATTGAAAACCATTATCAGGATCCCTCCCTCTCTGTGGAAATGATCTGCCGGGAGCTGCATATGAGCCCTGCTTATTTTTCCACGATGTTCCGCAAGGTGACGGGCCAGACTTACATTGCTTACCTGACGGAGGTGCGTCTGCAAAAGGCAGTGGAGCTCTTAAATGAGACCGACGACAAGACCTATGTGATTGCCCAGAAGGTGGGATATCAGGAGCAGAATTATTTCAGCTACGTGTTCAAGAAACGCTTCGGCATTTCTCCGACGAAATACCGCGGCACTCAGAATGGCTGATGAGGAGGCGCTATGGCAAAGAAAAAACTGACGGAATTTTTCAGCCGTGTCAGCATCCGTTCTACCATCTATCTGTATTTCACCATCAGTGCGCTGACGGCCCTGATCCTGATGGGGATTTCGTTCTACGGACGTCTGGTAGGGCAGATGACGGCGGCCATCCAGGAGGAAAACCAGACGATGCTGGCACAGGTAAACCATTCGGTGGATTCCTACCTGCGTACCATTATGAAGCTGTCGGATTCCCTTTATTATGATGTCATAAAGAATGCGGATCTTTCCACGGAAAGTATCCACAATGAACTGAACCTTCTTTACGATAATAACCGAGACTGTGTGTCCAATATTGCACTGTTTTCAAAGCAGGGAGAGCTGATCGATACCTTTCCGGCAGCACGCTTAAAGACCGGGCTGGATGTGACAGCGGAGGACTGGTTTACGGATACGCTGGAGCGCACGGAAAATCTGCATTTTACAACACCGCATGTACAGTATATTTTTGACAGTGATGAAAACCAGTATACCTGGGTCATTACCATGACCCGTGCGGTAGAGATCACGAAGGGCGTTTCGGCCGAGCAGGGAATTTTGCTGATCGACATTACCTATGGAAGCTTAAAGCAGCTGTTGGACAGCATCACCATGGGAAATCACGGCTACCTTTATCTGGTGAGTCCGGGCGGACAGCTGATCTACCACCCGCAGATGCAGCTGATCGATGCGGGGCAGATGCAGGAAAACTTCCGGGCTGCTGCCGGTTACCGGGACGGAAACTTAAGGGAGTCCTATCAGGGCGAGATCCGGGATGTGACGGTCAAATCGGTGGGCTATACCGGCTGGAAGCTGGTGGGCGTTACACCGGAAAAAGAAAGCTATCTGAATACGTTAAAGACCAAACTGTTTATGGTATTTCTGATCGCGCTGTTTCTGTTTATGCTGATGATCATCAATGCGTCGATCTCCTCCCGCATTACCATCCCGATCCGGGAGCTGGAGAAATCGGTCAACGCGCTGGAAAACGGGAACCTGGATGTGGAGGTTTACCAGGGCGGCTCCTATGAGATCCGGCATCTGGGGCGTTCCATCGGAGACATGGCGCGCCAGATCAAGGTGCTGATGCAGGACATTGTGGCAGAGCATGAATCCAAGCGCAAAAGCGAATTTGACACGCTCCAGTCCCAGATCAATCCGCATTTCCTTTACAATACCCTGGATATCATCGTGTGGATGATCGAGAACGAGCAGAAGTCGGAGGCAGTCCGGGTGGTTACGGCCCTGGCCCGTTTCTTCCGCATCAGCTTAAGCAAGGGAAAGAGCATCATTCCGGTGCGGGACGAATTAGAGCATGTGCGCAACTATCTGATGATCCAGCAGATGCGTTTTAAGAACAAGTTCACCTACACCATCGACGCGGCGCCTGAGGTTCTGGGGTATGCAAGCCTGAAGCTGATGCTTCAGCCGCTTGTGGAAAACGCGATCTATCATGGCATGGAATTTAAGGACGGGGACGGCATCATTGAAATAAAAGCAGAACAAAAGGAAGACGGACTGTGGTTTACCGTGCTGGATAACGGCCTTGGCATGACGGAGGAACAGGTAGAAAATCTGCTGACGGATCACGCGCATGTTTCCTCAAAGCGCGGCTCCGGGATCGGTGTCAAAAATGTGAATGAACGGATAAGACTGTATTTCGGAAATGAATACGGACTGTTTATTGAGTCGGAGCCGGATGAGGGGACCACGATCCGCATCCATCTTCCGGCGGTGGATTACCGGGAAATTCAGGAAAAGGAGAAAACGGTATGAGAAAACGGGACACGTGGCTCTGGGGCATCTATGGGATCGCACTGCTCTTTCTGTATCTGATTTCTTCTACGGATCTTCTGATTAAGGAGCGGAAAACCGAGATTTATCCGGTTTCGGTAATCCTGGATAACACAACGGATGAGGCTTATCAGAACTTTAAGAAGGGCGTGGACCGGGCAGCCATTGAGCTGAATGCGGATGTAAGCATCATCACGCTGTATGAGGGCGGGGATGCTTCCCAGCAGATCGAGCGGATGGCCAGAGAGCAGCAGGACGGTGCGCGGGCACTGATCGTGCTGCCGGTGGAGGAATCTGCCCTGGAATCCGCCCTGGCGGACAAACGGGTACAGATCCCGCTGGTGCTTGTCAATGCTGAGCTTCCGCGGGATAAGGTATCAGCAGTGGTTTCCACCGATTACGATGCCATGGGACAGAATCTTGCCAGACAGGCTCTGAATGAGCATGGAAACGAGATTCCTTATTATCTGTTTTACAGCTCCAGAAAATCGGCGGCCCAACGGCATTTTCAGGATGGCGTGGAATCGGTTCTGCGTGCAGGCGGCTGTGAGATCAAGAAATTTGAGCGTCACGGTGACGGAAGCATCCGCAAGATCGTGGAAGAGCTGGTTTACCCGGAATCCGCCCAGGCCGTGATCATTGCCCTGGACGCGGAAACACTTCTGGAAACGGCACAGATCCTGGCCGACAGCAGCGTATATCCGGAGCACGTCAGCGGTCTGTACGGCCGAGGGACGGCCACGCCGCTTTTGAATTATCTGGACCGCGGCGTGATAAGCGGGCTTAGTGTGACAGATGATTTCAGCACCGGATACCTAAGCGTCCGGCGTGCCGTGGAGATCTTGTCCAATCAGAAAACGGAAGAAGAAACAGTGCTGGAGAGCTATTATATCCGGAAGGAAGATTTGCGCAGCCAGGAATTCGAGAAAATGCTTTATCCCATTGAGTAGGAGGCGGTTCGTGATGAGAAAACACAGGAATAACAAAAAATGTGGCCGGAAGGTAGCGTCAGCGGCCTGTATGGCCCTGGCCTGCATCCTGCTTTCCGGCTGCCGGGCGGGAGCTGCCCCGGAGAAGAAGCATGCGATTCGCATCGGAGTAAGCCTGTACCGGGCAGATGACACCTTTATCGGCAATATCCGGTCGGAGCTGGAAAAGAAGGCAAAGGAATATGAACAGGAGACGGGCATCAAGGTGACGCTGGACATTCAGGATGCCAAGGGAAACCAGTACGTCCAGAATAAGCAGGTGGAGCGCTTTATATCGCTGGGCTGTGATACGCTCTGTGTCAATCCGGTGGACCGCACAACCTCCTCCGGGATCATTGATGCGGCAGCGGCGGCTGATATACCGGTAGTGTTTTTTAACCGTCAGCCCGTCGAGGAGGATATGGACCGCTGGGACAGGCTTTACTATGTTGGTGCGGATGCCAAAGAATCCGCGGTGCTGGAGGCGGAAATCGTGGCGGACCAGTATGAAAAGGATCCGGCTTCCCTGGACAAAAACGGGGACGGTGTTATCAGCTATGTACTGCTGGAGGGAGAAAGCAATCACCAGGATTCCCTGATCCGGACAGAGTGGTCTGTCCAGACGTTAAAGGACCGGGGTGTCCCTATTGAAAAAATCACCGGAGGCATTGCCAACTGGGAGCGCTCTCAGGCATCGGCCCTGATGGAGCAGTGGCTGGAGCTGTATCCGGATACGATCGAGCTGGTCCTCAGCAACAACGACGATATGGCTCTGGGAGCGATCGATGCCCTGGACCGTGCCGGAGGAAAGAAAATCAGCGTTGTGGGGATTGACGGAACTACGCAGGGACAGGATGCCGTGCAGAGCGGAAAGATGCTGGGAACTGTGTCGTCGGATAAAACCGGCTATGCGAATGCTATCTTTACGATTGCCGCCGCAGCCGGAATGGGTGAACCAATTCCGGGCGAAATTACGCTGGACGAGGGAAAATATTACTGGAGCCGGCAGAATAATGTCGTAAAAGAGAAAATAAATCCATAAAAAATTGTATAATCGAAAAAATTCAATAATCCAGGAAAGAAAATCCTATGGAAAAATGCACAATCCACCATTATAATAAGCTTGTCAGATGGAGAAAGTAAACAAAAACTAACAAACTATGACAATTTTATTTAAGGGAGGATTTACATTATGAAATTAACTAAAAAAGTAACCGCAATGGCAATGGCATCCTGCATGATCCTGTCCATGACAGCATGTGGCGGAAGCAAACCGGCTGAGACCACCGCAGCAGCTACCGAGGCCGCTACTACTGAGGCAGCAAAAGAGGCAGAGACCACCGCAGCAGAAGTGAAAGAGGCAGCAGGCGGCGTTTTTTCCGATAAGAAAGTCGGCATTTCCATTTATAAATTCGATGATAACTTCATGACTCTGTACCGTACCGAGCTGGAGAGATATTTAACCGAGGAGCTTGGCTTCAAGAAAGAAAACATCACCATCCAGGATGGTAAGGGCGATCAGGCAGAGCAGACAAACCAGATCCAGAACTTCATCGCTTCCGGCGTTGATGTTATGATCCTGAACCTGGTACAGGCTTCCTCCGCACCGCAGGTAACCGATATGTGTAAGGATGCAGGTATCCCGGTTGTTTACATCAACCGTGAGCCGGATACCGCAGAGGAAGAGAGATGGGCTTCTGACAGCATCAGCGCAACCTATGTTGGTGCAGATGCAAGACAGTCCGGTACCTATCAGGGTGAAGAGATCGTTGAGACCGCTAACAAGGGCGATATCAACGGCGATGGCAAAGTAAGCTACATCATGGTTCAGGGCGATCCGGAGAACGTAGATGCACAGTACAGAACCGAGTTCTCTGTAAAGGCACTGACCGATGCAGGTCTGGAAGTTGAAGAACTTCTCCTTCAGAGAGGTGACTGGGATCAGGCAAAGGGCCAGCAGATCGTTCAGGATGCTTTAACCCAGTTCGGCGACAAGATCGAGGTTGTTTTCTGTAACAACGATGCAATGGCACTTGGCGCACTGCAGGCAATCGATGCAGCAGGCAGAAAAGTAAATGAGGATATCTATCTGGTAGGTGTTGACGCTCTGACTGAGGCTGTTCAGGATATCACCGAGGGCAAGATGACCGGTACCGTATTCAACGATTACATGGGCCAGGCAAAGACCGCAGCAGACATGGCTGTGAAGTTCTTAAACGGCGAGACTGTTGATCCGGTTAACATGGTTGACTATGTAAAGGTTACTCCTGACAATGCAAAGGATATTCTTGACATCATCAAATAGTCAGACTCTGACCTGTGATTTACAGTGATTCATGCTTCGGGTGTGTCATCTGACACACCCGATTTTTAAAGAGACCGGCTTTGAATCTGGTCTGGAATCAGAAAGGAGAGAATGGGATGGCAGAGTACAGGTTGGAAATGAAGGGAATCTGCAAAAGCTTCCCGGGTGTCAAAGCCCTTGACGGGATCAACTTAAGAGTCCGTCCCGGTACTGTTCACGCACTGATGGGAGAGAACGGAGCCGGAAAATCAACGTTGATGAAATGCCTGTTTGGAATTTATAAAATGGATGAAGGTGAAATCTATCTGGATGGCGAAAAGATGACGATCCTGAATCCGGATGATGCATTACACAAAGGACTGGCTATGGTTCATCAGGAGCTGCAGCCGATCCCGGAGCGGACGATCGCGGAGAATATGTATCTTGGCCGCTATCCGCTGAAATCGGTCGGACCGCTCAAGTACATTGACCATAAGACCATGAATGAAGAAGCAGCCAAATGGCTGGAAAATATCAAAATGCCTTACGATCCGAAAGCAAAGCTTGGCACGCTTTCTATTGCCCAGATGCAGTCTGTCGAGATCGCAAAGGCCGTATCCATGAATGCGAAAGTAGTGATCCTGGACGAGCCGACGTCTTCCCTTACGGATAACGAGGTAGACGCTCTGTTCCGTATTGTCCGGGATCTTAGATCCAGAGGCGTATCCATGATCTACATCTCCCATAAGATGGCTGAGATCCGTGAGATCGCCGATGATATTACCATCATGCGTGATGGCACGTATGTTGGTACCTGGGAAGTAAAAGACATCAGTGATGATGAGATCGTCCGCCAGATGGTAGGACGTGAGCTGACCAATGTATATCCGCCTAAGGAAGATACCATCAAGGATGATGTGATCCTTGAAGTGAAGGATCTGTGCAGCATCCACGAGCGGTCCTTCCAGCATATCAGCTTCCAGTTAAAGAAGGGTGAGATCCTGGGCTTTGGCGGACTGGTCGGAGCGCAGAGAACCGAGCTGATGGAGGCTATTTTCGGAATGCGGCATATCAAGAGCGGAGAGGTGCTCGTTCACGGAAAACCGATCCAGGTTTCCAGACCGCGTGATGCGATCGGAGATGGTATCGGAATGATCACGGAGGACCGCCGCGGAACCGGTATCCTTGGATGCCTTTCCATTGCAGATAACGTATCCATCTCCTCCCTGAACAATTATCTGAAGATCGGCCCGATGCTTGACACCAAAAAGATCGAGGATCTTGTAAAGGATAATGTCGCAAAACTGAGAATCAAGACGCCGAGCAGCAAAACGCTGATCCAGTCTCTTTCCGGAGGAAACCAGCAGAAGGTCATCATTGCCCGCTGGCTGGCCAACAATCCGGACGTGCTGATCATGGATGAGCCGACCCGTGGTATCGATGTCGGCGCTAAGTATGAGATCTACCAGATCATGATCGAGCTGACCAGACAGGGCAAATCGATCATCATGATCTCCTCCGAAATGCCGGAGTTGATCGGTATGTCACACCGGATCCTGGTAATGTGTGCCGGCAAGCTGACCGGTGAGGTATCCGGAGAGGAAGCAACTCAGGAGAATATCATGAGTATGGCTACTCAGTTTAATTAAGGAGGATACGAGCATGAATAAGAAAAATATCGATATTAAGAAAACACTGCTGGACAATGGAATTATCATTGTACTGCTTCTGCTGGTACTGCTCACCGGCATCACGAAGGATAATTTCTTCTCCTGGAACAACTTATCCAATATTTCCGTAAACACAGCAGCCCGCGTCATCATTGCATTCGGCGTCAGCGGCTGTCTGATCACGAAAGGTACGGACCTTTCCGCAGGACGTATGGTAGGTCTTGCTTCCTGTATCGCAGGTACCTTACTTCAGACCGCAGACTACAGCGGTAAGTTTTTCCCGAACCTGGGCGATATGCCGGTATTTGGAGTCCTGCTGTTATGTATCCTGATCTGTGCTATCTTTGGCCTGATCAACGGTATCGTAATCGCTTACCTGAATGTACCGGCTTTCATCGGTACCCTGGGCATGCAGCTGGCTGTCTATGGTATCTGCCTGGTTTATACCAACGCAACACCGCTTGGCGGCTATCGTAAGGCATATACCGCAATCGCAACCGGCAAGCTGTTCGGACAGCTTCCGTATATGTTCATCATTGCATTTGTGATCGGTCTGATCATGTGGTTCGTATTTAACTATACCCGTCATGGCAAATACATGTACGCGATCGGCGGCAATGAGGCTGCTGCTGAGGTTTCCGGCGTTAACGTAAAGAAAACCAAGATCATCATCTACGTAACCGCAGCCGCTCTGTATGCAA
>OHAC01000351.1_pt1 | contig 49537 bp, 38 predicted proteins | sample 1577051 | NCBI WGS metagenome assembly OHAC01 (sample SAMEA3541499, study PRJEB24748) | human gut metagenome | biome: human gut; feature: human-associated habitat; material: faeces | place: China | collected 2012 | reverse complement strand
GATGAAAAAAGAGTAAAAGAGCTTTTAGATTTAGGTATAAACAGAGTAATCGTAGGAACTATGGCGATTGAAAATAAAGAATTATTAAAAGAATTAATAGAAAAATACAAAGCTGATAAAATCGTAGTTTCAATAGATGCCAAAAACGGAAAAGTTGCAACTCATGGTTGGGAAAAAGTAAGCGACATTGATTCTGTAGATTTATGCAAAGAACTTGAGCAAATAGGTGTGAAAACAATCGTTTACACTGATATATCAAAAGATGGGATGCTTGAAGGTCCAAATTTCGATATATATAAAGAATTATCACAAAAAACTTCACTAGATATAATCGCATCGGGAGGAGTTACTTCTATAGAGGATGTCAAACGCTTATTAGATATGAATATGTACGGTGCAATAATAGGAAAAGCGCTTTATGATAACAGAATAGATCTTAAGGAGGTACTTGACTTATGTTAACAAAGAGAATTATACCATGCTTGGATGTTAGAAATGGAAGAGTTGTGAAAGGTAAAAAATTTAAAGATATAGTTGATGTAGATGATCCAGCGACTTTGGGGAAATTTTATAGTGATAGTGGCGCTGATGAACTTGTTTTCTACGATATAACAGCATCAAATGAAGAGAGAAAAACTTCACTTGAATTTGTAAAAAGAGTTGCAGAAGAAATAAATATTCCGTTTTGTGTTGGTGGAGGAGTTAGTACTATTGACGACTTTACAAACATACTTTTAAAAGGAGCTGATAAGGTGTCTGTAAACTCATCTGCAGTTAAAAATCCACAGCTTATAAGAGAGGCATCAGAAAAATTTGGGGCACAATGTGTAGTCTTATCAATGGATGCAAAGAAAAATGATGAAGGTTCTTGGAGTGTATATGTAAAAGGTGGTCGCGAAAAAACAGATTTGGATGCGATTGAGTGGGCAAAAAAAGGTGTTGAACTTGGAGCTGGTGAAATTGTTGTAAATAGCATCGACGAAGACGGTATGAAAAACGGATACGATATAGAATTATTATCAAAAATAACCTCTGCCGTAAATGTGCCAGTTATAGCATCTGGCGGTGCTGGAAATATGGATGACTTTGTTAAAGTTGCAAAAGAAGCAGATGCAGATGGAATACTTGCAGCATCAGTTTTCCACTTTGGAGAAATAAAGATAAAAGATTTGAAAGAATATATGAAAAAACAAGGTGTAGAAGTTAGAATATAAATTTATATAGAAAAAGTAAAAAAAGAAACTTACATAGTAGAAATAAGAATATAATTTTACATAAACAACAAATAATAAATATGGGGAAATGAAAATGGAAAATAACTTAAATAAAAAAATAGATTTTGAAGCTATAAAAAAATTAAAATTCGACGAAAGGGGATTAATTCCTGCGATTGCACAAGATGTAAATACAAAAGAAGTATTGATGCTTGCATATATGAATGAAGAATCAATAAGAAAAACTTTAGAAGAAAAAAAGGCTTGCTACTTTAGCAGAAGTAGACAAGAATTATGGACTAAAGGATTAACTTCTGGGAATATTCAAAAAGTAGAAGCATTATATTATGATTGTGATGCAGATTCTTTACTTGTTTTAGTTAAACAAACAGGGGTTGCTTGTCATACTGGAAATTATTCATGTTTTTTTAATCCAATTATGGAAAAATAAAAATTTTGATTACAAAATAATGCCTAATAAAAAATTAAATTTAAACAAATAAGTTAATAGTATTTCAAAAAAATTTAAATAACCAATACAAGAGTAAGAGATAAGAAAGAATATTGTTTTTTATTGTCACTTACTCTTGTTTTGTCTTGATAAAATCCGATAAAACTTGCAATTTTGTTACATTATTGTTAATGTTTTTACATTGATTATAAAGGATGGATATAGTAAAATAAAAAATGCAGATATACTACGTTTGTATTAAAAATATACATTAAAAAGCGTGAAGGGGGAATTATTTTGAAATTAAAAAATAAATTAATTGCAATATCTATAATTGCAATGTCTTTATTTGCTGTAACAGGATGTTCAAATAACAAAAGTACAAATGAAAATGATTATGAAAGAAATGCAACATTAACATCTACAACGTTATCTGACGTAATTTACGATTCATCAAAAGAAATAAATAAGGGTCCGACAAAAACTTATGGTAAAGTTGCTTATATAACTATAGATGATGGTCCATCTGAGTATAATGACGAGATGGTTAAAATATTAAAAGATAACAATGTCAACGCTACATTCTTCATGGTAGATGGGAATATGAAAGCTTTTCCAGAGCAAGTAAAAAACACATTAAAACAAGGAAACGCAATAGGTTTTCACAGTGTAACTCACGATATACACAAATTATATAAAACTGATATGTCTGCAAAAGAAGAGTTTGATGTTTGTCAAGAAACTTTCAAAAGTATAACTGGCGAAACTTCTGATTTAATAAGACTACCATTTGGAAGTAAACCATATACTTCACAAGCTTCTTACGATAATATCGTAAATGCTGGTTATAAGTTATGGGACTGGACTTTAGATTCTGAAGACTGGAAATCTACTTCAAGCCAATTACTATCAACTATTAAAAAGTACGCAAAAGGTGATGAAATAGTACTTTTAATCCATGAAAGAAAACAAACTGTTGCTGTTTTAGATGATATTATAAAATATCTAAAATCAGAAGGTTATGAAATCCTTCCAATAGGCCAATCACAACAAGAAGAAAACTATTGGAATGGTAAATTAGGAAGTCAAAACTAGAGGTAGGTGGATAGGTTGAAAAAAGTATTATATTTAGGCTTAGTAATGGTATTATGTTTTTCTATGATTGGATGTTCTAACTCAAATGCATTTAAAGTAGGAGAAACAGAATTTTCAAATGAAGAAGTAGATAAGGTTAAATCAATATTAACTGCTACACAAAGTTATACAGATGCTGATTATTTAGCACAATTCAAAGAATCAAAAGACAACGATGATAAAATCAAACAAGAAGTAATATCTTATATGATAGACAACGAAGTTGTATATCAACAAGCGCAAAAAGATAAAATAAAAGTAACTGATGATGAAGTCAATCAAAAATATTCTCAAATAGAAAAAATGTTAGATACAAATCAAGAATATAAAAAATTATTAGACGACGCTGGTGTTGATGAAGATTATTTAAAAGAAACAATCAAAAAAGACTTAGCAGTTCAAAAATATAGAGAAAACTTTGAACAAGACTTAAAAGTTACTGATAAAGAAGTAGAAAAATATTACAAAGAACACAAAGACGAGTTTAAAGAAGAATCTGTAGAAGCTTATCATATATTAGTGTCAACTTTAGATGATAACAACAAAACTGTAGATGATTCTAAAAAAGAAGAATTAAAATCTAAAGCAGAATCTTTACTTAAAGAAATAAAAAATGGTGGAGATTTTGAAAAAATAGCAAAAGAAAACTCTGATGATAAAAGTTCAGGTAAAAAAGGCGGATATTTAGGATATTTCACAAAAGATTCTAAAAATGCACAGTTTACAAAAGAAGCATTTAAATTAGAAAATGGTCAAGTATCAAGTGTATTCGAAACACCATTCGGATATGAAATAGTTAAAGTAACTAATAAGAAAACTGAACAAAAATCATTAGAAGATTCTAGAGAAGAAATAGTAAATAGAATCCTTGCTGACAAATATTTAGATCAAGTAAACTCTTTAAGAGATAAAGCTGATGTACAAAGATTTTAATTAGCTAGATATATTTAAAAGATTGATATATTTGCTTGTAGCTTAAAGATAGAAATTGTAATTTAATATAAAAGAAAAAGCATATCACTTTTGATAGTGGTATGCTTTTTTGTTTGCTTTGTATATTGGACTGCGCATAGTTTTTTAGAGTGGGTAATGCTACCATATGCATAGAGGGATATATATAAAAGGGGATGTTAATAATGGCAAGTAATAATAGCAAATACTCACAAGAGGTAAGAGAAGAAACCGCAAAATTTATTATAGAAAGTGGAAAATCAGCAACAAGTGTTGGGGAGGAAATGGGAATTGATAAAAATACGGTGTGTAGATGGGTTAGAGATTACAGAAGAAAGTACAATTTAAGAAGAAAAAGGAATTTTAGAAAAGAAACCAAGAGATGCTTCAGCAGATGCTAAAAAAATAAAATTTCATAGTGATAGAGGATCACAATATAGAAGTAAAGGATATAAAAATATGCTTGATGAAAATAAAATAATTAGCAGCATGAGTAAGCCAGGATGCCCTTATGATAACTCGTGTGTAGAGAGTTTTTTTGCAACATTAAAAAAGGAATGTATTTACAGAAAAAGTTATGCTACAATTGAAGAAATAAGACGTGATGTGTTTGAATATATAGAACTATTTTATAATAGAAAACGTATGCATTCTGTATTATGATATATGAGTCCTGTAGAATATAGATTAATAAAATATAGCTAAAAAGTATTATGATTAGAAGGTTTTCTATGCATATGGAAGAATAAAAATGTATCTGTAAAATTCAACGCACTCCAGAATTGGTTGCTCAGTAATAACTGTCTTTTTACCAAATATTTCCATTGTAAAAATTGGAGTAAATAGAACATTATAATTATCGGTATTTATGTTTCAAATATAAGTAGTACAGATGATTAGTAGTTAAAAAATCTCTTTTGATTGGAAAAAATACATAAATATTGATAAAAATGTAAAGAAGTAATATAATTTATTTAAAGAATTTATAAATAAGTCTAAAAATTTAAAATAAAGGGGTTTGCCTTGGGATATAAAATATATTCAAAGGTTTAGTATTGTTGAGAGTCAAATTTTCATACTATTATAATAGAGATTATATATAATCAAATTATAAAAACAAAAAGCTTTGAAGGGGGGATAGAAATGAAGATAAAAGTATCAAATTATGAAATACAATCTGATGTGGCTAGAGAAGCTTTTTTAAAGTTTGATTTTGAAGATATAGTTAAAAAATTAGATTTAAAGCAAGATGATGAATATTTATATGTAAAATTTATAAATAATGAATATAGACTTGGGAAGAAATCTTCAGAAATTCAAAGGATTGAAGAAAATTCAACATATATAGATGCTGGATTTTATGAAATAATGTCTATTTTAGATTTGCTTGATAATTTGAAAAATCTTTCAAAGGGAGAACTTAAGGCTAACAAAAGATTTGTGGCTCCAACTGGGCTTAAGGAAGTTGCAAATGCAGGAAATAAACAGAGAAATAACTGGATATTTTCAAAAAATGCCAAAGCATTTTCAGGAAAGATTGATAAATTAGAAAGAGCCTGTGAAGAACTAGGTGGAATAAAAATAGACAAAGGTGATGTGGGGTATATAATAGATATTTTTGACTACATAAAAGTTATGTTTATATACTATGATGAAGATTCAGATTTTGAACCAGAAATCAAAGTTTTATGGACTGACAATATACTTAAATTTGTACATTATGAAACAACATATTATATGTTAGAGTACTTATTTGAAAAAATGTTGAAAATAATAGAAGAATAAACTGAATATCGCTAAAAAATAAATAATATAAATAACGGAGGTATAATATGTATCCAACAAGAGAAAAAGCATGGGAAATATTCACAGAATATAATAAGGATGAACATTTAATAAAACATGGATTGACTGTTGAAGGGGTAATGAGACATTTTGCAAAATTATATAATGGAAATCCTGATGAATGGGGAGTTGTAGGATTATTACATGATGTAGATTATGAATTATATCCAGAAGAACACTGCAAAAAAACTATAGAAATATTAAATGAAAAGGGAATAGATGAAGAAGTAATTCACGCTATAATAAGTCATGGATATGGACTTGTAAATGATGTAAAACCAGAAACTGATATGGAAAAAGTTTTATATACTATAGATGAACTTACTGGACTTATAACAGCTGCTGCAATAATGAGACCATCAAAGAGTGTACTTGATATAACTGTTAAATCAGTTAAGAAAAAATATAAATCTAAAGGATTTGCAGCTGGTGTAAATAGAGAAGTAATCGAAAATGGATGTCAAATGTTAAATAAAGAATTAAATGAAGTTATTGAAGAAACTATTTTGGGAATGCGTGAAGTTGCAGAAGAAATAGGGCTTAAAGGCGATATTTAAAATAAATTAAATATATTAAGATAAACACAAAAATACTTGTATAGAAAGTTGATTTCGGTCAAACTCTTTATAGAGGTATTTTTTGTTTATGAATAAAATTCTGTATTAACCAAATACTAAATAGATAATAACAATAAGGAGATATTTTACTATGAAAAAGCAAAATATATTTAGTATAATCCATATCACAATATATTTAATCTATGCATCGTGTATAGTGTATTTTGTTACAGTAAGAAATTTTCGCTCGATTATTGTATCTATTTTAAGTTTAATAGGAATTATAATACTAGTAATATTAAATAAAAAATATAGACATCTATTTGGAAACTTGCTTGTAAATACTCTAATAATTTTTATAGCGATATCTATACTTGGCGGGACATGTTTCGATTTTTACAGATTTAATCATTTCGATGATGTGCTTCATATAACATCTGGATTTATCGGATGTATGGTAGCGAGGATACTATTTTATTTTAGCCAGAATGAAACAGATATACCTAGAAAGAGAATATTTTTCGTAATATATATGTTTATGTTCAGTATGGGTATTGCAAGTATTTGGGAACTTATTGAATTTGGTTTAGACAGATATTTAGGATTTGATTGTCAAGCTGGCGGACTTACGGATACTATGTTTGATATATTAGATTGTTTAATCGGAAGTGTTATTGCGACTATATATTATTATTTTAAAATAAGAAAAGCTGAAAATATAAAAAGATAATAGAATTTATAAAATAGCCATCTCCTATTTAAAATAGAAATGTGCCCTTGACTTAGATTATTAAAATCATAAGGGCACATTTTTTAATTTACTATGCTATATAATTTTTTATTCGAAATTCTAAAGTCTAATATATATAACTCTATATTAAACCTCTATATATTTATTTCCACAGTATTCAATAAATCGAATTAAATCGCTGTATTTAATAGATAAAGTAGTTGTATTAAATTGTGGGTGTAAAAGAACATTTGTATCTTTGTTATCTTTATCAAGTAAAACGATAACTTTATTAGACTCATCATTTACAACGCCAAGCGGAGTTACTGATCCTTTAGTTAATTTAAGCATTTCATATAACTTTTCCTCGCTTGCAAAACTAAGTCTTGTGCTGTTTATTTGATCTCTTAGAAATTTTAAATCAGCTTTTTTAGTATCTGTTATAAAATAAAGATAGTAATTTTTCTTTGTATCTTGTAAAAATAAATTCTTGCAACGAACCCCTTTTATTAAACCAGTCACACATGATTTTGCTTCTTCAGCAGTAAATACAGGTTCGTGGTCGACTCTATCGTACTTTATATTTAATTTATCTAAAGTGCTATACACCTTTTCCTCAGTTTCATTTTTTAATATTTCTTGCATGATACCCTCCTGTTTTCCAAATATATGTAACAATATTATAATATAAAAAAGGGCAAATACAAAATTTTATTGTATTCACCCTGCTCATTAAGCTATTTGATGATCCATATTATGTTGAAGTTTCATCGTACATAATATTGTGTAGATTGAACCAGTTAATATAAATAAAATACCGATTATCATATTTACTGGAATAACTTCTTTTAAAACTATAAACGCTAAGATTGGAGCGATTATAGGTTTAAAGAAGAATATAAGTGAAGTTGTATTTGCATCTGTGTATTCCATTGCTAGGAAATAGAAGCAATATCCCATTCCAGTTACACCGACAGCGATATAGATAAATACTGGTATGCTAGATAATGTGTATCCACTTAGTAGTGGAACGTTTGCAAATGTATCGAGATTATTTGATATTAATAAGTCAGCAACACCACTTATATGACTTATAAATACAAGAAGCAAAAGTTCTAAGCTTCCAAATATAAAACTAAAGCAAGTTACAATAGTTCCGCCGAATTTTGCTGTAGATTTTTTTCCACAAACTCCGTAAAATGCAAATGTAAGTGCTGCTAATATTGTAAGTATAATACCTAAGACTGATAATTTAGTTGCAAATGGATTTATTATAAATAGAATTCCTATTATTTGTAGTATAAGTGCTATTATATTATGTTTATAAATATTTGCTTTTAATAATAAATGTGCAAAGAACAATACGAATATAGGATTGCAACTGAAAATTGAAGCAACGACAGATGCTTTTGTGTGCATTACTGCGAGTTGATATAATATCATACTTATTACTATGCATACAAATCCAAGCCAAGCAAATTGAAGTAAGTCCTTTTTTTCTAGTTTGACCTCGATAGCTTTTAAGTGTTTTATAGCAAATGGTAATAAAACTAAACTGCCGACAAAAAAACGAGATACTGTCATTTGAATTGAATTGAAATTCCCCGCGACTAGTTTTAAAGATATTTCCATAGTGCTGAAAAAGAAAGTACTTAAAGCTATATATAAATATCCCTTTTTCAAAGTGAACACCCCCATATTTATAGTAGTACTATAAAATTTTAAATGCAATAAATAAACCTATGAAATATATAAATAGAAATAGGGCATAAATTATATACAAAATATATAGGATAAAATTTATGTATAAATTGTTTTATAACACATAGGAAATTATATTCATTTATAAATTATGATAAGTATAATTTCCGTTTATGTGTTTTTAGCACTTGGCGTAGCAAGTGCGATAACCTTCAAAGAAATCTACATCTTTAAGGTATTTAGAATAAAGATTTCTCTATATAGAGTGTTAGTGATTATTATGATAGAATATGATTATAGTAGAGTATTTTACTTGTATATACTTAAAAAAGGAGGAGGATGTCGATGTCAAATAATGAAAATAATGAAATACGCGACAGTTTTACATCGAAGACGGGATTTATACTTGCTTGTATAGGTTCTGCTGTTGGGATGGGGAATATTTGGCTGTTCCCTTATAGAGTAGGTCAATTTGGAGGAGCTGCATTTTTAATTCCCTATATTATATTTATCGTGCTTTTGGGCTACACTGGTCTTATGGGAGAGTTTGCATTTGGAAGGATGACTCAAACGGGGCCAATCGGTTCGTTTAAAAAGGCATTAGAAACTAAAAATAAAAATTGGGGAGGATTTTTAGGAATAATACCAGTTGTAGGTGCATTTGGAATAGCAGTTGGATATGCAGTTGTAGTTGGATGGTTTTTAAGATTTTTAGGAGGATTTATAACAGGAAGTGCAATGAGTGCAGCAGATAGTGGTGCTTATTTTGGAGAATTGGCAAGTCCTTTTGGAAGCATAATTTGGCATTTATTAGCGCTTATTTTAGTATCAATCGTACTTATTTCAGGAATATCTAAAGGTATCGAAACCATGAATAAAATAATGATGCCTGCATTTTATATACTATTTGTAATCGTTATGGTAAGAGTGTTTATGCTAGATGGAGCATTTGAAGGGATAAAATATTTAGTAGTTCCAAAATGGTCTTCCTTAATGGAGCCAAAAACTTGGATTTATGCCTTAGGTCAGGCATTTTTCTCACTTTCACTTGCTGGGTCTGGGATGATAGTTTATGGAAGTTATCTAAAACGAGATGTCGATATCATGTCTAGTGCAAAAAACACAGTAATATTTGATACATTGGGAGCATTTTTGGCTGGTCTTGTTATAATACCAGCAGTTTTTGCATTTAACCTAGACCCTGCATCAGGACCACCGCTTTTATTTATAACAATACCATCAGTATTTAAATTGATGCCATTTGGTAGATTATTCGGAGTGATATTCTTTATATCTGTTTTATTCGCATCAATAACTTCTCTTATGAATTTATTAGAAGTTCCAATAGAAGCTGTGCAAAGTACATTTAAATTAAAAAGAAAACTTTCTGTTTTTATAGTCGTTGGAGCTGCCTTTATATTTGGCTTATTTGCAGAAGATGGAAATAATCTTGGAGTGCTTATGGACTTTGTATCAATTTATATAATCCCAATCGGGGCATTTATAGCAGCTGTTATGTTCTTCTGGGTTATTGGAATCGAAAAGGCAAAATATGAGATAGAATGTGGTACAGATAAAAAACTAGGTAAACTATTCGAAATCAGCGCAAAATACGTTTTTGTATTTTTAACAATATTTGTATTTATCGCGGGAATCCTTTTAGGAGGAATAGGATAGAATATGGATGAGATAAAATTTAATTATGAAAATAAAAAGTTGCCAGTTGATGTTATATATAGAAATAGGAAGAGTGTGACAATAAAGGTTATGCCCAAAGATAAGATACAAATAATTGCCCCAAATAAAGTTTCAAAAGAGGTGATTGAGAAGATTCTTAATAAAAATACAAATTGGATTTTATCTAAGTTAAATGGATTTAAGGATTTTGATGATTCTTTTATGAAGAGAAATTATGTTGATGATGAGGTTTATTATTATATGGGTAAGCCGCGATATCTGAAGATAATAAAAGATAAAAATATCGATAATCAAAATAAGAGAAACTATAACTATATAGAATTGAGAGGCGCCAATATTGAAATTAGAACAAATAATTGGGATAAGAATTATCTGAAAGAAAGCTTGAAGAAGTGGTATAAGATTCAAAGTGAAGAAGTCTTAATGGATAGAATAGCTTTTTTAAGAAAAAGAAGCGAGGACTTTAGAAAAATTGAGCCGGAGATTGTTAAGGTCAAGGCGCAGAAAAAAATCTGGGGCAGTTGCAATACTAAAAAGACAATATATATAAATTCAAAAATTTCGATGTTGCCAGTTGAGGCGATTGATTATATAATTGTGCACGAGTTTTGTCATATACTTCACATGAACCATTCAAAGGAATTTTATAAAGCGGTTGAAAAGATAATTCCAAATTATAAGGAAATAGTAGTGTGGTTAAAAGAAAATAATTATAAGTTTATCTTGTGATTATTAGTGATTATTAATAATAACTTTTTACTTTAAATCAAAAATTACAAATTTTGATTTAATTTTTAAAATTTTGTCTTCAATTATGAATTTTAAATCAATTAAAATTAAGTTTTTTGTGAATATGATAAATTTTCAAAAAACTTCCAAAAAACTGATTGACTTTGAATGTTATAGTAAATATAATATAACTATAATAAATGAGAAACAAATAAAAGCTTTGACGGAGACAAAAATGTTCGTTAATTAATTACAGAGAGTCGGGATTGCTGAGAACCGATGTTAGTTTGAACATATAATGATCACTCCTAGCTTCCATGTTGAACGGGTGACTTATTAAATATGGACGTGTGCTAACGTTACATAGCTATAGTTAAGATTTGCTCTGACTAGAAAAATGAGGGATAGTCATTTATTAGTATGGCTATAAATAAGGTGGTACCGCGGAATATAACTTTCGTCCTTATGAGTGATAAAGTGTTGCTTATATAGGAGAAAGTTTTTTTTATACTCAAAATTCCTATAAAGCTCACTAATTTGAAAAAATTTAAAAAGGTTTAGTAAATTTCAAAGAATTTATAGGGGGTAAATATTATGAAAAGAAACGTATATGCAAAATTAAATCAAGGTATGGATTCATTTTTAAGAGTAGCCATGACATTAAGAAGAAAAGAATTATGTGTTGAACAAATAAGTATGAGTCAAGAAGAATCAGGAATGTGGCTTACAATAAATGAAGATCAAACTTCATTAGAAGAAGTAGTAAACCATATGAGAAAATTATATGATGTTACTGATTTACAAGTTCAATAATATAGAGATAATAATATATAGATGGTTAATATAGAGAATAATCAAAATATTACAGCAATATAAGTTAAAAGATACTGGTGATATATGGTTTTTGCTTAAAAAGTCAAAATATTATAATAAAACGAAAATTTCGACAACAAAAGAAAATATATTAAAAAAAATGGTAAAATCATATATAATACTTATCAACAGCAATGTATTAAAAAAATAATGTATAAAAGCTAAAATAATATAAAAAAATAAAAAAATGTGATAATAAACCTTAATATGCAAAATATAAAATTGTATAAGGTTTAAATAAAGAAAGAGGATAATCTATTTTTATAGTTTTATCAATAAAAATAATTAATATATATAAATAACAAGGGGGATTTTCAGAGATGAGAATGTTTTATGACAAAGATGTAAGTATGGACGCATTAAAAGGGAAAAAAGTTGCAATACTAGGATATGGTAGTCAAGGCCATGCACATGCACAAAATTTAAGAGACAGTGGTGTAGATGTAGTAGTTGGTTTACATGATGGATCAAAATCAGCAGCTAGAGCTAAAGAAGATGGATTCGAAGTATTAAGCGTTGCAGATGCTACTAAAGCAGGGGATGTTGTAATGTGCTTATTACCAGACGAAGTTCAAAGAATAGTATATGCTGAAAGTATAAAAGATAATTTAAAAGAAGGTCAAACACTAGCATTTGCTCATGGATTTAATATACATTTTGGATATATAACTCCACCAGAATATGTAGACGTTATAATGGTTGCTCCGAAAGGACCAGGTCACTTAGTAAGAAGCGTATATAAAGAAGGAAGCGGTGTTCCAGATTTATTTGCAGTATATCAAAACTACACTGGAAAAGCTGAAGAAACAGTTTTAGCTTATGCAAAAGGTATAGGTGGTACTAGAGCTGGTGTTCTTGAAACTACATTCAAAGAAGAAACTGAAACAGATTTATTTGGTGAACAAGCTGTTCTTTGCGGTGGTTGCGAAGAATTAATAAAAGCAGGTTTTGAGACTTTAGTAGATGCTGGATACCAACCAGAAATAGCTTACTTCGAATGTTTACATGAAATGAAATTAATAGTTGACTTAATGTATGAAGGTGGACTTGAAAGAATGAACTATTCAGTAAGTGAAACTGCTGAATATGGTGGATATGTATCAGGTAAAAAAGTTATAGGTAAAGCTTCAAAAGCAGCAATGAAAGAAGTATTAGCTGATATACAAAGCGGAAAATTCGCTAAAGACTTCATAGCTGAAAGTGAAAGCGGATGCAAAAAATTCCATGCAATGAGAGAAGAACAATACAGTTCTCAAATATCTGAAACAGGTAGACAATTAAGAAGCATGATGACTTTCTTAAAAAAATAATTGGTAAATAAAATAATTGGTAAATAATTAGAGCTTTTAATATAAAAATTTAAGTATTATCTCATGTAGTTTCGGAATATTGGGAAAATTAAGGGAGATAATACTTAAATACTCTTAAATAGATAATTTTAAATAAATAGATAATTTTAAAACTTGGTAAAAATAATTAATAATCGATATTATAAAAAAATAAAAAATAGATAGCTTTAAATAAAATTTTAACTTGGAAAAATAATTAATGCAATAACTGAAAACTAATAAATAACAGAGGCAAATAAAATGAAAATACGGAATTTCTTATAATGACTAAAGTTTAGATGACAAAAATATTTTAAGGGGGACGAGTCAATATGCAAGGTGCTAATCTAATAATAGAATGTCTAATAAAAGAAGGCGTAACCACTATGTTTGGTTATCCAGGAGGGACTGTAATACCTATATACGACGCATTATACGACTATACAGACAAAATAAAACATATTAGAACATCACACGAACAAGGTGCTGTTCATGCGGCAGATGGATATGCGAGAACTTCTGGAAAAACAGGTGTATGCGTAATAACATCAGGCCCAGGGGCTACAAATGCAGTTACTGGAATAGCCACTGCATATATGGATTCATCACCTCTTGTCATAATATCAGGGCAAGTTGGAACAAGTCTTCTTGGTAAAGACACATTCCAAGAAATAGATATAACAGGGGTGACTTACTCTATAACAAAACATAATTTCTTAGTTAGAAAATTAGAGGACCTTCCTAACATAATAAGAGAAGCGTTTATAATCGCAAATGAAGGAAGAAAAGGTCCAGTTCTTATAGATATACCTAAAAACTTACAAGTTACAGATTTAGATTACAACATGGACGATTATGTGCCATCATGTCAAAATAAAAAAACAAAAGACGAATTCCAAATAAAAGAAGAAAATGAAACTAAAAGCAAATTACAGGGTGCTGCTAATTTAATAAAACAATCTCAAAGACCTATAATATATGCAGGTGGAGGAGTAAAATCAGTAGATCAGTATAAACTACTAAAAGAATTTGCACAAAAAATAAATACGCCAGTACTAAATACGCTTATGGGGCTTGGCGGAATAGATAGAGCAAATCCGCTTTCTTTCGGACTTGTAGGAATGCACGGAAGTAGAGAAGCAAATCTAGCTATATCAAATTCAGATTTAGTTATATCTATAGGTGCTCGCTTTAGTGATAGAGTAATAGGAAACAAAGATGAATTTGCGAAAAATGCAAAAGTAATACAAATAGACATAGATTCATCAGAAATGAGCAAAAATATCCAAGCCGAAATAGAATTAGTGGGAGATTTAAGTGACGTGCTTAGTGGTCTTTTAGAAAAAGTAGAAGAAAAAGACAATGCAGCATGGTTAAAAGAAATAGATGGATTTAAAGACACTGGTCATAAAATAGACGAAAAAGCATTCCATCCGAAAAATATATTAGAAGCATTTAATAAAAAATTAGGAAGTAAAAACACAACAGTAGTAACAGACGTCGGCCAACATCAAATGTGGACAGCACAATACTGGCAATTTGAAGAAGGAAGAAGCTATATAACATCAGGTGGACTAGGCACAATGGGATTTGGTCTAGGAGGAGCAATAGGAACAAAATTAGGAACTCCAGAAAAAAACGTGTTATTAGTAACAGGAGACGGTAGCTTTAAAATGAACTGCAATGAACTTGCAACAGTTGCAACACAAAATCTTCCTATAGTAATACTATTATTCAACAACAATGCACTAGGAATGGTTAGGCAATGGCAAAACTTATTCTCAGATAAGAGATATTCAGAAACAGATATATACGATAAAACAGATTACATAATGCTTGCAAATGCATATGGAATCGAAGGTCACAAAGCACAAAATCTAGACGAATTAAACGAAATACTAGGTAGTTTAATATTAGACAAACCAGTATTTGTGGAATGTAAAATAGATCACGATATAAATGTGTTCCCAATCGTTCCACCAAATGATAACCTACTTAATTTAATATGTAATTAATTTTTTATTAATAAAAAAAGAAGCATTGAAAAATATAATTTGTAATGCTTCTTTTTTACAAAAAGGCACACTTTTACAAGGCATTTAAGGTAAATGATACTTAATAAATTCAATATTTAATGTAAAAATTAATAATTATTATTTTATAAACCTTAATTTATCAATATTAATAACCTTATTAAATAGTAATTGCGAATATAGTATATATCCACCTCCAAAACCACTGTGAGTATATTTAACAACTTTGTGATAAATGATTCAAATTTTTGTACTATAAAATTGTTTGTTTGATGTAATTATTTAAGTTAATTTATATAAATTCTACTTTTCTATCTTGAATTTGTTTTTTAGTAATAGATAAGTTTTTTGTCGCAAATTCCATAAATAAGTCTACTATTCTCGAAGTTTTACTTAATCTATGTGCAATAAATAAAAAAGAGAACCATGAAAGATAATTATTTAAATATTTAGTAGATACACCATGGAAGTTAGCTAGCCACTTACATAAACCTCTATGGTACATATTTACATGTTTTACTGTATAAAAAGATGAATCCATTCTACTTTTTGCTTTTTTAAATCTTAAGTTTAATTTTTTAGCAGTATGTATATATGTAGATTGCATAAAAGAACATATAGTTACATTTTTATTGACCCTGTTTTCGAAAAATGATAACATATCTTGATATTTTTCCTTACTAAAAACATTAAAATAAGTATTTTCTACTATTCTTGTAAGTACATGTCCACTTCTGTCAATTGCTGTATTAATTTCAACCTGCATTGGTTTTATATATTTTTCTGGATCTTTTAAAAAGTAGTTTTTATTCATAAAAAGAGAGCCACCTGTATGAGATATAAATTCATATTCAAAATTTGAAAAATATGTATCTTCTGTTATGTCTTTTTTAGGGCTCATGCCTTTAAATGACTCATTTATAAAACAATGATCTGTGCAGACGATACCTTCAAATACTTGATCTCTCAGGGATAGATTTATTACATCTAAAATTCTATGTCTCATAAAAAATGATGTTGGGATGCTTACACCAACTTTTTGAGCACAGTATTTTATTGTGCCACCTTCTATCATAAATTGACAATATTTTAACCATGTATCTAGACTTAATTTAGTATTGGAAAGTGGAGAAAAACTTCTTTCATCAAACGTAGTTCTACAATTTTTGCAAATATATCGTTGACGTTGATTAGTTTTTCCATTTTTATTTAAGTCAAAACTACCGCATTTTGGACACTTTAAATCATTTTTAAATCTTTTTCTAAAAACTTCATCTTCTCTTTCATATATGCCATCTAAATAAGCTAGTGATTTTTTTGCCTCTTCTATAGTTTTGCAATTTTTAAACTCTTTGGCATCTTTAACTTCTTTAGAAGTTTTAAATTTTACATTTTTCGATTCATTATTCAAAATTATGTCATTATAATTTAAAATTTTATCACGATAGATATAGGGGGTATATGCAGACTCTATTTTATATTTTATTATTTTTATTAAAGACTCTAGATCTTTTTTATCTAGTCCTTGAATTAAAGATTCTAAATTTTTAGGTTCGAATACAACAGGTTCTTTTTGTTTTAACATATTTTTTCCTACCTTTTTTAGTAATATCTTGTTAATTTTCAACTTAAAAACATTTATATTACTGATATTCATAAAATTTTATTGTTTGTTGTTTTATGGTGTAATACACGTTTTTTTGATTATATCCAGATTGAAAAAATATATTCAGTTATCACAAAGTTGTTAAATATACTCATATGGTTGAGAAGATGGGGATAGAGGTTATATGGATTATGGGATCATAATATTTAAATGATTGTGAGAAGAATATCATAAAAGAAATTATTTTTTAACAAAGTGTGTAGTTTAATTTTGTAGAAAATTTTGCATTTTAGAGATACATAGTGTAATATTATCAAGTGAAGATTTAATATCTATAAAATAATTAATAGTTAAATCATAAATTCATTATAAAATAGAATTGGTTTTTAAAAATTTATTCCAAAATGGAATGGGTTTGTCGTATAATGAATTGATTTAATATGTAAGATAATATACTATTATAAGTAAGAAATGTTGTTATATAAATGTAAATTTAGCAATAGCTTAAATAATTTAACCCACCCTTGCACGATAATTTAATTATCGTGTTTTTTTTTATTTATTTTTTTAAAGAAAAAATGGAGATATTTTTTATCAATTACAGGTTAAAGTTTGTTAAATATATTTAATAATGGAATTTATTGTTTTTGAGTTGGCGAATAATTTTGTTAAAAGGGTATACTTTTTAGTATTAAAATATATATAGATTTATCATAAATCAAAATTGTTGTAAGATAATAGGATTATTTATGGTGTAGATATAGTTAAGTTTTATTGATTTAATAAGGGGTGATAGTATGAATGGTAGAAAGATAGATCAGTTTATTAGGGGTGTTAGGTTAGATAGAGAAAAGGTTGGGAGTTTTTATAATGTGGCACTAATATTGATGAGTTGAGTAAGGAGATTCCATGGGATTTTTTGAAGGGTTATGGTGGAAAGTCGCTTCATGATGTATCGTATGGGGAGTCTTTTTTTGCTCTTATTATGAATAAGTTTGGTAAGAATGGGATATATATATTGGATGAACCGGAAGCGGCTTTGTCGCCGATTAGACAGATGAGTTTGATTTCGCGAATGGACGACGAGCTTGTCAAGGGGGGCAGCCAGTTTATAATTGCGACGCATTCGCCGATTTTGATGGCGTATCCGAAGAGTTTTATATATGAAACTAAGGAAAATATCGAACGTGTGAGTTATGAGGAGAGCGATAATTATAATATTACGAAAGATTTTTTGAATAATTATAAAAAAATGATTCACATGTTGACTAAATAATATATAATAGCTATAAAGAAAAAATATTTTATATATTAATTTAATATTGTAGAAATTAAGGAGGCAGAAAATTATGGCTGAACAAAGAGTGACTGGATCTTCTCAAAGAAATGCGAAGGATGTTGCGTATGAACTTACTGAGTTATATTATACTACTGTAGTAGATAAAGAGAAAGTTAAAGAGGCTTCGCCTGAGGAAGTGGCTGAGACTTATATGAAGATATATAATAAGATTACTGGAGTTAAATAGAAAAATTGATTTTGCTATTTACATACATAGTAAAAAGAGGGGCTTTAGGGCTCCTTTTTTATAGGGGAAAGAGTAGGATGGAGATTTAAAATAAGGTGAGATAGGGTAAGTATGTGAATAAGATAGATAAGATAGATCAAATAGGAGAATAGATGTTTAGATAGAATAGATGAGATAGATATTTAGATGAGGGGGATGATTTTTATAAAGGGATAGAGGTATGAAAAATATATTCCAAAAAATGTAAAAATTTTCTTTAGAGAAAACGATATCAGAGAATATTTATATTTACTACAGGAGCAAAACAATATACAATATACATAAGGGTAAACATTTTAAATATTAGAAAAAGGTAAATAATACAATAAAAGCAAATAATATAATATTGGAAAAATGATTTACCGAAAAAAATTATAAAGTTTTAAGAATTGAAAGAGGGAAAATAAATGAATTACATGGAGATTTACAATCAATGGCTTGAAAGTGATTATTTTGATGCCGATACTAAAAAAGAACTTGAAAATATTAAGGGAAATGAAAAAGAAATTGAAGACAGATTTTATACAGATTTAGAATTTGGTACTGCGGGGCTTAGAGGAATTATAGCTGCTGGGACTAACAGAATAAATATATATACTGTTAGAAGAGCGACTTTTGGTCTTGCTAATTATATTATAAAAAATACTACAGAGGAAGAAAAAGAAAGAGGAGTTGTTATTGCTCATGACAATAGACACATGTCTAGAGAGTTTTGTCTTGAAGCTGCTAATACTTTAGCTGCTTGTGGAATTAAGGCTTATATATTTGATTCTTTAAGAACTACTCCTGAGTTATCTTTTGCTGTTAGAAAATTACATACTATTGCGGGAATTGTGATTACTGCTAGCCACAACCCACCAGAATACAATGGATACAAAGTTTATTGGGAAGATGGGGCACAAGTTATGCCTGAAATCGCATCTGCAATTACTACTGAGGTTAATGCAATAACTGATTATTCTACTATACCAACTATTAAAGATGATCAAAAAGATTTAGTTGTTATGTTAGATGACAACCAAGATACTGCATTTATCGAAGCTGTTAAAACTCAAGTTATTAAAACAGAGTTAGTTAAAAAGGTTGGAAAAGAGTTCAAAATAGTTTACACTCCACTTTGTGGAACTGGAAATGTGCCTGTGACTCGTGCTTTAGCTGAAGTTGGGTTCGAAAATGTGATAGTTGTTCCTGAAGAACAAAATCCAGATCCAAATTTTGCTGGAATTGAATATCCAAACCCAGAAGAACACAAAGCTTTGACAAGAGGTATTGCACTTGCAAAAGCTGAAGGTGCTGACTTAGTTATAGCAACTGACCCAGACTGCGATAGAGTTGGGGTTGCTGTTAAAACTACTACTGGCGATTATGCACTTCTTACTGGTAACCAAATAGGCGCAATGCTTACTAATTATATAATAGAAAGTTCAAAAGAAGAAAATAAATTAGATCCTAAAGCTACTTTAGTTAAGACTATAGTAACTTCAGAATTCGGTGCAGATATAGCTAGAGCTAACAACTTAGGCGTTATAAATGTTCTTACTGGATTTAAATTTATAGGTCAAAAAATAAAGTCATTTGAAGAAAGTGGCGACAGAACTTACTTATTCGGATATGAAGAAAGTTACGGTTACTTAGTTGGTACTCATGCGAGAGATAAAGATGGTGTTGTTGCATCATTATTAATCTCTGAAATGGCTGCTTACTATTATGATAAAGGCATGAGCTTATATGAAGGATTACAAGAATTATACAAAAAATACGGATATTTCAAAGAAAAAACTATATCATTAACTTTAAAAGGTATAGAAGGTCTTGCTAAAATAAAAGAAATAATAACTTATTTCAGAGAAAACGACATAAAAGAATTTAATAATACAAAAGTTGTCGATTTAAAAGACTATCAAAAAGGTATAGATGATTTACCAAAATCTAACGTATTAAAATACTTCTTAGAAGACGGTTCTTGGATAGCGGTTAGACCATCTGGAACTGAGCCAAAACTTAAATTCTATGTTGCTGTTAAAGGGCAAGATGAAGCTGAGTGCGCTGGAAAAATAGCCAATATTGAAAGTGATATAAATAAGATAATAGATCAAGTTAAATAGTTATTTAAGAGATTAAATAATTATACTTGTTTAAGATATTAAATAGATGTAATTATTGAAAATGTTAAATAGTTGTTGAAAATGAAATTGGCACTGAGTTTTGTGGCAGTTGAGTTGGATATAGCGAATTTGATGTAAATAGGATAACCATTTAAATATAATAATTTTACTTATAGGGCGGGAACTTTTGGGTTCCCGCTTTTTACATAGTTCAAAAAAATTATCTTGTAAAAGGTCTTTTGAATAAAGATTTCTCTATTGATATAAATCTCCTGCTAAGTCTTCCAATTTATCTTTATCTAATATTACCAACTTTTTATTATCCCTTTTTATAATTTTTTCTAATTCAAATTCTTTTACTACTCTCAATAAATGTCTATAACTTGTTCCTAAAAACTCTGCTATTTGTGTTAAATTTTCTGTATTATTGTTATCTTCATTTGTATAACTTGCTAAAATGTAGCTTGCCAATCTATTTTCTAATGGATAAAGAATATTTACTGAGTTTGATACTGATAAACTAGCTAGCTTTAATGCCAAGTGTGTTGAGATATAATGTAGAAATTTTGAATCTTTTAAATATTTTTCCTCTATTATTTTTCTAGGAACTGCTATGCAGATACAATCTCTAATTGCTTGGATATTGCATTGAAACTCAATTTTGTTTAAGAGTTCTATTTCACCGACTATTTGAACTGGTGAGTAAAATCTAACCAAAAGAGATTTTCCATTTGGTGTAGTAATATATACTTTTGACTTTCCTTCAACAAACAAATATAAATACTTTAGCTCTTCACCTGATAAACAAATCTGTTCATTTTTCTTGAAATGATGTATCTCCATATAAGGATATATATCACTTGAGAATATTTCATTTATTTTATATTTGTTAATATAGTAATTTAATTTTTTATTATCGTTTATTTTTAACATTATTTTCTCCTTAAAAAATAATATACAAAAATGTGACATATGTCATATTTTGTGCAGTTTTCTATTTGATATTATACTAAAGGCAATAAATTGTAAATTATAAAATTTTTGAAAAGGAGATTATTATGACATTATTATTAAATATCTTAGGAATTATTGTTGTTATATCTGGGCTATATCTTTTTTCTGAAAATAAAGAGAAAGTTGATAAAAAGCTTATAGCAAAAGCATTATTAGCGCAATTTGTACTTGTATTTTTATTAGTTAAATTCCCATTAGGTCAAAATATAATAAGAGTAGTATCAGATTTTGTGACTAATGTATTAAGTTATGGATTTGAAGGAGTTGCTTTCGTATTTGGTGCATTAACAGATGACAGTGCAGGGTACATATTTGCAATATCTGTACTTGCGAACATAGTTTTCACAGCAGCTTTAGTTGCGGCATTATACTATCTAGGTGTAATAAACTTTATAGTCAAGTTAATAGGTGGTACAATACAAAAGTTATTTGGAACTAGTAAAGTTGAAAGTTTTGTAGCAGTTGCTAACATGTTTTTATCACAAACAGAATCACCAATACTTGTAAGTAGATATTTACCTACAATGACTAGAAGTGAACTTTTAATATTATTAATATCAGGTATGGGAAGTATGTCTGCTTCAGTATTAATGGGATATGTTGGTATGGGAATTCCAATGGAATATCTATTAATAGCAGGTGCTTTAGTTCCATTAAGTAGTATAATCGTTTCTAAATTATTAATACCAGAAACTAATAAAGAAGCTGTAGTAGAAAATGTTGTTATGGAGAGAAAAGGCGGACATACAAATATAATGTCAGCTATCTCTGAAGGGGCTTCAAATGGTGTACAATTAGCAATTGGTATAGGAGGCTCACTTATAGCTATAACTGGATTAGTTGCTTTAGTTAATGGTGCATTAGGAGTAGTAGGTTTATCATTACAACAAATATTATCTTATGTATTTGCACCTTTAGCGTACTTAATGGGAATAAATCCAGACAATATATTAACTGCTGGACAATTATTAGGTTCAAAAATGGTATTAAATGAGTTTGTTGCTTACGGTGACTTAGGTCCTATAATAGGCTCATTTGATTATAGAACAGGACTTGTTATTTCAGTAGCATTAGCTGGATTTGCAAATATATCAAGTATAGGTATATGTATATCAGGTATATCAATATTCTGTCCTGAAAGAAGAGGCGAAATATCAGATATAGCATTTAAAGGAATGATCGGTGGATTTTTAGTAAGTTCATTATCAGCAATGATAGTTGGATTATTACTACTATTTTAATTAAGTTTAATTATAAAATATATAGTATAGAAAAAGCAGGGGTAGTGTACTCCTGCTTTTAGTTTGCAATATATATTTAGGGATATATAGTTAAAGCACTATATGGCATATCTAATATTACAGATTGTCTATGAAAACTCTGAATCGACTATTACAATAATAGTATATTCCTTAAATCTATCTTTAATTATTTTTTCAAGCCTACTTTTTATTTCACTTCTGTTGCATGAGAAGTCTAAGACAACGTCGCAAAAGATTCTTTTGTCTTTTTCGTCGATTACGACACCATGCCATCCGATGCAATGGGGTTCGCTTTGTTTGAAATCTTTTAGAATGTGCCATACTTCTTTAGTGATTTCAGATGTATTGTCGACGCCATAAATTCCAAATATAAGATAGACATGGGTCTCTTGATAAATTTTCATTTGTAATTTATGAATCTCGGGATAAATTTCACCAATAGTCTTTTTATAATCCATCTCGACATTAATACTACCGATATTTGTATTAGGCCCATAATTATTTAATATTAAATCATGAACTCCTAATATAGATTCAGAGCTTTGTATAATTTCAAAAATTTTATCTTTAACTTCAGAATCTATCTTCTCGCCTAGGATTTTGTTTATAGTATCTTTTAGAACCTCAAATCCAGTTTTTAAAATAAATATAGATATAAAAAGTCCCGCGTATGAGTCTATAGAAAGCTTTGTGAACATATATACAAGGGCAGAAATAATAGTCACCACAGAAATCAAGACATCGTTTTTTGCCTCTTTTCCTGATGCTATCAAGGCACCAGAATTAAGTTTTCGCCCTTGTTTTTCGATATATGCTGCGAGAAAAGTTTTTACTATTACTGTGATAAATAATACAATAAGTATCACCCAGCTATAATCTACTGCGCTGGGATTGAAAATTCCTTTTATAGATGATAATCCCATCTCAAACCCAGTAACCAAAACGATTATTCCGATAATCATGCTAGTTAGATATTCGACTCGCCCAAAACCAAATGGATGGTTTTTATCCGGTTTCTTTTGGGCCAATTTTGTTCCGATAATTGTGATTAATGCAGTTGATGAATCGGTCAAGTTGTTTACAGCATCAGATGTAATGGCGATGGAACCAGACATCACACCGATTATAATTTTCACACCTGCTAAAATAAGATTAGCTATAATACCTAAAATAGATATATTTATAATTTGTTTTTCTCTATTTCCTTTCAATTATGATACTCCCTTCGTCGTTTTTACTCTATTTTTATAGTATTTATTGGCATAAGGTTAATTATGCATCTCATTTTTATATCGGTGTAAATATTATTAAGTATTGATGAATAAATCGATATAACTATTGATTATAAACTTGATGTAAATATTAATTAAAAAATATGAAAACCTAATAATATATAAAATTATTTAGGAGATTACAATGAATAAATTAATAGAAGATGCATATAAAATAGCTGATAAAAATGCAGTTATCTTAAAAGGAAATATAAAGATAAGCGGTGATGTAAACTGTTTATTATTTGCCCATTATTGTGATAGCACTTTGTTTTATAAAAGATTTTTCAAAATAAGCAAAGATGTGCTTAAGGTTAATAAAATAGCTAGAAAAAATCTTAAAGAGATTAAAAAATTATTAAAATCATATGGTTATAAAAATATTAGGACGAAAGGCGTTTTTTCAATTTATGGTGATTTGAGACCTTTGGCTGTTGAGGCTGGGTTTGGAAAGTGGGGTGATGATGGAATAATTGAAAATGAAAAATATGGCACGAATTTTTTAATAAGTGCGGTTTTTTATAAATAATATGATTTCTTTAATAAAGAGTATATATAAGAATAAATTTTAATAGCAAAAGGTGTGTCGCAAATTTTATTTTACGACACCCTTTTGTTTTTATACATTATTATAATCTAACTCATTGTATCGTTATATTTTCTAAAAGAATCATCTTCTCCTAAAATCATTCGGTATTCTGAAATGATTACATTACCACAGTTAAGGCAAGTGTTTCTAGGTGAAAATATATTAAAATACACTGTCTCTCCACAATCTTCACATGTCATAGAACAATATTCGATTATGCATCTTCCAAATGGAGTTATAGATAATTGGCCATTTTTTTCTTTTCTTGACTTTCGCTAGTAAAATTATTACAAAATTCACAATGTTATTGATAATTTAAAATAAACATTAAACTTTTTGAAGTTGAAGGGGGATATTTGACGATTTATAGAGAAAATAAAAAATATTCATAAAATTTACAAAATATAGTCTATTTTTGTTGCGGATTGGATATTTGGGTGCTATACTTTAAGTAACACTCAAACAACAAAAATATATGTTACACTTTTTTAGAGTCACTAAAAAAGTCCCAAATCAAAAAAAACAATGCACTGGCAGAGTTCCCCTAATTAATAGGGGAATATTTTTGTGCGACAAAATATAAAAGATGGTAAAATAAGGGTATAAGGATAAGGGAATTTTATTTAAAATAGATAGTTTAAAGGAGAGATCTTATGGACAATTTTATATTTAATATGTTCGGGATGTTAGTGCTATTTATGTTTTTGTTGATAATTGGGGGTGGGATTTCACAGTGGGTTAAAAATAACAACTCGCCAAGAGAGACTGTGAAAGCTAGAGTTGTCGACAAAAAAAGCGAGGTTACATATATCCAACAAGAACAAAATGGCATGATGACAAATACGCCACAGTGGAGTTATTATATTGTGTTTGAATTTGAGAATAGCGATGGTAAGAAAGTTGTCAAGAAGATGGTGGTTAGTGGCAAGGAGTATAAGAGGATTTGTGAGGGTGATTGTGGGGATTTTACATTTCAGGGGACTAGATATATTGGATTTGAGAAGTGATAAATAATGGGAGTCATACAATACTTATAGAAGGACTAAAAAAATAAAAAATGTATTGTATTATAATGAAATTTATGTCAATATATTGAATGTAGATAATATAATCTACAACATTCGAAATAATAAACTATAAAAGTTTTTTATTTTGTAAGGTGATTTGGAAATGCCTAATATCAAAAAATTAACTGTAGATTGTTTACTTTTAAGATTTATGGTTAAATCATTTTGATTAAAAATCCAAAAAAATTATTTGTTCATAATTACTCGTAATTGTTTACGAACTACCTGTTTATTTGATTTTTTTATGAACGGAGAAAGAAAGAAAGTTTTATACTTTCTTTTTTTGCTATGTTTTAACACAATATCGAAATTAGATGAACTTTGAATAATAAAAAAATCAAGGGTTGTATAGATAGTCAAATACAACTCTTGATTTTAGGTCAAATTATATTACCATTACTTACTTTGTATTTTGGATGGTATTATTGTACATATATAGAATGATATTAAAAAACAACATTATTTACATTGTTTTTTTATTTTTATAGAAATATTCATCCAATATCTCTTGTGTTTTAATAAGTTTAATTTCAATATTAGCACCATAATCTGTAAGTTCTTTTCCAAAAATATTTAACTTATCATATTTTTCTTTAAATTCAGTAGCTTGTACATCTTCAAAATAACAATATATTATTTTAGGTTCTATAATCCTAGCTTTTTCTAAAGCTAGGATTATACTTCTCATACTTGTTTCATCATCATTTATGTTTAATCCAAATAATACTACTGTCTCTATTTTATTATTTTTGAAATTTTCCTCTAATATATAGGACTCTGATTTTATCTTTTTATTAATGTTTCTTCCGCTATTTAAATTATTTATTATAGAAACCATGTTCTTATTTATAAAGTAATCTCCAATTATAATATCTGAAAAACTAATATACTGATTTTCATATTTTAATCGAGAACTTTGATTATATACATATTCTCTATCATTAGATACTATAAATTTGCCATGGAGATGATCTACCTCTCTACCTGTTAAGTTTTCTAGTATATAATCATAGTTTAGTGTCATAAGTGACTTGAATTTATTTAAAAAGAAATTTAATTTATCTGTACTTAATTGATTAACTTTATTTAGTTTTGAAATATCAATAGCTTTTCCATCACCAAAAATAGATGCTAAAAACATAAATTTATAGAAGTTATTAAATCCATTTACTATTGTCTCAAAGCAGCAAATAGATTTTGCAGTTTCATTTATAGGTAGTAAATTTACTTTATTATAATTTCCTTCCTTTATAAAATCTAAAAATAAATTATTTTGAGGAAACTCATAATAACTTGGATTTATGCAATTTATAACATAATACATATAAATTAATATTGGCCAATGTTCGATGCTTATATATTTTATACCTTTATTCATTCCAGTTAAATAAATGGATTCTACTAAGCTTAATTCATTTTTATCAAAGACTAATTCTGTTAGAAAATGATTTTTTTTAATATCATTTTTAAGTTTTTCGTTTTCCATTATAGACTTAGCAAATATATAACCATCTTGAAATATCATTTCAACTTTTGATTTATCCATGCTTCTAAATTTCTTTTTTACTGCATTATAATTTTCTTTACATTTTTTCTCAAAAGCGCGATTTGATTTTACTGTATACTCTAAATTTCTTGAAACTTCATTGCATGCATTTTTTAAATTATCATATATACTTCGAAAAGATGTATCAAAGTTCATACTAAAACCATTTCCACATATAAAAACTGCATTACCTTCGTTTAGTAATTTTTCTAGAGTATTTATATCAATTTTATTCATAGAACCACTCCTCTAAATCAAAATTGTAATAAGAATATACACTTATTATAGATAATAACTTACAATTTATAACAATTGCAAAGTTAATTATATTGTATCATTTTAAACATTTATTTAAAATAGCACCTTTTATTTATATATCTAACTTGCTATTGACTTCTAAAAATAATCTTATCATCATTCAAATTCATTAGAATTGTAAAAACTTATAAGAAAAATCAATAACAATAGCTTGTATATAACATAATTTCAATTAACAAATCACGCAATTTTTCAAATCAAAGTTATATTTATGAGACAAATAGGTTTTTAGATGGTAAAATAAGGATATAATATTAATGGGTACAGATAAAAGAAAGGGGTTTACATGGGATGATTTTTAATGAAGACACAAGGGTAAAAATACCTGCTACTATTCAGCTTTTAAGATTAGGATATAATTATCAATCATTAAAAGAAGCAGATATAGATTTTAATACAAAGATATTTATAAATCGATTCAAACCAGCATTAGAAAAAATCAACAATAAAGAATTCACATTTGATGAAATTAAATCAATTCTAACTGATATAAATAATGTAATACGAAATAATGACTTGGGAAAAGAGTTTTATTACTGGCTTATAAATCCAATAGAGAAGGTTAAGTTAATAGACTTTGACAATATTGAAAATAATGATTTTGCAGTTGTGGATGAACTTCCTTTTAATATACAAGAAGACAGCCAAGAAGGTTCTTTTAGACCTGATATAAATATTTTAATTAATGGTATGCCACTTGCATTTTTGGAGGTAAAAAAGCCTAATAATGAGGGTGGAATTCAAAAAGAATTTGATAGAATGATAAATAAAAGACTTAAAAATCCTGATTATAAGAAATTTTTTAATCTAATTCAATTTGTATCATTTTCAAATAATATGGAATATGAAGAAGATAATGATGATATAGAAGATATTAAAGCAGGTTCATTTTATACTACACCGAATGGAAATAATACAAGTTTTTCATTCTTTAGAGAAGATGATATAAAATACTTAGTTGATTATAATTATAAAGATATTAGCAAAGATACAGTTAAATACGTTATGAAAGATTGCGGTTATAATCCAAAAGAAGCTGAAACACCAGAATTTGATGAAAATTTAAAGGTTGATACACCTTGTAACAGTTTTATAACTTCTGTATTTGATAAAGAGAGATTTTTATATTTCTTAAAATATGGAATTATGTTTATAAATGAAAAAGTACCACAAAAACATATAATGAGATATCCTCAATTTTTTGCGACTAGAAAGATAATTGAAAGACTTGAATCTGGAGGAAAAGGCGGAATCATATGGCATACTCAAGGTAGTGGAAAAACAGCTCTTGCAGCATTTTCTAATAGAGTAATAAGGGATTATTATGCTAAAAAGGGGGTAAATACAAGATTCTTCTTTGTAGTTGATAGATTAGAACTTCTTAGACAAGCTAATATAGAATTTAGTAATAGGGGATTGAGCGTAAAGATTTGCAAGAATAAAAAAGAGTTTACATCAGAATTGAACAAAACATTACCTACTAATATAACATCTCAATCTACAGGGGAAATATGTGTTGTAAATATTCAAAAGTTTGAAGGTGAGATACCAGAGGCAAAAAATGAATACAATGCAAAAGTGCAAAGAATATTCTTTATAGATGAGGCACACAGAAGTTATTCTTCAACAGGTGAGTTCTTTAAAAATCTTATGATATGTGATACAGATGCAATTTATATAGCATTGACAGGGACTCCGTTGCTTTCAAAAAAGGAACGTTCTAACCTTAAATTCGGAGATTATATTCATAAATATTTTTATGATAAGTCGATTGCTGATGGATATACATTAAGAATTAAAAAAGAAAATATAGATACAGTCGCTAGAAAAGAGATAAAGAAAAATTTAGACTTAGAAGAACATCAACTAGAAGAAAAAGATGTATTCGAATCTGATGCTTATGTAAGTGCTTTAGGTAAGTTTATAGAAAAAGATTTTAACAATTTTAGACTACAAAATAATGATAACTCTATTGGTGGAATGGTTGTATGTAGAAGTAATCCACAAGCAGCAAAAGTACATGAATGGTTTAAAAAGAATTCTAAACTAAATACAGGTCTTGTTATAACTGAAAAAGATGATCCAAAGCAAGCAAAAATAAATAAAAATAACCAACTTGAGTTTAGAAATACATTAACACCAGATATTTTAATAGTAAATATGATGCTTACAACAGGATACGATGTTAAAAGACTTAAAAAGATGTATTTACTTCGTGGACCACATGCACAATCATTACTACAAACAATATCGAGAGTAAATAGACCTTATAAATCACCATGTGGCAAGACATATAAGTATGGTTATATTGTTGACTTTGTAGATATTGAAAAAGAATACGATAGAACAATAGAAGCTTATATAAAAGAACTAGAAGCTGATATGAATGAAAATGGGGAAAATGAAGGCTCATTAAATGGTTTAATAATAGATAAAGAAGATATAAATAAAAAATATCATAAATATGTTAATGATTTAGAAGATATTATATCTACTGATAATTTAGAGAGATTCTCAAAACAGCTTATCAATTTAAATAAAGATACATTACTTAAAATCAGAAGATTGTTAAATGGAATGAAGGAATGTTATACAGAATTTGTATTGTCAAGAGCTATGGAATATGTAGAACAAATAGATTATGATAAGGTTAAGAAATTGCTTAGAACAACACAAGAAAGAATAAACTTTATCAATTTATCTACAAATACAGTTAATATGATGGATATAATTTCAAATGAAGAAATAGTAGAGATACTGTATGAATTTATAAAAACTAAAATAACTATCATGAATTTAGGCGAAATAGCAGAAAACAATCCAAAACTTCAACGTTTCTTTGATGTTGTAAGAGAAATACAAAATGAAATAAAAAACAATAAGAATAAAGATGATATAGAAGTTAGAAAATTAGATGATTTATTACAGAAAATATTTAATGATTTATCAATATCTGATTTAGAAAATATAGATGAAATAACAGATGAATTATTAGATGCATTAAAAAGAGCAAGAGATATAAATTATGAAAATGAAAGATTATCACAAATTTATGGGGAAAATTATTCTTTTGTAAAAACTTATCAAGATGCTATAATAACATACAAAATTGATAATAAGGAAATGGAACGTGCATTAGTACTGATTTATGGTGCGATAAAAGATGTTTTAGATAAAGAAATTATAATAGTTCAGGGGAGAAAAAACTTTGTTGATTCAGTAAAATCAAAAGTTACAAAACTATTATTAAAAGAAAAACTTTACTCTAAAATAAAAACATTTTATGAACCATTACTTAATGAATTATATAGCAATTTACAATTATTTAAATAATATGAAGTATATATACAGGGGGAAAATATATGACAGAAATATTCACATTAGAAAGTAAAATAAAACAAATCATAGATGAATTAAAAGGACTGTGCCAAACTAACGGTCTATCAAACCAAGCAAGCGAAGAAGTTGTAATAACTTCAGTATTCCTATATAAATTTCTAAATGATAAATTTATGTATAATTTAAAAGAATTTGCTCAAGAAATAGAAATGGTACCAGAAGAAGTGTTAAAAGATGAAAACGATGAATTAAGTGCTTTTTATGATTCATATCCACAAAATGTTGCATTTAAATATGAAGATACTATTGAATGTCTAATAAAACAAGTTTCAAAAGATAATTTCTATTCATTATTTGATGATGCTCTTGAAAGAATTTCAAATTATGAAGAAAATACAGAATTTAGTATAGAAACAGCAGATGGAGAAAGAAAACCTCTATTCACAAGAATTACGGAAAATGTTGAATCATCTAAAAGAAATAATTTTGCAAAAAATATCTTTGGGATTATAAGTCAAGAAAAGTTTGACTTTGGAAATGCATTCAAAAATAATTTTGATTTTTATAGTACAATATTTGAATATCTTATAAAGGACTATAATGTTGCAAGTGGCGTATATGCTGAATATTTTACACCTCAATCAATTAGTAGTATAATTTCGAAGATACTGGTAAATATGTCTCCTGTTGAAGATAAACTATATGAAATATACGATCCATCAGCTGGTTCTGGTTCATTGATACTACACATTGCGAATGAATTAGGACAAGGTTCATTCGGTGAAAAAGCACAAGTATATACTCAAGATATTTCTGGTAAATCATCAAGATTTTTAAGAATAAACATGATGTTAAATGGATTAACTCACAGTTTAGATAATATTATTGAAGGGGATACACTTGTTACACCAGCACATTATAGTGTTCCACATGATCCAAGTTCTGGTGTAAAGAAATTTGATTACATAACTGCAAATCCACCTTTTAAAACTGATTTTTCAAGTACAAGAAATTTAATAGAACAAAAATGGTCAGAAACAACTAGATTCTTTGCAGGTATTCCTAAGATACCGAATAAGAAAAAGGATTCTATGGCAATTTACTTATGCTTTATGCAACATATACTTTACTCATTAAAAGATGATGGAAAGGCTGCTATAGTTGTCCCAACTGGATTTATAACAGCACAATCAGGAATTGAAAAGAAAGTAAGACAAAAGATTATTGATAACCACTGGTTAAAAGGTGTAATTTCAATGCCATCAAATATCTTTGCTAATACTGGTACAAATGTTTCTGTTATTTTTATTGATAAATCTAATAAAGAAGGTAAAGTAATGCTTGTAGATGCTTCTAAATTAGGTTCTAAAGTAAAAGATGGTAAAAATCAAAAGACTGTATTAAGCAATGAAGAAATCGAAAAGATTGAAAATACATTTATCAATCAAGAAGTAGTAGATGATTTTAGTGTACAAGTTACTTATGATGAAATCAAGGATAAAAATTATTCCTTATCAGCAGGTCAATATTTTGAAGTTAAAATTGAATTTGTTGAATTAACTCCAGAAGAATTTGAGGATAAAATGAATTCTTTTAAATCTAATTTAGAGAAACTTTTCTCTGAAGGGAAATCTCTTGAAGATGAAATTAAAGAGAGATTGGAGGAATTGAGTTATGACTAAGTGTAAATTAGGTGATATATTAAGAATACAACATGGATATGCTTTTAAAAGTGAAAATTATGTTGATTCAAGTGAATATAGATTAATAACTTTAGGAAATTTTGCAGATGGAAATAGTTTTAAATATAATGATGAAAAAGCAACATATTATGGTTCAGATTTTCCAAGTGAATTTATACTAAAAGAAGATGATCTTATAATGCCGATGACTGAACAAGTTGAAGGTTTATTTGGAAATACTGCATTTATTCCTAAAACAACAAATTACACATTTGTATTAAACCAACGTGTAGGTAAAGTAGTTTATAATAAAAATAAAGTTGATAAATATTATTTACATTATTTATTAGCTACAAATAGTGTAAAAAAACAACTTGAAGCAAGAGCAAGTGGAACTAGACAACGAAATATTTCTCCTGAAAATATTTATGATATTGAAGTTGATATTCCTGATATAGCAATTCAAGAAAAAATAGGTAGACTTTTATATTCATTGGAAGAAAAACAGATTAACAACAACAAAATTAATGCTGAACTTGAATCAATAGCAAAAACAATCTATGATTATTGGTTTTTACAGTTTGAATTTCCAAATGAAGAAAGAAAACCATATAAATCAAGTGGTGGGAAAATGGTTTGGAATGAAGAATTAAAGAGAGAAATTCCTGAAGGATGGGAATGTAAAAAACTTGATGAAGTATTTGATTTTGTAAAAGGAAGAATACCTGATAAATTAGTTGATAAAAAGGATGATGAAGTTATAGAATATTTAACTATTGAAGCAGTTAATTCAGGAACAATACAGTATTGTTCACAAGAATCCATGGTTACGACTACAGGTGAAGTTTTAATGGTTATGGATGGTGCAGCAAGTAGTGATGTTTATGTTGGAAATATGGGTGTAATAGGATCTACATTTTGCAAATTAGAAATAAAAAACAATTATATTCATAATAACTTTTTATTTTTAATCATGAAAAAACTTCAACCAATTTTTAAAAAAGTTAATACTGGTTCAACAGTTCCACATGCAAATAAAAATTATATAAATAATTTTAAAATATGTTTGCCGAAAGATGATAAATTAAGATTTGAATTACAACAAAGTATAGTAAGTTGTATAAATAAAATTGTAAAAAATAAACAACAGAATCAAGAACTGACTTCTCTTCGAGATTTTCTTCTACCATTACTTATGAATGGTCAAGTTGGATTTAGGGAAGTTGCATTGGCAGAGTGATCTTAACAAGTTGTGCTTGGTGTAAATAAGAAAAATTACTTATAGAATAAGATTCTAAATAGGATTATTAAATTTACTAGAGAGGAAAATGTTATGATAAAAGAAATTAAATTAGATAATGTAGCAACATATACTAAAGAAAATGGAATACTTATAAAACCAACAAAGATTAATTATTTTTATGGAAATAATGGCAGTGGAAAATCTACTTTAGCAAATGTTCTTAAAGATTCTAAAAATGAGAAATTTGAGGAATGTAATATTTTATGGGAAAATTCTTTAGAGATAGATACGTTGGTTTATAATAAAGATTTTGTTCAAGAAAACTTTTCTCAAAAAAAAGATATTAAGGGTATATTTACACTTGGAAAAGAATCGGTTGATATAAAAGAAAAAATTGAACATTTAAAAGAAGAAAAAGAAAAACAATCTCAAAAACTCAACAAGACTAAAGAAAGTTTAGATAAAATAAACCAAGAAAAAGATAAAATTAAATCTGAAGCAATAGAATTTTGTTGGAGACAAAAAACAAAATACTATAATAAATGCAAAGAGGCTTTTACAGGTGTTGCTAATAGTAAGAATAAATTTTTTGAAAGATTATTAGGTAATTATAATAATTTAGAATTAAAAGAGGTTGAAGAAGGTGAAGTATTAAATAGATACAATAATTTATATAGTAAGGAATTGAAAAAATATAAATACTTACCTATTTTAGACAGCAAAGATATTAGAAATGTGGAAGAAAGTAGTTTATTAGATAAAGTAATTATAGGAAAAGAAGATTTAGAAATAGGAAAATTAATATCTAAGCTATCTAATAGTGATTGGGTAAAGCAAGGCTTAAGTTTTGTAGAAAATAGTGATAATAAATGTCCTTTTTGTCAACAAAGCTTGAATAGCAGTATAGTGGTGAATATTGAAGAATATTTTGATGAAAGCTATAAAAGTGATTGTGAAAAATTGAATTCATTTAAAAAAGAATATGAAAGATATTTGGATTCACTTATAAGAGTATTGGATAGTATAGATTATGAAAGTTATAACATCAACAACATTGATGAATTAAAAAATAAGATAGATGAAATAAAATTAATTTATAAGTCTAATATCAGATTAATACAAGAAAAAATAGATATGCCAAGTAAAAAAATAGAAATAGAATCTTTATATAAAAAAGTAAATGTAATAATATTACTTATAGATGAAATAAATAAAAAATTGAAAGTAAATAATAACAGAATTGATAATTTAACAAAGGAAAAAGATAAAGTTATAAATGATATATGGATTATGATGATTAATAATTTAAAAGAGGATATAAAAAGATATTCTAAAGAGATAGAAAATAAAAACAAGGCTATATCTGGATTAAAAAACAAAATTAGTGAACTTGAAAAAGATATTAAGAAAAAAGAAAAAAATATAAGTGAGGAAAGCTCAAAAATTGCAAATGTAGAGAGTGTAGTAACGGATATAAATAAAATATTAAAAAGTTTTGGATTTAATAGTTTTAAATTAAATTTAGGAGAAGAAGAAGGTACTTATAAAATTGTGAGAAGTGATGGCACAAATGCAAAGGATACTTTAAGTGAAGGAGAATATAGATTTATAACATTTTTATATTTTTATTATTTAGTAAACGGTAGTAATGAGCCTACAAATATTAGAAAAGATAAAATACTTGTAATAGATGATCCTATTTCTAGCTTAGATAGTAATACACTATTTATTATTAGTACACTGATAAAGAATCTTATAGATGAATGTATTAACAATAAAAACGATATTAAGCAAGTTTTTATTTTAACTCATAACATTTATTTTTATAAAGAAGTTACATATAAAGGTTCAAGAAATAATCCTTCTCCAAGCATAGAGTCATATTGGATTATTCAAAAATTAAATAGTATATCAAATATAAAAAGGTTTGAAAATAATCCTATACTAACAACTTATGAAACCTTATGGAGAACTTTAGACAACATAGATGGAGTATCAAATAGAAATAATGTTTTAGACATATCTACAGGATTAAATGCAATGAGAAGAATATTAGAACATTATTTTAATGTATTATGTGGATATAATTATGAAGAATGTATAAATAAATTTGATGGAGAAGATAAGTTAATTTGTAAATCTTTATTATCATATATAAATGATGGGTCTCATTTTATTAGTGATGATTATGTGTTATGCTATGAAGATTTAGGAAATTATAAAAGAGTGTTCAAATTGATTTTTGAAAAGATGGGTCATATTAAACATTATGAAGCAATGTCATCTAGTGAGAGGGCTTGGAGATATAAAGAAAATTAATTTTAAAAAATATATGTAGTAGTTATTTTTTACCAATACTATCTTTGATAAGGGGGGAAAAATATGAAATTAAATAATGTAAAGATAAATTATTATAAATCATTTGGGGAAGATTCGAATAACTTGCAAGTAGAAGATGATATAACTGTAATAGTGGGTAAAAATGAAAGTGGGAAATCTAATTTATTACAACTTTTATCTAAGATAGATTTAATAAATGGAATATCTGATGATGATTTAAATAAAGTAAATAGAAAATATAGTGATAAAAAGCCAAGTATAGAATTAAAGTTTAAATTAGATACTGATGAGAAAGATAAAATTAAAGAGAGATTAGAGCCTATTGTAAGAGAGAATATACAAAATAATTTATGGAAAAAGACTTTAGAGATATTAGGTTTATTTAGTGAATTATATATAGTTAATGAAAATTTTGAAATAATTTTTAGAGATTTAATAGAAAGAGATGATAAAGTTACCAAGAAATTATTAATTCTATATAAAAATTTTCAAGAAAATTTAGTAAGAATAAGCGGTCAAGAAAGCATTTATAATACAGAGGAGGATGATAATCATGAATATATTATGAGAGAAATAAATCTAAATTTAAAATTTTTAAATGACATATTGATTAATTTATATGAAATTTTCAAGTCATCAAATATAGATGAAAGTTTACAGATTAAATTTGACAATGATTTAGAAGATATAATAAAAGAAAGAACAGTTCTAGTAGAAAATGATGTCAATAAATTGGATAGTATTAAAAAAGAATATTATGATAAGTATGTAGAAAGTTGGAGTAAAAAAAATAGTTTAAATTTTAATGAAATATACATAAATATAGTATTAAATTTATTTGAGATTTTAGATAATTCAAGGTTATCGTTTGAAGAAATGAATAAAGAAAATATAGATAATATTATAAGTAAAAAAATGAATAATATAGATGGACAGTTAGAATATACTGAATTCACATTAAAAAAAGGAAAAGTAATTGAAATTGATGGTGCATTTAAAATTTATTTTAAATATGAAAAAAAATTAAAAAGCAGTATAAATCATTTATGTAGTTTTAATCAAAAAATAGTAAATAGTATACAAACTACTCAAGGAACAGAAGTTTATAATAGATATATTAGTTCATTAAAAAAATTAGAATCTAATATATTTTCTACATATAAGGATTTTTATAAAAATAGACAAAAATATTCATCCGCATTAAATCAAAAAGAGATAGAATCGTATAGTGACTCATTTTCATATATTGAAGAAAGCATTGACTTTATATATAATTTTATTCCTATATTTTATCTATATGAAGAAAAATTTTTAGAAGATAAGTATACTTATAATGATGAATTTGTACAAACTTTTAATAGCAAAAACTTAATATATTTATTTTTTAATATCATAGGTATAAATATTGATGATTTAAGAAAAATTTTTAATAATCAACTTTCAGGAGAAGCCCAAGACCTAAAAAATAGAATTAATAAATCAATTGAGGAAAATATAGAACAGGAATTTAATAATTTTTATAAGCAAGAAGAAATACAAATGTCGATATCATTTGATGGGAAATGCTTTTCGCCATTTATTGATTCATCTAATAATATTATGAATATATCTGAAAGAAGTAGAGGACTAAGATGGTATTTAAGCATGTTTATTGATATGAAGGCAAATAACTTATCAGATAAAAAAGTAATTTATTTAATTGATGAACCGGCAGTATATCTACATCCTAATGCACAGAAACAAGTTTTAGAATTTTTAAAATCATTAACAGAAAATCAAAATCAATTAATCTATGCTACACATTCTCCATATATGATTGACCCAAATGAATTTCAAAAGGCAAGGGCTTTGCAAAAAGAAGATGGTATAACAAAAATATATAATAAAATTTATAATTCAGAATTAGGTAAGGAAAGTAAATCAGAAACATTAACACCTATATTAAGTGCAATTGGTTTAGATTTAAGATATAACTTAGGGCCAAGTAATCAAATGTTGAATATAGTAACAGAAGGTATAACAGATTATATGTATATAAGTGCAATGGCAAATTACTTAGATATAAAAGGAATTTATATACTACCGTCAGTAGGTGCTCCAAATGTAGATCAACTAGCATGCATATTGATAGGATGGGGTCTTGATTTTAAAATATTACTTGATTATGATAAAGCAGGTAATGATGCAGCTAAAAAGTTGAAAAAATTGAACTTAGAAATAAATAAGGATTATTATTTTTTAACTGGAAAAGATGAGTTTAATAGAGAAGATGATAATATAGTTATAGAAAATCTTATATATGAACAAGATTTAGATAATATGGGTATAGATAAAGATGTAGATAAGACTATTAAAGCGAAAGTATTTAAATCAAAGGTAGAAAATAAAGAAGTTGATTTAAGTGAACAGACAGTACGAAATTTTGAACAGCTTTTTGAAATATTAGGTGTGTATGAAAAGAAAAAAGAGCCTATACTTGAATAGAGTTTAATTCAAAAATTTATGGTAAAAATTGAAATATTTGTTGTAATTTTAATGTGATAATGTTATTCTTAAGTTAAGAATTGTGTAAAGGATAGTAGTTTATACTTAATATAAAATGTTTTTAAATTGTAAAAAGTAAAGAAGTAAAATATATTATGAAAGGTTAGTTTTAACACAGAGTGTTTTTTAATCAAATTCCTCTTTATTATCTTGGTATAGATAACAAGTTTTATAAGTGACATAGGATATATTACAAATAATAATTACTATCTATAAATAAAACAATACGACAAAAATCCTCCCTGTAAAAACAGGGAGGATTCCTTACGCCTTAAAATCTCTCACATACCTCTTACTAGCAGTTATATAAACTCCAGATTTCAGTTTATACATATTAGTCCCATTTCTTTTGATAAAATCAACAACAGTGAAGACACTACCAGCCTTGGCGATTCCTAAGATGCTTGATTTATTGAAGTCGGGGCTTGAGTGGAAATTGACATCACGAATCACTTTTATCATTTTGGGGAAAAAGCTTGATGATGTACAGTTTACAACACGCTCTAATGTAATCTTCCCACTTTTTAAGTTTTCACAGTCGAGTTTGAATTGTTTCATTTTGCTCGGGTTTTTGACCATATAAATCGGGCAGAGTTTGTAATTTTTGCCCACGATGTCTGTGTGGGTGATGATGTCAGTTTTGCAGCTTAGGTTTTTATATTGACATAGCCATGCGCAAAGGTGGACCATGCTTTTGTATGTGGCGTCTGTGTAGTGATTGTCAATTCCTGTTGTTGCCACTTCGACTGAGATTGTGTATGGGTTTGCGCTGTTTGTTGCATATGAAATCTCGTCAGTTGGGATAAGTTGATAAATTGTTCCGTCTAAATCGATTACAAAGTGGGCTGATGCATAGACGTATTTGTTGTTTACTTTGTAGCCGTTTGCGACGACGTTGTTGAAATATGAGACTGTTTTGTGTCCTGGGACATCTGCCTTTCCTGTATAGTGGATGGCGATTTTTGTTGGGAAGATTTTCGTCCCTGGTCGACCAAATTTATTTTTCTTTTGGAATTTTTTTATGATTTTCGGTTTGTTTATCATTTTTCCTCCTTTTATAATGTATATAATTTATATATCAAAATGCAAATTATCTATTATAATACAGTCTGTAAAATTAAATTTAATCAAAAATACAAACTATTAAAATGGAATTTCATCGTCATCTGCACATTGTTGAAAGTTCGAAGTAGGTGAAGAAGATGCACCTGAATTATCAGAAACATTTTGTGCAGTACTATTGTCATTTCCATTATTATTGCCAGCATCACTGCCATTACCGGTATTGCTAGTATTATCACCTCCACTTGTCGTATTGTTATCTACATCAGAGTTAGAAGTATCACTTTCGTCACCATCATTTGATTTATTCGGAGTATTCAGTTTAACCACCGAATTTGCGATGACTTTTGCAAAGAATTTGTTGTCTCCATTTGTATCTGTGTATCTGTCAATATGCAGGCTTCCGTTTATCGCGATTAGATAACCTTTTTGGAAGCATGTTGCGCAGTATTCGGCTTTTTTGCCCCATACTTCGATTGGGATAAAGTCGGTTACTGTTTGGTTGTCCTTCTTGTAGCTGCGGTCGATTGCGACTGAGAATTTTGAAATTGCAGTACCTGAGCTGAAGAATTTTAGTTCGGGATCGGCTGTTAGTCTGCCGATTAGTGTTACGATATTCATATGTTTTCCTCCTTATTAAAAATTAGCAAAAACTTTCTTGTTCATATACTTCGCCATAGCCATAGTCACGGCTTAGCTCGAGTTTTGCATTGGTGTAAAATCGCTTGCGGTCTGGGCTAAATTTGAGCTGAAGATGTTTTTTGATTAGTCCTGTGATTCTGTTTTTAAGAAGTAGTATAGTCGTTTCGTTTTCACAATCGTTGTCTCTTGTTGCGTTTAGGATATAGTCTGACAAGTTTGCGATTTCGCTGGCCCCTGATATATCAAAAACATGGGGTTCGCGGCGCATGATTGAGTTTTTGTTTGAATGTGCAACTAGGATTATGACTATGTTGTAGTGTTTGGCTAGATTTTTTAATGATTTTATGACATTTATCTGTTTTTCATATTTATCACTACCGCTACATTCAATCGTCATCAAGTTGTCTAATACAAACAGTTTGACGTCTTTTTTGACTGCGAGATATTCGATTACTGTTGATATATTTGTTTCGTCAGCTTGGGCATTTTTTGAAAACAAAAACAGTTTATTTTTTAGCCATTTGTTGATTTGTCTGACTCCTTCGTCTGTGATTTTGATTGTTTTTCCAAAATTGTTAACCCCGTATGAAAGATGGATTGGGTTTGAAACAGTTTTATAAAACCAATCGAGAGCCATTTGACTAGTCAGCTCGCCTGAATATAAAAACGAGTTAAATCGAAGGCTTAGGGCGTTGGCTAAAATTTGGTTCAAAAACGTACTCTTACCACTTCCGGGGCTACCTGTTAGTACTGTCAAAGTGCCGAAGTTTAGCCCTCCTGATGTTGCAGCATCTAATGGCGCAAATCCTGTTTCGATGCTTGGTGATGGTTTTGTGTCGAGTGTGATATCTGATGCATCTACAAATAAATCATCGACGCATGGACTGTCCAAAGCTGTTGCCTTGACTTCTTCTGCGAGTTTTATCATGTCTTGGCCGTCCATTTTTTTGATTGTCTTGGCCTTGTCTGAAATCAGGTTGTATATATTTCGCTTTGTTGATAATTCTTTTAAAATCTTTATGTGATAGTCTATGTTTGATGTCGTTGGGACTGCGCTTGTTAGTGATGTAAAATATGAGACTCCTCCCGCTTTTTCTAAAAGATCTGACTTTTCCAAATTGTGTTTTAATGTTACAAAGTCTATCGCATCGCCAGAATCATGCATTTTTTTAATGCAGTTATATAGAATTTGATGCTGCGGATGAAAAAAGTCGTTTACGCATAAATTAAACTGATTTGCAACTAAAATAGACTCTGGCTCAATCAAAATTGAACCGAGAACACTTTGTTCTGCATATAAATTGTAAAGTGCCATAATATCCCCTCCTTTTTTTACATAGGCTCAAAGCCTTGAGATTCTAATTCTTCAAAGAATGATTTAGACGCACTTTTCTTATGATTTGTTTCATAGTTTTTTCGCGCAAGTACTCTTTCATAGAATTTTCTAAGCGCGCTAGGTGTTAGCACATGACAAGTCCAAAATGAATTATTTTCAAAAATCCAGCTAATCAATTCGCTAACTTCGACAAAATCACGATGGTCGTGGTGAAGTATTTTATTAAAATCTTTTTCCCATAAATCAAAATCAGGTTTTCTAAAAGACGGATTGGCGCCTTTTACAAAATGCCACAGAAGTTTTGAAAGCAAAAACTCACAGCTTTCTTCTTGAGTGTGGTTGATTTTTTTGATAGAAGAGTGTGATGGATTAATTATTTGTTCGAGACATAAATCATGGGGACTTAGATTTTGGTCATATAGGTTAAGATTTATATCAGATACACTTAGATTTAAATCGTGCACACTTAGATTTTCGTCTTGGGGATTTAGATTTATGTCAAGGGGACCTAGATTTTTGTCATGCAGATTTAGATTGTTGTAATGCGCACCAAGATTATCGTCGTAGCTTGTATGATCTAAAACTTTAGTAATTGTGTTTTCGAAAATCGCATTTTGAGTTGAATCTTCATTACTTGAACTTTCAAAAGGCGCATTGATATTATAATCATGGTCAAGATCGACTAAACTATCATTGCTTGATGTAGTATTTTCATCAGGTGAAGTGTTATTTTTCTTAGGCGATTTAGTTTTTATGTATTTTTGTGATTTTATAAGTTCTTGATAGTTTTCGCCCAATGCGAAATAAGAGTAGTTTCCGCCACAGCTGACAGTTTTTTTCTTTAATATATCGCAGTCACACATCTTTTTTAGACGTTTGTAGATTGCGCTTTTTTGCAATTTTATTATAAATAGTTCTTCTGAGATTTTTTCGTAAAATACCCAGTAGTAAACATCTCCGTCAATTTCCATAGAACGCATATTGCCGCTTTCTTTAAAATCGACAAACCATCTTAATATAGCTAAATCATTTAAGTCAAGCCCATAATCGGCTGCTATTTGTTGTGAAAAACCAAGCATTGTATATTTCATAATTGTTAACCCCCTAATAAATAGTTTTTAAAATATATAAAGATAAATTCCTACAAACTTTTGAGGGACACTCGTGGGAGGAGAGGGTCCTCAAGTCTAATCAAAAGTTTGATGATCTACCTTTACACCTCCTTTTACTTTAATCATATACAAAAAAAGCGGAACTGTATAATAAAATCGGTTCCGGGAATTGTTCTTCGAAGGAGTTCTTAGAGTTAGTTCATAGGGGATTATTTTTAATTTGGGTTTGAGGGAGTTGAAATGTTGAAACTCCAATGTTTGTTTAGGGGAAGTTTATATAAAAGCGAGGTAAGTTTAAGCTATAAAATTTTATTTTTACGATTAAAAATGAGTGTATTTTTGGTGGAAAAATGATAGAAAAGTCAGAAGTACGAAGAAAATGTAAAAAATACATTGTTTAATTATAAAATTTATAATTTTACAGGCGATAATTATAGATATGAGGGGAGTTACAAGCATATCTTAGACTTAAATTATAAAGCTAAATATCTAAAAATAATAAGATATAGAAACGTTTCGATTGTAATATTTCTATAAAATATTCAAAAGATTAGTAAAATTCAAAAAATATATTGAGGAATATAAAAAAATATACTAATATATAAGTATAAATGAAAAATTAGAAATCGTATTAAAAATAAAAGATAGGAGGGTTTATTATGAACAAAAGAGAATACGATGGAGGCAAAGGAGGAAAGCCAAAAAGTAATTGGGAAATCATGGAGGGAATAATAGGAAAGAAAAAGGCAAAAGAAGTCAGAAGAAGTCTAGGTGGAGAAAATACTTATGTACCAAAAGAGGGAGAAGAAGATGATATCAAAGCAAGAAACGATAAAATATATGAGAAATTTTTGAGTGGAAAAAGTATTAAAGAACTAGCTAGAGAGTATAGTATGACTACTAAATGGATTAGAAATATTTTAAAATCTTATGAGCAATCGAGAAATGAAGAAAATGACGATAATATAAATAGAAACTAAGAATATAAAAATTATGTGAATGAATAGGAAACCAGGGATGGTTTCCTATTTTGTGTGTAATAAGATATTAAAAAAAACTTACATTATATAACAAATTTTAAAGGTTTTTTATTCTAATTGTATAAAAATTTTACAAGTGGTAATATATTATAGATAGTTTTCAGATATCAACCAATAATTGGGGAGGGATAATTTATGAATTATAAAAAATTTTATACTAATTACATACATTTAAAATATGAATTTATTTTAAAAACTAAGAATTAAAGGTAGGTGGCAGGATGATATTAAAAAGAATGGTTTTACCGCCTGCTTTAATAATCTACATAATACTATTTTTGGGGACGTATAAAAAAACATCAAAACAAAAACTATTTATAGTCTCAATGATATACTTTATATCTGTTTTTATAATAATGATGACATTTTTCCCGATTCCTGTTGATCATGGGTTGCTTGAATATAATAGAAATATGGGCCTTCAATGTATAAATAATTTGGTTCCATTTAGGATGATTTATCATATTATAAAAAGTGAAAGCGTGATTGTGGTGATTTATCAAATAGGTGGAAACCTTATGCTGTTATTCCCCTTGGGGTATTTAATTCCGATTGTTACTGATAAAAAAATAGATTTGAAAAGAATTATACTTATAATGTTTTGTATAACATTTTGTATAGAAAATATGCAGTTTATAATTGGACAAATTTTGAACTTTAATTATAGATGTTTTGATGTGGACGATATGATATTAAATACATCTGGCGGTATATTAGGGTATCTTATGTTGAAAAAGACATATCATATAATTAGGAAGTATATCAAAATACCTTATTTTGAAAACGAAATAAATATTATATAAGATAAAAGGATAACTATAAAATAACTCTCATGATGAAGCGTATTTCACTATGGGGGTTATTTTAATATAAAAATTTTTATATAAAATAATAAATTGTTGGATAAATATTAAAAAATGATTATAATATATATATACGAATTCTGAAAAATACCGACAATTTATGTAGGATTACTGTATTTAATTATGAGAAATAAAATGGGATGGGGGAGTAAAAAGAAAGCGTTATGAAGGTAGAAAAAAGAATAATAGCAATGATTATGGCAATGTATATAGGAACCAGTAATGCATTAGCCCAGCCGGTATCGGGTGAGAAAATAGGTGAGGCACCTATAAATTATAGTTACACGACAGATAGGGCAAAAACACAAAACGGAATAGTAATAAAAAATGTAAATTTAAGAACTAAACCGAATAAAACAACTTCAAAGATAATAAGAACTTTAAAAGTAGGAGAAAAGGTTATAATAGTAGGAAAATCAGGAAACTATTATAAAATAGAGTATGCATCAGGCAAATTTGCATATGCTTATGCTAATAATTACATAAAAATAGAAGAAGCTAACCCAAACGACAAACCAGATGTTAAATTAGACAATAATGTAGGGATATCTACAGCAAATGTGAATGTAAGAACATCACCAAATGCAAATATATCGACGAATAAATTAGGCAAATTGTTAAAAGGAACAAAGGTAGAAGTAGTAGGCAAATCTGGAGATTTCTATAAAATAAAATATAAGGGTCAATATGCATATGCATCAAAATACTATATATCTGTTACAAAAGGATTGAAACTAGATAAAATATCAGAAATAAAATTGACAAAAGATACAGTAGTTAGAGAGCTCGCTTCTACAGGTTCAAGCCAAATAGCAAAATTGCCAGAAGGAACAGTAGTATCAGTTGTAGAAAAACTAACAAATAATTGGTATAAAATCGATTTAAACGATGGTTATGGATATGCAATAATAGACGATAAATCGGATGAAAAACCAGACGAAAAACCAGATACAAAATTAGATAACAATGTAGGTATATCTACAGCAAATGTAAATGTGAGAACATCACCAAATTCAAATATAGCAACAAATAAAATCGGAAAATTATTAAAAGGAACAAAGGTAGAAGTAGTAGGGCAATCAGGAGATTTTTATAAAATAAAATATCAAGGCCAATATGCATATGCATCAAAATACTACATATCAGTGACTAAGGGATTAAAATTAGATAAAATATCAGAAATAAAATTAACACAAGACACAGTAGTTAGAGAGTTGGCTTCTGAAAACTCAAACCAAATAGCAAAATTGCAAGAAGGAACAGTAGTATCAGTTGTGGAAAAACTAACAAATAATTGGTATAAAATCGACTTAAACGATAGCTATGGATATGCAATAATTGAAGATAAACCAGATGACAAACCAGACGATAAACCAGAAACTAAAATAAGTGTGATAGGTGTAACAACAGTAAATCTAAATGTAAGAACTGAACCAGATACAACTGTATCAACTAATATAATCGGTGTATTGTCACCAAAAACAAAAGTAGAGATTGTTGGTGAAGTTAATGATTTTTATAAAATAAAATATAAAGGTCAATACGCATATGTTGCAAAAGCATATATATCTGTTGAACAAGGTGCTAAATTAGATAAAGTAGCTGAATTAAAATTGACAACAGATGTAGTAGTTAGAGAATTGGCTTCTGATACTTCAGATGCAATATTTACATTAAAACAAGGTACAAAAGTAACAGTTGTAGAAAACTTCCTAAATGGATGGTACAAAATTTATGTAAATAATATATATGGATATATAAATACAAAAGATAATGTATCAAGTAGTATAGGAATAGCTACAGGTGATGTAAATATAAGAACAGAAGCGAATACAAATTCAAATATAGTAGGAGTGCTTTTAAAAGGATCAAAAATAGAAATTGCGGGTCAATCTGGTAATTTCTATAAAGTAAAATATAAAGGTTTATACAGATATATTTCAAAAAAATATTTATCTGACAATGAAAGTGAAAAATTAAATAATGTAGGCTTATTAAAAATAGCACAGGAAGCAGAAGTTAAGGAATTGGCTTCTGATAATTCAATCACATTATTGACATTGCAAGAAGGAACAACTGTCAATGTTATCGAAAGACTTTTTAATGGATGGTACAAAATAGAAATAAATAATGTATATGGTTATATAAAACCGACAGATGGAAACCTTATAAGTAGTGACAAAGATATCAACCTTATGAAAGAAGATGGATATTACTACTATATAAATCCAGATGGAACTAAATATAAAGGATATAAAGTAGTAGATGGTGTTCAATATTACTTTAGTGATGAAACTGGAGAATCTATAGATCAATTTGCAGTTGTAAGAGAAAAAGAAAATGGCAAAACTGTAACTAATAGATATTTTGTTAAAGAAAATGGTGGCGTTTTAAAAAATACTTTTAGAAGTATACCAGAGCTAAATGACAAACTTTTTTACTTTGGAGCAGATGGAAAAGCTGTAAGAGGAATAAACACAATAAATGGAAAGAAATATTATTTCAACACAAGATATAGCTATATTATGACTGGACTATGCTCTGTGAATGAAAATATATACTACTTCAATAAATCTAATTATACAATGGAAACTAATACAACTAAAATTGTAGCAGGTAAATTAAAACTTGATATAGGAAGCGACGGAAGAGTATATAATATGACAAAATTAGATGACTCAGATTTAGCAAATATGCTTTATTCAGGTTTTAGCAAAATGGGAACAGTATATTCACATAATTATGAAGAAGGGCTTGACTGTAGTAATTATGTTTCAGAGATATTAAGAGAAATCGGATTAAATACATTTTCAAAAGATGAAAGAACTTCACAACAACAAGCAATATACTGTGAGCAAAATAATTTAACTGTAAGCAAAAAGAATCTACAACCAGGTGATATATTATTTTACAATAATACTAACTGCAGCAATATCAAAAAATATGGACATTGTTCAAGAGCATTAGAAAATGGAATGCATGTCCATCATGTTGCTATATATATAGGCGATGGAAAAATTATGGAATCAACAAGTGGAGTTAACAAAGATTATGAACATGCAGGAGTTAGAATTTATAATTTAAGTCAAAGTAGTACATATTATGTATATAGTGCAGCTAGGGTTTTAGGAATAAAAAGACCAGTGACACCAGAAAATCCAGATAAACCGGAAAAGCCGGACACTCCGGAAAATCCTGATAATAAAGGCGACCAAGAAAATAATAATCAAACTAACAAAGACGATAGAGTGGATAACGGCAATATAGAGAATAACGATGTTAAAAATGAAGAATAATTTGATTGGTCAGATTACATATTAAATAAAAAAGTACAGAAATTAAAAATGTATAAAAAGGTATTAAGTCAATAAAAGATTTAATACCTTTTTATTTAAATTACAAGAACCTTAAGATTCTATTAATTTTAAATAAAATATAAAATTTATGCCAAAATCTACATATAATTTAATACAAGGTGAAAAATAATTGTAAAATAAAAATATTTTATTATAATTGTATATAAAGCAGTTGAAATGGACAAAATGGAAAGGAGATGAATAAAATAAATAAAATAGTAAATAAGTTTCTGCAGAAAAAATACAATTTTGAGAGAAAATATGGGCAAATAGAAATTGGAAATATAAATTCGAGGGCGGCAGAGGTTGGTTTTTACTTACTGCTGAGTTTGTTCCCGTTTTTATTATTCACAATAAGTGCAGTCGTTTTTATACCGATAATATATTTAAATAAATATATAAACATATTAGAAAGCCTAATTCCATCTAGTGCTTTCATAATATTAAATGGACTTATAAGGTCAGTAATAGGAAACAGAAGTATAAAACTTTTAATAAGCAGTTTCTTCTTAGCGATATGGTCAATATCAAAAGCAGTAAAATCTTTGATAAGAGGAATAAATAGATCTTATGGAGTAAATGAAAATAGGTCTTTTTTTAAGGTATTATTTATATCATTAATTTTTTCAATCATGTTATTATTACTTATATTAATATCATTGGTTTTACTTATAGGTGGTGAAAAAATAGGGATATTTGTATTTGATTTAATCGGACTAGATAAATACTTCATCTACATATGGAATATACTAAGATACAGCGTTGGTATTTTATTTGTCATAAGTATATTAGTAATACTTTATACATATATGCCAAATACAAAAATGAAAGTTAGGGACTCGGTGCCTGGGGCCGTACTTTCGACGTTTTTATGGATTATAGTTACTTATGGATATTCTTTTTATGTAAATAATTTTTCAAACTACGATGTAATATATGGCAGTTTGGGTGGAGTTATCGTACTTATAACTTGGCTTTATCTAAGTAGTTGGACGATTTTGGCTGGTTCAGAATTAAATGCAAGACTTTTATATAAAAAAAGAAACAGAACAAAAATAAGAAAAAAATACGACAAACACAGAGATATACATAAATATGATCTTCATTAGAATATATTTTTGAAAATATTTTTAGAAAAATAAAGTGAAATGATTTGATTAATTAAGGAAATAATAGTATTTAATTAAAAATAAAAGTTTTTACCATAAAATGTAAAAGCAATATAAAAGAATGTTGACAATTTTCAGATTTTATCATACTATAATATTAACTAATTTAAATAAAAAAAGGCAATGAATAGGAAGAGTAAATCTAATTCGGTTTTCAGAGAGGAAAATTTATAAGCTGAGAGATTTTCTAAATTAGAGGGATTGAAAACTACCTAGGAGCTG